>Ga0209101_1000023_pt1 | contig 120359 bp, 102 predicted proteins | sample ConPoolayeCmetaG_FD_185481 | JGI IMG/M metagenome (GOLD analysis project Ga0209101, IMG submission 185481) | Hot spring microbial mat communities from California, USA to study Microbial Dark Matter (Phase II) - Cone Pool mat layer C metaG... ... | reverse complement strand
GCCTCCCCGCCCACCTCTACGACCTCTTCCCAAAACGCCTCGTGGATTCGGAATTGGGGGAGATTCCGGAGGGGTGGAGGGTGGGGACGCTTGGGGATTACTCCATCAACTTCGACTCACAGCGGGTGCCGCTTTCTGCAAGAGAACGAGCAAAACGAAAAGGCCCGTTTCCGTATCATGGCGCAGCAGGAATATTGGACTACGTAGACGGTTATCTATTTGACGGAATCTATCTCCTTGTCGGAGAGGATGGCTCTGTCATAAATGAAAACGGATTAGCTGTAACTCAATACGTCTGCGGCAAGTTCTGGGTGAATAATCACGCTCATGTGTTGCAAGGTAAACATCCGGTTAGCACGGAACAACTGTACTTGCATTTCGCTTTTGAGTCAGTGGCCCCTTATGTTACAGGCGCTGTTCAACCGAAGCTTTCTCAAGGGCGAATGAACACGATGCCTTTCCTCTTTGCTGGTGAAGAAGTGTGTTTGGAGTTTCACAGTCTCATTAAGCCGTGGTTTGAAAAATACCGAAGGTGCAGTGAAGAATCCCGCACCCTCGCCGCCCTGCGCGACACGCTGTTGCCAAAGCTCATCTGCGGAGAGATAAGGGTGACGGATGCGGAACGGTTTTTGAGGGAGCGGGGGGTATGAGTAGCACCGTCACCCACGTCGGATTTGCAGACGAATCAAATTGGAACACTGGCCGGTTTCGCAGTCTTGGAATGGTGACTCTGCACCTCGATCACCTTCAGAGTATCGAAGGTGAAGTTCGGCGTCTACTGAACGAATCGGGAGTTCAGGAATTCAAGTGGCGAAATCTCCGCGGAGCCAGAGAACGTTTCGCTGCTGAGAAACTCTGCAAGTTTGCTGTAGACGAGGCATCTGCCGGTCAACTTCGCGTTGATGTACTGGTATGGGACATCGAAGATAGCCGACACAAGATTACCCGTCGTGATGACATCGCCAATCTCACTCGTATGTACTACCACCTTTTTCGCAACGTTTTGCGGAAAAGGTGGCCGTACACCGCTGCCTGGAGGCTTTATCCCGATGAGCACACCGCAATAGACTGGAGAACGCTGCAGGACTTTCTTAGAAAGGGGAGTGTTAGTATTGAAACGAGTCACTCTCTGTTCGATAACCACCTGCCTCCTTTCCGGTTGCCTCAGGAGTTCGGCATCGAGGAAATCCGGCCGGTGTCTTCTCAGGATCATCTACTGCTCCAGCTTGCCGACCTCTTTGCCGGCCTGGCCGTGTTCTCGTACGATAAGTACGGTGAGTACAAGTTGTTGCAGAGTAATGCTAAACAAGAATCGCTCTTCGACGAAGCCAATAGTTTAGACTGTCCATCCCACCGTTTGCGACAACGCTGTGAGGTGCTGAATCGGTTCGACAAGGTGTGCAGCTACAAGAAACTCGGCGTAGATTTGGTGAGGAAACGGGGTCTTTGGACTCCCAACCCGCAGAACCCGATTAACTTCTGGCTTTATGAACCTCAGCACCCAGATGACAAGGCACCGAAGAAGGGAGACAGATGAACATTGCCGAGTCCACCGCCGAGTTCGCCGTTCTCGCTCGGGTTTCCTATCCGGGCCAGCGGGTCGGGAATTGCCTTGGCCCGGCTCTTTGCCGAGCGGGAGGATCACGGGCAGGGTATCCCGGGGTAGTGCTGACGGAATGTGCTCTCGTTTACTTTTGTATACATAAAATTGTCGGCAGAGCATCATGAACAAAACTCAGAATACGCTCGCAACTCCGCCTCGCATTCAGTACCTAAAGGTTCAGAACTTTAGAGCTTTGCGGGATGTAGAGTTCAGGGAACTTTCGCCGCTTACCGTGCTGGTCGGGCCCAATGGTAGCGGTAAGTCCACGGTGTTCGATGTCTTTGCTTTCCTGGCCGAATGTTTCGAGTTGGGCCTACGCCGTGCTTGGGACAAGCGCGGGCGGGTAAAAGAGCTGAGGACCCGAGGTGCAGAAGGTCCCATTACCCTTGAGCTCAAATACAAAGAGCAGAATTACCCCCTTATCACGTACCACTTGAGCGTGGATGAAAAAGGCGGGAGCCCTGTTGTCGTGGAAGAATGGCTGCAGTGGCGGCGGGGATCACACGGCAAGCCGTTTCGGTTTTTGGACTATCGCGAAGGCAGGGGGCGAGCGGTCAGCGGTGAGTTGCCGGACGAGCGAGACCGGCGCGTTGAAATCCCGCTGAAGAGCCCCGATCTGCTGGCCGTTAACGCGCTGGGGCAGTTTGAAGAACATCCGCGGGTGGCAGCGCTGCGCGAGTTCATCACCGGCTGGTACGTCTCCTATCTGTCTATGGACAGCGCACGGAGCCAGCCTGAGGCGGGGCCTCACGAGCGCTTGTCGCGTACCGGCGATAACCTGGCCAACGTGGTCCAGTATCTGGCCGAGCAGCACCCCGACCGCCTGGAGCAGATTTTTGAAGTGTTGCGGCAGCGCGTTCCTCGCATCGAGAAGGTGCTCGCCGAGACTATGCCCGATGGCCGGCTCCTGCTTCAGATCAAAGATGCCCCTTTTTCCCAGCCAGTGCTGTCTCGTTTTGCTTCAGACGGTACGCTGAAGATGCTGGCTTACTTGGTTTTGCTGTACGATCCTGTGCCGCCGTCGTTTATCGGTATTGAGGAACCGGAAAACTTCCTGCACCCGCGCTTGCTGCCCGAACTGTCCGAAGAATGTCGCCAGGCAACCGAGCGTACCCAGCTGCTCGTTACCACGCACTCTCCGTTTTTTTTGAATGCGCTTCGCCCTGAGGAAGTATGGGTACTGTGGCGGGATGAAAAGGGCTACACGCATCCGCAGCGTGTGGCGGATATTCGAGGGATCGCTGATTTTGTCAAAAACGGAGCCCAGTTGGGGCATTTGTGGATGGAAGGGTATTTCGGGGTTGGCGACCCACTGGTGAGAGGAGGCTTGCCATCTGATGGAGAATCTAAAGGTTGAGAGGCATGATGCGGCACTTAGAGTTTTTGGTGGAAGAGCCCTCCATGGAGGCATTTTTGCGAGAACTGTTGCCGCGCCTGTTGCCGGAGAATTGTTCGTTTGAGATACACCCCTTTCAGGGAAAGAAGGACTTGCTCGAGAAGCTGGAAGGGCGACTGCGTGGATACAGCTCTTGGTTACCGGAGCACTGGCGAATTGTGGTGGTCGTTGACCTGGACGGCGATGATTGTCGGGAGATCAAACGTCGCATGGAGCAAATTGCCCAAAAAGCGCGGTTGCGAACGCGCAGCAGCTCGCCTTCGCATTGGCAGCTGGTGAATCGGATCGCGATTGAGGAATTAGAAGCATGGTACTTCGGAGACTGGGAAGCGGTTCGCGCTGCTTACCCGAAGGTATCGCCGACCGTACCACGGCAACAGAGGTATCGCCATCCGGATGCAATTGCCGGCGGCACGTGGGAGGCGTTTGAGCAGATTCTCCATAGATACGGGTACTTTAAAAGTGGACTGCCGAAGATCGAGGTAGCCCGCACTCTGGGAAAACATCTTGACTCGAACCGATGCCGGTCGCGAAGTTTTATCTGCTTTCGCAATGCCGTTTTGGAGGCCGTTCAGGCAACCGAGAACGGCTCATGACGGCAGCCTTGCCGAGACCCCTGAGAGGCCTGAGGTGGCCTTAGAGAGGCCCTACCGACAACGGCACGTCCGCAACGGCAAGCAGGTAGCGGTACCGCATCCCGGTAAGGGGCGAAAATGCCGTTTCCCCATGGCTCCTGCCGAAGCGGTTGCAAAACCGGGAAAATCCGCATATTGCAGGGTCAAATTCTGCGTTGCGCCCGTAGCGGACAAACAGGAAACCTAATGGCCCATCTGAACGAACAAGAAGTCGAATCTGCCGCCCTCACCTGGCTTTCCGAGCAAGGGTGGGAGGTCAAGTACGGCCCGGAGATCGCGCCGGGAGAACCTCTCGCCGAGCGGCAAGACTACGGCCAGGTGGTTTTGGAGCGGCGCCTGCAACAGGCGCTGAGGCGACTAAATCCTGAGCAGCCTCAGGGCGTCCTTGAGGACGCTTACCGAAAGCTCACCCGACCGGAGGGTATAGACTTAGTGCAGCGCAACCGGGCCTTTCATCGGATGATGGTAGATGGCGTAGAAGTGGATTACCGCGACGCCGAAGGCCGCATCCGCGGTGCGCGGGTGCGGGTGTTGGATTTTAACGACTCGCGCAACAACGACCTGATCGCGGTCGGTCAGTTCTCCGTTTCCGAAAACCGCAATCATCGCCGCCCGGATATTGTCCTGTTTATCAACGGCCTGCCGCTGGTGGTAGTGGAGCTCAAGAATGCGGCAGACGCGAAGGCCACCATTGAGACGGCCTTTAGGCAGCTGCAAACCTATAAGTCCGATATTCCGTCGCTGTTTGTAACTAATGCCGTGCTGGTGATTTCCGACGGCACGCAAGCCCGCGCAGGCGCGCTGACCGCCGGCTACGAGTGGTTCAAGCCCTGGCGCACCATCTCCGGCGAAGGGCCGGCCGACGGCCACATGCCGGAGTTGCGCGTGATGATCGAGGGGCTGCTCATGCCGGAGCGCTTGCTTTCGTTTGTGCGCGATTTCATCGTGTTCGAGGACGAAGGCGGCGGCAAGCTCGTCAAGAAAATGGCGGGCTACCACCAGTTTCACGCCGTACAGGTAGCGGTAGCCGAGACCTTGAGGGCCGCCCGGCTCGCACGGGCAGATATCGCGGCGGAAGGCGAAGGCCGCTACGAAGCGCGTCGTCGGCCCGGTGGCCGACCCGGCGACCGGCGCATCGGCGTAGTGTGGCACACCCAGGGCTCGGGGAAAAGCCTGACAATGGTGTTCTATGCGGGCCGCATCATCCGCGAGCCGGCCATGGAGAACCCAACCGTCGTCGTCCTCACCGACCGCAACGACCTCGACGACCAGCTTTTCGGCACGTTCTCGCGTTGCTCCGATCTCCTGCGCAGGCCTCCCGTACAGGCGGAAAGCCGCACCCACCTGCGCCAACTGCTCCAGGTAGCCTCGGGAGGCGTCGTGTTCACCACCATACAAAAGTTCCTCCCCGAGGAGAAAGGCGACCGGTATCCGACCCTTTCTGAGCGTCGCAACATCGTGGTGATCGCCGACGAGGCACACCGCAGCCAGTACGACTTTATCGACGGCTTCGCCCGAAACATGCGCGACGCCCTGCCCAACGCTTCGTTCATCGGGTTCACCGGTACGCCCATCGAATTGGAAGATGCCAACACGCGGAACGTTTTCGGCGACTACATCAGCATATACGACATCCAACGCGCGGTACAAGACGGCGCCACGGTGCCCATTTTTTACGAAAGCCGGTTGGCCAAGATCAACCTCCCTGAAGAAGAGAAGCCCCGGGTAGACGAGGCCTTCGAGCAGGTTACCGAGGGCGAAGAGGTCGAGCGCAAGGAACAGCTCAAAGCGAAGTGGGCGCAACTGGAAGCCGTCGTCGGAGCAGAAAAGCGCCTGCGCCTAATCGCGCGCGACCTGGTCGAGCACTTCGAGAAGCGCCTGGAGGCACTGGATGGAAAAGCCATGGTCGTCTGTATGAGCCGCCGCATTTGCGTAGACCTCTATCGCGAAATCGTGCGGCTTCGCCCCGAATGGCACCACGAAGAGGACGACAAAGGCCAAATTAAGGTGGTCATGACGGGCTCGGCTGCCGACCCCCCGGAATGGCAACCGCACATTCGCAACAAACCGCGCCGCGAGTTCCTCGCCAAGCGCTTTCGAGATGCCGCCGACCCTTTCCAAATCGTCATCGTGCGCGACATGTGGCTGACCGGCTTCGACTGCCCCAGCCTGCACACGCTCTACCTGGACAAGCCCATGCGCGCACACGGCCTGATGCAAGCCATCGCGCGCGTCAACCGCGTCTTCCGCGACAAGCCCGGCGGATTGGTGGTGGACTACCTGGGCCTCACTAACGAGATCCAACAAGCCCTGGCTACCTACACCGCCGGCGGCGGAACGGGCCACGCCATCATCGGTCAAGAAGAAGCCGTCGCGGTTCTAAAGGAAAAGTACGAGATCTGTCGCGACCTTTTTCACGGCTTCGATTACGGTAAATGGGCCGGCGGAACATCCACAGAGCGGCTCTCGCTTTTGCCACCTGCTCAAGAACACCTCCTGAGTCAGGAAAACGGCAAGGAGCGCTTTCTGAAGGTCGTCTCCGAGCTGTCCAAAGCCTTCGCCCTCGCCGTACCCCATGACGACGCCCTGGCCATTCGCGACGACATCGCATTCTTCCAAGCAATAGGAGCGACCCTGGCCAAGCGAACACCGGCCCAAGAGCGGCCCGACGAGGAACTGGATCACGCTATCCGCCAGATCATCTCCCACGCCGTAGCTCCAGAAGGTGTGGTAGATATCTTCGCCGCGGCGGGACTCAAAAAGCCCGACCTCTCCATCCTCTCCGACGAATTCCTGGCCGAAGTGCGCGGCATGTCCTATCGAAACCTCGCCGTGGAACTTCTGCAGAAGCTGCTCCAGGGAGAAATCAAAACCCGAAGCCGCAAGAACATCGTCCAAGCCCGCTCCTTCGCCGAGATGCTGGAGCGCACCGTACGCCGTTACCAGAATCGCGCCATCGAGGCATCTCAGGTCATCGAAGAGCTCATTCAGCTGGCCAAAGCCATGCGCGATGCCGACCGACGAGGCGAGGCCTTAGGCCTCTCGGAAGAAGAGCTCGCCTTCTACGACGCGCTGAGCATCAACGACAGCGTGGTGAAAGTCCTGGGCCACGATAAGCTGCGCCAAATCGTGGGCGAGCTGGTCAAGGTCATCCGCAACAGCATTACCATCGACTGGACCCTGCGGGAGAACGTCCGCGCAAATTTGCGCGTAAAGGTCAAGCGCCTTCTTCACGAGCACGGCTATAGCGACACAAAAGAGCGCGAACAGGCCGCAGAGCTCGTCTTAAAGCAAGCCGAGGTGCTCTTCCGGGATGGGTTGGAAAGGGCTTGAGCGATAAGAGAAAGGTCCTCGCCTAAAGACGCGCATGGTGTGCGTTTGGACTGCAGGTTTACTAATGCTGGGCCTCTTTGAGGTCGAATACGTGGATAGGCATAGGCCTATATGTCGGACCTGTCCGGTAGCATTTCCTGCCGCCGAGCTTTTACCTTTTTACACGAGTTGAGCGATGTGCCTGAGTTTTTTTCACATGCCGTAGAGCTTTTGTCGGGCCTTCAAAAAGTCCTCTACCAAACGGGCCGGGTAATCTTAAGAAAAACCGACGGTAGCCGAAAAGACCTTATGGCAAAACGGCTCGAGCGACTCAGAATAGGATCAGAGCTTGTGGAGGTTACCCATGGGAGCCCCTCGACTGTAATCCGCTTTGAAAAGCCGCCCTGCCTTGCTTTTTTTTCCTCACATCTGCACGGCGCCGAGGATGCGGTCTACGCTGCTGTTGGTGAGGTTTAGTATCCAGTAGGGGAAGAAGCCCTGTAGCAGGACGAGGGCGGCTATTCCCGTCAGCACGGCGAATTCGCTGCGGCTGAGGTCGCTCACGGAGGCCGTATAAGGGCCGGGTTGGCCGAACATGGCCAGTCCGTAGGCGCGCAGCAGGTAAGCTGCACTGAGGATGACGGTCAGGCCGGCGGTGGCGCCCAGGGCGTGGTGGTATTGCCATACGCTGTTGAGCAGCAGGAATTCTCCGACGAAGCCGTTTGTCAAGGGGACGGCCATAGCACCCAGCGTGACGATGAGGTAAAGGGCTGCCAGCCGCGGTGCGGTGCGGGCGATGCCGCCCATGTCGGAGAGGGTGCGTGAGCCGACGCGGCGCTCCAAGATGTCCACCACGAAGAACAGGCCGACGGCGTTGATGCCGTGGGCCGGCATTTGCACGAGGCTGCCTTGGAGGCCGGCCTTGTTCCACACGAAGATGCCGGCGGCCATCAGCCCTACGTGGGCGATAGAGGAGTAGGCCACCAGGCGTTTTAGGTCGCTTTGTTTGAGTGCGATGAGGCCGGCGTACAATATGCCGAAAACCGCCAGCCCCAAAAAGAGCGGAGTCCAGCCGTGCCAGGCTTCAGGCGCCAGCGGTATCATCCAGCGGAGGGCGCCGTAGAGACCCATCTTCAGCATGATGCCGGACAGCAGCATGGTTCCTCCGGTGGGCGCGTTCACGTACGTGTCGGGCTGCCAGGTGTGAAGGGGGAAGAGCGGCATTTTCACGGCAAAGGCGAGGAAGAAGCCCAGCATCACCCATTGCGCCGTGGTCGGGTCGAGCTCGGCAGCGGTGAGCGCTTCCCAAGCAAAAGAGTGCGGGGCTGTGCCTGTGGCAGGCGTTTGGTAATACACTGCCAGCAGGGCTACCAGCATGAACAGCGAACCCACAAAGGTGTAGAGAAAGAACTTTAGCGTAATGCGGATGCGGTTCTCTCCACCCCAAATGGCGCAGATAAAGTAAATGGGTATGAGCGCCGTTTCATAGAAAACGTAGAACAAAAGCCCGTCCCAAGCGAGGAAAACCCCGTTCAAGGCGGCCAACATGAGCAGTACCAGCCCGTAGTAGCGCGCTTCTCGGTCGTAGGCGCGCGTTCCGCCGGCCAACACGATAAACGGGGCGAGGATGTTGGTGAGCAACACCATCAGTAGGCTGATGCCGTCTGCGCCGATGTGAAAGGCCACGCCGACCTGAGGCATCCAATCGATGTTCAGAGCGTACGCGCGCGCCTCCTCACCGCGGAAACCCCACAGCAGGAAGAGCGAAAAGAGCAAATTGGCGCCGGTAGCCCCCAGTGCTATCGGGCGCGCCGGCAAGGAGCGAAACGCGAAAAGCGCGACGGCAGCAACGAGCGGTAAGAGAAGGAGAAGTACAGACACCTTGAAGAAAATTCGAGTTTAAACAATGCCCACTACGAAAGCCACAGCGATAAAAACAGCAACACGATGCCGAAAACCATGCCCAGCAGGTAGTACACCACTTTGCCGTTTTGCAGGCGGCGCAACTCGGCTCCGATGCGCTCTACGGCTTTCCCTGTGCCGTTGACCGCGCCGTCGATGGCCTGCACATCTACATAGTAATACAGCAGCTGCGACAGGCGCTCTGCAGGGCGGACGAAGAGCCGATCGTAGAGCTCGTCCACGTAGAACTTGTCGGCCAGCACGCGCTCCCATCGGCGCGAGGGCTTTTCCTCCGACCGCTCCGGCAGGCGAACGGCGTAAAGGCGATAAGCCCAGGCAAGGGCCCCCAAAGCCAACGCCGAGGCTACGCCCATGAGTATCCATTCCGTCTGTGCCGACAGCAGGCGGGCAGGGCGCGACTCGCTTATGGCCGGGCTTAGGAACTGCCCCAACCACTCCCCACCTGCGCCGATGTGGAACAGGTGCGGCAGATGGAGAACGCCGCCGACGACCGAGAGCACCGCTAAGACCACCAAAGGAACAGTCATCACCCGCGGGCTTTCGTGCAGGTGCCGCCGCTGCTCCTCGCCGCCGCGAAACGCCCCGAAAAACACCACAAACAGCAGCCGGCCCATGTACAGCGCCGTAAGGGCTCCGCTCAGCACCGCGAGCGCCCACCAGATCATTCCGCCGGCGGCAAAGGTGTTGGCCAGAATTTCGTCCTTGGAAAAAAAGCCCGACAACAGCGGTACGCCGCCGATGGCCAGCGTGCCGATGAGAAAGGTCCTGTAGGTCGTCGGCAGGGCCTGCCGCAAGCCGCCCATACGCCAGATGTTTTGCTCGCCACCCAGAGCGTGAATCACCGAGCCGCTGCCCAAAAACAGCAGGGCCTTAAAAAAGGCGTGCGTCGTCACGTGAAAGAGCGCTGCCGCGTAGGCGCCCATGCCTAAGGCCAAAAACATCAGCCCTAACTGGGATACCGTGGAATAGGCCAACACCTTTTTGATATCGCTTTGCCGCAGGGCAATCAGTCCGCCTACCCATGAAGTCAGCAGGCCGATGAACGCTACCACCTCCAAGGCTACGGGCGACATGCTGTACAGCGGATGGCAGCGCGCCACCAAATAGATGCCGGCCGTGACCATCGTGGCCGCATGGATGAGTGCAGACACCGGCGTAGGGCCGGCCATGGCGTCCGGTAGCCACGTGAAAAGCGGTATTTGCGCGCTCTTGCCCACCGCACCCACGAACAGCAGCAAGCATATCGCCGTCAACAGCGCCGGGTCGGGTCGAATCACCGGCAGCTGCGCAAAAATTTCCCGGTACGACAGCGTCCCGAACGTTTGAAAAATCAAGAACAGCCCCAAAAGCAGCCCTAGGTCGCCTATTCGGTTCATGATGAAGGCCTTGCGTGCGGCCTTCCCGTACTCTCGATGGGTATACCAAAAGCCGATGAGCAAATACGAGCACAGCCCCACGCCTTCCCAACCCGCGAAAAGCATCACCAGGTTGTCGCCCATGACGAGCAACAGCATCGAAAAGATGAACAGGTTCAGATAAGCAAAAAAGCGCCAAAACCCTGGGTCTCCGTGCATGTAGCCTATTGAATAAACGTGGATGAGGAAACCCACACCGGTAACGATGAGCATCATCCACGCGGAGAGCGGGTCGGCCAAAAGGGCGAAATCGAGCTGCAAGCCGTCAACTGCCAAGAACGGGTACACGGCTACGCGCAGAGGCTCGCCGCCGCCGATCAGGTGGGCAAACACACTCAGGCTCAGAACAAAAGAAAGTAGCACACTCCCCGAGCCTATAAGCCCTGTAGTGCGCTCCGACAGGCGACTCCCCCACAGGCCTAACGAAAAGGCCCCCAGCAGAGGCAAGAAGAGAATGAGGGTAATCAGCGCGTTCATGTGCGGTCTTAATTTCTTAGTCGGTCGAGGAGGTGAATGTCGGTCGTGTGGGTATTGCGGTAAATCATGACCAAGATGCCCAGGCCTACCGCAGCCTCTGCCGCCGCCACGACCATGATGAAGAACACCAATATCTGTCCCTGAGCGTCTGAGAGGTAAGTGGAGAAGGCCGCCAGCAGCAAATTAACGGCATTGAGCATGAGCTCTACGCACATGAGCACCACCAAGGCGTTGCGGCGAACGATAACGCCGAAGACGCCGATGCAAAACAGTATGCAGCTCAGCCACAAGTAGTATTCTATGGGCACCGATCGAACGACGTCGAGCATGGGAAAGTCGGTTTCGTTTGTACCGATAAAAAAAGTGTGGGACTAACGGATTTCGCGTTTGGCAAGCAGGACGGCGCCCACCATGGCCGCTATGAACAGGATGCCGGCCACCTCAAAGGGCACCAGGAAGTCGGTGAACAGCACCCGCCCTAAGTTGCGCACCAGCCCTACATGCGGGTCAGGGACCTCAGGCGCCGGTAGTTGTGCACTCCCGCGCAGTGCGCCCAGCAAGGTCAGAAAGAGCATGCCCGAAGCTAGGGCAGCCGCCACCTTCCAGCGCGCCGTTTGCCGAGGTTCCGCCTCCGTGTTCAGGTTGAGCAGCATGAGGACGAACAGGAACAGCACCATCACCGCTCCGGCATATACGATGATGTGTACCACGGCCAGGAATTGGGCGTTGAGCAGCACGTATTGGCCGGCAATGGCGAAAAAGGTGAGCAACAGAAAAATGACGCTGTGCACCGGGTTTTTCGTCAGCACCATGAGCAGCGCGAAGACGACGGAGGCGACGGCTAAGGTCAGAAAAACGGCCAGAGTCATAGGTGCAGGTGTTTGGGCTTATGATTGGCTCAGAGCGGCTTCGGTCAGGTGTTTTTGGCGCTTGCTGACGTCTATGCGTTTTTCCGGTTCGACGCCTTCTAGCAGTAGGTCTTTGCCGAAGATGAAGTTTTGCCGCACGTAGTCGGCCGGGACGATGCGGTCGGTGAGGAAGATGGCTTCCTTGGGGCAGGCCTCCTCGCACAGTCCGCAAAAGATGCAGCGCAACATGTTGATTTCGTAAACGGCAGCGTATTTTTCCTCTCGGTAGAGGTGCTCTTCGCCCTTTTTCCGCTCGGCGGCCACCATGGTGATGGCTTCTGCCGGGCAGGCTACCGCGCAAAGGCCACAGGCGGTGCAGCGTTCGCGGCCTTGTTCGTCGCGCTTGAGCACGTGCCAGCCGCGCCACACAGGAGCAAACGGTCGCTTCTGCTCCGGATAGCGCACGGTGGCCGAGCCTTTCAGCACGGTGCGCACAAAGTGCTTGAGCGTCACCCACATGCCCTTGAAGACGGCCGGCAGGTAGAGGCGCTCCCAAAAGTTCATCTCCTTATTGACCACTACTTTCGAGCGGTTGGTCAGCGGTTGCATATCGCGTTTATTTTTCGAAGAGAAGGACGCCGGCACCCGTCAGGAGCATGTTGGCCAGGGCCAACGGCACCAGCGTTTTCCATCCCAGCTGCATAAGCTGGTCGTAGCGAAAGCGCGGCAAGGTCCAGCGTATCCACATGAAGACAAAGATGAAGAAAAAGGTCTTGGCGAACATGACGATGGGGCCCATCAGCCCGCCCAGCCACGAGGGGTCTACACCCGGAAACTGGTATCCGCCGAAGTAGACCGTGGCGATGACGGCACAGGCGATGAACATGTTGATGTATTCGGCAAAGAGAAAGAAGCCCAGCTTCATCGAGCTGTACTCCGTGTGATAGCCGCCGATGAGCTCCGTTTCGCACTCCGCCATGTCAAAGGGAGCGCGGTTGCATTCGGCCAGGGCGCACACGAAGAAGATGAGGAAGCCCAGCGGCTGGTACCATACGTTCCAATTGAAGCCGGCCTGCTGTTGGGCCATTTCGCGCAGGCTTAGGGTGCCCGTCAGCATAATGACGGCGATGAGCGCCAAACCCATCGCCAACTCGTAGGAGATCATTTGCGCAGAAGCGCGGATGGCGCTGTAGAGCGAGTACTTGTTGTTCGACGCCCAGCCGCCGACCATAACTCCGTACACACCCAGCGAAGTGAAGGCTAAAATGTACAGGATGCCGATGTTGAGGTCGGCTATCTGTAGGGGAATGGGGCGCCCAAACAGCGTCAATTCGGTACCCCAAGGGATGACGGCACCGGTCATGCAGGCCACAAACATGAACGCTCCCGGCGCCAGGATGTACAGCCAGCGCTCTGCCGAGTTGGGCATGAAGTCTTCTTTCATGAAAAACTTCACCCCATCGGCTATAGGCTGCAAAATGCCAAAGGGTCCCGTGCGGTCCGGTCCTATGCGGTCTTGAATGGCTGCGGCTACCTTGCGCTCGCCCAGAGTGGCATAGGCGGCTACCCCAAGCGTAATGAGAAAAAGCACCACTACCAAGATGGCCTTTTCTAAAAGCAGAGATGCGGTGAAGAGTATGATCATAACCGATGGGTAAAAGGGCAAGGGAAATTCCTAAACTAAGTTTTGGGCAGCGAGGAGGTGAACTCTGAGCGGGCGAACGGCTCAGCGCACCACTTTGGCCTCATCTTCGTAATGGTTTTGGCCGATTACCGAGTGCCGGTCGATATGCGTCGGCCCTTCGATGGTCCAATCCGACAACTCTTTCTTCTCGAAGCGGCAGGTATTGCAGATGAAATCGCGGACTTCTCCGTATCGGTCTTTTCGCGCCGTGACGCGATAGATCTCGTTGCCGTACATCCATACCACGGCCTTTCCGGCGCATTTGTCGCAATGGCGATGGGCATCCATCGGATGGAGAAACCACACGCGGCTTTTGAAGCGGAAGGTGCGGTCGGTCAGTGCTCCTACCGGGCACACATCTATAACGTTGCCCGAAAAATCGTTTTCGATGGCCTTTTCGATGTACGTGCTGATTTCGGCGTGGTCGCCCCGGTGGATGACGCCGTGGACGCGCTCATCGGTCAGCTGGTTGGCTACGTGCACGCAGCGGTAGCAGAGAATGCAGCGCGTCATGTGCAGCTTGATGTATGGGCCGATGTCTATGGGCTGGAAGGTGCGGCGCTCGAACTCATAGCGCGTAGCGGGTGCTCCGTGCTCAAAGGCCAGGTCTTGCAGGTGGCACTCGCCTGCTTGGTCGCATATCGGGCAATCCAAAGGGTGGTTGATGAGCAAGAACTCCACAACTCCTCGGCGCGCTTGGAGCACCTCTTCGCTGCTGATGTTGGCTACTTCCATGCCGTCCATGACGACTTGCTGGCAAGAAGCCACCAATTTGGGCAGCGGCCGCGGGTCTTTTGCCGAGGCCTTCGTTACCTTGACCAGGCAAGTGCGGCACTTGCCGCCCGACCCTTTCAGCGTCGAGTAGTAACACATGGCCGGAGGTACCACATCGCCGCCGATTTGGCGGGCCGCCTGAAGGATGGTCGTACCCTCCGGTACTTCTACTTCAAAACCGTCTATCTTTACTCTAAGCATGGCGTCTATACGGCTGAGGTTTCTACAGAGTACTCGGGTTTTTGTGGAAGTCCGTAGTTTTTCGTCAGGCATTGCTGCGCTTCGCGCACGTGCCATTCGAACTCATCGCGAAAATGTCGAATGGCCGAAGCAACCGGCCAAGCGGCCGCGTCACCTAGGGGGCAGATGGTATTGCCCTCGATTTTTTGGGCGATGTCCACCAGTAGGTCGATGTCCGAATATTTGCCCTGACCGTGCTCCAAGCGCCAGAGCACTTTTTCCATCCAGCTCGTGCCCTCTCGACAAGGAGAACACTGGCCGCAGGACTCGTGTCGGTAGAAGCGCGTGAAGTTCCATGTGTTGCGCACGATGCATTGGTCCTCGTCGTACACGATAAAGCCGCCGGAGCCCAGCATAGAGCCCGACGCGAAACCGCCGTCGGCCAAACTTTCGTAGCTCATTAGCCGTGTCTCGCCTCGAGCCGTCTCGGTGACCAAGTAGTAGGGTAGGATGGGGACGGAGGAACCTCCCGGCACACAGGCCTTTAACCGCTTACCGCCCTCTATGCCGCCGCACCATTCGTCCGAATAGATGAACTCCTCTACCGGTAAGCCCATCTCTACCTCGTATACCCCGGGTTTGTTGATGTTGCCGCAGGCGGAAACGAGTTTGGTGCCGGTGCTGCGCCCGATGCCGATTTTAGCGTATTCCTCGCCGCCGTCGTTGATGATGGGCACCACGGCGGCCAGTGTTTCCACATTGTTGACTACCGTGGGGCATTGCCACAGCCCTTTGACGGCCGGAAAGGGCGGCTTAATGCGCGGGTTGCCGCGCTTGCCCTCCAGGCTTTCCAAGAGCGCCGTTTCTTCTCCGCAGATATAGGCACCGGCTCCGGGAGTGACGTACAAATCTAGGTCGTATCCACTGCCCAGAATGTTTTTGCCCAACCACCCGGCGGCATAGGCCTCGGCAATGGCGCGCTCCAGGTGAAACACCAGCCACGTATATTCCCCTCGGATGTAGATGTAAGAAGTGTTTGCCCCCAGCCCGTAAGACGATACAATCATCCCTTCGATCAGAAGGTGAGGCAGGTGCTGCATCAAATAGCGGTCTTTGAACGTGCCGGGTTCCGACTCGTCGGCGTTGCAGATGAGGTAGCGCGGCACGCCCTCCGGCTTGGCCAGAAAAGACCATTTCAAGCCCGTGGGAAAGCCCGCCCCGCCGCGGCCGCGAAGGCCCGATTTCTTCACTTCTTCTACGACCTCATCGGGCGTCATCGTCTTCAGGGCTTTTTCCACCGAGCGATAGCCCCCATAGCGGCGATACACCTCGTAGGTGTGTATTTCGGGTACATGCGCGTGTTCTAACAATAACTTTCTGCCCATAGCGGCATATGTGGGTGAAGTAACAAGACTTTACGGCTGTTCTGCATCGGCTTGTGTTTTCAGCTCGGATAAAAGGTCGTTTTTCAATTCTTCCGCTGCTATTACCGCCCCCTCCAAATCCGGGGAGGGAAAGACCGCTACCCGTATTTTTTCGGACGCAAAGTCGTCCAGCCATTCCAAGTACTCGTACAAATCAATAGCCGTAACGCGAAAAGTCTCGAAGCCGCTTTGGTTTCGGAAGCGCTCGGCAAAGGCTTCGTGCGGGAACACGACAAAGGCCGTTTCGGGCGTATCGGCGGCCACGTCCATCAACAGCCACCCTTCCTCCTCGTCCGCGAGGCTCCAAACGACTTCCTCCTGTGCCGCTGCCCGAACAAAATATCGGTAGCGCTTCAGCGGCTTGCGGGCCAGTATTTCCTCTATCTGCTTGCTTGTCAGCATGATCTTTTGCCCGGGTTAGTGCATTTTCCAGCTGCCTTTTTCGATTTTTCCCGCTCGGCAGTCTTCGAGGAATCGGTCGATCTTTTCCTCCGTCAAATGCTCGTGGTAAAAAGCGCCCACTTGCATCATGGGCGCGTAGCCGCAGGCGCCGAGGCATTCCACTTCTTTTATGGTGAACAGGCCGTCAGGCGTGGTTTCTCCGGTAGCAATGCCCAATTTGCGCCGGGTGTATTCGATAAGGCGCTCGGCGCCTTTAATGGCGCAGGGCCCCGTGTGGCAAAATTCCAGCACGTACTTACCGACCGGCTGTAGGTTGTACATGGAGTAGAACGTGGCCACTTCGTACACTTCGATGGGTTTTAGCCCTAAGACTTCGGCCACGTGGTCCATAGCCGAGAGGCTGAGCCAGCCGCCGTTTTCCTCTTGAGCGATGTGCAAGGCGCGCAATAAGGCGCTCTTTGCGCAGCCCGGTGGGTATTTCTTTGTCAGCGCCTGTACCTCGGCTAAAGCTTGCTCCGAATAGCGAAAGGGAGCCCCGTTTTGTGAAGGTAGTGCGTGCATGGCCGTCAAAATGCATTTAGGCATCCAACTCTCCGGCGATGACGTTGAGCGAGCTCATGGTCAAGATGGCGTCGGAGAGCATGGCGCCGCGGATCATCTCCGGGTAGGCTTGGTAATAGATGAAGCAAGGTCGGCGGAAATGAAGCCGATAAGGTTGGCGCCCGCCGTCGCTGATGAGGTAAAAGCCCAACTCGCCGTTGGCGCCCTCTACGGCTTGGTACACCTCGCCTTTAGGAATGGGCACTTCTCCCATGACGATTTTGAAGTGGTAAATGAGCGCCTCCATCTTGGTATAGACATCGGGTTTTTCCGGCAGGTAATAGGCCGGCACGTCGGCGTGATAAGGCCCCGGCGGCAGGTTTTCGTACGCCTGGCGAATGATGCGCAGGCTTTGGCGTACCTCTTCTTGGCGCACCATGAAACGGTCGTACGTGTCGCCTTGTGTGCCCACCGGAATGATGAAGTCGAAGTCCTCGTAAGAGGAGTAGGGTTCCATCACCCGCACGTCGTAGTCTACACCGCAGGCGCGCAAGTTGGGCCCGGTAAAGCCGTAGGAGAGCGCCCGCTCTGCCGAGATAGGGCCGGCGCCGATGGTGCGGTCCATAAAAATGCGGTTGCGCTCGAGCATGCCGTTGAACTCTTCGAAGCGCTCGGGGAAGGTCTTCAGGAAGTCGCGCAGCTTTTCGTGAAAAGCGGGCGTGAAGTCGCGTTCCATGCCACCTATGCGCCCGATATTCGTCGTCAGTCGGGTGCCGCAGATTTCTTCGTACATCTCGTAAATGCGCTCGCGCTCCTGAAACATATAGGTGAAGCCGGTGAGGGCTCCCGTATCGACGCCGATAACGGAATTGCAGATGAGGTGGTCGGCAATGCGGGCCAGCTCCATGATGATGACGCGCATATATTGGGCGCGCTTTGGCACCTCGATGCCCGCCAGCTTCTCCACCGTTATATGCCAGCCGATGTTGTTGATAGGCGACGAGCAATAATTTAATCGGTCGGTAATGGGCGTAATCTGGTTATAGGGGCGGTGCTCGGCCAGTTTCTCAAAGGCCCGGTGGATATAACCGATGGTGGGCTCTGCACTCACCACGCGCTCGCCGTTCATTTTGAGCACGTTCTGAAAAATACCGTGGGTAGCCGGGTGCGTGGGACCCAGGTTTAGCGTGGCCAGCTCGCCGTCTAGGCTGTCTAGCGAGGAAAAATAGGACTGAACTTCCGTGCTCATCGGTACTCGAATGGTTAATCAAAGCGCCTGCCTTCGTTGCCGGCGCGCCCAAAGAAGCGGTCGTCTTTATCGGTGCGCGTGCCGTCTTCCAGGCGATATTCCTTGCGCAGCGGAAAGACATCGAGGTCGTCCACGTTGAGGATGCGCGTCAGATTCGGGTGTCCCTCAAAGTGGATGCCGAAGAAGTCGTACGTCTCTCGCTCCATCCAGTTGGCCGTTGCCCAGAGGTTGGTAACAGTAGCGATGTACGGTTCTTGTATAGGCAAATAGGCCTTTATGCGGATGCGGATGTTCTTCGGCCAGTTGTGCAATTGATACATGACGCACAGCTCCCGACCTGGGTTTTTCGGATAGTGGACGCCGCATAAGGTTGTTAGAAAATGAAAGTTTAATACCTCGTCGTCGCGTAAAAACTTAAGCAGCTCCCATGCGCGGCGAGGAGGCGTCTCGAGAACGAGCATCCCGTCGAGGGCTATAGAATGGCCCTCCAGCACTCCGGGACATTGCTCTTCGATGCGGGCGACGATAAAATCCGAATTCACGCGATCTGGTATTTTTCCAACAGATACTGATACTCAGGAGAATAGCGGCGCCGAAGAGGCTCATGCTTGACCAGTTCCTGAATTTTCAGGATGCCGTCGATAATTTGTTCCGGGCGCGGTGGGCATCCGGGCACGTATACATCTACGGGAATGACTTTATCAATGCCTTGCAGCACAGAGTAGGTGTCAAAAATACCTCCCGAACTGGCGCAAGCTCCTACGGCGATTACCCACTTAGGTTCGGCCATTTGCGTGTACACCTGCTTAAGCACCGGAGCCATTTTCTTCGCGATGGTGCCCATGACCATAAGCAAGTCGGCCTGACGCGGCGAAAACGACATGCGCTCCATGCCGAAGCGAGCCAGGTCGTAATTACTACCCATGGTGGCCATAAACTCGATACCGCAGCATGAGGTAGCAAAAGGCAAAGGCCACAGCGAATTGGCGCGCGCCAGCCCAATGGCCTTCGATAGCGAGGTGGCAAAGAAGCCTTCTCCGCTAAATCCTTCGGGTATTTCTGCTGTCGTGTAATTCATGAGGTCTCCTTTTTACAAACAACCGATACAGGGCAGTCAGGATGAGCAAAGTGAGCATTTTCGATGATCAGGCGAGGTCGATCTACGGCAAAGGGAAATCAAAAAAAGCCGATCTGATGAGATTATTTTTCCCAATCCAGTGCTCCCCGGCGCAAGACGTAGTAAAAACCTGTGATGAAAATGCTTACAAAAATAACTACTGCCAAAAAACCTTCTATGCCCATTTCTCTAAAGTTTACAGCATAGGGGTAGAAAAAAATAATTTCTACGTCGAACAACACAAACAAAATGGCCGTCATAAAGTATTTAATGGATACGGGCATACGAGCGTTGCCCTGCGACTCCACTCCGCACTCAAAGTTTTCTCCTTTGCGGCGGCTATTGCGCCGAGGACCCAGCAAAGGCACAACTATCAATACCAACGCCACAAAGGCCAATGCAACGATGGATTGCAAAATGACCGGCATGAAAGCAGCAGGTTCCATATACTTGCGGGACTTTTACGACTTTATAACGGATAACTCTTGTTTCGGTTTTGAGCGCTAAGAGCACCGCTGTCAAAAAAAGAAATTCTGCTTAAATCGCCGCAAAGATACCGGGTTCCCGGATTTTGCATCGACCCTTTTTTATCTCAAAACTTTTATATGAATATTGAATATAAAACAGCAAATAGCCAAATAAAAATTCAAGGATTGAATTTAGTCGTATCTCCTCATGCCTCAAAGAGAACTCATTGCTGCAGGCTGTTTTGGTCTACTTCTCTCATGGGCCGCCTGTACATCTGCGCCGAATACACCTCAAGGGCGCCACTTATCGGCTGTGGATGTCTTCAACGGCACGCCCATCATAGATGGGAGCGGGGCCGATGCGCCCTGGGACACCCTGCCGTGGTATCCTATGGAGTCGCTTTGGCAAGGACAAAGCAGCGGTGCCGCCGATTTCAAAGGCCGCTACAAAATCTGTTGGGATGAAAATAATCTGTACCTTTTGGTAGAGACCGAAGATGACTCCCTGCGCGAGGCGCTTACTTCGCAGCGGGAAAATCCGCTCCAGGCCGATTGCTTAATCGTTTTCATCGACGAAGACGTTTCTGATGGCGACCCTGTACGAGATTACAATGCTTTTGTTTATCATGTTCTCCTCGACGGCCGTGTGCTGGGTAGAGCTCCCGATAGCAGTTGGCAGCTTTTCGATGACCACTGTTGGGTAAGGCGTATCGATCGCGGAGAAGCGAGGAGCACTTGGGAGATGGCCATCCGCGTGTACGACGGCAAGCGATACCGACAGGGTGGGGAAAATATCCCTAAATTGCTCACGCGCGGCAAGAAGATCGGCTTCGCCTTGGCTTACGGAGACTGCGACGGAGGGCTGGAGTGGGAAAGTGTTGTAGGTAGCTTTTCTCTCCCCTCTGCATCAACCCCATGGCAAACGGCAGACGGCTTTTCTTTGCTCAGGCTTTTTTAAGAAACAAAGCACCGAACGCTATGCAGCTCTTAGACGGAAAACACCTCTCCGAAACCATTAAGCGAGAACTCGCACAAGAAGTGGCTCGACTGCGCCAAAACGGCGGGAAAACCCCGCATCTGGCGGCTGTCCTCGTGGGCGACAACCCCGCCAGCGAGGTGTACGTCACCAATAAAATCAAGTCGTGCGAACAGGTCGGCTTTAAGAGTACCCTCGTGCGCCGACCGGCGTCCATTTCCGAGGCGGAGCTGCTCGACATCGTGCACGGGCTAAACAATGACCCTGATGTGGACGGCTTCATCGTGCAGTTGCCCCTGCCGCCCCATATCAACGAGGAGCGCATCACCTTGGCCATAGACTACCGCAAGGATGTCGATGGTTTCCATCCCGTCAATTTCGGCCGCATGGCCCAGGGAATGCCGGCCTTTTTGCCGGCCACTCCTTTTGGCATTGTCGAGATGCTGCGCCGTTACCGCATCGAGACGGCCGGCAAACATTGCGTCGTGTTGGGCCGCAGCAATATTGTCGGCACGCCTATTGGCCTATTGCTGTCGCGAAAGGGCTATCCGGGCGATTGCACCGTCACGCTTACCCACTCCCGCACGGTCAATATAGCCGACGAGGTGCGGCGCGCCGACCTCATCATAGCCGCCATAGGCAAGCCTCACTTCGTGCAGGCTGACTGGGTAAAGGAAGGGGCGGTGGTCATCGACGTGGGTATCAACCGCGTGCCCGATGCTTCGCACAAATCCGGCTCGCGCTTGGTAGGAGATGTGGACTTCGAGGCGGTGGCGCCCAAATGCCGCTTCATCACTCCCGTGCCCGGCGGGGTCGGCCCAATGACGGTGGCGGCCTTGCTGATGAATACCTTGAAGGCGGCGCAAAAAGAGCTGTACTCTCCTGGCGAACCGAGTAGTTAGCCCGTTTTTATCACCGGTGATGAGTATAGCCAAAATATTTTTTGGTAGTGTTTTTTGTATATTCAGAAGCGTCCATATCTTTGGGACAACTAATTTTGTCCTCCTAATCTGCTGGCTTCCGGTCGCTCTTATGCGGAAATTTGCGGCGAAGTGCCTCTCCCCTCGAGCGCCCTCCTTTTTTCTTTTTCCCTATCCGGTTTGTTCTTGCAGCCTCTCTGTTGCGCCTTCTCAAAGGCAAGTTACTTTTTGACGGCGTAGGGATAAAGACTTTATTTACTTATAATCAATAAATTATCGTCGCTCATGAAAAGTCCTCAACACCCCCTGCCTCCCCGACTCTTTTTAGAGACGCGTTCCATTGCGCGGCATTCGTTGTCGCCGTTCATGGCAAAGCCTGGTCCCCTGATCTCTCTTGCAAAGTTCACTTTGTTGTAAAGGACGGCCGCCATGCGTGACTTAAGTGAGTTGGTCCATTCTCTCCCCTGGACTAAGCTGCAGGCCGGTGCCGTATGGGAGGTGTTGCTTCCTGCCGAGACGAAGATGGCCCGCTTGTTTTCGCTCCTTCAGGCCAACGCCGATCTCACGGAGACGGAGGCAGCTCTACAACTGTATGGCGATGCCGGTGCCATTGCTCGCTTGCGCAGCTTGAAAAGCAAGGTCAAGGAGCGATTGCTGAGCGTTATTTTCTTGCTGGAACCGCATAGTTTAGGCTTCACCGACCGGCAACAGGCCTATATCGAATGTCAGCGGCGCTGGTCGACGGCTCTGATATTACTGACCCGACGGGTACCGGGTGTAGCCGTGGAGCAGTTGGAGCAAATGCTTCACCACGCCCGGTACTTTGAGTTCACCGAGCTGGCCATGAGTGCCGTCTTTCACTTGAGGCACTACTACGGCGTCGTGGCAGGAGATGCAGAGAAATACCTCCTTTACCGCGACTTGTACCGCCAATATCAGACCTTGTGGGCTGTTGAAAATCAAGCGGAGGAGCTGTACACCGATATGATGTGCAGCATGGCCAATACGCGTGCTCCACAGCACGCCTTGAGAACACAGGCCGAAGCCGCCTTCCGGCGCGTCGAACGGCACCTGCAGACCTACAATTCCTTTCGCCTGCACCTGCATGGGCGATTACTGCAGATGTTTATCTATAGCAGTGGCAACGATTACCGCACGGTGGCCGCTTTGTGTGAAGATGCCCTGGCCTTCTTCCAGGCCAAACCGTACAAGAGCACCTCGGCCCTGCAGGTATTCTATTATCAACTCCTTGTCTGTTGCATACATCTGCGCGACTTTGGGCGCGGACAGGCTATCATCCGCCAACACTCCGACGTTTATCCGGCGCATTCCCTCAACTGGTATAAGGTACAAGAGCTGTACTTCTTGCTCGCCCTGCATACCCGACACTACGACGACGCTTTCGACTTGTGCGTAAGCATCGCTCAAGACCCAAAACTGGACAAACAGCCGCCGGCCACGCGCGAAATGTGGAAAATTTACGAAGCGTACGCCCAGTTCTTGGCGCGCATCCGCCGGGCCGATCGCCGGCCCGATCCGCATTTTCGCATGGGTAAATTCCTCAACGAAATCCCGCTTTTTTCCAAAGACCGCCGCGGTATGAATATTCCGGTGCTGATCGTTCAAATGTTGTTCGATATTTTGTTAAAGCGATATGATGCCGCCATTGACCGCATGGAAGCTCTGAGCAAGTACACCGACCGATATGTGCGCAAAAATGAGCACTTCCGCAGCAATTGCTTCATGAAGATGCTCCTTCAAATCCCGCAGGCGGCTTTCCACCGAGAAGCAGCCGTGCGAAAAGCGCAGCGCTACCGCGACCTACTCGGCCAAGTACCTCTCGACATCGCCAACCAACCTTATGAAATCGAGATTATTCCCTACGAAGACCTTTGGGAAATGATACTGGATATTTTACCTCAGCAACGTGTTCGCATCTACCGGCGAACGGCCCCGGCGCAGTAAAGGCCGATAAGGGTCTTTTTGATTGGCTTTGAGGGTATTTTTTAGACCGAAATTGACATCATTTAAAAAATTGATTAACAGAATTTTAAATTTTTAAAAAGCCTTAAAACGCCCAAAAAAGCCCGCTAACGAACTCGCGCAACTGTCCCTTTCTCCGGGGTGGTAAGCCTGGACTTTTGACTTCGCAAACCAACCACAACGCGAAGTCACCATGGCAAATCAGAACCACTCTGCGCGCTTCACAAACCCCGTCCAAAACCTCGCTCAGTCTGTTATTATCATAGACATCACGGGCGTGTAACCCCCTCATAGATAGGGCTTAAGGAAAGGCAGTGCCGGCTTTTTCGGTAGGTGAGGGCTTTCTCATCGAGGACGGAACAAGATTTGAGGTCAATACTGTAGGTTTGTTGCGTCCTTATCCGTTTTGCTTTAATCCCGCCTTTTCAACCGGCATTTAGCATGCATGAACTCCGCGAACTCGTCTCGATTGTTACCCGGCAAAAACTGCGATCCGCTTCTCTGCTCACCCTAAAGGCCCTACAGCCCGGCCCGCTTTCCATGCGGCTGTACGACCTGGTAGTCGACGGAGCCGTAAACACCGACGAACAGGCTATGGCTGCGCTTTACCCGGACGAGCCCGACCGCAACATTTCGTACCAGCGCATTAAGAAGGCGTTGCGCGATTACCTAGTGCAAATGTTGCTCATCATCGACTTGCAACTCCCGCACTACAATCCGCGCCAACGCACCTATTTTGAGCTCTGCAAGAAATGGAGTGCCATCAAAATTCTGCTGGGAAAAAATGCCCACCGCACCGTATTGTCCCTGGCAGAGGAGGTGCTCAAAGCTGCTCTTCGCTACGATTTCACCGACATGGCCCTCGACATGGTGCGCGCCATGCGCCTTTATTACGGCTCCATAGAGGGCAACGTCAAAAAGTACGAGCACTACGGCCGCCACGTGCGCCACTTGGAAGAGGTGCTGCGCTATGAAAACTTAGCCGAAGAACTGTACACCGATCTGGTCATTCGCTACGTCAACGACAAATCCACCAAGCGCGATGTGCCGCACATAGCCCGGCAGTACTTTGCCCAAATAGAACCGGCCCTGGAAAAATACGACACCTATCGTCTACACTTCACCGGACGACTCATCGAAATCATCATCTACACCGGCGTCAACGACTACCGAAAGACTATCGAGATTTGCGACAAAGCCATTCGCTTTTTCGATGCGAAGAACTACGTGGCAAATGTGCCCCTGCAAGCTTTTCTTTACCAGGAAATGGTCTGTTATGTGCAGCTGCGCGATTACGAGCGAGGCGCCAAGGCCGCCGAACGCGGCCTACAACTGCTCGAGCAGGGTTCGTTCAACTGGTTCAAATACCAGGAGCTTTTCCTTATCTTATCGCTGCACTCCCGGCAGTACTCAGAGGCCTATAATATTTACCAGACAACCGTCAAGCACCGGCGTTTTGGTGGGCTGCCCGAGGGCATTCGCCAAATTTGGAAGATATTCGAGGCATACCTCTTCTACCTTATCCAAATCGGGCGCATCCGGCCCGATGCATCCGATACTCCCATCAGCCGCATCCGCATCATGCGCTTCCTCAATGATGTGCCCATCTTTTCCAAAGACCGGCGCGGGATGAACATACCCATTCTCATTTTCCACATCCTCTATCTCATTCTCACCAAAGATTACGACGCGGTTATCGACCGAATGGAGGCCATTAAAAAATACACTACCCGATACCTCAAGCGCGACGACAACTACCGCAGCAACTGCTTTATCAAGATGCTCTTGGTCATGCCTGACGTGGGTTTTCATCGCGTTGCCACCGTTCGAAGGGCCGAGAGTTACCTGAAGATGCTCCGGCGCGTCCCGCTCGATTTCGCCAACCAATCGCACGATATCGAGATTATCCCTTACGAGGACCTCTGGGAAATGGCCCTGGATTCCTTGGAAAATACCATCTATAAGCCTCGTACGCGCCGAATAGGCAGCATTTAGCCAATAGAACGAGCGCATACCAAACCAAAAGATCGCAGGTGTTTGCCACAAACACCTGCTATTTTTACTTTAAAAAAAGAGCAGCGATAAATCTTTAAATCGTTTTTTGTGCGCAAATTTGCGTGTGAAAACACCTAAAACTCATCTCTTCACCTAAATCGCTTCTGTGTATGAATGCTTTCTTATCCCTCGGTCGGTGGATTTTTCCCCTTCCTTTCGTCCTATTCGGCTTGGCGCACTTCACCGGTGCGGAGACTATGGCCGAATACGTGGTACCGGCATACATGCCGGCTAAGATCTTTTGGGTGTATTTGTCCGGGGCAGGGCTACTCGCAGCGGCGGTCAGCATGTATCTGGGCAAGTATGACAAGCTGGCCACCACTTTGCTGGCGGTGATGTTGCTACTCTTCGCGCTCATGGTGCACCTGCCGGGCGTACTGGAAGGCGGCGATAAGATGCAGCAGGCTATGCCCAGTTTTCTAAAGGACATCGGCCTGGCGGCGGCCAGCATGATGTATGCCCTTCATCAAGCGCGCGACCGCTCCGTTGTGGGCTAAACAAGGCACATTAACCCGGTTTATTGGGCGCCACCTCGGAGAGCATCGAAGAGGTGGCGCCTCCCTTTTGGAAAGAGGCCGAAACAAAGCCGGGCAGGCACTTCGGAACGCTCAAGTGAGGGGCGGTTTATCTAAAAAAACTTATTTGGCGGATAAGGGTACTTGCCTGCTTTTTTTGTCCTTCAGCGGACTATGCTTTACGGTAGATGCTTCCTTTGCAAGAGCGCTCTACCTTTGCCGAGAGTTTAATGACCCATTGTTGAGATGTCATGAGGCACTTATTACTTGCGGCGGTCTGGTTGATGATGTGGAGCGAACATCTGTTAGCACAGCCTCGCCTGAGTGGAAATCTGCAGAGCAATGCCAATTTCTTCGTGGCAGACCCCAAGATCGGCGCCACCGGTACGCCGCAGTACGACAACCAAAAATTCGGTGCGGAAAGTTGGCTGGCCCTTCATTACTCGAACTGGGGCTTTGATATAGGGCTGCGCTTCGACCTGTTCAACAACTCTAACCTGCTGAATCCGACCGGGTCGTTCACGGGAGAAGGTATTGGTCGATGGTATGTCCAAAAGGAGATACACGGCTTTGAAGTGTCGGCGGGCTATCTGTACGACCAAATAGGCTCAGGCATCCTTTTTCGGGCCTACGAGGAGCGCGCGCTAATGATCGACAATGCGCTCTACGGGGTAAAGGCGGGTTATCGCTTTAACGACCACTGGAAAATCAAGGCGTTCACCGGCCGCCAGAAGCGACAATTCAACACGTATGGTTCCGTTATTCGAGGAGCTGCCGTGGAGGGCTTTATTCGCCCCGACTCGACGAAGAACTTCAGCCTGGCTCCGGGTATGGGTGCCGTAGCGCGCACCTACGACCGCGAGACGGTCAACCGCGTGGTCAGTGAGATGAGTCGCTATCGGCGACGAGATAGCCTCCGCTATAATGCCTACGCTTTTACCTTGTTCAACACCTTGGTAGCGGGCAACTTTACCTGGTTCGTCGAGACTGCCTACAAGACGCGCGACGTGATCTTCAACGAGTTCAAGCAGCTGGTTACTCATGACACGACCTTCCTCTCCGACGGAAGCATCAGCAGTATTCGCCACGACACCATAACGGGTATCTTGCTCAACACCGACGGCTATATGGCCTACACCAGCCTGGCCTATGCCACAGGAGGGCTGGGGATAACCCTCGAAGCCAAGTATACCAAAAACTTTCGCTTCCGAACCGACCCCTTTCAAATCGGCGTACAAGGACAAATTAACTACTTGCCACCCCTGGCCCGGCAGAACACCTTCCGACTGCCCGCCCGATTTGCCCCCAACACACAGGAACTGGGCGAACAGGGCTATCAATTGGACATACGCTACAGCCTGAGTGAAAAGGCCACCCTGGGCTTGAATGTGTCGGACCTCTATCTGCTCGACGGGCGAAGCCTATACCGCGAGATTGCTCCGGAGTTCTCTTACAAAAAGGGTCGAAAATGGCAGCTTCTCTTGGGCCTGCAATTCCTCAAGTACGACATCAGCACGTACCAATTCAAAGATGACTTGCAGGAGGAAAACGACATTGTTCCCTGGGTAAAGCGAGGCGAGCAGGGCTATGTAGATGCCTTTACACCTTATGTCGAGGTGCTGTATCGCTTCACTCCACGGCGCTCTTTGCGCTTGGAGGCCCAGTATTTGCTTACCGATGATGAGTTCGGTTCTTGGGCCTTTCTGTTAGGAGAAGTAGGGCTGGCACCTCACTGGCTTATTTTTGCCTCTAATATGTACAAAGTGCCGCATGCCAACGCCGAACAATACGACCCGGAAAAGGTTAAATATGATGGTTTGCACTACCCCAGTATTGGCATAGTGTATACCCATCGAGCCAATCGTTTTTCTTTGGCGTATGTCAAGCAAGTAGAGGGCATCAACTGCGCCGGCGGCATTTGCCGCTATGAACCGACCTTCAACGGCTTGCGTTTGCAGTTTAATTCGACTTTTTAATCAACGCCTCCTGTACTGACCACGTCTAATAATGCGAAAGGGACCATGTTTAAAAGAGCGCATTTTTTGATGGTTCTGGCGGCCGCCGGTGTATGGGGGTGTGCCGAAAACTGGGTAGTAATTGAGCCCACGAGCCCCTCTGAGGGCAATGAGCCGGGAGAGGAGAAGCGCGTGGTCTTAGCGGAGGAGCTGACCGGTGTGCGCTGCCCTAATTGCCCGGAAGGTACGGCTGCATTGATTGCCCTCCAGCAGCAATATCGGGGCCGATTGGTGGCGGTGTCCATTCACGCCGCCCTGGGCTATGATCAGCCTTTCCCGAACAGCCGATACGACTTCCGCACGGCAAAGGGCACCGAGATGGCTAACTATATCGGTTCGGCTTTCTTCTTTCCTACAGCAGCCATCAATCGGCGGGTAGTACCCCCTGAAACGGAACCCTATCTTCCTCGCCAACTCTGGGCCGGCATCATCGCAGAAGAACTGGAAAAACCTTTGCTTGTCGGCCTTTCGCTCGACCTTACCTACGAAGCAAGCAGCCGGCGCCTAATCGCCAAAGTTCGCCTTACGCCTAAGCAGTCCCTCGACGGCGACCATAGGTTGACGGTGCTAATTACTCAGGATAGTCTGGTGGACTACCAGAAGGTCAATTTGGTAACCGAGCCGAATTACCTGCATCGCCACGTCTTGCGCAGCGTGCTGACGCAGGCCACCGGAGATGCTCTGCCCGCCCTGCAGGCAAATCAGCCCATCGAGCGCTCTTTTGAGTTAACGCTGCCCGCCGACTGGGAAGCCAAATACTGTAGCGTGGTGGCCTTTGTACATCGCGGGGGCATTCCAAATAAGGAAGTTCTTCAAGCCACAGAGAAGCACATTCCCTTTTAATGTGCACTTTTGCGCCGGCTTTCACTTGATAACTTTTTCCTTTTTTATCAACTATGTTTCGTTTGACCGAAGAACACGAGGCGGTGCGCCAGGCGGCTCGTCAATTTGCACAAAACGAGCTAAAGCCTGGCGTCATCGAGCGCGATAGCAAAATGCTCTATCCGCATGAGCAAGTGCGCAAAATGGCCGAACTGGGTTTTATGGGGATGATGGCCTCACCTGAGTACGGCGGCGGAGGTATGGATACCCTCTCCTATGTGATCGCCATGGAGGAAATCAGCAAGGTAGACAGCTCCTGCTCCGTCATCATGTCGGTTAACAATTCTCTGGTTTGTTGGGGACTGGAGGAGTACGGTACCGAAGAGCAGAAGCGCAAATACCTGACGAAGTTGGCTACAGGCGAATGGATAGGTTCCTTCTGCCTCTCCGAACCGGAGGCCGGCTCAGATGCCACCAGCCAGCGCACTACGGCCGTGGATATGGGCGACTACTATCTGCTAAATGGAACCAAAAACTGGATCACCAACGGCGGAACCTCTCAGGTGCACCTGGTCATGGCCCAGACCCATCCGGAGAAAAGGCATCGGGGTATCAACGCCCTCATTGTAGAAACATCTTGGCCAGGTGTCGTTATCGGAGCGAAAGAAGACAAGCTGGGTATTCGGGCCTCCGATACCCATACCATCATGTACAACGACGTAAAAGTGCCCAAAGAAAACCGGATCGGAGAGGATGGCTTCGGCTTTAAGTTTGCCATGAATACCCTAAACGGCGGGCGAATAGGCATCGCCGCCCAGGCACTGGGCATTGCTGCCGGCGCCTATGAGCTCGCCCTGGAGTACGCTAAGCAGCGACAGGCCTTTGGCAAACCCATTGCTCAACACCAAGCCATCGCCTTCAAACTGGCCGACATGGCCACCGAAATCGAAGCGGCTCGGCTCATGGTATATCGGGCGGCTTATCTCAAAGACCAAGGGCTAGATTACGCGCAGGCCGCGGCCATGGCCAAGTTGTTCGCCTCCGAGGTGGCCATGCGTCATACCGTAGAAGCCGTTCAAGTACACGGCGGCTACGGGTATGTTAAAGAGTACCATGTCGAGCGTCTTATGCGCGACGCTAAGATTACGCAGATTTACGAAGGCACCTCTGAGGTACAGCGCATCGTTGTCGCTCGAAACATACTGGAAGGCAACTTGTATCTCCCCACGCTATGGTGAGACTGTCGCCTCGTTTACCTTTGCCCCAATAATTCCAAGCAAAGTACCCCATCAGGCCAAGCGCGTTCTCGAACGTCATCCGCATGGCTTTTCCAGAGCAGTGCCTTGAGTTGAAGCCAGGCGTTCTCCTGACGGCCGGGGGCAACCCCCATGAGCAGCGTTACTCGATCTGTGCCGTACTCCTCTCGAAGAATGTCTATACCCGCCCGCCGAGCAGCTCCTATCCATTCGGGTAGGAGGGCATAGTTCAGCTCAACGCGCCAATGCTGCAATACCATTCGCTCAATAAAATGTCCTTGTCGGAGCGCCTCGGCGGCACTTTGCCTGTAGGCTCGGATAAGACCAGAGGTGCCCAGCAAGGTGCCGCCGAAATAGCGCACTACAATTACCACGACATTCGTCAACCCGGCGGCATCGATTTGCCCCAAAATAGGCCGGCCGGCTGTGCCGGCAGGTTCACCGTCGTCGTTGAACCGAAAACGCCGGCCCTCCGTACCCAAGCGCCAGGCAAAGCAATGGTGGCGAGCCTTGGGATGCTCCTTGCGCAAACGCTCCAGATGGCCTAAGGCCTCTTCCTCGCTCTCCACCGGAAAAGCGTAGGCCACGAACTTACTCCCTCGATCTTTGTATGTGCCTGTGCCGGGAGCAGCTAACGTGCGATACGTGTCGGACATCTCCACCTACGAAAAACTTCGGGCGTGCTCTGTGGCCGGTGCCGTTATTCGGTCGGCCTCAGCCGGGCAATTGCACTGCGCTTTTATAGGCGCCCGACAGCAATTTCTCTCGCACGGCCGAGAAAGCCTCCAGGGTGAGCCGGATGTCTTCCTCCGTGTGCACGGCTGTGGGAATCAAGCGGAGAATGACCATGTCCTTGGGTACGACCGGGTAAATGACTACCGAGCAGAAAATGCCGTAATTATCGCGCAAGTCGCGCACGAGCGCGCTGGTCTCTTCCAGCGGGCCGCGCATGTATACGGGAGTGACGCAGGTATTCGTATCACCGAGGTCAAATCCGCGTTGACGCAGGCCGTCCTGCAGGGCGCGCACGTTCTGCCACAGCCGCTTGCGCAGCTCCGGGCGCGTCCGCAACAGCTCAAAGCGCTTGAGCGCACCCTCCACAATCGGCATAGGCAGCGACTTGGCAAAAATCTGAGAGCGCATGTTGTATCGCAGGTAGCGAATAATGTCTCTGGGCCCTGCCACAAAAGCACCGATAAGCGCCATGCTCTTGGCAAAGGTGCTGAAGTAAAGGTCCACCTCATCGGTTACGCCTTGCTCTTCTGCCGTACCGGCGCCCGTTTTGCCGAGCATGCCAAAGCCGTGTGCATCGTCAATAAGCAGGCGGAACGGGTAGTGTTCCTTCAGCGCGGCAATTTCGCGCAGCTTGCCCTGGTCGCCGCGCATGCCGAATACGCCTTCCGTGATAACCAAGATGCCGCCGCCTGTTTCCTCCGTAATCTTGACGGCGCGTTCTAAATTTTTGTGCAGGCTGCCAATGTCGTTGTGGGCAAAAGCAAATCGCTTGCCCAGATGCATGCGCACCGCATCCACGATGCAGGCATGGCTCTCCGAGTCATACACCACTACGTCGCGGCGCGACAGCAGGGCATCGATTACCGAAAGAATACCTTGATAGCCGTAGTTGAGCAGATAACCGGCCTCTTTGCCTACGAAATGCGCCAAGGCCGTCTCCAATTCCTGGTGCCGGCGTGTCTCCCCGCTCATCATGCGAGCACCCATAGGGTAGGCTAAGCCCCAACGAGCCGCGCTCTCCGCATCGGCCTGCCTCACCTCGGGATGGTTGGCCAACCCCAAGTAATTGTTAATGCTCCAACAGATGACCTCCTTGCCTCGGAAATACATCCGATTGCCCAGTTCACCTTCCAATTGGGGGAACATGTAGTAGCCTTCGCCCACGTCGGCGTACTTGCCCAAAGGGCCCGCTTGCTCTAAAATGCGTTTAAATAGATCCATAGTGTGAAAAAAATTGGCGCAAAACTAATGGCTCAAGGTTTCGCAGGAAAACAAGAAGAGAAAGTGGACAAAGGCTCGCCCTCCTCCTCTACGGGAAAGCCCTGTGCACGCATCCAGTCGTCGTCGAAAACTTTAGAAACGTATTTGCTGCCGTGATCGGCAAAAAGCAGCACTACCGTATCTGAGGCGCTCAACTGGTCCTTAATCTCCTGCAAGCATTGCAACACGGCCCCGCTGGAGTAACCCGCCAAAATACCTTCTTTGCGCGCCAACTCACGCGTTCGCAAGGCACTGTCTTTGTCCGTAACCTTGATGAATCGGTCGATTATTTCAAAATCTACGTTGCCCGGAATGAAGTTTTTTCCGGTCCCTTCAATGCGAGAAACACCAATCTCGCCGGGGTCATAAATGCCGGTTTCGTGATATTTTTTCAGCACCGAACCGTAAGCATCTACGGCGATAATCTTTACACGGGGATTTTGCTCGCGTAAATAGCGCCCCGTTCCGCATAAAGTGCCCCCTGTACTGGTGCTGCCGATGAGCCAGGTCACCTGACCGTTAGTTTCCTCCCAGATCTCCGGACCGGTACTTAAATAATGGGCGTCGGCATTGTCCGGGTTGAAATTTTGGTTGGCGTAAAATGCGCCGGGAATCTCGCGGGCTAACTGCTCTGCTCGCCGAACATACGAATTGGGATCGTCCGGCAAAGCATCCTTAGGGCAAAGTATTACTTCTGCACCCATTGCTCGGAGGCTGTATAGCTTGTCCTTCGATATTTTGTCGGTCACGGTGAGCACGCAGCGATAGCCCTTCCAAGCGCACACCATGGCCAAGCTAAAGCCCGTGTTGCCGCTGGTGGCATCTACAACGGTGCCCCCTTCTCGCAGCAGTCCCAGCTGCTCCGCCCGCTCAATGATGTGCAAGGCAATGCGATCCTTCGCGCTCAAGCCGGGATTAAAAAACTCCAACTTGGCGTACACCCGTGCGGGAATATCCGCAACCGTTTTGTGCAGGCGTACTAATGGGGTTTTGCCGATGGTTTCTAAAATGTTGCTGTAAGCCATGTCCCAATTAGTGTTAAACAAAAAATACTTTGTGGAAAGGAGAGTCACTCGACTCTCTTTTCCAAATGGTAAAAAGGCATATGGTACAGGGTAGCACTAAAACGTTACGAAGCAGCCCAAAAAAATGCTTCGCATTGAAAAAAAAGAGGGGGAGCAGGCTGGAGGAGGGAGAAGAGGCGGTTAACGGCAAAGGTATCGAGATATCTTTGGGGTGTACAAGTGTTTGCTCTACAAAAAAGAAGAGCGGCAAAAATTTGACCGTAAGCCTTATACGAAGCGCTGCCAAATTCCTGTATAGAGAAGAAGATATAGACCGATTTCTATCCCATGTTTACGCAAACCTACGGCGCCCGGTAGCCATAGGTTTGTCTACTTCGCGCCAGACGAAAACGGAGAGCCATCCGTTCGGTTCGTTGCCCGGATAAGCGTACTTACAAGGATGAACCTCGCTCGTTGGACCGATCGCTTTTTGCTGCACAGCCGCCGGTTTTTTCCTGCGCGTTGGCGCCTTCCCTTGCGGCTGAGGGTTTACCTGACCGATAGCGGAGCAGAGCCCGAGTTGAAGTACCTACATCGACTGTGTCGGCATTTCCGCACTGCCGTAGATGTAGGAGCCAATCACGGTTGCTACGCCTACCGCATGGCGCAGTTTTTTGAGCAAGTGTACGCCTTTGAGGCCAATGCTCAGGCAGACTTTGATTTATGGCACGTGCGCTGTGCGCGCTTGCAGGCATTTCCCTACGGATTGTCGGATCAGGCTGAGGAGACTACTCTGCGCTTGCCCATTTATCGCGGCCGGCCGTTGGTGGGGTGGGCATCCTCCATCGAGCGCCTTTTACCCTTTGCGGAGGGTTTTGCAGAAGTGCCGGCTCGATTGGAGCGCCTGGATGACCAACCCTTTGTCCGGCAGCGCACAATTGACCTCATCAAAATAGATGTAGAAGGCGCAGAGCTGGCCGTTCTGAAGGGCGGGCGGCGAGTAATCGAGCGCGATAGGCCGGTGCTCATTGTAGAGGACAACCCGGACAACCGCGCGGCTCTCAGGGCCTGGCTGGAAGCGCTGGGCTATCGGTCCTTTTCTGTAGGGGAACTGGTAGGGGAGGAAATGCCCTCTCCCAACCTCGTTTGGGTGGCCGATAGGCGCAACAGATAGGCTCGCCAATTGGCTGTAGGCTGAAGAAGTGATTGCCTGCTCCATTTAGCGAATTTTTACCCGTATAGCCGTAAAAAGTACCATAAATTTGTCGGACTATTGCACGCCACCGGGCACTATCGCAATCAAGAGAACAAAACTATGTCTAAAAATATCGGCTATCTTTCAGGTCGAAAAGGCTTGAGCCGCAGTCTTTTCGAGGCCTTGGGCCGTTTGGCCGACGAGAACGACGGCACGGTGCCGCCCCAGGCGATGAAGCGCTTAGCCGAGGAATATCTCATCGGCGAGGCCAATGTGTACGGGAGCGTGACCTTTTACGACTTTATGCGCCCGGAGAACAAGGGCAAAAAGGTCTACGTTTGCAACGGCAGTGCCTGCCTTACGGCCGGTACCCAGCCGACCCTTACAGAGCGCTTACGTCGGTACTTTGCGCCGGAGGAAATCGGAGAGATGTGCTGCTTAGGGCGGTGCTATGAAAACCACGCCTTTCACTACGCCGGCAACAACTACTCCGGAGAGGCTATCGAGCACATAGCCGACATCCGGCAGAGTGGGCAACCGTATCCAGACCGATATGCCGTGCGCGTCAAGGGCACACCGGTGCTGACGGCCGAATTTCCCGGCATAAGCGAATATTACCGCCTGTTGGAGGTTTGCTTGCGCCAATCGCCCGACGAGTTGCTTGCGGAAATCAAAGCCTCCGGCTTGCGCGGGCGAGGAGGAGCGGGTTTCCCTACGGCCTACAAATGGGAGTCGTGCAAGAATACCGCGGGCGAACTCAAGTTCATCGTGTGCAATGCCGACGAAGGTGACCCCGGCGCCTACTCCGATCGATACGTCATGGAGCAGCGGCCTCACAGCCTATTGCTGGGCATGCTGATAGCGGGTTACATCGTCGGTGCTCGGATAGGCGTGCTGTACATCCGAGGCGAATACCCTGAATCTATCCGAGCCATGCGTCGGGCTATCGAGGAGATTCGGCAGGCCGGCTATGTGGGGGAAAATATCGCGGGCTCCGGCTTTTCATTTGATTTTAAGGTGGTCGAAGCTCAGGGCGCCTACATCTGCGGAGAGGAGACGGCTCTGCTGTCTTCTTTGGAAGGGCAGCGGCCGGAGGTGCGCGTACGACCGCCCTATCCCACGCAACAGGGGCTGTTCAACCGGCCGACAGTGGTCAACAACGTAGAAACACTGGCCTGTGTGCCTTTTATTTTGCAGCACGGAGGTGCGGCCTTTGCTTCTATCGGGCGCGGGCGCTCTACCGGCACCAAACTGATGTGCCTGGATGGCCATTTTCGGCAACCCGGCCTCGTTGAAGTAGACATGGGCACCCCTCTGTCTGCCGTGATAGAAGAGCTGGGCGGAGGTTTTAAGCATCCGGTCAAAGCCCTGCACATAGGGGGCCCTTTGGGCGGCTTAGTGCCGACTCACAAAGTGCCGGACCTGACGGTAGACTTCGAGTCCTTTGCCCAGAACGGCTTTCTGTTGGGCCATGCCTCGGTGGTGTGTGTTCCCGAGGATTTTCCTGTAATAGCCTATCTGGAGCACCTTTTTGCGTTTACCGCTCACGAAAGCTGCGGCAAGTGCTTCCCTTGTCGGCTCGGCTCCACGCGAGGAAAAGAATTGCTGCACAAGGCGCGCACGCAAAACTACCGCATCGATCGCGCTTTGTTTGACGATTTGGTACAGACGCTCGAGCTGGGCTCGCTGTGTGCTCTGGGCGGCGGTCTTCCTCTACCGGTAAAAAATGCTCTCTTGTATTTTGAAGACGAACTCAGACCGTACTTTTCATAAAAAATGCCCCTCCGCAAAGGCGTAGGTGGCTACTGCATGGGTTTTCATTCAAAACTGCTCGAACTATGGGTGCCGGAAAATTTGCCTATATCGATCACAAGCCCTGCGAAATGCGCGACGGGGAAACGGTGCTTTCCTTCTTGCGCCGACACTTGGGCTCTAAGAGCATTCCGACGCTGTGCGACGCACCTAATCTGGAGCCTTACGGGGCGTGTCGGGTGTGTTCGGTAGAGGTGGCTCTTACTCCCGACGGCCCGCGACGCGTGGTCGCCTCTTGCCACGCGCCTATGCAAGAGAACCTGTGCATTTTCCCCAATTCTCCGCGTGTTCAAAAACTGCGGCGCAACATCATCGAACTGGTGCTGACCGACCATCCGCTGGATTGCCTGACCTGTGAAGTGAACGGCAACTGTGAGTTGCAGGATGTAGCCGCTCGCGTAGGCATCCGAAAAGTGCGCTATCCGGAGGGAAAGAACCACTTAGACCGCCCTAAAGACCTCAGTCATCCGTACATGACCTCTGACCTCTCGAAATGCATCAATTGCTCCCGATGCGTGCGCGCCTGCGACGAGGTACAAGGTCAATTCGTGCTCACGATGGCCGGACGCGGGTTTGACAGCTACATCGCCAAGGGCCTAAACACGAGTTTTTTAGAGTCCGACTGCGTCAGCTGCGGCGCTTGCGCACAGGCTTGTCCGACGTCTGCAATCTCCGATGTGTTCGAGTCGAAGTCTGTGATAGCCAACGAAAAAGTGCGCACCGTGTGCACCTACTGTGGTGTTGGCTGCAACCTGGAAGTGGCGGTGAACAACGGACAAGTAAAGTCTATACAAGCTCCGTATGATGCTGAGGTCAACCAGGGACATACCTGCCTGAAAGGGCGCTTTGCTTTCTCCTTCTACAACCATCCCGACCGCTTGCGCACACCGCTCATTCGGCGCGGAGGTGAACTGGTGCCGACGAGCTGGGAGGAAGCCTATGATTTTATTGCGGAAAAACTCCGGGATATCAGAGAGCGCTACGGCCCAGATGCCATCGCGGGTATTTCGTCGGCGCGCTGTACAAACGAGGAGAATTACCTGATGCAGAAGTTCATCCGCGCCGTCATCGGCACCAACAACATCGACAGCTGTGCGCGCGTGTGCCACTCGCCCACTGCCCTGGGGCTGCAGCGCAGTTTCGGGACCGGCGCGGCCACCAATTCTGTTGAGGATTTGAAATACACTAAGTGCATCCTCATCATAGGCGCTAACCCAACCGATGCCCACCCCGTCACCGGCGCAAAGATTAAGCAGGCCGCCATTAAAGGCATCCCCACCATCGTCGTCGATCCGCGCCGCACAGAAATTGCCCGCTATGCCACACATCACCTTCAGCTGCGTCCGGGCTCTAATGTGCCGCTGCTGCAAATGATGCTGTACTACATCCTGTCTGAAGGTTGGGAAGACCGCGACTTTATCGAGCGGCGCACGGAAGGCTATGAGGAGTTTCGCCGGCAAATCCTGGGCTTAGACCTCGACCGCCTGGAGCGCGCTTGCGGTGTTCCGCGCGAACAGGTTCGAGCGGCCGCCTACACGTATGCCTCTGCCGAGGCTGCCATGTCTTTCCACGGCTTGGGAGTGACGGAACACTCACAAGGTACTCTGACCGTTAGGCTCATCGCCGATCTGGCCATGGTAACAGGCAATGTAGGCCGGCGTGGGGTGGGCGTCAACCCGCTGCGCGGGCAAAACAACGTCCAAGGCGCTGCCGACATGGGCTGCCAACCCCATCAGGGCGCCGGCTATCTGGACGTAACCGACCCGGCCGTACACGCCCGGTACGAACAGTTCTACGGCGCCAAATTGCCGCAACACATCGGATACAAGATACCTCAAATGTATGAGGCCGCCCTCGATGGGAAGCTCAAAGCCCTCTGGGTCATGGGCGAAGACCTCGTGCAGACCGATCCGAACACGAGTAAAGTTACGGCTGCGCTGCAACGGCTGGAACTACTCGTCGTGCAAGAGCTTTTCCTCAGCGAAACCTGCAAGTACGCCACCGTCGTACTTCCGGGAGCCTCTTTTCTGGAAAAGAGCGGCACCTTCACCAACGGCGAACGCCGCATCCAACGCGTCAACGCCGCCGTACCGCCCTTGCCCGGCACGAAACCCGATGGGCAAATCATCGTCGATATCATGAATCGCATGGGCTATCCACAGCCCGCCTATGACCCGAAAACCGTGCTCGAGGAAATTGCGCAAATCGTGCCCTTCTTTGCCGGCGTACGTTGGGAAGAGCTCGGCCCCAACGGCAAACAATGGCCCGTTAAGCCCGACGGTACCGATACCAAAGTGCTGCATGTGGAAACCTTTAAGCGCGGTTTGGGGGCCTTCCACTTCTCCGAATACCAAGAGACGCGCGAACTTCAGCAGCACGCCCGAGATTATCCTTATATTTTAACCACCAATCGCGAATTAGCACATTATAATTGCGGCACCATGACACGGCGTACGCGCAATGCCGAAATCCTGCGCGAAGATGTCATCCTCATCCATCCGCAAGATGCCGCCCGTCACGGCATCGTCGATGGCGATTGGGTATGCGTAGAATCGCCCCGCGGCAAGGTGGACATCAAAGCGCGATTGACCGATGAGGTGCGCCCCGGTGTGGTAAGTGCAACCTTCCACTTTCCCGAGTTGATGATCAACCTGGTCACCTCTGACGAGCGAGATGCCGACGCCTTGTGTCCGGAGTACAAAGTGGTTGCGGTGCGTATCCGTAAATCCAGAGGCGCGCGGCGTGCCGCGCTTCAATCCGTAGATAATCATGTTTGAACACATTTTGTGGTCTGTCGAAGGCGAGATTGCCCGCATCACCCTGAACCGTCCTTCGGTATTCAACGCCATGCACCAGGCCATGCGCCAAGAACTTCTCCTGGCGCTCGACTTATGTCGAAACACAGAGGCCGTTCGAGCCGTTTACCTCACGGGAGCGGGTCGGGCTTTTTGCGCCGGTCAGGACTTACAAGAGGTGGTGGACCCCAACGGCCCGGTGATGCACGACATCCTGGCTTCGGGATACAACCCTATCGTCCGCGCCATCCGACAGCTGGAAAAGCCGGTCGTTTGTGCGGTAAACGGTGTGGCCGCCGGAGCAGGAGCCAACATCGCCTTTTGTTGCGACATTACCGTAGCCGCCGCTTCGGCTTCCTTTACCCAGGCATTCTCTAAAATCGGCCTCATCCCCGACAGCGGTGGTACCTGGACGCTGCCCCGCTTGGTCGGCCTACAGCGCGCTACGGCTCTCATGATGTTGTCCGATAAAATTAGCGCTGCAGAGGCAGAAAGCATAGGCCTGATCTGGAAGGCATTTCCGGACGACCGCTTTGCCGAGGAAAGCTGGCGCATCGCTCAAACGCTGGCCCAAATGCCTACACGCGCCTTGGGCATGACAAAGCGCGCACTTAACCTTTCTTTTAGCCACGATTTTAACACCCAGCTGGCCCTGGAAGACGACCTGCAGACGCAGGCCGGCCAAACACACGATTACCGCGAGGGGGTCGCCGCTTTCTTAGAGAAGCGAAAACCCCTTTTCAAAGGTGAATAAAAAAACGGAGGTTTTTCCGTGTTTCCTCTCTCGGCTTATGTGCCTCGCCACCAAAAGCAGAATAATCCCTTCCTCTTCCTGCGCCTCCTCATTGCCGCTTTCGGACTTGGCTTGCTCATCAATCCGCACCTGCGCTATTGGACCCTTTGCGTGCTGGAGTATCCTTTCCGAGCGGATGAGTATCGACATTTTGGCATACGCTTGCCCGAGCCCTTTGCGGTTCACGGTATAGATGTGAGCCGCTACCAGCAGCGTATCGATTGGGCACGAGTGGCCAACGTGCGCACCGGCCAAAAGCGCATCCACTTTGCTTTTATTAAAGCCACAGAAGGCAGCTGGATGAAAGACCCCTTTTTCGATTACAACTGGGAAAACGCTCGGCGCCACGGCATCATTCGAGGTGCATATCACTACTTCCTGCCCGACATCAGCCCCGGCGACCAAGTGCGGCACTTTGTACGGACGGTCCGCCTTCGGTCGGGCGACCTTCCTCCCGTGGTAGATGTCGAGGAGCACCGCGGCATGACGGTGCCCCAAGTCCGCAAGTACCTTAAGATGTTTCTCGACGCGCTGCACCGACACTACGGCGTGCGTCCTATTGTTTACACCAACCGCGACTTTTACAAAAACTATTTTGCCCACCGGGCAGACTTTAAACCTTACGTCTTCTGGATTGCCCATTATTACGTCGAAGAACTTCGACTGCCGGACGGCGCTGCTTGGCACTTTTGGCAGCACAGCGACCGAGGGCGCATCGCCGGCATAGCGGGGCGGGTAGATTTTAACGTCTTCAAAGGAGACAGCACGGCGCTGCGCGAACTTTGCCTGCCGTAGGGCCGTTACAGCGTTGTATCAAACGCAAAATCGCTTCTCTCACCTAAACTTCTTTGTCTCGTGTCTGTACGCATCTTTCCAAAGGAAAAACAGGGCAGCGGCGCCTTCAATGGCGGCGAAATAGTAGAAAATAAACCTATAGGCTTTCCGCAGGAATATTCTCCGCTTCGCCCGTATTCGAACCTTTTCTATTGGGCCCATGCTCGGGCCTTGAAAGACAGCACCATAGGGTTGCATCCGCATCGAGGCTTTGAAATTTGCTCCTTCGTCCTGGCCGGTGAAATTCGGCACTACGACACCCATCTGAACGAATGGCGGCCTCTTCGCGCCGGAGACGCCCAGGTCATTCGCTCGGGCAGCGGCATCAGCCATTCGGAGTGGATGGCGCAAGGAGCCGAAATGTTTCAGATTTGGTTTGACCCTGACCTAAGTCGCACTTTGGGGAAGCCGGCCGGCTATGACGATTATCGGCTGGAGCAATTCCCCATGCGAGCGCACGGCAGGGTTACCGTTCGCACCATCATCGGCCCGGGTAGCCCCTTTTGGCTGGACACTCCGGGTGTGCAGGTATACTATCTGCAGATACCGGCCGGGGAAATCTATCGCATAGAGCCGTTACCCGAGCAAGTGCTCTCTGCCTACGTGGTAAAAGGCGCCGTGACGTTCAACGGACAGGCGGCTCCCTCTTCGGCCTTGGCCTTACTCGCCGAAGAGCCCGGCGTGGAAACAGCAGCCACCGAGCCGTCGGAGGTCTTTTTCATTCTTTCTCCAAGCGAACCGGCGTACTCTACCTACGGACAGGGGCGTATGCGAGTGTAATGCTTTTTCGAGCGGTCTGTTCTGCAAAAAGTGCCGTATATCCGCTTTACTCGGACGGTAGCGGCGAGCGGTCGCCGGCCATTTCCATCTGAGAGAGAGGGCGGCACCCCGTAAGAGGTGCGTCGCGATGAGGGCGCGCGTAGCGGCGGTAGTACTCGTAAAAAGAGATCATCCGCTGTTGCTGTTCATCCCACAGGTGGTTAAAGACCGTTTTCAAACTCTGCCCAAACGTGATGCGATTGGCGATTCGGTCAAAGAGGGGATGCTCGCGGTGGCAGCGCGCCAACTCGTAATTGGGTATAAGCGGGTTGAGATGGTGGATGTGGTGATAGCCGATATTACCGGTGAGCCAATGGAACACGCGAGGTAAATCGTAGTACGTGCTGCCCTCGATAGCCGCTCGGATGTAGTCCCAGCGGTCCTTCCATGCTTTATAAGTAGTTTCGTGTTGATGTTGAACGTAAAAAAACCATACCGCGATCATGCCGAAGAAAACAAGCGTCGGTAGCTGCACCCAGAGAAGTGCTTTGTAGCCCAGCAATAATCCCAGAACCACGTAAACACCGATAAGCAGCAGATTGTGCCGCAGCAATGCGCGCCGCGCACTTTCCCAGCCTTTGAAGCGGATTAGCGGCAGGCGGTTCTGGATGAGCACGTACCAAAGAGGGCCCAATAAGAAAAGGACGGGTGCGCTCCGATACAACCGGTAGCGCAGGCGCCCCCAGAAGCCTCGCCGGCGGTACTCCTCTACCGTGAGCACCGTAATATCGCCGATGTCTCGGTGCTCCCACAGCATGCCGTTATGTCCGTGGTGGAAGTGATGACTCTTTGCCCAGTAGCGATAGGGGATGAAGCTGAAGACGCTGCAAAACAGCCCGATAAGGTCGTTGGCCAAGCGGCTGGCCGTGAAAGACTGGTGCCCACAGTCGTGTTGAATGATGAAGATGCGCACCAAGAAAAAGGCGTTCACAACCGTCAACAGTAGGGCTAAACCCACAGAGATATCGACCAGCAAATAAGCGGCCGTCCAAAGAACAAGAAAGGGCAAAAAGGACGTCAAGATTTGAGAAGCGGCTTTTCGGCTGTCGGGCAATTGGTAAGCGCTTACGATGGCCGGCAGATGCCGCATTAAATCGGGTGAAAGCAAGTGAGAGGACATTTAAGAGAAAAGCATTTGAGAAATAAAAAATCTACCGCGGTTGCCGTTTTGGTCGCTCGGCGGGCGCAAAAGTAACGGCCCGAGAAACTTCCTCAAGACGGAGCGGCTCAACGGCGCCCACTTTAACAAGCATCCACCTCAAAAGATGCATTGGCCCTTAAAGATTGTGTGCGCCGCAAAATAAACGCTTCCCTTTTCTCGACGTTTTGTTTGTAGTGCAGCCGTCGGGAGGGGGCCCCGTAATTTGCCTCTTCGTCCATAAAAAAAGACGGTACGACGACCGATAGACTCCGCTAATTGAAATTTTATTTGATTATGTCGAGAAGGATGGAGCGTTGGGAAAACTTTTTTGGCGGCAGTTGTTTTTATGCTGCTCTTTGTGCCCTCTGGCGAAGCGGGTGAGAAGCATGCAAATTCTGCTGTGCGGCCTACCGGCTCGCCGCCGGTGGGGGATAGCGAAAAGGGAAGGAGATTTGTTTTCTGCTTTTAAAAATTGTTCTCATGCCGAAACCACACCTTAGCCTTAGCCTTAGTCTCGGTATTTTATTTGCAATACTTCCGGTGTTATCGCCGCTTTGGTCGCAGGAATCGGCCCCCCTGCGTTTAACCGACTGCATTCAGTACGCTTTAGATCATCATCCGGAGATTAAGATAGCGCGCTTACAGTTGGCCGACGCCGAGGGGCAAATCCGAGAAAACACGGCAACGGGTTTGCCTCAGATATCTGTAGGTCTGAATTACCAGTACTTTATTCAGCGCCCCGGCATACCGGCCAGGGCAATTGGGCTTCCTGCCCCCGATGGTCAGAAGATCTTTTTCAATGCCGTGCACAGCCTGGCTCCGAGCGTATCGCTGAACCAGTTGTTGTTTAGCGAGTCCTATCTGACGGCGCTGAAGGCCGCGCGAACGTATCGCCAATACGTGCAGTTACAGCTCGCCGCCGTCCAAAAGACGCTGCGCGAGCAGGTCACAGAGGCCTACTTGCCGGCTTTGCTGGTTGAGGAAAACCTGCGCATTTTGGAACAAAATACGGCTAATGTGGAGCAGTTGCTGCGAGAGACAGAGGCTACGGTGAAAGCCGGTTTCGCGGAACAGCTCGATGCCGATCGCCTTCGGCTGTCGCTACTCACGCTTCGCGCAGAGCGCGACAATTTGCGGCGCCAACGCGACATCCTTTTAGACGCCCTCAAAATGGCTATGGGCATGCCCGTCACCCAGCCCATAGCACTTTCCGATAATTTAGACCAACTTATGTCGGAATACGCCGATGTGGACCCGGCGGCGCCTTTTAGCGTTGAGCATCGCCCGGAGTATGCCGTTTTGCTCAAAGGACGCGAGCTCAATGCTTTGCAAGCCGACCTCTTCCGCCGACCTTGGATGCCTACGCTGGTGGGTTTCGCTCAGTATCAACCCGGCTGGCAGGGCGGCTTTGGCAATGAGAGCAAATGGTTCTTCATTCCTTCGGCCATCGCCGGCATTTCGCTATCCATCAACCTATGGGACAGCGGCCTGAGCCGCGCCCGCTACGACCGCGCCCGCATCGCTTACCAAACCGTAGAGGTGCAGCGCGAGCGCCTGGAGCAGGCTATGCTCTTGGAGGTGGAAACGGCGCGCCGCCAGATGATTAGCGCCTCCGAGCGCATGCAAAATCAGCAACAAAATCTCGAACTCGCCCGGCGAATATACGAAACCACGCAGGCGAAGTACAAAGCCGGTGTCGGCTCGAGTTTTGAACTTATCGGCGCCGAGCAGCAGATGTATACCGCCCAACAGGCTCTAATCCAAGCGCGATTCGACTGGCTTAGGGCAAGGGTGGCCCTAAAAAAAGCATTGGGAAAATGAGCCTCTAATTCACTTCTCACATCATGGAAATACCTATGAAGCGATTACTCTTAGCCGTCCTCCTGCCGGTGCTGCTGTGGATGTTCTACGCCTGTACTCAACCTAAAAACGAGACTGCCGAACTACAAGCCCTGCGAGAACAAAAAGCACAAATAGAGGCGCGCATTGCCGAACTCGAAAAGCGCACCGGCGCCTACCCTCAACAAAAAACGAGACCCTTGCTCAATGTGAGCCTGGAGCAGGTCAAAGCCCGCCCCTTCCGGCACTATATCGATATCCAAGGGCGCGTGGTCGCCGAGGAGAGCGTGCCCGTTACCGCTAAAATACCCGGCACCTTAACGCGTATCCTCGTCAAGAACGGCGACTACGTGCGCAAAGGACAGCTGCTGGCCCAATTGGACGAGGATCTCCTTCTCAAAAATATGGCCGAACTGGAGGTGCAGCTAAAAACGGCTCAGGACATCTACGAACGCCAGAAGAGCCTTTGGGAGCAAAAAATAGGCACGGAGGTACAGTTCATTCAAGCCCGGACGAACAAGGAGGCCCTGGAGCAACGCATGGCTTTCCTTAAGGAACAGTGGCAACAAACGCGTATTTACGCCCCCATCAACGGGACGGTGGATGTTGTCTTGCTCAAGGTGGGCCAGGCCATCTCCCCCGGCATTCCGCTGTGTCAAATCGTCAACCTCGGCCAACTGAAAGTCAGCGGTGATGTACCCGAAAGCTATGCCGCTTCTGTGCGCCGCGGCCTGCCGGTGCAGATCCATTTCCCGGACCTTAATAAAGAGGTGCCTTCACGCATCACCTATGTTAGCCCATCCATTAGTGCGACCAATCGAACCTTTGTCGTAGAGGCGGCATTGCCGGGGCAAAGCGAGCAATATCGCGCCAACATGATTGCCGTTTTGAAAATTGTCGATTATGAAAATCCCCAAGCTATTGTGTTGCCCGTTAACCTGATTTATCAAGAAAGCAGCGGGGAGAATTACGTTTTAACGGCGGAAAAAAACGGCGAGGCGAATGTGGCCACCGCTCGGCGAACAATGGTTAATTTAGGGCGCTCCTACAACGGCATGGTAGAAATTCTCGGCGGTTTGAGGGCCGGAGACTGGGTCATTACCTCCGGCGTGCAAAACCTCATCGGTGGAGAGCTGGTGTCTTATTAAAGACCACCCTTCACCCGATATCTTGTAAAAACATCTTTCCTCTATCCTATGAAGGACTTCAAACCCACCTCGTGGGCCATCGATAATCGCACGAGTATCTTTATCGTCACCGTCATCATTACTCTGGCGGGCATACTTTCCTACCGCTCGCTTCCTAAGGAGCAATTCCCGGATGTCGTCATACCGACGATATTCGTATCTACCGTATACCCCGGAGCTTCGCCCACCGATATGGAGCAATTGGTCACCCGACCCATCGAGAAGCAGCTTAAGGGTATTTCGGGTGTTAAGAAAATCTCCTCTTCGTCGGTACAGGACTACTCTGTCATCATTGTTGAGTTCGACACCAAGCTGGAGGTGGTAGAATGCAAAAATAAGGTCAAAGATGCGGTGGACAAGGCTAAGCGCGACCTACCTAATGACCTTCCGAGAGACCCCTCTGTGGCGGAGCTGGATATTTCAGAGATTCCGATTATGAGCGTCAACCTCTACGGCGACCTCAGCTTAGACAAGATAAAAGCCTATGCCGAGAAGCTCCAAGATCGCATAGAGGCTTTGCCCGAAATCACCCGGGTTGACATGGTCGGAGCGTTAGACAAAGAAGTGCAAGTGGAGGTAGACAAGTACAAAATGGCGGCTGCACAATTGACGTTCCGCGATATCGAGAACGCCATTGCTTCGGAGAATCTGACGATCTCGGCCGGCAACGTAGACGTCGGCGGCATGACGCGCTCGGTATCTGTCCGCGGCGATTTTCGGGATGTAGAGCAAATCAAAAACATTGTCATATCCACTCAATCCGGAGCGAAGTTATTTCTCAAAGATGTAGCCGATGTCCGCCTGGGTTACAAAAAGCAGGAGAGCTACAGCCGCTTGAACGGCAAAAATGTCATAACATTAAACGTGATCAAGCGTGCCGGAGAAAACCTCATTAACGCCTCCGATCAAATCCGGGCGATAGTGGCGGACATGCGTGCTAACGAGTTTCCACAAGCCCTCAACGTCATCATTACCGGTGACCAGAGTCGCTCCACGCGCGTTACCCTGCAAGACCTGATCAACACCATCATCATCGGCTTCATCCTCGTCACCGTCATCCTCATGTTTTTCATGGGCGGCACGAACGCCATTTTTGTAGCGTTGTCGGTGCCGCTGTCCATGTTTATCGCCTTTATGCTCTTGCCGGCCGTAGGCTTTACGATGAACATGATCGTGCTGTTCGCTTTCTTGCTCGGGCTGGGCATTGTGGTTGATGACGCCATTGTAGTCATTGAGAATACCCATCGCATTTATCACGAGGAAAAATTGGGTATCGTGCAAGCCGCTAAAAAAGCGGCGGCAGAGGTCTTTCTACCTGTCTTGTCGGGTACGGCTACCACGCTGGCTCCGTTTTTTCCTTTGGTCTTCTGGGGCGGTATCTTCGGCAAGTTTATGCACTACCTGCCCGTTACCCTCATCATTACGCTGACGGCCTCTCTTTTGGTAGCTTATCTGATCAATCCCGTCTTCGCCGTGTGGTTTATGCGCCGCAAAGACGATCATACGGTGGGCGAAGATCCCGTGAAAGTGCGTCGGCGAACGTGGGCCGCCTATGCGCTTTACGGTTTGGCGCTCCTGTATTTTTACGCCAACCAAAACTGGTTCATGGGCAACCTGCTCGTCGTGTTGGCTGTTACGGTTTTGCTATACCGCTATGTTTTCCATAGGGCGGTCGCGCGCTTCCAAACTCGTACCTGGCCCGTGGTTCAGAACGCCTACTCGCGTTTCCTCCGCTTTGCCTTAGCGCGCCCGTGGACGATGATGGGGATTATCCTATTCCTTTTCTTCGTCTCTCTCGGCCTGACGTTTACCCGCCAGGCCAATATCGTGCTCTTTCCCAAGGCCGACCCCAATTTCATATACGTGTATCTGACGCTGCCGGAGGGCACGGATGTGGAAGTCACAGACTCCTTGACGCGGATTTTGGAGCGGAGAATAGTGGACGTGCTCGGCCCGGACAATCCGATAGTGGAGTCTGTAATCGCCAACGTCGCTCTTAATGCTTCGGAAGACCGCTTCGACCGCACGGCCACCTCTAACAAGGGCAAGGTGGGCATTGCCTTTGTGGAATACGGCAAACGCAACGGCGTGAGCACGCGCCGATACCTGGATAAAATACGGGAAGCTACGCGCGGCCTTATTCCAGGAGCCAACATCGTGGTCGATCAGGAGCAAGCCGGCCCACCTACGCCGAAGCCCATTTCCATAGAAATTCGAGGGGATGACTTAGACCGATTGGTTCAAGTGTCCACTTACGTCAAGCGCTATCTGGACTCTTTAGATATCCCCGGCGTTGAAGAATTGCGCAGCGACCTGGTAGTGGCCAAGCCCGAAATCAGCATCCGCATCGACCGGGAGCGGGCTAATCGCGAAGGTATTAGCACGGCCCAGATCGGCGGCGAGTTTCGCACGGCCATCTTAGGGAAAGAGGCCAGTAAGCTCCGGGATGGCGAAGAAGAGATCCCCATATATATCCGCCTGCGCGAAGACCAGCGGGCCAACATCAACGTCGTGGAGAACCTCAACGTTACTTTTCGCGATATGAACCTCGGCGGCGTTCTTCGCTCGGTGCCGATGGCGGCGCTGGCCGAAGTAAAATATCAGAACACTTTTGCCGGTGTGCGCCGCCTCGACCTCCAGCGTACGGTGACGCTCTCGTCTAACATCGAGGCGCAATACCGCTCCAAGCAGACCCAAGTGGTCAATGCCGTGAAGGCCGCCTTGCTCCGCTTGCCGCCTTTTGAGGGCGTAACCGTCGGATTCAAGGGTGAGGACGCCGAGGTGAAAGATGCCGCCAATTTTTTGGGCCGCTCCTTGCTCATATCGGTGCTAACCATCTTACTCATCTTAGTTACCCAGTTCAACTCCTTTGGTAAGACGCTCATCATCTTAACCGAAGTGGTCTTTTCGGTCATTGGCGTGCTGTTGGGCATTTCCCTTTTCAATATGGATTTCTCCGTTATCATGATGGGGGTGGGTATTGTGTCTTTGGCGGGCATCGTGGTCAAGAACGGTATATTGTTGGTGGAGTTTACCGAACAGCTGCGTCAAAGAGGGCTTAGCGTACACGACGCCGTCATCGAAGCCGGGCGCGTCCGCATGACGCCGGTATTGCTGACGGCAACCGCCACCATCCTGGGCTTGATTCCTCTGGCCGTAGGCTTTAACATCGACTTTGAAAGTCTGCTAAGTACGGGCGACCCGAAAATCTTCTTCGGCGGAGACTCTGTGGCTTTCTGGGCTCCGCTTTCTTGGACGATTATCTTCGGCCTCTCTTTTGCCACCTTTATTACGTTGATCATCCTGCCCGTTATGTACCTGAAGGGCTGGGAAATTAAACAATGGTGGAACAAGCTGTTGGCCTAAGCACGGGAAGAGGTAGGCATCTAATTTTTTCTCGACGATAGGGCCGTGATGAGGGGCGGGGCGCGGGCCACAGCCTCTCGTCTCCGGCCCATTACGGATGGGCCTTCTCGCGGAGAGACCGCTGTCTTCCGTCTGCTCAGAGCGAGGGCTACCGTGACAAAAAAAATGGCCAAAAAGTTTGTTCGGTTGTAAGAGCTGCTCGTACCTTTGGCGCCGTTTCCGTTGGGCGCTTTGCTCGACGGTGTTCCTTAAAACAAGCCGGATTAGCTCAGCGGTAGAGCAGCTGATTCGTAATCAGCAGGTCGAGGGTTCAAATCCCTTGTCCGGCTCAAAGAATAGGACGGGATGTAGCGCAGCCCGGTAGCGCGCTTCGTTCGGGACGAAGAGGTCGCTGGTTCGAATCCAGTCATCCCGACCTCCGTTTTTCGGGTGCAACTACCTCGTATCGGTATGTTGCATTTTTTCTATGGAGCTCACCATTCAGACACCGGCCTTGCTTTTTCCTGCGGTTTCCCTGCTTATGCTGGCATATACCAATAAGTTTTTGGCTATAGCCAATCTTATTCGCAAGCTGTACTCCGACTACGAGCGCAATCGGCACATCAGCCTCATTGCCCAGATTTCCAATCTCCGGCGCCGCATCACCCTCATCCGATGGATGCAAGTCTTCGCAGTAGCAAGTATTTTTCTGTGCGTCCTCACGATGTTCCTCATATATGAGGGCTTCCAGGTTTGGGCTAAAATCCTCTTTGCCTTCAGCCTGATTTTGATGATGGTTTCCCTGGGCCTCAGCTTGGTGGAGCTCTTCCTCTCTGCGGGAGCGCTGCGTTGGTTATTGCGCGATCTGGAAGAAAAAATGTAGTCGGCTGCCGTTACCACGAATAAAAAACGGTGTTGTATCTTTGCCTGACCCTAAGAAGGACGACCAATCGAAGGGAACCACCGGTTCCCTTTTTTTATATCGGGTAACTTAGTTGGAAGGAGCATGCAGATAACAGAGTTGACCGAACGCATTAGTGGGTTGTTGGAAATGCTTTTTGCCACCGATGAACGCCTGGCCGACTGCTTTACAGTGGATGTCTCCTTGCACCCTAAGAACAAGTTGTGCGTTTTCGTGGACAGCGACTCGGGCATCAATTTCGACAAGTGCAAATGGATCAGCCGCTACCTCGAAGGCCACCTCGACAGCAACGGCTGGTTGGGTGAAAAATACGTGTTGGAGGTGAGCAGTCCAGGAGTAGGGCGTCCGTTGCGGCTGTGGCGACAATACCGCAACAATATAGGGCGCTACGTACAGGTCACTTTAAACGACCGCACCACGCAGCGCGGACGACTAAAGGCGGTGGAAGAGCATCAAATCATCCTGGAACAGGAAGTAACCGAAAAGCAAGGAAGCAAACGCTTCAAAACAAACATCGAGCGCGCCATTCCCTTCGAGCAGATTACCTCAACGGTAGTTAAAGTGATGATCTGAGGGGCTTTGTATCTCGCGCTTCCCCAAAATAAATACGGTTATTAACTTTAGCAGCCCTTTGGAGTATTTTTATGGCCTATCATCTTTGATCGCAGAAGCCGTTTTTAAAAAAAATTGTTATGGAAAATTTTGTAGGAGTATTTTCCGAATTCGAGAACGTCAAAAACATAGACCGGCCCACGATGGTGCGGGTGCTGGAGGATGTCTTTCGCACGCTTATCCGGCGCAAATACGGCTCGGATGAGAACTTTGAGGTTATTGTCAACGTCTCCAACGGAGATTTAGAGATTTGGCGGTTGCGCCAGGTAGTACCCGACGGGGAAGTAATGGATGAGAACACTCAGGTCAGCGAGTCGGAAGCCAAACAAATTGACCCCGACCTCGGGGTAGGGGATGAGTGCTACGAGAAGCTGAACATCGATGCCTTTGGCCGCCGTGCCGTCACCGCCGCGCGCCAGACACTGGTCTCGCGCATCTTAGAGTTGGAGAAAGATGAAATTTTCCGACGCTACTCGGAGATGATCGGTGAAGTCGTATCCGGCGAAGTCGGACAGGTGCTCAAGCGAGAGCTGTTGGTCATCGATGACAATACAGGTAGGGAGCTGGTGTTGCCGCGTTCCGAAATGATCAAAGGCGATTACTATCGAAAGGGCGACCTGGTGCGCGGAGTCATCCGCCGGGTGGAGATGCGCAACAACACTCCTTACATTGTCATCAGCCGCACCGATCCTCTTTTCTTGCAGCGCTTAATGGAGGCCGAAGTGCCGGAAATCGAGGATGGCCTCATCGAAATCAAAAACGTGGTGCGCATCCCGGGCGAGCGCGCCAAAGTGGCCGTGGAAAGCCACGACGATCGCATTGACCCGGTGGGCGCCTGCGTGGGTATGAAAGGCACCCGGATACATGGCATTGTGCGCGAACTGCGCAACGAAAATATCGACATTATCAACTACACTTCTAATATCCCTTTGTACATTCAGCGCAGCTTGACACCGGCCAAAGTCAGCCGTGTTGAGGTTGACCCGCAAAAAAAACACGCTAATGTATATTTAGATCCTGACCAAGTGAGCCTGGCGATCGGCAAAGGTGGCTCTAACATCAAGCTGGCTTCTAAGCTCACCGGCTACGAGATTGATGTGTATCGCAACACGCAACAGGAATACGAGATCGATGACGTCGAGCTCGACGAGTTTTCCGATGAGATAGAACCCTGGGTTATCGAAGCGCTGAAAAACATCGGCTGCGATACGGCGCGCCAAGTGCTGGAACTTTCCCCGGAGGAAATCGTCCGTCGGACCGACCTGGAAGAAGAGACGGTAAAGGAGGTGTTGTCCATCCTGGCTCGCGAGTTCGAGAGTGAATAAACGGTGCTCCACTGGTTATGCCTACATCTTCAACGGCGTATTATGCGCACTTGCTGGCGTTGCTTCAGCAAGAGAAGGATGAAGATTATCGCCTCTATTTGCAGACGGTGCGCGCCACACCTCTGGCCGAGCGGGCTGCCCAAGGGTACGCGTGGTATCCGCTGCGCGTCGTACAGACGGGTTTTGCCCTGGGCGAGCGGGCATACGTAGTAGTAGAGCGCACTACTCACCTGGACGAACCCCACCAACTGCGCGCCGGCCATTCGGTAAGCCTATTCACCTTGTCGGCTGATGTAGACAAACCCGAGAGAGTAGGGATCATTCACTACGTGGAGCGCAACCGCATGAAGGTCATCCTGCAAGCCCGAGATGTACCGGAGTGGTTGGCCGAGGGCTCTCTGGGCGTAGACCTACTCTTCGACGACCGCAGCTACGCCGAGATGGAGCGAGCCCTTCAGCGCGTGATTGCGGCTAAAGGTGACCGCTTGGCCGAATTGCGAGACTTAGTGGCCATGTCTCCGCCTTTTGAAGCCGCCTTTCGCCGTTCTGCGGAGGTTTGGCAGCGGCCGAGTACGGTGCTCGAGGAGGAGGGATGGCCTATTTCGGAAGAGGAAAGCGGCCCGGAGCGTTGGATACGGGAGACGCTCAATGCCTCTCAACGCGCGGCAGTGAGGGCCATTTTAGACAATCGCGACATTACGGTGGTGCACGGCCCCCCGGGCACGGGGAAAACGACGGTGCTCGTAGCCGCCATCCAGATGCTGTGTCGCCGAGAAAATACCGTTCTGGTCACGGCTCCCAGCAACACGGCAGCCGACCTGCTGACCGAGCGCTTGGCCCAGGTCGGTCTGAACGTCGTCCGCGTGGGCAACATCGGCCGTGTAGATGAAGCCATCTTGGGGCATACCTTAGAGGGAATATTGGCCAATCATCCGGAGAGCAGGCACATCAAAAAGGTCAAGATACAGGCTGCCGAATACCGACGGCAAGCGCGCCGGTACAAGCGCAGCTTGCGGCCCGAAGACCGGCGCGAGCGCGAGCACCTCAAGAGCCAGGCGCGCGAATTAGAGGCCTGGGCGCGCTCCCTAGAGGAGCGGCTGGTGGAGGAAACCCTGGCCTCGGCACAAGCCATCGTTTGCACGCTGGTCGGCGCCGCTCATCCGATGTTAGAAAAGCTCCGCTTTCGCACGTGTGTCATCGACGAGGCCGCGCAAGCTTTAGAGCCCGCCTGTTGGATTCCCATCGCTAAGTGCAGCCGGGTCGTTTTGGCCGGAGACCCTTTCCAATTGCCACCAACGGTCAAAAGCATGGAAGCCGCTCGAAAAGGGCTCAGCGTTACGTTTATCGAGCGCTGTATCGCGCTCCTGCCCGAGCGCGTGCGCTTGCTGACCGTACAATACCGCATGCACAAGGCCATCATGGGCTTCTCTAACCAGTACTTTTACGGGGGAGCTCTCATTGCCCATGAAAGTGCCGCCCATCGCACGCTGCACAGTCACTTGATACCTCTCAACTCCCTGCCATCATCGGCGGGAAACTTCCTCGAGCGAGGCACGGTAACGTTCGTAGATACGGCCGGCTGTGGCTTCGAGGAGCGAGTATATGTAGAGGAAAACAAAGGGCGCATACTCAATTTTAGCCGTTATAATCCCGAGGAGGCCCTCCTGCTGCGCGAACACCTCCTGCAAATGCTCCGCCACCTTTCCGAAGTTTACCTTCCTCAACAACCGATGATGTCGTGGACGGACCTTCCCCTGCCCAGCATCGGCATCCTGTCGCCCTATCGCGAGCAAGTCGTTCGATTAGAGACCCTCTTTCGGGAAGATGCCCAGTTTGTACCCTTTCTGGAGCAGTGCACCGGAGCGACTAACGGACAGGGTCGAGCAAAGCGTTCGGAGCCGTTTATCACCGTCAGCACCATCGACGGCTTTCAAGGTCAGGAGCGAGACGTTATCTACATTAGCTTGGTGCGCTCCAATGCGAAAGGCGATATCGGCTTTCTCCAAGATTACCGCAGGATGAATGTGGCCATGACGCGGGCGCGAAAAATGCTCGTCGTCATAGGCGACTCCGCGACCATCGGCAACAGCAAGTTTTATCAGGCATTTTTAGACTATTGCAGCCGGCAAGGAGACTATCGGACCGCCTGGGAATGGATGCGATAGGGAATGAAACCCTCGATACTCACCCTGCCAAGGGCACTTGAGATTGGCCTGCCCTGCGGTGAAGACTGAGGAGGAGCGTATGACACCACTGCCAATACTCTACGAAGATGAGCACTATGTGGCCATTGACAAACCCATAGATATATTGGTGCATCGAACGGGAATTAGCGAGGACGCTACTTTTCTGCTACAACAACTGCGCAAACAACTCAAGTGCCGCGTATATCCGGTGCATCGTCTAGATCGGGCTACCTCGGGCGTGTTGGTGTGGGCCAAAAACGGCGACGCTGCCGGTCGCTTAAGCAGGCTGTTTAAGCAACGACAGGTGAGCAAAACGTACCTGGCTATTGTACGCGGCTGGACGGAGGACGAAGGGCTCGTAGATTATCCGCTGCCTACACCGCATTCTGCGGGAGAGCCCCTGCTGAGCGCCGAGACGGCCTACCGAACGTGGATGCGAAGCGAGATGCCCTGGGCCATCGGCAATCGCTACGCTACGGCGCGCTTTTCCCTCGTCTTGGTTTTTCCGAAGACCGGGCGCTGGCACCAGATCCGCCGCCATTTCTCTCACCTGCGGCATCCCATTATCGGCGACCGGCGCTACGGCGATAACAAGCACAACAAGTTTTTCAAGGAGCAATTGGGCATCGCCCGCTTGCTGCTGCACGCCTGGAAATTGTCGTTCCCACATCCCTATTCGGGCCTCGAAATACATATCGAGGCGCCTCTCGATGATGCTTTCCGGCAGGCTATCCGATTGCTCTCCCTAACGCCACCGGAGGATACATTTTCCTCAGGGAGTGATGGAGCGCAGCCATGCCCAACGTAGCAATACCTCTAAAAGGAGCAAGCCTATCGCCATCCATAACAGCAGGGGAAAACCGTCTGCAGTGCGCTGTAGGGTGGTCACCTCTATCGGTGTTTTTTCCAATCGGTCGATCTCGTCATAGATGTCCGCCAGGTCTTTTTCCGTCCACGCGCGGTAGAATTTGCTCTTCGTTGTGGCAGCAATTTTTTCCAACAGTTCAGTATCTAAGGACGTCTGTCGCGGCGCATACACGTAAGTGCCGTCGGGATTGCGCTGCACGGGAGAGAGAACCACGCCGGTCGTTCCGATACCGATGACGTAAATGCGGATGCCGAACAGCTGGGCCATTTCAGCGGCCATTGTTGGAGAGATGTAACCGGCGTTGTTTTCCCCATCGGTGAGCAGCACGATGACCTTGCTTTTGGAGGCGCTATCTTTTAGGCGATTAACCGCAGTTGCTATACCCATGCCGATGGCCGTACCGTCCTCGAGTCGCCCAACCCGTATTTGCTTTAGCGCGTTTTGCAGCCATGCGTGGTCTGTGGTCAGCGGGCAAAGCGTAAAGGCTTCTGCAGAGAAAAGAACCAGGCCTATCCGGTCGGCACCTCGCTTGCGAATGAATCGGCCGGCAACCTCTCGAGCCACCGTTAGCCTGTCCGGCTCGAAGTCGCGCGTGAGCATGCTGGGCGATACATCCAATACCAGCATGATATCCACGGCTTCTGCTCGGATTTTTTGCTCTTGCCACCTCTGCTGAGGGCGGGCCAAGGCGAGCGCCAGCAAGCTCAGCGCCATTATGGGCAACAGCGGTAGCCTCGCCACCACCGCAGTGCGCCACGTGTTGTCCTTGGTCAGCGCCTGAGCGGTTGACATTCCAAAGAATAAGTGGCCGAAGCGCGCCTTCTTTCGCAGCCGATAGGCCAGCAGCAAGGGCACAACGAGCAAGAGTAGCCACCAGGGTTGAGTGATGTACATGCGTCAGCCGGAAGATTCGCCATCGGGGTGCGCTTGCGCTGCCGTCCGGGCTAAGTGTGTCTGTTCTACAAAACGCCTCGCCTCGCGCAAAGCTTGAGCGTGGTAGTAAGCAGGCGGCTCTGCTCTGGCAAACTTGACCCAATCACACCAACGCAATAATTCGCCCAGGCCGGAAAGGAGCTGAGCCGGCATACCCGTTTGAGCAGCGTAGTCCCACACTTCCTGGGTGCTCGACTCCAAGGCAGGGAAGCCGTACCGGCGCTCCAGATATTCGCGCAAAATTTTGGAAAGCTCTGTATAATAGTCCTTTACGTGTCCGCTCTCCCACGGACGGCGATTTTCTAAAGCCTTGAGCCGCTCCAAAGCAACCTCATGAGGTAATTTCCGAGCGGCCACCCCGGCTCCGGCTGCTCCCCTCCGCCTGGCGAACCGGAGCAGCCAATAAGCGACCACGGCAAACACAAGCATGCCGAGGATTACCCATAGCCATCCACCATAACGGTCAAAGTAGGTGGCCGGCTCTTTCCAGATGCCCTTCAGGTCGCGCCAACCGGTGTCGTCTTCCGGCACCGGTGTAGGCACCACCTTGACCGGCAAGGGGCCAATCCACAACGTGTCGCCACTTTCCAGCAGGATCGGCAGGGCCGGAAGCGATAGGGTTCCGGCCTCGAAAAAGAGGGCAGCCAGCGTCTGCTGCCAACCGTCCTCAGCCCGCGCCCAGTCCGTGTGGATGAGAATGTTTTCCCTGCGCAATACGGCCTCCCACGGAGAGAGGTCGGTCAAGACGGGTTTTCGTGCCGGCGCCTTTACTTTTATATGAACAACGAGGGAGTCGCCCGTTTCTATTGCGCTCGTATCGTAAACGACCAGCGCCGTTGCCGTCTCTTGCGCTACGGCCTCAGGCCGGACAAAGGTGCCTAAGACCTGCAGCACGGCAAAGACCGAAAGAGGGCAGGCTCGAAGAAGACCACTTCGCATCATAAGGCAAAGGTCTCGCACTTTAAGGATACGGCTAAGAAGGTTTTTTACGCACCAGCATCAGCCCGTCGCGCAGCGGAAGCAGGACGTTTTGTACCCGTTCATCGGCATGTACGCGGGCGTTAAAGGCGCGCAGGGCTTTGGCCGTCTCGTCTTCGGCATCCAACACGACTTTGCCGCTCCAGAGGACGTTATCGGCTAAAAGCAATCCGCCTGCCCGTAGCTTAGGCAGGGCCAATTCGTAATGGGTCAAATAATCTAACTTTCCGCCGTCGAGAAAAATCAGGTCGAACGTCTCCTCCAAAGAAGGGATTATTTCGGCTGCGTCGCCGATGTGCAGCACAATCTGCCGACTTAGGCCCGCTTGTTGCGCAAAAGCTTGAATCACGCCCGCTAATTCATCGTTGGCCTCTATGGTGTGCAACACTCCCCCCTCGCATAGGCCTTTAGCCAGGCATAGTCCGCTGTAGCCGGTGAAGGTTCCGACCTCTAAAATGCGTTTAGGGGCCAGGAGTTGACTGAGGAGCGTCAGTAAGCGCCCTTGCAGGGGGCCGCTCAGCATTTGGGGGTTCAGCGTATGCAGATGAGTATATCGCTCTAATGCGTGAAGGATGGGGTCGGGTGGAGTAGTGTGGTCTTGGCAATAAGCCCACACGCGGTCGTACGCTTCTGTGCTAAACATGTTTTCAGCGAGCACTTCGGTTCTATGCCACCAAATAACAGACATTCCAAAGAGAGTTGAGTTTTTTTTAAAAAAAGATTTTCCGATTAGATTTGTCGCTTTACCTTTGCACACGCTTTTCAGAGAGGGGGCATTCCCATCGGAAAAGTGCGCTCTTTGAAGTTATTTCTTCTTAAAAGGTGCTCGGTGGAGGCAGACAAATCGGCCAGTATAGCTCAGTTGGTAGAGCAGCTGATTTGTAATCAGCTGGTCGGGGGTTCGAGTCCCTCTACTGGCTCCTAAAAAGAGAAAGTTAGGGGGGTGCGCCGGAGTTGGAGAGCCGGGCCAGACTGTAAATCTGGTGCTTCGCGCTGAGTAGGTTCGAATCCCACCACCCCCACCTTCTCTTTTGAGTATTGCGGTGGTAGCTCAGTTGGTAGAGCGTCAGCCTTCCAAGCTGAAAGTCGCGAGTTCGAGTCTCGTCCGCCGCTCTGCAGAGGAAAAGCGAAGGAGTTTTTCGTTTTTTCTCTTTTGCCGTTGTAGCTCAGGGGTAGAGCACTTCCTTGGTAAGGAAGAGGTCGTGAGTTCAAATCTCATCAACGGCTCTTTCGATATTTTCCCTTAATCCTTTTTGCTCGACACCTACGTGTGCGAAACAGCCTCTTAACCCGATATTTCCCATTATGCGATAAGCAAAATCTTTTAAACTAACAAACACCTTTTTTAAAAAATTTTTTTAGTCTAAACCAATGGCAAAAGATACATTTGTTCGCACCAAACCCCACGTAAATATCGGGACGATTGGTCACGTGGATCACGGTAAGACAACTCTGACCTCTGCCATCACGTACGTATTGGCCCAAAAAGGTCTGGCTAAGAAGATGGACTACGCCGCCATCGATGCGGCTCCGGAGGAGAAGGAGCGCGGTATTACGATCAACACCGCTCACGTGGAGTACGAGACCGAAAATCGCCATTACGCCCACGTGGATTGCCCGGGTCACGCCGACTATGTGAAGAACATGATCACCGGTGCTGCTCAGATGGATGGTGCCATTTTGGTCGTAGCAGCAACGGATGGCCCGATGCCTCAAACGCGCGAGCACATCCTTCTGGCCCGTCAGGTAGGTGTACCTCGAATTGTCGTATATATCAATAAAGTGGATTTGGTGGACGACGAGGAAATGCTCGAGCTGGTGGAGATGGAGGTACGCGACCTGCTCAACACCTATAAGTTCGACGGCGATAACGCCAGTGTCATCCGCGGTTCGGCTCTCAAGGCTCTGGAAGGCGATCCGGAAGGAGTAAAGAGCATCGAAGAACTGATGGCCGCCTGCGACCGCGATATTCCGGAGCCGGTGCGCGAAATCGACAAGCCTTTCCTCATGCCGGTAGAAGACGTGTTTACCATCACCGGCCGCGGCACGGTAGCCACCGGCCGTATCGAGCGCGGGGTTATCAACGTAAACGACCCGGTAGAAATCGTCGGCTTGATGAAGGACGGTGAAAAGCCCAAGACTTCGGTGGTGACCGGAGTAGAAATGTTCCGCAAAATACTCGATCGCGGTCAGGCAGGCGATAACGCCGGCTTGCTGCTGCGCGGCATCGAAAAGAGCGACATCAAGCGCGGTATGGTTATCTGCAAGCCCGGCAGTGTCAAGCCGCACAAGCGTTTCAAGTGCTCCGTGTACGTGCTTTCTAAAGAAGAAGGCGGCCGCCACACGCCGTTCTTCACCGGCTACCGCCCGCAGTTCTATTTCCGTACCACCGACGTAACCGGTGACGTCAAGCTGCCGCCGAATATAGAGATGGTGATGCCGGGCGACAACGTGGAGTTCGAGGTAACGCTTCACAGCTCCATCGCCCTGGAACAAGGACTCCGCTTTGCCATTCGCGAGGGTGGCCGCACGATAGGTGCCGGGCAGGTGACCGAAATCCTCGACTAATATCCGATATCTTACGCACAACACCGGTCGTTTCGTCGAGAGCGCGAGAGTTAAGACTCATGCAACTCAAAAGAAGAGGGGGTGTTCCCTCGCGCTCTCTCCCTTAGGGGCATAGCTCAATTGGTAGAGCGGCGGTCTCCAAAACCGCAGGCTGCGGGTTCGAGCCCTGCTGCCCCTGCTTCAAAAGCAAGAAGACTTACCGCCCCAAACCCTCAAGCTTAACGCGGTCATGGAGAAAATCACGCTTTATTTAAAGGAAAGTTATCAGGAGCTCATGGAGAATGTTACGTGGCCTACCATGGCCCAGCTCCAAGAAAGCACCATAGTTGTACTGGCCGCCTCGGCTATTTTAGCCCTGATTATCTTTCTGATGGACGTAGTTTGCAGCCTTACTTTTAAGAACATCTACGGCGTCTTTTGACGCCTTTGCCGTAAGGGCCCCTTTCAAGACAGCTATGGCGAAGAGCAAAAAAGCAGAAGTAGTCGATGCGCCCAAACCCGTTGTGGAAGAACGGCGATGGTATGCGCTGCGAGTGATAAGCGGGAATGAGAAAAAAATTAAAGAGCGCATCGAGTTGGAAATCGAGCGCTCTAATTGGAAGGACTTTATCTTTCAGGTAATCGTGCCCACGGAAAAGGTGTACAAAATACGAGGAGGTAAGAAGATCGCTCAAGAGCGCAACCTGCTACCCGGATACGTGCTGATAGAAGCGCTAAATACTCGCCTGGTTGGGGATGTGGTTAAAACGATAAGCGAGATGCCTAATGTCGTTTATTTTTTAGGCAAAGACAACCCTACTCCGATGACTCAAGCCGAAGCCAACCGTCTCTTGGGTATTGCCGACGAAAGCCTCTCTTCCGGCGAGTCCATCGTTGAACCGTTCATCGTCGGTGAGTCCGTCAAAATCATTGATGGCCCTTTCACCGATTTTGTAGGCGAGATCAAAGAAGTAAACGAGGAAAAACGAAAACTAAAAGTCATCGTAAAAATCTTCGGCCGAGGTACAGAGGTCATGCTTAGCTTTATGCAAGTAGAAAAAATCAGTTGAGCAACACTCGCAGCTCGCTCTCTTCTGCGGCGGCAATCCTCTCCTAAGTCTTGTCCCGTTGAACGATAGGTCTCTCAAAGCGAATTGTTTTAAAAATACACATGGCAAAAGAAGTTGAATTTTATATTAAGCTTCAGGTACCGGGAGGTCAGGCAAAACCGGCTCCGCCCATTGGACCCGCTCTGGGTTCCAAAGGAGTAAACATTATGGAGTTTTGCAAGCGCTTCAACGCTCAGACCCAGGATCAGCCGGGCAAGATTCTGCCCGTGGTAGTTTCGGTGTATAAGGACAAAACCTTTGACTTTGTCATCAAAACGCCGCCGACCTCCATCCAGTTGTTTGAGGCAGCTCGCCTGCAGCCCGGACAGGGCTCGCCGCAGCCCAACCGTAAGAAAGTCGGTTCGGTAACGTGGGACCAGATTCGCGCTATTGCCGAAAACAAGATGCCTGACTTGAATTGCTTTACCATCGAGTCGGCCATGAAAATGGTCGCCGGTACGGCCCGAAGTATGGGGCTTACCATCGAAGGAACGCCTCCATGGAAGTAGCCCGCTTAAGTGAAAAACATACTCTTAGTCAAAGGGAGTTTCGACTTATCCGAAACGCTAGACCTTTAAATCGCCTTTTTCCATGAAGAAGCTCACAAAAAAACGCCGAGCCGTAGAAGGCAAAGTAGACAAAACCAAGGAATACCCCTTGCCGGAGGCCATGAAACTGGTGAAAGAAGTAAATATCGCCAGTTTCGATGCCTCTGTAGACTTGCACGTGCGCTTGGGTGTAGACCCGCGCAAAGCCGATCAAGCGCTGAGAGGAACCGTGTCGCTGCCACACGGAACGGGCAAAACGAAACGCGTGTTGGTGTTGTGTACTCCGGACAAGGCTGCCGAAGCTCAGGCGGCAGGAGCAGATTACGTAGGTCTCGAGGACTACATTCAAAAAATCACCGAAGGGTGGCTGGATGTTGACGTGGTTATCGCTACCCCCAACGTGATGGCTCAGTTGGGCAAAGTGGCCCGCATCCTGGGCCCGCGCGGGCTGATGCCCAACCCTAAAACCGGCACGGTAACGAACGACATTTCCTCAGCCGTTCAAGAAGTCAAAAAAGGTAAAATTGCCTTTCGCGTAGATAAGTTCGGTATCGTGCATGCCTCCGTCGGTCGAGTCTCTTTCTCGCCCGAGCAGCTGACCGAAAACGCCCATGAACTGATCAGCACCCTGGTGCGCATGAAGCCCCCCAGCGCCAAGGGCACTTACATGAAGTCCATTGCCGTAGCCAGTACCATGAGCCCCGGTATCGCCGTTGACCCTAAGTCAATAAAGGTGTAAGGAGATAACGGCGTAGGAAACGTTCTAATTACTTTAAAATCTTCACCACACCATGACACGCGCAGATAAAGACGCCGCAATAGCAGAACTCCAGGAGACACTGGGCAATGCGTCGTTTTTCTACATAGCCGACTCATCCACCTTGACGGTAGCCCAAGTGAACAAGCTGCGTCGCATGTGCTTTGAGCGAAAAGTGACCATGAAAGTCGCGAAGAACACGCTCATTCGCAAGGCCTTGGAAGCAATCGACGCGCACAACGGTCGGCGCAATTACGAGCCCTTGTACGAAGCTTTGCACGGGCCGACTACCTTGTTTATTTCGGAAAATCCCAAAGCGCCTGCCCAGCTCATCGAGGAGTTTCGCCAAAGTGCCGAAAGGCCGTTGCTAAAGGCCGCTTATATCGACTCCGGCATCTTTTTGGGCGATGACCAACTCAAAGCTCTGGTCAATCTGAAGAGCAAAGAGGAACTTTTGGGCGAAATTATCGGTCTGCTGCAGTCGCCGGCTCGCCGCCTTAGCAGTCTTATCACCGCCTCCGGCAGTAAAATTGCCGGTATTGTCAAGACTCTTGCTGAGCGAGAGGGATAAACACACATCCGTTTGGCTTCCAAGCGTTTAACGCACTTAATACATCAAAGTACTTCCGATAAACCACTGAAAGCACTTCTCTCATTTTGCAAACCACATCAAAATTTTCCTGACACAATGGCAGATCTGAAAGCACTGGCCGAGCAACTGGTGAACTTGACTATCAAAGAGGCAAACGAATTGGCCACCATCTTGAAAGAAGAATACGGCATTGAGCCTGCTGCTTCGGCAGTAGCAGTAGCTGCTGTGCCGGGTGCTGCAGCCGGCGGCGGTGAAGCGGCCGCTCCGGAGAAGACGGAATTCGACATCATCCTCAAGGATGCAGGTGCCGGTAAGCTGAACGTTATCAAAGAAGTAAAAAACCTTCTGGGCTTAGGTCTATCAGAGGCGAAAAGCCTGGTAGATAACGCCCCCAGCCCAATCAAAACGGGTATCAGCAAAGCCGAGGCGGAAGAACTTAAGGCAAAACTTGAGGCCCTGGGAGCTACCGTAGAGATGAAGTAAGAGCGATTCGAAGGCGGGTAGGGGCGTATTTCCCTCACCCTTGGGCAACCCTCTTTTTCAGCGCCTTACCTTCCATCTCCTCTTACCTACGGATGTTCAACAAAGTCCTCCATCAGTTTGTCCGCGCTTTACCTTCAGGCTTAGTGCTTTTGATAGCTCTGCTTCAAAAGCGCTAAGCCTATTCCCGTCTGTGATTACTCCTTATCCTACCCTTATAGCCCTTCGGTCTTGTTTTTTTAGCCTCATCAGCCTATAGCACACCAGTATAATTTGCTAAAATGACCAACAACGGCACATCCAACGGGTTAGCTCCTAAAACCGGCGTTCAGGAACGCGTTCATTTCGGCAAAATTCGATTGGCCGATCATTACCCCGACCTGCTCGAGATCCAACTGAAATCGTTTCAAGAGTTTTTTCAGCTCGAGACCACTCCGGAAAACCGGGCGACAGAGGGACTGTACAAGGTTTTCAAAGAAAACTTCCCCATTACCGACGCCCGAAACATCTTCAATTTGGAGTTTTTAGACTACTTTATCGATCCACCGCGCTATTCGATCGAGGAGTGCATGCAGCGCGGGTTGACGTACTCGGTGCCACTTAAGGCTAAGCTCCGCCTGTCGTGTAACGACGAGGAGCACATCGATTTTAAGACCGTTGTCCAAGACGTCTTTTTGGGCAACATCCCCTACATGACGCCCAAGGGCACTTTCGTCATCAACGGCGCCGAGCGCGTCATCGTTTCCCAATTGCACCGCTCGCCGGGCGTGTTTTTCGGTCAGAGCTACCATCCTAACGGAACGAAGATCTACAGCGCTCGGGTCATTCCCTTCAAGGGCGCATGGATGGAGTTTGCTACCGACACCAACCTGGTCATGTACGCCTACATTGACCGCAAGAAGAAGTTCCCCGTCACTACGCTGCTGCGCGCCATTGGATACGACAGCGATAGAGCCATACTCGACCTTTTTAACCTGGCAGAGGAGGTACCCTGTACGCGGGAGAATCTACAAGCGGTTATCGGCCGCAAGCTCGCCGCTCGCGTCCTGCGCACTTGGCCGGAAGACTTCGTTGACGAGGACACGGGCGAGGTAGCCACGATTGTGCGCAATCAAGTCATCTTGGAGCGCGATGTAGTTTTAGATGAGAATAACATCGAGCAGATCCTGGAGTCGGAGGTGCCGACGATCATCCTACAGCGAGTAGATGTAGAAGAGGACTTCTCCATCATTTACAATACGCTGCAGAAAGACCAGACCTCCAGTGAGCTGGAGGCCGTCACCCACATCTACCGACAACTGCGGGGCTCAGAACCTCCCGACGATGAAACGGCGCGGGGCATCATTGAAAAGCTCTTCTTCTCGGATAAGCGTTATAATCTGGGCGAAGTAGGGCGCTTCAAGATTAACCGCAAGTTGCAGGTAGATATCGATCCCAATGTCCTGGTGCTGACCAAGGAGGATATCATCGCCATAGTGCGTTATATTGTCGCTTTGGTCAACAACAAAGCGGAAATAGACGATATCGACCACCTGTCGAATCGCCGGGTACGCACGGTAGGAGAGCAGTTGTATGCTCAGTTCGGCGTGGGATTGGCCCGTATGGCGCGCACCATTCGCGAGCGGATGAACGTACGCGACAACGAGGTGTTCACACCGATGGACCTGATCAACGCCCGTACCCTTTCCTCCGTCATCAACTCTTTCTTCGGCACCAGCCAGCTGTCGCAGTTCCTCGACCAGACCAATCCACTTTCGGAGATTACGCACAAACGCCGAATTTCGGCGCTGGGCCCCGGTGGCCTGAGCCGTGAGCGCGCCGGTTTTGAGGTACGCGACGTGCATTACTCGCATTACGGCCGCCTGTGTACCATCGAGACGCCCGAAGGCCCTAATATTGGCCTCATCTCGACCTTGTGCACGCACGCTAAGATCAACAAGATGGGCTTCATTGAAACGCCCTATCGCCGCGTCGTCGGCGGCAAGGTGGACATGTCGGGCGATGCCGTTTATCTGTCGGCAGAGGGCGAGGATCGCTGCAAGATTGCGCAAGCGAATACACCCATTGATGAGACCGGAGCTTTCTTGGAAGATCGCGTGCGCTGCCGCGAACACGGCGACTTTCCCATTCTACCCCCAGATGAGGTTGAATACATCGATGTGGCGCCCAACCAGATTGTGGGCGTATCGGCCTCTTTGATCCCTTTCTTGGAAAACGACGACGCAAACCGCGCCCTTATGGGCTCGAACATGCAACGCCAAGCCGTGCCGCTCGTACGCCCGCATTCGCCCATCGTGGGCACGGGCTTGGAGGCCAAAGTAGCACGCGACAGCCGCATGCTCATCAATGCCGAGGGCTCCGGCGTAGTGGAATACGTGGATGCCAATGAGGTCGTCATCCTCTACGATCGCACGGAAGAAGACCAGCTCGTATCCTTTGAAGATGCCCGCAAAACTTACCGCCTCACCAAGTTTATGCGCACCAACCAGGGCACCTGCATCAACCTGAAGCCCATCGTGCGCAAAGGCCAAAGGGTGGAAAAAGGCGATATCCTCTGTGAAGGCTATGCCACGGAGAACGGAGAGCTCGCCCTGGGGCAGAACCTCAAGGTGGCCTTCATGCCGTGGAAAGGCTACAATTTCGAGGACGCCATTGTGGTCTCCGAACGCATAGTGCAGGAAGACATCTTTACCTCCATCCACATCGAGCACTTTGAATTGGATGTGCGCGACACGAAACTGGGAGAGGAAGAGTTGACTGCAGATATCCCGAACGTCAGCGAGGAGACCACGAAGGATTTGGATGAAAACGGCATCATCCGCATCGGCGCCTGGGCAAGGGAAGGCGACATCCTGATCGGAAAAATTACACCCAAGGGCGAAACCGACCCCACTCCCGAGGAGAAGCTGCTGCGCGCCATCTTTGGCGACAAGGCGGGAGATGTAAAAGACGCCTCGCTTAGAGTGCCGCCCAGCATCAGTGGCGTTGTCATCGACCGCCAGCTGTTTGCCCGCGCGAAAAAGGATAAAACCCAAAAGGAGCAAGAAAAAATCTTGCTCGACCGCCTCGAAGACGAGCACGCTGTGAACCTGAACAAGCTGAAGACCATTCTGGTCGATAAACTGCAGGTGCTGGTAAAAGATAAGGTGACCAACGGTATCCGCAGCATCTACGGCGAAGAAATGGTGCCCAAGGGCACCAAGCTGACGCTACAAGTGTTGCGTGAGCAAATCGACTACAGCCAAGTCGACTACACCAACTGGACGAGCGACAAGCATGTTAACCAGCTCATCGCGCGGCTTCTGCACAACTACAACATCAAAGTCAACGAGGAAGTAGGCCGCTACAAGCGAGAGAAGTTCAACATCAGCATCGGTGACGAGCTGCCCGCGGGCGTGTTGAAATTGGCCAAAGTGTATTTGGCCAAAAAACGCAAGCTTAAAGTGGGCGATAAGCTGGCCGGGCGTCACGGCAACAAGGGCATTGTCAGCCGCATCGTGCGCATGGAAGACATGCCGTTCTTGGAAGACGGCACGCCGGTAGACATCGTGCTCAACCCCTTGGGCGTGCCCTCGCGTATGAACTTGGGGCAGATCTTTGAAACGGTACTCGGCTGGGCGGGCGAGCGCTTGGGCGTCAAATTTGCCACGCCTATTTTCGACGGCGCTAAGCGCAGCGAAATTGAAGAATGGATCAAGCGCGCCGGCCTGCCGGAACTGGGCCAGACGTACCTCTACGACGGCGAGACCGGGGACCGTTTCCACCAGCGGGCCACCGTCGGCGTTATCTACATGCTCAAATTGAGCCACATGGTAGACGACAAGATGCACGCCCGCTCCATCGGCCCTTACTCGCTCATCACCCAGCAGCCTCTGGGCGGTAAGGCCCAGTTTGGTGGTCAGCGCTTCGGAGAAATGGAGGTCTGGGCGCTGGAAGCCTACGGCGCCTCCACCGTCTTGCAGGAGCTATTGACCTTCAAATCGGACGATATCCAAGGTAGAGCCAAAGCTTATGAGGCCATCGTGAAAGGCGACAACCTGCCCGAGCCCAACATCCCGGAGTCGTTCAACGTGTTGGTACATGAGCTGCGCGGCCTGGCTTTAGACGTGAAATTCCTTGAAGAAGAGACCAAGGCAAAGGATAAGGAAACGCCATCTAAGCACTAAAGCAATCCTTCGCACCACAGCGTCCTATGACTCACGCCCCACTTGCAGACACCTCGGACATGGAGGTGTATCTCTCCGGCGAACGCCTGTACGGCGATGACCTCGGGCCGGCGGCTATAGCCGCCTGGTATGAGGATGAGCGGGAGGCTTACGCCCACCTGGTCGAGCAATACGGCTGGGCGGAGACAGAAGGGCGCTACGATTATCACCCGGTGAACATCCTTTACGGGTACCGACACCTGCCTAAAGATGCAGTCTTTGAGCGGGCGCTCGGTTTGGGTTCGGCAACGGGCGACGAGTTCTTACCCGTCCTGTCGCGCATTGGCGCTATCGACATCGTAGAGCCGTCCGAGCGATTGAAACGCAGGGAGCTTCGAGGCGTGCCGTTGAGGTATCACGCGCCCTCGCCTACGGGCACGCTGCCTTTCGCAGATGACTCTTTCCGGTTGCAAACTTGCTTCAGCACCTTGCACCATATTCCGAATGTCTCTTATGTGTTGCGAGAGCTGCACCGATGCCTGGCACCGGGAGGATTCTTACTCATCCGCGAGCCTATTCACTCCATGGGCGATTGGCGCTACCCGAGGCCTATGCTGACCAAACACGAGCGCGGCATTCCCTTGCCTTTTTTCCGCCGCCGCATTGCCGAGCTGGGCTTCAAAGTGGTGCGGGAAAGCCTGTGCTTGGCGATGAACTCCTTCCTGCAGCGCTTCTTGGGCAGATGGCTCCCACATTCGCTGACCGCTTATAGCGCCTACGTCTATGCGGATATGTGCTTATCCCGTCTTACGGCTTTCAATTGGCATTATCACCCCAAAAACCGGTGGCAACGCATAGCTCCTCAGGCCGTCTTTTATGTTTTGCAAAAAAACTAAGCGGCACACCTTTCTTTTAACTACCTTCTAACTGCATCGAATATGCCTTTTAAGAAGAAAAGCAACAAAACCGATCAGCACTTCGACAGCATCGTCATCAGCCTGGCCGGCCCGGACGATATCCTGGAACGCAGCTACGGCGAAGTGCTCAAACCGGAGACCATCAACTACCGTTCGTACAAACCGGAGCGCGACGGCTTGTTTTGCGAACGCATCTTCGGCCCGGTGAAGGACTATGAGTGCTACTGCGGTAAGTACAAGCGCATTCGCTACAAGGGCATTGTGTGCGACCGTTGCGGAGTCGAGGTGACGGAAAAAAAGGTGCGGCGCGAGCGCATGGGACACATCCGCCTGGTTGTGCCGGTAGTCCATATATGGTTTTTCAAAAGCCTTCCTAATAAAATCGGCCATATCTTAGGCCTGCCCTCTAAGAAACTGGAGTCCATCATCTATTACGAGCGCTATGTCGTCATCAATCCCGGCATAAGAGACGACATAGCCAAGATGGACCTCCTTACGGAAGAGGAGTATCTGGAGGTCTTGGAGACACTGCCCAAGGAAAACCAACAGCTCGACGACAGCCACCCCGACAAATTTGTCGCGAAAATGGGGGCGGAGGCCATTGAAATTCTGCTGAAAACGCTCGACTTAGACGCCTTGGCCGCAGAGCTGCGCCACGAGGCCAATTCCGAGACCAGCCAGCAGAAAAAGACAGAAGCCAACAAGCGGCTAAGAGTAGTGGAGTCCTTCCGCGAGGGGCTAGAGACTGCCGGTCAGCGGCCGGAGTGGATGGTTATCCATTACTTACCCGTCATCCCGCCGGAACTGCGTCCCTTAGTGCCGCTAGACGGCGGTCGCTTCGCTTCCTCAGACCTCAACGACCTGTACCGCCGAGTCATCATTCGGAATAATCGCCTGAAGCGCCTGTTGGAAATCAAGGCTCCCGAGGTTATTTTGCGCAACGAAAAGCGCATGCTTCAGGAGGCGGTAGACTCCCTGTTCGACAACTCTCGAAAGTCCAATGCGGTCAAGGCCGAGGGTGGTCGGGCCCTGAAGTCGCTTTCCGATATTTTAAAAGGCAAGCAGGGGCGCTTTCGCCAGAACTTGCTGGGTAAGCGCGTAGATTACTCGGGCCGCTCGGTTATTGTGGTGGGCCCAACCCTCAAGCTGCACGAATGCGGTTTGCCTAAGGCTATGGCCGCCGAGTTGTTTAAGCCCTTCATCATCCGCAAACTCATCGAGCGCGGTATCGTCAAAACCGTGAAATCGGCCAAAAAACTGGTCGACCGCAAAGACCAAGTCATCTGGGAAATTCTGGAAAACATTTTGCGCGGTCATCCGGTGCTGCTCAACCGAGCGCCGACGCTACACCGTCTGTCTATACAGGCCTTCCAACCTCGCCTTATCGAGGGGAAAGCCATCCAGCTGCATCCGCTGGTGTGTACGGCCTTTAACGCCGACTTTGACGGCGACCAGATGGCCGTGCACGTCCCGCTGAGTCACGCCGCCATCCTGGAGGCCCAGGTGCTCATGCTGTCCAGCCACAATATGCTCAACCCTCAAGACGGCTCGCCCATCACCTTGCCCTCACAAGACATGGTTCTGGGCCTGTATTACTTGACAAAAGAGCGCAAGTCCATACCCGAAAACCCGGTCAGGGGGGAAGGCCGTCGCTTCTATTCCGCCGAAGAAGTGCAAATTGCTTATAACGAAGGCCAGGTAGACCTGCATGCCATTATCGAATGCCGCGTGCCGGTGGAAGAAGACGGCCAGCTGGTCATGCGCCGCGTGAAGACAACCGTAGGCCGTGTGCTATTCAACCAGATCGTCCCGCGCAATGTACCCTTTATCAACGAATTGTTGACCAAGCGAAACCTCAAGGGAATTATTGCCGACATCTTGCAGCGCACCGACCTAAAGCAAACGGCCGAATTCTTGGACGGCATCAAGGAACTGGGCTTCGGTTGGGCATTCAAGGCCGGCCTGTCGTTCAACTTGGGCGATCTGATTGTGCCGGAAATCAAAAAGGCCGTCCTGGAAGCCGCCCAACAGGAGGTGGACGAGGTATGGGAAAACTACAACATGGGCCTTATCACGTATAACGAGCGCTACAACCAGATCATCGACAAGTGGACTTATGCCGACAACCGCATTACCGACCGGCTCATGCAGGAGCTGAGCCAGCACAAACAAGGATTCAACTCGGTGTTCATGATGCTGGACTCCGGAGCCCGCGGCTCTAAGCAGCAGATTAAGCAGCTATGTGGCTTGCGTGGCTTAATGGCCAAGCCCCGAAAGTCGGGCGACACCGGAGGTGCTATTATCGAAAACCCCATTTTGTCCAACTTCCTGGAGGGGCTCTCGGTACAGGAGTACTTCATCTCTACACACGGCGCTCGCAAAGGTTTAGCCGATACCGCCCTGAAAACGGCGGACGCCGGCTATCTGACGCGTCGTTTGGTCGATGTGGCGCAAGATGTGGTGGTGCGTGAAGAAGATTGCCACACTTTGCGCGGTATCGATACCAGTGCCTTGCGCGAAGGCGATAAGATCATCCAGCCGCTTTCCGAGCGCATCAAAGGCCGCTTTAGCCTGTACGATGTTTACCACCCAGAGACCGAAGCCCTCTTGGTGGCCGCCGGTGAGTACATCTCCGATAAGCTGGCTAAGATCATCGACGAAGCCGGTGTAGAGACCGTCACCATCCGATCGGTACTCACGTGTGAGAGTCGCCGAGGCGTTTGCGCTAAGTGCTACGGTAAAAACTTGGCCACTGGCCGCGTAGCGGAGATTGGGGATGCCGTGGGCATTATCGCCGCACAATCCATCGGTGAGCCCGGCACCCAGTTGACCCTGCGAACCTTCCACACCGGCGGTACGGCCATGATCGGTAAAGCGGAAAACGAGATCGTATCTCGCTATGCCGGTATTATAGAGTTTGACTCGGTGCGCACGGTGAGCTCGACGGACGATGTCACCGGCCAACCCATTGAGGTTGTTATTTCCCGAACGGGTGAGGTGCGCATCTTAGACTCTAAAACCGGTCGCGTATTCTCTCAAAACTACATCCCCTATGGCTCCGTACTCTACGTCAAAGCCGGCCAAGAAGTAGAGAAAGGTACGCGTATATGCTCGTGGGACCCCTTCAATGCGACCATCGTGAGCGAGTTTGCCGGAATAGTCAAGCACAACAACCTGGAGGAAGGTGTCACGTATCGAGTAGAGCGAGACGACCAGACGGGATTCGCCGAAAAGGTTATTATCGAAAGCAAGAGTCGTCGGAAGATTCCCACCATCAGCATCATCGACCCCAAGACGGGTGAGGAGCTGAAAAACTACACCCTGCCGGTGGGGGCTTATGTAATTGTAGACGATGGCGAGGAAATCAAGGCCGGTGGGCAGATTGTCAAGATCCCCCGCAAGATGGGTAAGATTGCCGATATCACCGGTGGTCTTCCCAGGGTAACAGAGTTATTCGAGGCACGCACACCGTCTAATCAGGCCATCGTAGCCGAAATCGACGGCATCGTCTCCTTCGGCCCCATCAAGCGCAACAGCCGCGAGTGCATCATCGAGGCCAAAGACGGTCAGCGCCGCAAATATTCTATTCCGGTGGCCAAACACGTCCTGGTACAAGAGGGAGACTTCGTACGGGCCGGGACGCCGCTAACGGATGGCTCCGTCTCTATCAAAGACATCTTGGCCATCAAAGGGCCCTTCGCCGCCTCCTCGTACCTGGTAAACGGCGTGCAAGAGGTGTATCGCTCGCAGGGCATCAACATCAACGACAAGCACATCGAAGTGATCGTTAGGCAGATGATGCGCCGGGTGCAAATCATCGACTCCGGCGACACGCACTTCCTGACCGAAGAGCTGGTCGACCGCAACGAGTTTATCGATCACAACGACTCGATCTTCGACAAAAAGTACATCATCGACCCAGGCGACAGCGTCCGTTTCCGGGCAGGCATGCTGGTCTCGCTGCGCCAGCTGCGCGAAGAGAACTCCATACTCAAGCGCAACGACAAAAGAGAAGTGCAATACCGCGATGCCGTGCCGGCGACGGCTATGCCCGTTATCCTAGGCATCACCAAAGCCTCCTTAGGGACGGATTCTTGGATATCGGCGGCCTCCTTCCAAGAGACGACCAAGGTGTTGAGTACTGCCGCCATCGCCGCCAGGCGCGATAACTTGCTGGGACTGAAAGAGAATGTTATCGTAGGGAAGAAAATCCCCGCCGGTACCGGCATGCGAGAATTCGAGCGCCTACAAGTTACCCTTGCCGGCCAACCCTTCCACAGCAACGAAAACGGCAATAGCCGAGCGGGAGATTCCTTGGAGAAATAGCGCCCGGGAAGTCCATACCCCTGAAAGAAGCCCTCTTGCTGCTGCCGTAGCAAGGGGGCTTTCCGATTTAGGCACCGCGGTGATCCGGCGGCAGAAATAGCGCCCATTTTGAACGCTTGTAAAGCTTGTCTTTCGATTTTTGGCTTGATTTTTTCGCACATGTGCACAGCCCATCTTTGATAATCCTACGCGCTTCGTATTGCTCACCAACCCTTCGTTTATCCCATGTTTAAGATTTACCGGTTTTTTCCCGTGGTAGGTATACTAATGGCGGCAAAGGTGGCGGCCCAGTGGAGTGAGGGCGGCCTTCCTCCGAGTTTTCTGCCGGAAAATGTGCTCGCTTTTGAGGTAGCAGGGCCTTTGCAAATCATAACCTGGCCGAGTGCGGATAGCAAAAAGTTGCTGGCAGAAGATGCTAAGTATCCCGAAAGAAGCCGCTTCGCCATACCGGTTGCAGAGGCGATAGATGTTTCGTTAGAACGTTCAGGCCACTGGGTGCTCTTGCCCAACGGCGACCGTATATGGCGATGCGCGGTGCGCGTGGCCAATGCCCTGGGCTTGTTGTTGTTTTTCGACCAGCTGGTACTGCCGGAGGGCAATCGCCTATTTGCGTATTCCCCCGACCGCTCGACTGTTTTGGGCGCCTATACCGAGAGAAGCTGCTTGCCCGGCGGTGAGTTTCTCATCGGCATCATCCCGGGGGATGTGGCCGTTTTGGAGTTAGAGGTAAAAACCAATAGCCGCCTTCCGGCTCGGCTGCACCTCAACCGCATCGACTACGTGTACGATCCTGCGGGGCTTTGGCCGGAAGGGACGCCGGAGGACTTCGGCGAGTCGTTGTCGTGCAACATCAACATTAATTGCCCATTAGGGCAGAATTGGCAGACGGAAAAACGAGGTGTAGCGCGTATCCTGATGGTCTTTTCCAACGGCGCCGGCTGGTGCACCGGTTCCTTATTGGCCAATACGGCCGGTACTCCGGAGCCGTACTTCTTGACGGCTCACCACTGTCAAATTATCGGCTCCGATCCGAACTTCAATCTGTGGCGCTTCGACTTCAATTATGAGGCGAGCGGCTGTACGAATCCTCCTTCGGAGCCTTCGCGGAATTCGGTATTGGGATGCCAACGAATTGCTTTCCGAGAGGAGACCGATTTTTTATTGCTCAAGCTCAATCCCATACCGGCGGCCTACAACGTCTACTTCAACGGCTGGAACCGCACGCCGGCTACAAACAATTTGGTGCAAAACAGCACCTTTATTCACCATCCCAGCGGCGATATTCAAAAGATTTCTCGAGATAACGACCCGGCCACCGTCTTTCCACAAGCCATTAATTGGGGAGGCGCCTTCGGCATATCGCCGCCGAATACGCATTGGATGGTAGTGCCGGACCAAGGCATCTATCAGCCGGGCTCTTCGGGTTGCGTTTTGTTTGACCAAAACAAGCGCGTGGTGGGTCAGTTGCACGGCGGCAATTTAGACCCGAGTACGTGTACGGTCAGCGGCTGCTGGTTTGGGCGCTTTGACTTGTCATGGGATCAAGGCGCGACGCCGCAGAGCCGTCTGCGCGACTGGCTCGACCCGGCAGGCACGGGCGCTCTCCTTCAAAACGGCTATTTCGCGCCGCAGAACCTCAGTATCGGTGGTACCGTCCGCACGCACTGGGGCGCGCCGATGCCGAACGTCAGCGTTCAGTTGAGCGGAGGGGCCACTGCTACTGCTCGCACCGATGCGGCGGGTCGCTATATCTTTAACAACTTAACGCCCGGATTAAACTACACCGTACAGCCCAGCCGCGACACCAACGCCGTAAACGGAGTGACGACCTTCGATTTGAGCCAAACAAACAAGCACATCTTAGGTGTAGAGGCGTTCGACTCGCCCTGGAAAATCATCGCAGCAGATGCCAACGGCAGCAACTCGGTGACTACGCTCGACCTGCTGGACGCGCGCAAAGTTATTTTGGGTTTGAGTGGGCAGTTTCCCGGCGTACCTTCGTGGCGCTTTTTTCCGGCAACCATTGTTTTTGCCAATCCCGCAGCACCGTTCGCGGGGGGGCTGCCGGCAGGGCTGCTGCAGTTCACAAACCTGCAGCAAAACATCACCGATGCAGACTTCATCGGTGTGAAGGTAGGCGATGTGAATAACAATGCAAACCCCGGCGGATAAACTGCGACTCACGCTGCTCGGCACCGGCACCTCGCAAGGAGTACCCGTAATCGGTTGCGACTGTCCGGTGTGTACTTCCGCCGACCGGCGCGACCAGCGCCTGCGCACAGCAGCCCTCCTCACTTGTGGCGGTACGCAAATCCTAATCGACGCCGGACCCGACTTGCGCCAACAAATGCTGCGCGCACGCGTGCGACATCTGGACGCCGTTTTGCTCACCCATGAACACAACGACCACGTCATCGGCTTAGACGATGTGCGGCCGTTCAACTTTCGCTCCGGCCAACCCATAGCCGTCTACGCCCAGCAGCGCGTGGTAGAGGCCGTGCGCCATCGCTTTGCCTACATCTTCGACGACCCCGGCCCGGGTCTGCCCCGTATCGAGCTGCACCCCATCGATGCCGACACACCGGTGCGCGTGAACGGACTGCTCATCCAACCCATCGGCGTTTGGCACGGTAAATTACCCATTTTGGGTTTTCGCTTTGGCGACATTACCTATCTCACCGACGTCAAGAGCATTAGCTCTGACCAGCTGCAAAAAGTCAAAGGAACGCGCCTTCTGGTTATCAACGCGCTGCGGCGGCGTATGCATCCTACTCATTTGACCCTCGAAGAAGCCCTTGCCCTTATCGAAGATATCGGCCCGGAGCACGCCTGGCTCACCCACATCAGTCACGAACTGGGCTTGGCCGAGGAAATCTCCGCTCAACTGCCTAAGGGCGTATCGCTGGGCTATGATGGTTTGGAAATCACCTGCCCATGCCCCTCCTCCACCGCTGGATAGCCCTGGCTCTGGCCTTGTACTACGTAGGCCAACACCAGCTGCGTGCCGCGCTGAGGATGCGCTTTCACCTGTGCTTCCTAGAGAACGCAGTATTCGATGAAGCCCAAAAGCGCCGGTGCCGACACTACTTTCGCGGGGCGCTCTTTTTGGGAGCCGTGTACGCTGCCCGGCGCCGGCGCGCCCTAGATGTCGCGGAGATGGAGCGCTTCGCCTACCTAAGCGCCCTGGCAGCCTATTTTGACGACCTGGTTGAGACATTTACCGCTTCCTCTCTTTCGGCCGCCTTTCCTCATTCGGGAGCGACGACTGCCTCCGCCTTGTGGCTCCTCGCCCGGCAGATAGATGGTCGAGGAGGGCTGTGGCTTTTGTGGGAGCAATTGCAATACCGCTTGCCCGCAGGCGTGATAGACTTATTTGACGAAAAACTGCGCCGTCTTTTCGACATAGAAACGCGCTCGTTAGCGGTGGGCAGCAAAGAGCCCTCGCTTTCCGTCCTGACTCGAACGGCTGCTCTGAAAGGCGGCTATTCGGCCCTGCTCTTTCGCCTGCTTCTGAGCCCTTACCCCTCGCCTGCGGAGCGTCGAATGGCCATGGCTTTGGGAGCAATGGTACAAGCCGGCGACGATATCTTCGACCTGTGGCACGACGCTCGGCGGCAACATCAGACGCCGGCGCTCTATTGGGCAAGCAAAGGGCAACTCGGCGAGGTCGCACGGCATTTTGACCGTTGCTGGTTTCGCTTTGAGGAGCGGCTTGCCGCTACCTCTGGTTCCGGCTTAGGCCGCGCTGCGGCTTGCGCAACCGGGGGCTTGCTGGCCGCACTGACGCGTTTTTGTTTGCACCACTACGACCGGTTGAACAAAAAGCACGGAACTTTGCCCTGGGAACGGCGCTCCGCCATGGTGCTCGACATGGCCCTGTGGTCTAATCGCCTGCGAGCGCTGATTTTCGTATTGAGAAAGGAACTCTTCTTTGGGTAATTTTCTCGCCTCAGTCGCTGGATATGCTCTCTTCTACAGACACCGATACGGCCATTCGGCGCGCCATTCGGGCGAGCCTGGAGGCCAAACAAGCCTTGTTGGAAGATGCCGGGCTGCGAGACAAAATGGCCCGAGCAGCTCATCTGCTCTACCAAAGCTATCGAGGTGGTCACAAGGTACTGTTGTGCGGCAACGGAGGCAGTGCTGCCGATGCCCAGCACATTGCAGCCGAATTGTCGGGGCGCTTTTACTTTGACCGCCCGCCTCTGTATGCCGAGGCGCTACACGTCAACACTTCTTATCTGACGGCCGTCGCCAACGATTACGGGTACGCCGAGGTCTTCGCCCGCTTGGTGGAGGCCGCCGGCCGCTCGGGCGATGCTCTGATCGCCATCAGCACTTCCGGCAACTCGCCCTCTGTGTTGCGTGCCGTGTACAAAGCCAATCAGTTGGGTATAACCACCATCGGCCTGACGGGTGCCGGCGGTGGGCAATTGGCCGCCGAGTGCACCCTTTGCATACAAGTGCCGGCTACCGACACCCCGCGCATTCAGGAATGCCATATCCTCATCGGCCATATCTGGTGCGAACTCTTGGAGGCTTGGCTATTCCGAGCAGCACCTCCTGCTTAAGTCGGCATGAGTGCCGTACGCCGTAATTTTGCTCGGCAAATGCTCTGTGAACCTTAAACACGCTGTGCTATGGCTATCGCAAAACCGTTTAACCTGCAAAAATGGATCGACGAAAACCGCCATCTCTTGCAACCGCCGGTGGGCAATAAGCAGTTGTACGTCGGCAACCAGGATTTTATCGTCATGATTGTAGGCGGCCCCAACGGACGCAAGGATTACCACTGGGAGGAAGGAGAAGAGTGGTTTTACCAGATCAAAGGCGACATTCAAGTAAAAATCATCAATGAAGAGGGCAAGCCGGAGACGATCGACATTCGCGAAGGAGAGATGTTTCTTTTACCCGCTCGCGTGCCCCACTCCCCGCAACGCCCGGCAGATACTATCGGGTTAGTGATGGAGCGCACCCGTCGGCCCGGAGAAATAGACAAGCTCTTGTGGTTTTGTGAAAATTGCGCTAACCTCCTACACGAGGCGAGTTTCCCGCTAACCGATATCGGCAGGCAAATCAAGGAGGCTATCGAAGCGTTCAAAAACGACATCGCAGCGCGCACCTGTAAAAAATGCGGTGCAGTGTTGGACATGTAAACAAGCCGCCTACCGCTTGCGCTCGGTGGCAAAGAAGAGCAAGTCGCGCAGGGCCGTGCGAGCCGGATTGTCGGGTGTGTGATGGAGCAATTCCAAAGCTTCATCGCGAAAGCGGCACATAGCCTCGCGGGCGTAGGTTAGGCCGCCGCTCTGGCGAACAAGCTGAATCACCTCGGCTACTTTTTCCGTTCGCTCGCTCTCATTTCGGAGAATACCTGCGATGTACCTGCGAGTCGGACGGTCGGCTTTCCGAAGCGCATAAATAAGCGGTAGGGTTAGCTTTTTCTCCTTGATATCGATACCCACCGGTTTGCCGATTTCCGTATCCTCTCCGAAATCGAACAGGTCATCGCGAATTTGAAAGGCCATACCCATTTTTTCGCCGAAAAGGCGGAGATGCTCTACTATTCGGGCGTCGGAGATGGTACTGGCTGCTCCGGCACTGCAGGCAGCCGCGATAAGGGAAGCGGTTTTTTGACGAATGATATCGTAGTAAACGGCCTCGCTAATGTCTAAGCGCCGCGCTTTTTCCATTTGCAGCAGCTCTCCTTCGGCCATTTCCTTAACGGCGCGGCTCACAATTTCTAATAGGTGAAACTGCTGTTGCTGCACGCTGAGCAGCAGCCCTTTAGATAGCAAAAAATCGCCTACAAGCACGGCGATCTTGTTCTTCCAAAGGGCGTTTATCGAAAAAAAACCGCGGCGCTGGTAGGCGTTGTCTACGACATCATCGTGCACTAAGGTAGCGGTGTGCAATAGCTCCACCAAAGCAGCAGCCGTGTAGGAAGCTTCGTTGATCGGGCCGAACAGGCGGGCGCTCAAGAGTACCAGCATAGGGCGAACTTGCTTGCCCTTACTGCGCACAATGTACCAGGTGATTTTGTCCAACAGCGGCACATCGCTGCGCATGGACTCGCGAAAGCGCTTTTCAAATAGGGCCAGTTCTGTTTGTATAGGCCGCCTAATGTCTTCCAGCCTAATATTCGGCGCCGGGTCACTTAAAGCAGTCGAAGAAAGAGGCGTGTGCAAGAGGTCACGAGGGGGGCAAGTAGGTGGTCGCTCAGAAGTAGAGGGCCCTGATGATGCAGAATTATAGAGCATTTTTTTCACGGCGAAGAGGGTACAACGTTATGAATAGTAAACACGGATGCAGTAACCAAAGTTGGAAGAGTAGGCACAAAGAACGTACAAATCCCCTCTTCCCACGGGCCGGCATCACGCGCATTAGAATATGCCGTATCTTTGTCCGGCACAGGAAAATTTTCCCTCGCGCTAAGATTATTCGCCAACCTACTGAATATGAGCTGGTTTAAGCGACTTAAGGAAGGTATCACTACGGCGACAAAAGCCAAAAAAGATGTGCCGGAGGGCTTGTGGTTTCAGTGTAAAAAGTGCAAGGCGACCAGCACGACAAAGGCTCTGCGCGAAAATTTCTTCAAGTGCCCTAAGTGCGACTACCACACGCCTATCGGCTCGAAGGAGTACTTCGATATGCTCTTTGACGACAGGCAGTACACCCGCTTGTTCGATGAGCTGGTTTCGGTAGACGTGCTTCACTTCACGGACTTAAAGCCTTATTCCAAACGCCTGGAGGAAAGCATGGCCAAAACAGGTTTGAATGAGGCCATCGCCGTGGCGGAGGGCACCATCGGAGGGTGTCCTATCGTCATTGCTGCCATGGATTTTCGTTTCATCGGCGGTTCTATGGGCTCGGTAGTGGGCGAAAAAATTGCTCGAGCCATCGATCGGACCATCGAAAAGCGTTCGGCTTTGCTCATTATCTCCAAATCGGGCGGTGCTCGGATGATGGAGAGTGCCTTTTCGTTGATGCAAATGGCGAAAACGAGTGCTAAGCTCGCGCTTTTGGCCAAAGCCCACTTGCCCTATTTTTCGCTCATGACCGACCCTACCACGGGAGGCGTGACGGCCTCCTACGCCATGCTGGGCGATATCAACATGGCCGAGCCGGGAGCGCTTATCGGTTTTGCCGGCCCACGCGTCATTCGAGAGACCATCAAGCGCGATTTGCCGGAGGGCTTCCAGACGGCGGAGTTTTTGCTCGAACACGGTTTTTTGGACCTCGTTGTCAACCGAAAAGACTTGCGGGATACCCTCAAGGACTTGCTGGAACTTTTTGCCCGTGAACGTCGAGCCTAACGAGCCCTCTGAACATGCGGCTGCAACTCGATTTTTGGCAGTATGAAGCTCGGCTCAGCCGGTGGGAAGAAGGTGGGCAAGTGCTGCTTTACGACCCTATACGCCGTCGAAAAGTAGCCTTTACACCGGAGGAGTGGTTGCGCCAACTCGTTCTGCAATACCTGTTAAAGGCGAAAAACTACCCGCCCGGTCTTATGCGCACAGAGGTTGGGCTGACCCTCAACGGTATGCCGCGCCGGTGCGATATCGTCGTCTTCGACCGCCAACTGCAGCCCTGGCTGCTGGTCGAGTGTAAATCACCCAAAATTCCCCTCGCTCAATCAACCTTCGAGCAGGTGGCCCGCTATAACCTGGTCTTTCAAGCCCCCTTCCTGGCCATCACGAATGGAACGGCTACCTTTTGCGTACACCTAAACCCCGAACACGGCACTTTCCACTTCTTGCCCGATTTTCCCGACTACTCCCCATAGGCTCGAGCCACTCCATAGGACAGCAAGAGCCTAACCCAACACCATCTCTAAAATTTCGGGCGTGTGGATGGTGTAAAAAGCCGGCAGGCGCGAGCGATAAAAGTTGAGCATCCCCTGCAGGAGGCTCCTCCGGTCGGTGCGCGACATCGCCACTTCGTGGCATCGCGTCAGCGGGCACTCCAGGAGAGTACACAGCCGCGCGGAGTCGTGTTCGTTCAAAAGAGTGCGGCTTTCCGGGGGAGGAAGGTGAGAATAAAAAAGGCCTTCCTGCCAGTCGAAATAAACCGGCCTCTCTTCTCTTGGCTCTAATTGGAAGCCTAAGTGCGCCGATAAGTGCAGCATAAAGTGCAGGTGGAGATTGGCTATAGGGTGCTCGGTTTGATCTAACCAATACAGATACTCTACCAAAAAACCGAACAAAGGGGGGTTTTCCTCTCCTTCGTGAATGGTTTTTCGGCACACTTCGGCCATAAAGAGGGCTATGGCGCCTCGTCGCACCTCAAAAGGTATGCGCTCAAAGGTTATGGCCGCGCGCATCTCTTTGAGCCGGTTGAGGTGATGAGGACTATCGCGAAAATAACAGACCAAGTCTACAACCGTCATCGGCTGGAAGAGACTGTAGGGTATGCGCGCCTTAGGAGTGCGGACACTACCCGCGATGAAGCCGCGCAAGCCGTGGGCTTCGGTAAAGATATCGGCGATGACGCTCGTCTCGCCATAAGGTCGCGCGTGGAAGATGATTCCGCGGGTATTAGACAGCATGCGAAAGAATTAGTGTTGAGGGCGGTGCGTAAAGACGGCCTCTAAGGCGCCGGCTACCTCCGGTAACACCGTGCGGAAGCGCTGAGGAAAAGAAAAATAATGATGAATGGCTACCGGCAGCGGGTCAACTCCGGCCATGCCGATGACCGACTCAATATGTGCTCTGGACATTCGGCTGCAAGCCTCTAAGCGCTCCCAAATGTCGGTAGCGTCCAGGGTAGGGTAGGGGCGCTCGGGGTAAGTCAAAACGAATGCCTTAGCGTACTCGTGAAGACCGATATTGTACATTGTACCCGGCTGCAAGAAGCTCATCATAAGCTGCTCGGCCGAAAAGAGCAGGCAGCCGTCGGGAGCATATAACTCAGAGGCGTGTAGGTAGTCGTGTTCCGGAGAAGGGAACGGCCTGGGGTAGACGACGACTTTCTCGAATTTCTCAAACAAAAAGGAAGGCTCTGCCCACGTAAGGGTCACAGCCGGTACGGCCAGGGCGAGCCGGACATCCAACGGCACTTGTTCATCGGGCCAGCCCATAGGCATCCAATCGGTGCCCATGATAAAGAGGGCTACTCGCTGACGAAAGCGCCGCTGCTCCTGCGCGGTAAGAGAGCGATAAAAGACGCTGCCCTGTTCCAATAGGGTTTTTAAGGCCGCAGGGAGCTCCGGCGGGTGGCGGTTGTACCACCACCAGTTAATCTGAGGGCTGAGAATCCAAATGACGGAGGCGCCGACGGCAAAGGGAATGATGGCGGGCGCGTAATCGCTATCTTGCCAAGCCAGGTAGAGAAAGGTCAAGGCACCGGCCAAAAAAGGCGCCAAGAGCAGAGTCGCAAACGTCGCGCGCATAGTAGGGCGAAATTACGAGCAGCCGGCGAGTGGACAGATGCCGATAGAAAAAAGCAACGTAGATGTTTGCGGGTTCACAAGCGTTTGCTTTACCTTTGCCGCCACGTTTGCAAAGCGGTACCTTAGCTCAGATGGTAGAGCAACGGACTGAAAATCCGTGTGTCCCCAGTTCGATTCTGGGAGGTACCACCTCAGCAGATAGATGTAGGCCCGAGGGATTCTCCTTCGGGCCTATTTTTGCAAATTATGGCGGAGGATATCGTCGTTCGGTTGCTGTTGCTGCCTTTTTCGTTGCTATACGGCATAGCCGTTAGTCTGCGAAATGCCCTTTATCGCATCGGTGTGCTGAAGAGTGTGCGTTTCAATATTCCGGTCATCTCGGTTGGTAATCTTTCGGTGGGAGGGGCAGGGAAGAGTCCGCACGTCGAGTACTTGATACGCTGGTTGGACCAATACCTCGAGGTGGCGGTACTTAGCCGCGGTTACGGTCGGAAGACACGAGGATACCGGGCGGTTAGTGTAGTAGATTCGGCATTGGAGGTAGGCGATGAGCCCTTGCAGTTCAAGCGCAAGTTTCCGCACGTTCCCATCAGCGTAAGCGAGAGCCGCGTGCTGGGTATCCCGGAGCTGGTGCGCCGAAATCCGGAGTGTCAGTGCATTTTATTGGACGATGCCTTTCAACATTTGGCCGTTGTGCCGGGATTAAATATTCTGCTGACCGAGTACAGTCGGCCTTTTACCCGCGACTGGCTGCTACCGGCCGGGCGCTTGCGCGAAGGGCGCAACAGCTACCGCCGCGCCGATCTCATTATCGTTACCAAATGCCCACCGGAGTTGACCCAACAGCAGCGCGCGGCTTTGGCGGAGGAAATCAACCCTTTGCCGCGGCAGCGCGTCTTTTTTTCGCGCTATCACTACGAGGAGCCCTACGACTTGCTCCGCCCCGACGTTCGCCGTCCGTTAGACCCTCAATCCGATGCGCTGCTGGTTAGCGCCATTGCCCACACCGATTACTTGATGGACTATCTCGCCCGACGGCTGCGCTCGGTGTATGCTTTTGAGTTTGCCGACCACCACTATTTTACGGAGAGCGATTTGGAAGATGTTCGCCGGCGCTTTGAAGCCCTGTCGCACACACCGAAAATCGTGCTGACGACGGAAAAAGATGCCACCCGGCTGGAGCCTTACGCCGATTACCTATGGAAACATCGGCTACCGGTATACGTCTTACCCATTCGCGTAGTGTTCGATGGAGAGGATGAGGCGGCGTTTCAGGAAGCGGTTAAGCGCTTCCTGTTGTCGTTTAAGAGTTGAAAGCTGCTATAGCCTCGCGCACGCTGCCGTGTTTCAAGAGTAAGCGCCGGGCGCTCTCCTCGTCGAGCCCTGTGGCCTGCGCTACCATGCGGGTGCCGCGCGCCATCAGCTTGTTGTTGCTGAGCTGCATATCCACCATTTTGTTGTCCTGAACGCGGCCCAGCCGAATCATGGCCGTCGTGGAAATCATGTTCAACACCAGCTTCTGCGCCGTCCCTGCTTTCATGCGGGTGCTACCGGTAACAAATTCCGGGCCGGTGACGACTACGATAGGGTAGTCGGCCTCTGCAACTATGGGCGTAGACGGGTTGCAGGTAATGCAGCCGGTGGGAATACCGCGCCGACGGCAAGCGCGCAAGCCGTGCACCACATAAGGAGTGGTGCCGGAGGCGGCAATGCCGATTACAAAGTCCTGGTCGTCAATACGGTGAGCGCTTAAATCTTCCCACGCTTGAGTAGGGCTGTCTTCGGCGCCTTCTACGGCCTTGCGGATGGCGCCATCCCCTCCGGCAATAATGCCGATCACCCAACCGGGAGGCGCTCCGTAAGTGGGGGGGATTTCGGAGGCATCTACGATGCCCAGCCGCCCGCTTGTACCGGCACCGATGTAAAAGAGCCGCCCTCCGGCTGCCATGCGCAGTACTAAAGCGTTTACCAAAGCCTCTATTTGAGGGATAGCGCGTTCGACGCTGTACGGCACGGTTTTATCTTCTGCATTGATGCGCTCCAAGAGTTCGCGCGTGCTCAGCGTTTCCAAGTGCCGATGAGGCGAGGACTGTTCGGTGATGAGTTCCATGGCCTAAAAGCGAATTGCGCTCGATAAGGCACAAAGGTCTGAAGTCTTTAGCCGAACCGAAGAAAAAACCGTCTTTACCCCAACAATCGGGCCCTTCTCCTCCAAGAAGTCAACAAGAAGGGCTCACCATCGAGTCACAAAGGGCCGTTTAGCCGCCGCTTTGCAGTGGAATACTCTCCACCCCGGAGCCACCCGAACCCACCACAAGTACGGCCGTAATGCACAGCAAGGCTAACGCTCCGGCCAGTACCCAAGTTGCTTTTTCGATGAATTCCGTCGAGCGCGCGGCGCCGAACAGCTGCTGGGCCTGCCCACCGAGAGTAGGATCGATACCTCCGCCCTTGGGGTTCTGAATGAGAACAGCCGCCATCAATAACACACTCACTAAAGCAATCAGTACCGTCAGTGTTGCTAACATTTTTTACAAGTCTTTGGTCAATGCTTCAATCCGGGCGGCAAAGAACGCTGTTTTTTCGGGATGCAGCAACATTAATTGCCGATAGATTTCAACGGCTTTGTCGCGATGGCCCTGTTGGGCGTACAAGTTTGCCAAGGTCTCGGAGGCAACTGCAGGGTTTTCCCGAAGACTTTCTTGCGCTAATTTTTTTGCGATGGATTCAGAAGAAGCTGTTGAAGCCTTTTCAGTCCGGTACACGGCGTGAGCAGGAGAGAGCGGTAAGAGGTTGAAGCTATTGGCCCACGCAACAAAGTGAAGAATGCGTTCTTCTGCAGTAGAGTCATAGACAGGCCTTTCACCGCCTGAAGGAGGCGCTGTCGGCACCGGTCGGGAGGCGGGTTCTTTGGAGCTGGAAACGGGGGCGGCAGTGGTTGTGCTCTTAGGCGGAATTTCCTTTTCGATGGCAAGGGGTATCGGACTTTCCTGCTTGACAGCCAGTTCGCTCAGGGGCTTCAAGTCGAGCACCTCTGCCTCTACGGGCGGTAGAGGAACCACTGTCTTCAGGCTAACCAAGCTAAGCAAGCGGCTGCGGTCGATGGTGTAGGCAGCTGCGGTAGCTCGGTTGCGCTCCAGGTCTGGGTTGTTTTCTTGGGCAGATTTTAAAAACAACAGTAAGTGTAAGTTTGCGGCGTAGGGGTAGGTCAAGGCCAGGGTTTTTAGCTCCTCGTAGGGGATGGCAGTAAGTAGTTCTGGGTTTTGCAAGAACTGTTGGAAGCGTTCTTGAGTCATGGCGTTTGTCGATGTTTAGCCTACCAATTGTTGAAGGCGGCATTGAAGATGTCCTCCAGCAGCTGGTCGGTTATTTGGCGGATGAGGACGTCCTGAATGCTAAACAAGTCTTGGTCTGTGCCGAACTCGGCAAAGTGGCTGAACGTGCGCTCTGCGGGCCAGCTTCCCTCTGCGCCTTCTATGTTTACGGTGTAAAGGAGCTGTAGGCGAATTTCCAGGCGGTTGAGCGATACCGTTTCGCCGGGTTTAGGTGCTACGGGTACTACGCGAAAGTCGGTGATGCGTCCGCTAAACTCCGCATCTGGGGCTTCGCTGCTCAAGCGAAGAGGAGTTTCCGTTCGGATTTTGTCCTTCAGGCGTTCGGTGAAATCTACCGCCAGCGTAGGTGGAGCACCTAGGGCCGCGTTTTCTATATTTTGCACGAAGAAGGTTTTGATTTTCGGGTCAATGGCGATGCCTTTCAGGGAGTAGCATCCTCCTTGAAGCAGGATGCACATACCTATCGAGGCGAGAAAGAGGGTTCGCATAGCGTTGACTTGTGGCGTTACTCCCATTCGATGGTGGCGGGAGGTTTGGTGCTGATATCGTACACTACTCGATTGATGCCTTTAACGCGGTTGACAATGGTATTGGATACATCGGCCAAGAAATCGTAGGGCAGCCGGCTCCATTCGGCCGTCATGCCGTCTGTGCTGTTTACTGCGCGCAGGGCTACTGTTCGCTCATAGGTGCGCTCATCGCCCATGACACCTACGGATTGAATAGGCAATAAGATGGCACCGGCTTGCCATACCTGTTCGTATAGGCTGTATTCTTTTAGCTTTTCGATATAAATAGCATCTACCTCCTGGAGCAGTTGAACCTTTTCAGGGGTAATTTCCCCCAATATCCGAATGCCCAGTCCCGGCCCTGGGAAGGGATGCCGGTGCAGGATGTCGGTGGGGATACCCAGTTCGCGACCCACACGTCGCACTTCGTCTTTAAAAAGCATGCGCAGCGGCTCTACGATCTTCAGATGCAGCTTTTCCGGCAATCCGCCCACGTTGTGGTGGCTTTTGATGGTAACGGAGGGGCCGTGTACGCTGATAGACTCAATGACGTCCGGGTAAATAGTCCCCTGCCCGAGCCAATGGCAGTCGGCGTGTGCGCGGGCTTCCGCTTCAAAGATTTCGATAAACAAGCGGCCGATGATTTTTCGCTTGGCCTCCGGGTCGGTCACTCCGCGCAGGGCTTCGTAAAAGCGCGCCTTAGCGTCAACACCTTCTACCTGAAGGCCCATTTGGCGGTAAGTGCTCAGCACGGATTCAAACTCGTTTTTGCGCAGCAGGCCGTTGTCTACAAAAAAGCAGACCAGCCGATGGCCGATGGCTCGGTGGAGGAGAGTAGCCGCCACCGTGGAGTCTACTCCTCCGGAGAGGGCCATAAGGACTTTATCGTTGCCGATTTGCCGGCGCAGGGCGGCCACGGTGTCTTCAACGTAATGGGCGGGCGTCCAGTCGGCCCGGCAGCCGCAAATGTCGAGGACAAAATTTCTGAAGAAAACCGAGCCTTCTAAGGTGTGGTACACCTCAGGATGGAACTGAATGCCGTATATCGGCACCTTACTAAAAGTTTCTTCCGCTCGAAACACGGCTACAGGGATGCTTTCGGTGCCGGCTAAGGCCCGAAAGCCCTTCGGTAGCCGAAGAATAGTATCGCCGTGGCTCATCCACACTTGGGTTCGAGAGGATATCCCTCTGAAAAAGGCGTCGGAGGGGTCTTGCACAATGAGCGTGGCCTTGCCGTACTCGCGTTTTTCCGATTGGACCACCGTTCCACCGTAATGGTCGGCCACAAACTGTGCTCCATAGCAGATGCCCAAGACGGGGCACCGACCGATGAAGGGCTCCAGCGATGGGCGAGGTGCGTTTGCTTGGGCGACAGAAAAAGGGCTGCCGGACAAGATGAGGCCTCGAATGTCGGGTGTCCATTCCGGCAAGCGGTGATAGGGCAAAATTTCACAATACACCGACAGCTCTCGGATGCGGCGAGCAATGAGCTGGGTGTATTGGGAGCCAAAGTCGAGGATGATTATTTTTTCCATAATCGGCAACAAAGGTAGCAAAATCGGCGGCCGGTACCGATTAGCGGCTACCTTTGAGCGCAAAACGAGTGGGTGTTGATTTCGGTTATTACCGTAGCTTACAACAGTGCCGATACTATCCGCGACACATTGGAAAGTGTCTGCCGGCAGACTTATCCTTATGTGGAACACATCGTCATAGACGGCGCATCTACCGATGGTACCGGCGATATCGTTCGCGCCTACGGGCATGTGGCCCGCTGGGTCAGCGAACCCGATGGAGGCGCCTACGAGGCGATGAACAAAGGTATTGCTCTGGCCAGGGGAGAAATTATCGGTTTTTTAAACGCGGACGATTGCTACGCTTCGCGCTATGCCTTGCAGTGGGTCGCACATGCCTTGAAGCACAGCGGGACCGATGTGCTTTACGCCGACCTTTGCTATGTGCGCCGTTATGAGCTCGGGCGGGTAGTGCGCTATTGGCGCTCCGGTGTTTTTCGCCCGGAGCGATTTCGATACGGATGGATGCCTCCACATCCGACATTTTTCACCTACAAAAAATACTACGAAACGCTAGGCGGCTATGACACACGCCTACGACTCGCAGCGGACTACGAGCTGATGCTGCGCTTTTTGTACAAGCACCGTTTATCGGCTTTCTATCTGCCGGAAGTGCTGGTGCACATGCGCACCGGTGGCATGAGCAATGCGTCTTTAATGCATCGTTGGCGGGCAAACCGGGAAGACCGCTTAGCCTGGGAAATCAACGGTTTGAACCCCGGTTTTTTTACGCCTTATCTGAAGCCGCTGCGAAAGGTTTTTCAGTTCTGGCCGCTTTTTTTTCCTGGGCGTGTTCGTAGGCCGTTAGAGCGCTGAAATTTACTATCGGGCAACAAAGGCAACGCGGGTTTGTTTTTGCCGTCCGTGCTCTACCCAGTAGCCTAAGGCCTGGCCTGTTTTTATGCATAAACTTTTGCTTTCTTTCTCAGAAGTTCCGCAGCTGTCGCCTACCGATGTAGCCTATGCCGAGCAAGCGCCGGAGCTGCGGCCCTTTTATCGCTGGGAGCCCGTGCCGGAGCGGCTTCCGGATGTGTTGGCTGAGCGGGCCCGAGTAGCGGTGCCGCGCGAGGTACTGGCGCAAGTACTATCCGACCAATATGCCGATATACCCCATGCGGATAAGGTGCGCGAGGCCATTGGAGCGCTAAGGTGTGAGGAGGTGTTTTGTGTGGCCACTGCCCACCAACCGGTGTTGTTATTGGGGCCGTTGTACTTTCTGTACAAAGCGATCAGCACCATACGCTTGGCGGAAGAGGCCGAGCGCCGAACAGGCCATCGCATTGTGCCGATGTTCGTGTTGGGCAGCGAAGACCACGACATCGAAGAGCTGAACCATGTGCACTTATTCGGCCGCGAGTTGCGCTGGTCACCGGGGATGGGCGGTGCCGTGGGATTTTTACCCACGCACACGCTGCAATCGGTGCTGGAAGAGCTCAGGCCTATTCTTGGAGAGCGTGAGCCGGCGCAAACGCTATGGGCGATGATTCGAGAAGCTTACGAAGGGCAGCCCCTGTTTTCCGGTGCTACGCGTGCACTGTTGCACCGCCTATTGGGTCACCGCGGCTTGGTAGTAGCCGATTTGAGCGATAAGCGGCTCAAACGGTATTTAATACCCGTCTTGCGCGATGAGTTCTTGCATCAGACGGCCTATCGGATGGTGAACCATACCCTCGCACAACTCAAAGCGCTGGGCTACAAAGAACAAGCACCGCCTCGAGCGCTCAACGTGTTTTATTTGCAAACAGGGAGTCGCGAGCGCATAGAGCGTCAAGGTGAGCGTTATCGCGTCCTCAATACCGACATAACGTTTAGCCAAGAGGAACTGCTGGAAGAACTGCAGACCCATCCCGAGCGCTTCAGCCCCAATGTCATCTTGCGTCCCCTTTACCAAGAACTGGTGCTGCCTAATCTGGCCTATGTAGGAGGAGGAGGAGAGATCGCCTACTGGTTGGAACGGCGGGCACTTTTCGAGCATTACGGCGTGCCCTTTCCCATGTTGGTCCGTCGGCACTCCGTATTGTGGTTTGACAAGGACGCCATCAAGCGCTCGCTTAAATTCGGCTTTCCGCCGCAGCGCTACTTTGAAGATACCGATAAACTGGTGCGCGACTTCATCGCCTCGCGGGCCGATGCGGGCATAGATTTAAACGCCGAGGTAGAGGAATTACGCAAGATCTACGAGCGCATTGCCCTCCGGGCTAAGGCAATCGACCCGCCTTTGGAAAGCGCGGTACGAGCCGATGCGGTAAAGGCTGTGGGCCAACTGCAACAATGGCAAAGCCGCCTGCTGCGCGCCGAAAAACAAAAGCACGAAGTAGCCATCGCTCAGCTGCGCGCCCTGAGAGAAAAACTGTTCCCCCGCGGGCAGCTGCAGGAGCGGCACGACAGCTTCATTCCGTATTATCTGAAATACGGCGACCGGTTTGTAGAAACCTTACTAACACATCTGGTACCCTTCGAGCCGGGTTTTGTCCTGTTGGAAGACTGCTGAAATCCTACCTTTGCTCGTCAGGATGCTGTTATGCCCGGCTCAAAAAAATACGTCTGCGTGCACGGCCATTTTTACCAACCGCCTCGAGAGAACGCTTGGCTGGAGGTGGTAGAGCAACAAGAAAGCGCTCGACCGTATCACGACTGGAACGAGCGCATCAATTTTGAGTGTTATGCCCCCAACGCGGCGGCGCGTATTTTAGACCAGGAGGGCTGGATTACCAAGATTCGCAATAACTACAACCGTATTTCCTTCAACTTTGGGCCGACCTTGTTGGCCTGGTTAGAGGCCAATGACCCTGAGACCTATTCGCTCATCTTACAAGCGGATCAGAACAGCCGAGAACGCTATGGAGGGCACGGCAATGCACTGGCTCAGGTGTACAGTCACCTGATCATGCCCTTAGCCAACTATCGCGATAAGGTAACGCAAGTGTACTGGGGAGTGCGCGATTTTGAGCGGCGTTTTGGGCGTTATCCGGAAGGTATGTGGCTCGCAGAGACGGCCGTAGACCTGGAGACGTTAGAGGTTTTGGCAGCTCACGGCATCCGGTTTACCCTTCTGGCGCCGCATCAGGCGGCGGCGGTACGCCGCGTAGGGGAGGAGAGCTGGCAACCGGTTCGAGCCGACACACTCGATACGCGCCGCCCCTATTGGTGTGTATTGCCCAGTGGGCGGCGCATCGCCCTTTTCTTCTATCACGGCCCCGTGTCACAGGCGGTGGCCTTCGAGCGATTGCTCAACGACGGCCGGGCATTTGCCGAGCGGCTATTGGGCATTTTAGACGGCTCCGACGAGCCGCAACTGGCCCATATCGCTACCGATGGCGAGACCTATGGACATCACCATCGCTTTGGAGAAATGGCGCTGGCCATGGCGCTTAATTACATCGAGGACGGTGACCAGGCTACGCTGACCAACTACGGGCAGTATTTAGAGTGGTTTCCGCCAAAGTGGGAGGTACAAATTGCCCAAAATACCTCTTGGAGCTGCAGCCACGGTGTAGAGCGTTGGCGGAGCGACTGCGGCTGTAACACGGGAGCACATCCCAATTGGCATCAGCGTTGGCGCAAACCCCTCCGCGATGCGCTCGATTACCTGCGCGACCAGATGGCCCCGGCTTACGAGCGTGAGGCCGGTCGCTTCTTTAAGGACCCTTGGAAGGCGCGCAACGACTACATCGAAGTCGTATTACAGCGCTCGGAAAAGGCGCGCACGGCTTTTTTTCGGCGAAATGTCCGCCGCGAACTGAGCGCCCTAGAGCAGGTCACGGCGCTGCGCCTGCTGGAAATGCAGCGCTTTGCTTTGCTCATGTACACCAGCTGCGGCTGGTTTTTCGATGACATCTCCGGCATTGAAACAAACCAAATTTTGCAATACGCCCTGCGGGCAATGGACTACACTCAGGAAACCACAGGGATAAGCCTACACGGAGAATTCGAGAAACGCCTTCGCCTGGCGCCGAGCAATCGCTATTCCGATGGTGCTACGAGCTATCTTCAAAACGTCGTGCCTGCGCGAATCACCTTAGAACGCGTAGCAGCGCATTTTGCCGTGGCTTCTCTCTTCGAGGAGACTCCAGAGCATCTGAACCTGTACAACTACTCGGCTCAAGTGGAGGCGTTCGAGCGCGTAGAGGCGGGCACACCGCGCTTAGCCATGGGTCGTTTGCGCATCTGCTCCCATTTGACGCAGGCCGAGTTGACGTATACTTTCTCCGCTCTCTATTTGGGGCAGCAGCATATCATCGGACACGTCAGCGAAACCATCCCTCGCCCGCAGTTTGAGACCATTAGACAAAATATCCTGGCCGCTTTTCGACGGGCAGACTTGGGAGCCGTTATTCAACTACAGCAAGAGCATTTCGGAGCACAGCGTTTCTCCTTGTCTACGCTGTTTTCCGATGAAAAAATTCGCATTATGCGCGCCATCACGGCGCAAAGCTTGCAGGTGGCGGAGGTCAATCTGCGCAACGTCTTCAACGACAATTACCAATTGATCATCGGCTTACAAGAGGTAGGTTTACCCGTGCCCGATAGCTGGCGGCATATCACCGCCTACGTCCTGACCCACGACCTGCTCCGCTTCTTTGAGAGCAATGCATCGAACTCCATTCAGACCCTTAGGCGCATAGGACAAGACCTGCGCAGCTGGAGCATCAAACTGACCGACGAGGAAGCCGTACAACATGCCGCCGGTCTGCGTATTTACCGCGAGATTCGCCTCTTACACGAGGAACACCCTCCGATAGGGCGGCTGTACTGGCTAATCGAAGTGCTCGAGGTTTTGAAAGACATAGACCTGCGACTCGATATATGGCGTAGCCAAAACCTGTTCTATCTCACAACAAAGGGCTATCGAAAGGGGGAGTGGCTCTTTTTGAATGAGGATTGGAAACGGGCCTTCGAGCGCTTGGCCCAGTTGTTGTCCGTGCGTTTGTGAGGCAGAATTGCCCCGAAGGAAAAGTAGGGCGGTAACCGGCGGTGTTGGCTTTTTTTCAGAGGTTAATAACCCGAAGCGTTATCGCCGCACGACGTTTTGCGGGTACTGCATGGTAACGCAGTGCAAGGAGCCGTGTTGCTCAATAAGAGCTCGGCAGTCGATGCCGATAACCTCCCGCGAGGGAAAAAGCAGCTGCAGACAGCGAAGAGCCTCTTGGTCTTGAGGTACGCGGTAGGTAGGCACCAACACGGCGCCGTTGATAATGAGAAAGTTGGCATAAGTAGCCGGCAGGCGATGTCCGTCGGCGGCATAACAGGGGTCGGGCCAGGGCAGTCGCACCAAGCGATAAGGTTGGCCCTCTGGCGTAGTCCATTGCCGGAGTTGGTGTTCCATGGCAGCGAGGGGTTCGTAATGTTCGTCCTCTGGGTAGGGGCAGTGAACGTAGGCGATGGTGTCGGGCGAGCAGAATCGGGCCAGGGTGTCGATATGGGCATCGGTGTCGTCGCCGGCCAAATGTCCGTGCTCGAGCCATAGAATGCGCTGTAAACCGAAGATTTTCTTCAATCGGGCCTCCAGTTGGTCTTGGCTCAAGTGCGGGTGCCGGTTGGGCGAAAGCAAGCACCGAGTAGTGGTGAGAAGGGTTCCGCGGCCGTCGCTTTCTATGCCGCCGCCTTCGAGGAGGAGCCCGACATAACGGTGCCGAGCGTGCAACAGGCCGGCTTCCCACAGTCTTCTCGTGATGAGGTTATCCAGGTGGGCCGGAAATTTGAGTCCCCAACCGGAGAAGAAGAAATCGAGCACGACGGGTCGGCCGTTTTCCCAGATGGTGATGCCGCCGTGGTCGCGCGCCCAAGTGTCGTTTGAAGGGATTTCGGCTATAAAGAGGCGCTCAGGCGGGATGTCCGTCAGCCAAGGAAGCACGGCGGAGCGTTCTTCGCAGACGACCAGGACGTTTTGGTAGCGTCCAACGGCGGTGGCAATAGCCGAAAAGCAGGGCAGCACCTCCTGGAGCGAGTCGGCCCAGTCGGAGTGGACGTGTGGAAAAGTGAGCTGGACGGCGCTTTGCGGCTCCCATTCGGCCGGCAGGCGGCGCTGAGCGGTGGCGTGCACGGGCATGCGGCAAAAGTAGGGCTAAACACAGAAAGGCCCTCTCACCTGTAGCGGGAGGGCCTCCGAGCAAGAAGAGACTCGGTGCGGCTAGCGGATAAAGAGCAGCTCGCGATATTTCACTAAAGGCCAGTACCGGTCATCTACGATGCCCTCGAGCTCGTCGGCGGCTTCTCGGATGCGCTCCATTTGAGGTTTGACCTCATAGCAAAACAGGCGAGCTTCGGCCATGAGGTTTTTTTCCTCGTGTGCGCGCGCTTGAGCAGAGCGCAGTTTGGCTAAGCCTTCGCGAATGGCGCTAAGATGCTGCTGGACTCGCTGCAGGATGTCGCGCTGTAGGCCAGCAGCATCCTCCGCACCTACCTGCTTGAGAGCCAAAAAGTTTTGTGCCAATTCTGTTTGATAGCGCACCGCTGCAGGTATGACGAGCGTCTCTATCATCTCGATGAGCGTTTTCGCTTCAATGTCGAGCTTGGTGCAGTATGCGTGAAGTTGGACGACGAGCAAGGCCTCGAGCTCTTTCTTCGAGAGCACGCCCGATTTGAGATAAAACGCTTCGGCCTGAGGAGAGGCCAACACCGCCAGGGCCTCGGGAGTATTGGCGTGATGAGACAGCCCTCTGCGGGCGGCTTCTTCTTTCCACTCTTGGGAGTAGTTGTTGCCCTCGAAGAGGATGGGCCTCATCTTTCGGATGTACTTTTTAAGCACCATCAAGATGGCCTCGTCTTTTTCAATGCCCTTGCCCATTAGGCGCTCTACGTCGGCTTTAAAGTCTAAGAGTTGGAGCCCTACCATGGTGTTCATGACGGTCATAGGGCCGGCGCAGTTTTGCGAGGAGCCGACGGCGCGTATCTCGAATTTATTACCCGTAAAGGCGAAGGGAGAGGTGCGGTTTCGGTCGGTGTTGTCGCGTTCGAGATTGGGCAGTTTGCTGATGAGGTCGAGGGCGCGTTTGACGGCGGCGTCATCGGTTTTTTTGCCGTCGGCGATGCGGTTGAGCAGTTTCGTCATGGCCTCACCGATAAACACGGAGATGATGGCCGGCGGTGCTTCGTTGGCGCCGAGCCGGTGGTCATTCCCTGCGTGGGCAATGGAAGCGCGCAGCAGGTCGGCATATCGGTAAACGGCCATAATGGTGTTGACAAAAAAAGTCAAAAAGCGCAGGTTACGACTGGGAGAGTCGCCCGGGGAGAGCAAATTCACGCCCGTATTTGTCGTCAGACTCCAGTTGTTGTGCTTGCCCGAGCCGTTAATGCCGGCAAAGGGTTTCTCATGCAGTAACACACGTAGCTTATGGCGGCGGGCAACGCGCTCCATGACGTCCATGAGCAGTTGGTTGTGGTCAACGGCTACGTTGATTTCCTCGAATACAGGTGCCACCTCGTATTGACCGGGCGCCACCTCGTTGTGCCGGGTGCGCACGGGGATGCCCAGCCGATGGCATTCCATCTCCAAATCGCGCATAAACTCGTACACGCGCTCCGGGATGGAGCCGAAGTAATGGTCTTCCAACTGCTGGTGGCGAGTAGCCGGTCGCCCTAACAGGGTGCGGCCCGTCATGACCAAATCCGGTCGGGCGTTGAAGAGTGCTTCGTCTACCACAAAATATTCTTGTTCCCAACCCAATGTAGCCGAAACCTTGGTGATTTGTGGGTTGAACAATTGACATATCGGTACGGCGGCCTTATCCAAAAAGGCTTGCGAGCGAAGCAGCGGCAATTTGTAGTCTTGCGCCAAGCCGTCGTAAGTGACGAAGATCGTCGGAATGCAGAGCGTTTTACCACCGCCTACCTCCATGATGAAAGCCGGGCTAGAAGGGTCCCACACGGTATAGCCCCGAGCTTCAAAGGTGCTGCGCATACCTCCCGAAGGGAAAGAAGAGCCGTCGGGTTCTTGTTGCACCAAGGCAGCACCGGTAAACTCCTCGATGACCCGACCATCGTGGGTCATGGTGAAGAACGAGTCATGTTTCTCGGCCGTTTTTCCGGTCAGCGGTTGAAACCAGTGGGCAAAATGGGTACAACCCTTAGACTGCGCCCACTCTTTCATGCCGGCAGCCACGATATCGGCTACCTCTCGGCTCAGCTTTTGCCCGCTCTGAACGGCGGCTTTTACACTTAAATAGGCATTCTCCGGCAGAAATCGGCGCATGGCCTCGTCATTGAAGACGTTCTGGCCGAAATACGAGGCGATGCTGCCGTTTTCTCCTGTAACGGCAGAACCGATACCAGAGTCTGCGCGATTTTCGATGGCCTGTAAGGCGTTGAAGCGGATGTTGGACATGGCTAGAATCGATTTAAGCAGTGTGTTTGAAAGTCTTGGCGAAACAAGGGCAAAAATGGCGCTATTTCAGCGAAAAATCCGCTGTTTTTATTTAATGAAGGCCGGACTCTTGGGCTTTTGACATTATGGCGACAAACTTACCGCGGACTTTTTAGCGAAAAATAGGTCATTTAAAATTTTATTTTTTATTTGCTGGGTATTCTTTTAAGCCGGCTATCGATTTGCCGGTTTGCCCCGGCCGGGGAGACCGGTTCGCCCTCGTTATTGTCGGGCTAAAAATGGCCGCTATCTTTGCCGCTGCCAAGGCACAAGCCCTGGCTAAAAACAATCAATATGGGCGGACACCTCACCCCCGGATTAGTGCTGGGCATTCTGCTGCTGTACTTTGCCATGTTGGCGGGAGTTGCTTTGCTGACGGGGCGAAATGTGGGCAACGAGGGCTTTTTCTTGGCCAACCGACGAGTGCCCTGGTATGTAGTGGCCTATGCTATGATCGGCACCAGCATTAGCGGGGTCACTTTCATCTCGGTGCCCGGAGCGGTAGGTTTGGAAAGCGGCGTCAACCGAGGCTTCGGCTATATGCAGGTGGTGTTCGGCTACCTGTTGGGTTACTTGTTCATTGCTACCGTGCTGATGCCGTTGTACTATCGGCTCCAGCTGACCTCTATCTATACTTATCTGGAGCATCGCCTGGGCTATTGGTCCTACAAGACGGGAGCCGCCTTCTTCATTTTATCGCGCACGCTCGGGTCGGCTACGCGCATGTTTTTGGCGGCAGTGGTGCTGCAGCGCTTCGTCTTCGAGCCTTTGGGCGTGCCCTTCCCGGTTACGGTAGTATTCATGCTGGCCCTCATCTACGGCTATACGTTTAAGGGTGGTCTTAAGACGATTATCTGGACGGATACCATCATGACTACCTTTTTTCTTGTGGCCGTGGGTTGGACGGTGGTCACCGTTGCTCAGACGCTTTCGATAAATGTACTGGATATTTGGCCTACGGTGCGCGACAGTCGCTATGGTCAGATGTTTTTCTTTGACAACTTCGCCGGTGACCCTAATCACTTTGTCAAGCAGTTTGTCAGCGGTGCGCTTATCGCCGTTGTGATGACGGGCATGGACCAAGACCTCATGCAAAAGAACTTGGCGTGCAAGAATATTCGGGCAGCCCAAAAAAACATGTTTGTCTTTTGCATTTACTTGGTCATCATCAACTTGGCCTTTTTAACTCTGGGTGCCTTGCTGTACTTATATGCTACTACGATAGGCATCGAAATCCCGGAGCGCACCGATGAGCTATATCCCAAAATCGCTTTTTACCACCTGGAGACGGCGGCGGGCGTTTTTTTTGTGCTGGGGCTTATTGCGAGTACTTATGCCAGCTCAGATAGCGCTTTGACTGCCCTGACGACCTCTTTTTGCGTGGATTTTCTCAATTTTGAAAAGAAACATCGCCACCCCGACCCTTACGCTACGGAAGAGGAACAACGCCGATATATAGACGCCACAGCAGCGCAACAGCGCCGCGCTCGCACTTGGGTACATTTGGGCTTTTCCTTGGCTTTTGTCGTTATCATCCTGCTGCTCAGGGCCTTCAGTAGCGGGGCCGTCATTACACTAATTTTTAAAATTGCCGGCTATACTTATGGGCCGCTTTTGGGGCTGTATAGCTTCGGCTTGTTCTCCCGCCGTAAGTTGCGGCCCTTAGCCTTGCGCTTTCCTCGCCCGGCGAAGGCCCCCATCGAGGTCCCGGCAGTGGTGATGCTGTGCGTACTATCGCCGTTACTTACTTGGGCCGTCGAGGTAGGGTGTAAAAAGTGGTTTGACATCGGTTTTTTGACCATCCTGCTCAACGGAGCCATAACGTTTGTAGGCTTGTGGGCCATGTCTTATTCGGACAAAGGCAGGTAATATCAATACTCTTGGTGCAGAAAAGTGGAAGGTGCTGTGCATGGGTCAAATGCGTATTTTTAGGCGTGCTTATTCAAGTTTACGAAAAACATGCTGAATATCATGAAAAAGCAGCTGCTTAGTTTCCTACTGAGTATGGGGGCCGTCTCTCTTTTGGGCCAAAACATCAAGTTTGTAGAGTATACCCTGCCCAACGGCTTGCACGTGATTTTGCACGAGGACCACTCGACACCTATTGTAGCCGTTTCGGTTATGTATCACGTGGGTTCCAAAAACGAACGGCCGGATCGAACGGGTTTTGCGCACTTTTTCGAGCATCTGCTCTTTGAGGGTTCGGAGAACATTGCCCGAGGAGAGTTCGACGACTACATCAGTCGCGCCGGTGGGTACAACAACGCCAATACGTGGTACGACCGCACCTACTATTACGAGGTGTTGCCCAGCAACCAGCTGGCGCTGGGGCTTTGGCTGGAAAGCGAGCGCATGTTGCACGCCAAAGTAGAGAAGGTGGGCATTGAAACCCAGCGCCAAGTAGTCAAAGAGGAGCGGCGCCAGCGCATGGACAACCAGCCTTATGGCCGCTTGCTGGAGGAGACCATGAAACGGCTGTACACCGTACACCCTTACAAACACTCCGTCATCGGCTCTATGGAGCACCTGGATGCCGCCCAGGAAGAGGACTACGTGCAGTTTTACAAAGACTTCTATCGCCCGGACAACGCCATCCTGTCTATTGCGGGCGACATAGACATCGAGCAGACTAAGAAGCTCATTGATATCTACTTCCGCGATATTCCGCGCGGCAAGGGCGAGATTTATCGGCCCAATATCGTTGAGCCACCCCTTACGCGTGAGGTGCGCGATACGTTTTACGACAACGTTCAGCTGCCTGCCGTCGTATTGGCCTATCGCATTCCGGCTCAAGGCACACCGGATTACTACGCTGTTCAGATGCTTTCGACCTTACTCAGTCAAGGTGAGAGCAGCCGGATGCAAAAACGCATGGTCAATGAGGAGCAAAAGGCATTGGCAGCAGGCTCTTTTACTTTTGCTCTGGAAGACCCCGGCCCCAGTATTATGTATGCCATCGCCAATATCGGAGTAGACCCGGCCGATTTAGAGGCTTCTATGAACGCCATCATCGCCGATGTGCAGCAAAACCTTATTTCCGAGCGGGAGTACCAGAAGATTTTGAATCAAATCGAAAACGACTTCATCACCTCCAACAACACGGTGGCCGGTATTGCCGAAAGTCTGGCGAATTACAAGATGTATTACGGGGATGCCAACCTTATCAACACCGAAATCGAGCGCTACCGGAAGGTAACGCGCGAAGACATTCAGCGAGTGGCGCGCCAATACTTCAAGCCGGATAGTCGAGTAGTGCTTTATTGGTTGCCGCAGGCCAAGCAGCCGTAGCCGACGCGGCATCCGGTCCGTCCAACGCTTGAGGCCATCTCCTTCTTCTGTTCAAAGCACCGCTTCATCCGACGAGAGCGCGTTTTTATCTAAACGACGCGGCGTATAGAGGAGCGGTGCTTTGCTTTGTTTTTTTGAAAGGCTAAGACGGTTGATGAAGGCGCAGCGCATCTTAGAACACCTCTATCGGTGGCTTACCTATCGTCCGGTTTATCACGGGCTCTTTTGGCTGCTACTGCTGGGTATCCTGTTCGGATTGGGATACACTCCGGAAGTAAGCTGGTGGTTTGCGCTTAGCACAGGGCTTATCAACGCGGCGTTTTTTGCCGTTTTGGTATATTTTAATCTTTTGTACCTCATCCCACGCTATTTGGCGCGGCATACTCTGCTGTATTTGGGGTTGGTGCTCTTAGCTGTTGCCCTCGTAACGCCAATACGGATATTGGCCCTGTACTTGCGATTTTCGGGTTATCCGCAGTGGCAACAGGCCTTGGTCAACGACCAGTTGAGCTTGTATGCGGGCGGCGTGTTAGTTACTTTGACTTCTACGGTATTGCGCGTCATCACGGATTGGTGGCGCTATCAGCAGGAAAAGCAGCTCCTTCAAACCCAGACCATACAGTCGGAACTGCGCTTTCTGAAAAGCCAGATAAATCCGCATTTTTTGTTCAATACGCTCAACAATCTCTACGCCCTGACCCTGAAGAAGAGCGACAAAGCGCCGGAGATCGTCCTCAAGCTGTCCGAGATCATGCGCTATATGCTTTACGAATGCAACGAGCGGCAGGTGCCCTTGGAGCGAGAGGTGCAGTACATTCACAATTACCTCGATTTAGAGCGGCTGCGCCAACCCAAGGGAGACATTCGATTAACCATCGAAGGCTCCATCAGCGACCAGATGATAGCCCCCCTCATATTTGTGCCCTTTTTGGAAAACAGCTTCAAACACGGCCTCAATCACTATGCACAAGGTGGTGGTTATGTACACCTGCATCTGCGCGTAGAAGGCAAACAATTGGAATTTTTCATCGAAAACAGCAAACCCGATCCGCCCCCTCCCGCCGGCCGACCGGGAGACGGCGGCATCGGCCTGACGAATGTCCGCCAGCGCTTAGACCTGCTCTATCCGGGTAAATACGCTCTAAAAATACAAGAAGACCCTAAGCGCTATACCGTTATTTTGCGCATCACGCTAGAGTAAGGCGCGCCGGCCTTGAAAAAAATTTGCCTGCTTCTTCTTTTATACGCAATTTAGCTGCCTACTTTATTACTGCTGCGATTATACCTTCCACACCCCAATCGAGTACAACACCCATGTTGAACGTACTAATTGTGGACGACGAGCCATTGGCTCTGGATGTTTTGGAAACATATATTGGCCGGCTATCCGAGTTGAGGCTTGTCCAACGCTGCACCAATGCCCTCGAAGCAAACGAAGCCCTCAAGAAGCACGATGTTGACCTGATATTCTTGGATATTCAGATGCCGCAGCTGACGGGTATCGACTTCCTCAAGACCCTCAGCAAGCCTCCTATGGTCGTGTTTACTACGGCGTATGCCAACTACGCCCTTCAAGGCTTCGACCTGAATGCTTTGGACTACCTGCTTAAGCCCATCTCCTTTGACAGATTCCTAAAAGCCGTCAACCGAGCCGTTGAGCAGGCCGAGCTACAGGAGCGGGAAAGAATGCTGGGGGAATTCGATTCGGGCGAGTTTTTCTTTGTTAAGGCGGACAAAAAACTGGTCAAAGTAAACTTTGACGACGTCATCTACATAGAGGGGTTAAAGGACTACGTCATCATCAGCCAAGAGCAAGGTCGCCTCATCACCCTGCAAACGATGAAGAGCCTGGAGGAGAAGTTGCCTCCTGAGCGCTTTCGGCGTATCCATCGCTCGTATATCGTATTGTTGGATAAAATCACGGCCATAGACGGCAACATGGTCGAGGTAATAGAGCGCGGCAAGCCCAGGCAGCTGCCTATCGGAAAAAACTACCGCGACGAGCTGTTCGAGCTCATTGAGAAGAAGCGCTTGTAGTAGTCGGCAGCGTTTTTTCACTTTCTTCTCATGGATTGTCGGGTAGAAGAGCTGAAGAATTGGGGAAACTATCCCAAATTAGAGGCCCTGGTTTGCCATCCCCGTTCGGTTGAGGAGGTGAGGGAGGTCGTTTTGCGCCAGGAGCGGCTTATTGCGCGCGGCAACGGCCGCTGCTATGGAGATGCTGCTCTGGGGCCATGCGTGCTCAGCACGCTTCGGCTCAACCGTATTTTATCTTTTGACGCTCAGAGCGGTGTCGTTTGGGCCCAGTCGGGTGCTCTGTTGGCCGACCTGTTGGATGTCATCGTGCCGCAGGGGTGGTTTTTTCACGTTACCCCCGGTACGCGCTTCATTACGGTCGGGGGAGCGATTGCTTGCGATGTGCACGGAAAGAACCACCCGCACAAAGGCTGCTTTTCTCGCTGGCTCCTCGATTTTGAATTGCTGCGGGCAGATGGCTCCATTGTGCGTTGCTCACCTCAGGAGAACGCCGCCCTCTTCTGGCAGACGTGCGGAGGGATGGGCTGGACGGGGGTTATTTTGTCGGCGCGTTTTCGGTTGATGCGCATATCGTCGGTGTTTTTGCGGCAGCGCACTCTGAGGGCATCGTGCTTAGAGGAGCTCCTAAATGCCTTTGAAGCCCATACAGACTGGCCTTATGCCGTCGCTTGGGTAGATGGTTTGGCGCGAGGGCGGCGTTTGGGGCGCGGTATCCTTTTGTTGGCCGAACATTGGCCAGAAGAAGCCTCTGCGCTGTCTTTTCCCAGGCATTTTGCATTGAACATACCCGTTTACGCGCCGAGTTTTCTCTTGAATCGCTGCGTCCTTCGGCTGTACAACGAGTGCTACTTTGCCTGTGCGCGTCCGGGTGAGCGACGCGTGGATTTGGAGCAATGTTTTTATCCGTTAGACCGCATTCGCCATTGGAATCGCCTCTACGGGCGCAGAGGGTTAGTGCAATATCAATTCTGCTTACCCGGCGAGCAAGCCTTCTTGGGCTTCCGAAAAGTCTTCGAACTCATCCACCAAAGCAGGGAAGTGCCTTTCTTGTGTGTGGTGAAGCGCCACGGCGAGCGGCCACCAGAGGCGGTCAATAGCTTTCCCGAAAGCGGCTATTCGTTGGCGGTGGATTTTGCGCGAACCCGTGGTCTTCTTCGCCTTATTCGGCAACTGGATGAATGGGTGTGGAAATTAGGCGGAAAGGTATACTTAGCCAAGGATGCGTGTTCTGCGCCGCATATGGGGCGCATTTCCCCTCAAAGAGTGGGCGCTGAAAAGTTTTGGTCGTTGCTCCGCGAGCGGATTGAACGAGAGTCTAACTGAGTCGAATTTCGTCTTCATTGCTCAGGAAGAAGCGATACTCGGTGAGCGCATAATCCGAGTAAGGGAGAATGCGAATCCACTTGTTGTAGCGGGTAAACCAGCGCCACCGATAGTTCCACCACCCTTGTAACAAATAGGCGGCGACAAAGGGGTGTACTCTCAGGTAGACATCGCCCTTGGGTCGCGATTGCATGATAAACTCTAAATCGCGCTCGATGTCGTCGGTTATCAGAATGGTAGCATTCACCTTGCCGCTGCCGCCACAGGCAGGGCAGGTCTCCGCCGTGTCCATAGATACCTCTGGGCGGGCGCGCTCTCGGGTAATCTGCATCAGACCGAATTTGGACAAGGGCAATATAGTGTGTTGAGAGCGGTCTTTGCGCATGAACTCTTCCATGGCTTTGGCCAATTGCCGCCGGTGCTCATTACTCTTCATGTCGATGAAATCCACCACGATCAGCCCTCCGATGTCGCGCAGGCGGATCTGGCGGGCGATTTCCTCGGCTGCCTCGAGATTGGTCTTAAAAATGGTTTGGTCTACATCGTGCGTCGTCATTTTATGGCCGCTGTTGACGTCGATGACGTGCATGGCCTCCGTGCGCTCAATGACGATATAAGCGCCGCTGGGCAGCGTGTAGGTTTTGCCAAAAGATGCCTTTATCTGTCGCGTGACGCCAAAAGCGTCGAAGATGGGGCGGCCTCCGGTGTACAGTTGCACGATGTTGACCTGGTCGGGGCTGATGGTTTGCAGATACGTCTTGATCTCCGCGTACAGCTCTCGGTCATTGACGACGATGCGGCTGAAGGAGTCGGACAAGAGGTCGCGCAGGATGCTGGCGGGCTTTTCGAGCTCGCTGAGCAACTTGGCCGGGGGCACTACGGTTTTGATTTGCCGAAAGATCTCCTCCCAACGTCCCATCAGGGTGTTGAGTTCCTCGTGCAGCTCTTGAACGCGCTTGCCCTCTGCTGCCGTTCGGATAATGATGCCGAAGTTTTTCGGTCGGATGCTCTCGGCCAAGGTGTGCAGGCGTTTGCGCTCTTCGGGGTCGGCAATTTTTTTCGATACCGTTACGGTGTTGGAAAAAGGCGTAATCACCATGTAGCGCCCCGGAAGATTGACCTCACACGATAGGCGCGGTCCCTTTGTCGAGATGGGTTCTTTGAGAATTTGGACCAAGATAGGGTGGCGCTTGTCGAGCACTTGCTCGATTTTTCCCGTCTTGACGATGTCCTCCTCGAATTTAAAGTGGTCCAAACGGTGGGTGTTGATACTTCCATTGAGCACGCCGAGCGCCCATTTTTGCAGTGAGCGCAATTTAGGCCCTAAGTCCGTGTAGTGTAGGAAGGCATCTTTCCGGTGGCCGATATCGACGAAAGCGGCGTTCAGCCCCGGCATTTGCTTGCGGACTTTTCCCAAGAAGATGTCGCCTACGGAGAACGTGCTGTTTGTTTTTTGATGGTGCAGTTCGACCAACTTGCCGTTCTCTAACAGCGCCATTTCGATCTCTGCGGGCGCTGCATGGATGATGAGTTCTTTTTCCACGATATACGAGGCATTTTCACAGCAGCTCGCGGAAAAGCGGAACGCAATACGTCATTTAAGGTCGCAATTACCGGCGCCGATGCCAGGCGCCGGTAAGAGAAAGGGCTCGAAGAAGACTGGGCATGCACAAGTGCACTCTACCAATGGGCTACCGTTCGCGTGCGGGACGAGGTCGGGCGTGTTTTAGCCGCCGGCTGAAGTAAAAAGCAGACGCGCAGAAGGTTGGGCAAGCGGAGTAAAGGGAAGCCGAGGGCGGAAAGAGAGAGGCTATTCGGGGCCTGCTCTATGCCTGATTGATTAGGTGGAAAGAAGCGGTATGCTTCGGAATACCGCTTCTTCTCCTAAGTTGGCAGATGCTTGGCGTGAAGAGGGAGACTTCGAGCCCTTTGACTCCATAAGGATAGCGTCTGCTTTTTGCTTAGCGGTTCTTCTTTTTGTGTCGGTTCTTACGCAGACGCTTTTTGCGTTTGTGCGTGGCGATTTTGTGACGTTTGCGTTTTCTTCCGCAAGGCATAGTGAAAAATTAAGGGTGTTTTAACGTTAAAAAATGAGACTATACGCACTACCGACATCGGTCGGCCAGTGCAGCCGCCTTGTCGGGTTTTTCGGCTTTTTCATAAGCCTGCATCAATAAACAGGGTGTGAAAGGGTTGGTTGGGTCCAGCTGGAGGGCCTTTTCCAGACGCTCTATGGCGCGTTCCCACTGGCCGGTCTTCATGGCCAGGCGCCCTAAGGCATTGTACACGGGTGCGCCGTCCGGGTATTGGCGCTCCAATTCGCGCAACAGCTGTACTGCCCTCATCGGGTTGTCGGCAGGCGGCTGTTCGGCGTAGACCAACGCTATGTTGACGCGATGCTCAACGCGATCAGGCGCCAAAGAGGCGGCCTTTTCAAACGCTTGGATGGACCGCTGCGCATAATAGTTGCGCAGGCGATTATCCGTCTCGGATTGAAGGGCTTGATAATAAGTCGCACCGGCTATAGACCAGGCCGAGTCGCTTGGAAGGGTCTCGGCGACCTCTTCTGCTACGGCGCCCGCTACCCCCTGGTAGTTTCGGGCAAACCACCACGCCGAAAGGGTTTTGAGGCGTTCGGCGCGTTCCTCCTCGTTCGGAGCCGCTTCAACGGCCTGCTCTAAGAGAAGGACCGCGGCGCGCTCCTCTGAACTCAGGCGAGCCTTGGCGGCGGCCACCAGATTCTCCTTGCCGGTCTGCTCGCCCCGCAAGGTGCGAGAGCGCTCCTGGGCCGCCCACTGCGGCGGACGGGTACTCAGCCCAAAGTACAACAGGCCAAACAGAAGAACCGCTCCACCTACTGCTCCATAATGTGCTTTGCTCCACGCCATGTCCTTCTACCGACTTTTCTTCAATCCTCCTCTACGCCGTTATCCGAAGGCAGCGAGGTGACGTTCTTTTTGACCTGCTCTACAAAGGATTTTGCCGGCTTAAAAGCCGGAATATAGTGCTCCGGAATCTCTAAAGCCCGCCCCATCTTAATGTGACGGCCGATCTTTCGAGCGCGTTTTTTAATGACAAAGCTGCCAAAGCCCCGCACGTAGACATTCTCCCCCGATTCCAAGCTGCTTTTGATTTCCTTAAAAAGCGCTTCGACGGTGACCAACACGTCTACCCTCGAAACCCCCGTCTTTTGTGAAATAGCGTTAACAAGGTCAGCTTTTCTCATGTTTTATCTTGTTGATTTTAAGCATGTTGCGGCTTAGTGAATAGGTGTGTCGAAAGGGTGGGCAAAGTTCAAACAATTTCCCACCAGTAACAAAATATCTATGCGGGTTTTTTAGCCACCCTAAACGCTTTAACGCTTTGCGTACTCAAATACAAGGAAAACGGTCGCTATTTTGAACTTTTCGGCTGCAAACTTACTGACAAACCGAATATAGCGGCCTTACAAACGCAAAGACTTTTTATGGAATTTTGTGCAGACAACTTTTGCCTACCTTTGGCCCGGCCCGAGAGCGATGAAGCGCCGATTTTTTAAAAAAAAGCGTTTGGGACTACACTTTTTATGTTACTATCCATGACGGGCTACGGCAGGGCCGTAGGCACTCACAAAGACAAGGTTATTTCGGTAGAAGTTCGGGCCCTGAATGCCAAGGTTACGGATGTTAAGCTGCGCTTTCTGGGAGATTATAAGGAAAGAGAGCTGGAGCTGCGGCGCGTCATTTTGGAGCACGCCGAGCGCGGGAAGTTGGACGTGCTCATCGAAGTGCAAAGCACCGACGGGGCAGCTGCCGTCGGTTTGAACGAGGCCCTGTTTCGAGGTTACTGCCGAGAGGTCAAGCGACTGGCCGAAGAATTGCAGTTGCCTATGAGCGATATTCTACCGGCGCTGTTGCGCATTCCGAACATTATCAACTCTTCTTCGGCAGAGATAGACGATGAGGAGTTTGAAGCCATTTTATCGGTAGTGCGCCGGGCACTCGACAATTTGCGCGAGTATCGCCGGCAAGAGGGCAAAGCCTTGGGAGCAGACCTGCGCATGCGGGTAAAGAACATTTTGTCTTTATTGAGCGAGTTGCCGCCCTACGAACAGGAGCGCTTTGTGCGCATGCGCGAACGGCTACGGAACAACCTGGAGGAAAACTTCGGAAAAGACAACCTCGACGCTAACCGCTTCGAGCAGGAAATCTTATACTACTTGGAAAAAATGGACCTCACCGAGGAAAAAGTGCGCCTGGAGCAACACTGCCGCTACTTCATAGAGCAACTGGAAGACCCTAACCGCTCGGCCGGCCGCTCGCTCAACTTTATCAGTCAAGAGATGGGGCGCGAAATCAATACTCTAGGCGCCAAAGCGTATGATGCCAACATCCAGCGCATTGTCGTGCAGATGAAAGACGAGCTGGAAAAGATTAAAGAGCAGCTGGCTAATGTCCTTTAGTTCCTGCCGCGGAGATGGTCAACGCTCGTGCATGTCGGCGTAATACACTAGTTCCCAGCTGCCGTCTTCGCGGCGCATGAAACGCCGCTCCAGCCCGTATTGAGGAGCCTTGGCATAAGATATAATCTCTACGACGTACCGGTCCTCTATGGCTCGTAGCTCTTGTTGGAATTCTCCCGAATCGAAATCGACCAGACGCTGTAAGCGCCAGTGCTCCTTTTCCCAGTAAACGGGTTTTGTTTGCAGTCCTCCTTCCGGCGACGCTTCGGTGCTTTGCCCGGGTAAAGGCCAGCTGATATGTTTCATTTGGAAGAGACTATCGGTGTGAAAACGCCGATAAAAAGCCCAAAAATCGGCCGGTACCTGGCGGTGGCTCGGCTTGGAGGAGGGCGAAGACTCTCGGCAGGCGGGCCCCATCACCAGGGCAACGACTGCCCAAACGAAATAACGCATATACATGAAACGGCAAGGCGTGCTTGGCTTTAGCCCAAGTCTGCAAAAAAACGGCGTATCTCGGTGGCATCCTTTGGCTTTATACGCCCCGATAGAATTAGGCGAAGTTCACGGCGGCGGGCGGCACTTTCGTATAAGCTTTGTTCCTCACTCGACAGCGGCAGTACCGGCGGTATTTCAACGGGTGTCTTACGGGCCTCGTCCAAGGCGACAAAGGTAAAATAGGCGTGGTTGCACCGCCGAGGGTTCTGGCCTTTGATATCGCTCGAAAACACTTCAACATATACCTCTACGGAGGTGTTGAAAGCGCGGGTAACGACAGCCTCCAAAGTCACCACCTCGCCCACGCGAATCGGTTTTTGAAAGGAAATGTGGTCTACGGCCGCCGTCACCACGTGCGCTTCACAATGACGCCCGGCGCAGATGGCGGCTACGATGTCCATCCACCGCATCAAATATCCCCCCATGAGATTCCCCATAGGATTAGCATCGTTGGGCATGACCATTTCGGTCATAACCGTTCGGCTTTCGGAAACCCTTTTAGGTTGTAAAGAGCGCTCAGCCATGGCGATTTGACATATTGGAACCCTGAAAAGCCGCGCCCTCTTTCGGCCATAAACGGGTAAACCAGGCATAGCCGCCGAAGAGGGCTGCCGAATACAGGAGGTCGCCTATCAGCGTATTGCCGAAAAAAGGGATACCGGCCACATAACACGCCATTAGCCCGCTAAAAGTTTTCGGATACATACCGGAACTCAGCCATACACCCAAATTGGTAAGGAGGTAAAAAACCAGGGAAGCCAGCAAACTGGCCGCTACTACGCGTCCTGCTTCGACTCGGCTTTTGAGCAGCCCGCGGCCCAAGCCGATAACTATCCCAAAAGCCAAATACACCCAAAGCGAGCCCAACCACACAAAACCATCGTAAAAAGAAGCGTAAACGGTGTTGTTCAAATACAGATCGCTCAGAAAAAGGGATAAAAAGGGAACGCCTATCATCAGCAGCCGCTGCTTGAAAACGGCCGCGCCGAAAAGGCCAATGGCGGCTACAGGGGTGAAGTTGGGTGGATGGGGCAGCAGACGGGTGAGTACGGCCAAAAAAATAAGGGCCAGTGCTATGCGATATTTCATGGATTGGGCAATGGTTGTTAGTACAATATTTGTCGCCTGCAAAGATAGGTCGAGCCGTTGGTAGTCGGTTGCCGCGATTGTTTTTGCCGGCGCCGCGCGCCTTTTCGCGCGGGCAGCTGCGACGAATGCGATATACGTCCGCGGTGCGCCGGTTTTAGTCCGATTTTTTGCCGTAAGACCCGTTCCAAAGTTTAATCTTGCCGAAAAAAACAGCACCACTTATGCGTCACTTCTTCATCGCGTTGCTAATAGCCCTCCCGGTTGCTCTGTCGGTGGCTCAATCGAACCGCTGGCAGCAGCGGGTCAACTACGAGATGTTTATCGATATGGACGTAAAAAAGCACCAATATCGGGGCACGCAGCGCTTGGCGTATACCAACAACAGCCCCGACACGCTGCATCGCGTTTTCTATCACTTGTACTTCAATGCCTTTCAGCCGGGCAGCATGATGGACATCCGCAATCAAACCATTGAAGACCCTGACATACGGAAGGCGCGCCTATCGAATTTGCTGCCGGAGGAGCAGGGCTGGATAAAGGTCAGAAAGCTCACCCTAAACGGCAAGCCTGCGGTGTTTGAAACCGTTGAGACCATTCTGGAAGTGAACTTGCCCGAGCCCATTTTGCCGGGCAGCACGGCGGTGCTGGAAATGGAATGGGACGCCCAGGTCCCCCTTCAAATCCGCCGCTCAGGGCGCTTCAACAGCGAGGGCATCGACTATTCCATGACCCAATGGTATCCCAAGCTGTGCGAGTACGACGAGCAAGGGTGGCACGCCAACCCCTATATCGGGCGGGAATTTTACGGCGTGTGGGGCGACTACGACGTAAAAATCAGCATAGACAAAAACTACCTCGTAGCCGCAGGCGGATATTTGCAAAACCCTCTTGAAGTGGGCTACGGATACGAACCGGACGGCGCCGAGGTGAAGCGACCAGCAGGCGATAAGCTGTTGTGGCATTTCAAGGCTCCCAATGTACACGATTTTGCCTGGGCAGCAGACCCCGAGTATACTCATGTGAAGATAACCGCCGAGGACGGCACGATTATGCGCTTTTTTTGGCAAAAAGGGCGTGGTTACGACGAGGCTTGGCAGGCTCTACCGGCCATCATGAGCCGAGCGCGTACTCACGCGAACAGGCGTTTCGGGCAATATCCTTACAAGGAGTACAGCTTTATCCAAGGTGGAGACGGCGGCATGGAGTATCCCTTGGCTACCCTCATCACCGGTAAGCGCCCACTTAGCAGCTTGGTTGGAGTGAGCATTCACGAACAGATGCACTCATGGTACCAGATGGTTCTGGCCACCAATGAAAGCCTCTATGCCTGGATGGACGAGGGCTTTACCGTGTACGCTTCTACCCTGGTGGAAGAGGACTTGGCAGCAGAGGGCCTCTTGGGCAAGCGGAAACCGGCAGAGTTTCCCTTTGAAAACACATACGACTCTTACCGCGCCCTGGTGCGTTCCGGTAAAGAGGAGCCCTTGACCACGCACGCCGACCACTTTCAGACGAATTTTGCCTACAACCTTGGCTCCTATTCAAAAGGCTGCGTCTTCTTGCATCAACTCGAATACATCATAGGCCGACAAAACTTGGCCAAAGGGCTGTTGCGCTACTTTGATACCTGGAAGTTTCAGCATCCCACCCCTAATGACTTTATCCGGGTAATGGAAAAGCAAAGCGGTTTGGAGCTGGACTGGTATAAAGAAGACTTCATCCACACCACCAATTACGTAGACTACGCCGTAGATACGGTATACGAAGAGGGACGCAAGTCTACTCGCATCGTTTTGTCCAAAAAGGGCACCATGGCGATGCCCTTGGACATAGTGGTTACCTACACGAACGGAAAGCAGGAGCTGTTTTATGCACCTTTGGAAAGCATGCGCGGAATTAAGCCGCCGGAGAATGCGCTTAGCCGCACGGTATTGCCGCGGCATCGGTGGGTAGAGCCGAAATACGCCTTTCTCATACCGGAGTCGCTCGATCGGATCGCCGCTATAGAAATCGACCCCAGCCGCCGATTAGCCGATATAGAGCGGGCGGACAACGTGTGGAGGCGCTCCCCGTAACGGGCGAGCAGTCGCTAAAAAAGAGAGGCGATGGCTGCCGGCCATCGCCTCGCATCAAAGGGCATCGGAGAGCGCACCAAGCACTTCTTCGTTCAGTTGGGAATGGAGATGCCGTTTTCGGCCAAAATTTGCCGAGCGCGCTCCAAGATGGTCGTGTCTTCCAAGTGAACGATACCGCCGTTGGGGCCGGGTTCGAGGTGCCACTCGACGATGTCGCCGTCTTTATAGTTGTGAGCACCGAAATAATTGCGCACCGTCTGCTCTTCGATGTTGAGTTCTTGAGCGATACGGGCGATGCTGCCGGGCGGTAAAGCGTGCTTGATGCGGCGAAGCTCTTCGAATGTGATATTCATAGATGCCGTGGTTTTGGTTAAGAAATAGTGAAACAGAAGAGTCGTAAGTTGGATGCTCGTTGTCCGCCGCTTGAAGGTATAGCGTTTGCCGGAAAATCAGCTGCACCGACGAAGAAAAAAATTTGAGACCGACGCCGACGGGAAAGACCACCTACTTTTGCCGCGCCGAGGAAAACGGCCTTTGCCCTACATGCATCTGCACGTGGTTTCGTTTGACATTCCGTGGCCGGCAAATTACGGTGGTGTTCAGGTAGTTTTTTACCAACTAAAGGCGCTTCATCGGCTGGGCGTGCGGGTGATTTTACATTGCTTTCGGTACGGCGAGCGCAAGCCTGCAGCCGCCTTGTCGGATTTCTGTCGGGAGGTGCACTATTATGCCCGCCCACGCTCTTGGCGACAGCACCTGAGCACAGAGCCGTTTATCGTACAGACGCGCAAGAGCCGCGCGCTGCTGGAGCGCTTGTGCTGCGATGATTATCCCATCCTATTTGAGGGTATTCACACGGCGGGCTGGTTGCCGCATCCGGCCCTTCGCCGGCGTCGCAAGGTGCTGCGCATGCACAACATCGAGTGGCAATATTACGGCCGGCTGTCCGGCTTGGCCCCTTCTCTCAGGGAGCGCCTCTTCTTTCGTTTAGAGAGCCTACGGCTAAGACGAGCCGAAGCTCGCCTGCTGCCGTTTGCCGACGAGGTGCTGGCGCTTTCGCCGGCCGAGGCGGCCTACTTTGCGCGTTACTGCGTTCGCACGCACTACTTGCCGGCATTTCATCCGTATGAGCAGGTGTGCGGCTTGCCGGGAAAGGGCGAATATGCTCTCTTTCACGGCAAGCTGAGCGTGCCCGACAACGAGCGCGCGGCGATATGGCTCATCCAAAGCGTGTTTGCCTCTCTGCCCGCCGTGCGCCTGCTCATCGCCGGAACAGACCCTTCGCCGCGGCTCTTTGCAGCCGCAGATCGTTGGCCCAATGTAGCGTTGGTAGCCAATCCAACAGAGGAACAGATGGATGCTCTCATTCGGCAAGCCCAGGTGCAGGTGCTCGTTTCCTTCCTTTCGACGGGCGTAAAGCTCAAGCTGCTGAACGCGCTTTTTCGCGGGCGCCATTGCGTGGTCAATGAGCCGGTACTTTCGGGCACGCCGCTGCGCCCGCTGTGCACAGTAGCCAACGGCGCTGCCGACCTGCAGCAGGCCATCCGTACGCTCATGGAGACCCCTTTCGAGGAACGCCACCTGGCCGAGCGCCGCGCCTTGTTGGAAGTACACTACGCCAACCACCTCAATGCCCGACACCTAATGGCAATTATCGCCGGTGAACCTTATAGCTCGCCAGGGGTTTAGAGGCAAATGAAACGCTTTCCGCCGATATGACGTCGATAGAACACCTTCTCCATCATAAAGAGCTCGGTGCCGAGCATCGCCGCATCGCTCAAAAGGTGCTCCTGCAACAGCGCCTCACTCCCGAGGAAGGCCTTTTTTTGTATGAGAAGGGCGAACTGTCCTTCGTGGGCACCTTGGCCAATTATATCCGCGAACGCAAACACGGGCATAACACTTACTTCAATAGGAACTTCCACATCGAACCCACTAACCTGTGCGTATACGACTGCAAGTTTTGCTCGTACTCGCGGCTGCTCAAACAGCGCAACGACCCGGACGCTTGGGCCTACACCATGGAGGAGATGCTCGATATCGTTCGGCGCTATGACGGCCAACCGGTGACCGAGGTCCACATCGTTGGCGGCGTGCTGCCACAGTACGATGTACCCTTCTACGAGGAGCTGTTTCGGCGTATCAAAGCGCATCGCCCAGAGCTGCACATCAAAGCGCTCACTCCGGTGGAATACCACTACATTTTCAAAAAGGCCAAACTGACTTACGAAGAAGGGCTGCAGCGGATGAAAGCGGCGGGCTTAGATAGCCTGCCGGGTGGAGGAGCCGAAATTTTCCACCCCGACATCCGCCAACAGATTGCTGCAGACAAATGCACGGCCGAGCAATGGCTCCGGCTGCACGAGGTATGGCATGAAATGGGCGGCCGCTCCAATGCCACTATGCTGTACGGACATATCGAGCGCTACGAGCATCGCATCGACCACCTGGAGCGTTTGCGCCAACTGCAAGACCGAACGAGAGGCTTCCAGACATTCATACCCCTAAAGTTTCGCAACCAGCACAACCAAATGAGCCACATACCGGAGTGCTCTGCCGTAGAGGACTTGCGCAACTACGCCATTTGCCGCATCTACTTAGACAACTTCGACCATATAAAGGCCTATTGGCCCATGATTGGGCGCACACTGGCTCAAATGTCCCTGGCCTTCGGCGTGGACGATTTGGACGGCACCATCGACGACACCACCAAAATCTACTCCATGGCTGGAGCAGAGGAACAGCATCCGGCCCTCACCACACGGCAATTGGTCGAGCTCATCCGCCGGGTGGGGCGCCGTCCCGTCGAACGCGACACGCTCTACAACGTCATCCGCGATTATGCGGACGTCGTCTTTGAAGATGATGAAGCCCGGCGCGGCTATTGGGAGCTGCCGGTAGTCAATGCCTGAGCACTACTGTCATCCGCCGACGGTTTTTTTTGAAAAATATGCGCCTCTCAGTAGTCGGTTATCTGAACACTAAGCCGTTCATCTACGGACTTTTTCGCAGTCCCCTGGCGGACCAAATCGAGCTCAACTTAGACATTCCCTCGGTGTGCGCCCAAAAGCTGCTGCTCGGCGAAGTGGATTTAGCACTCACGCCCGTGGCCGTTATTCCGGACTTACCCGAGGCGTACTTGGTGTCGGACTTCTGCATTGGAGCGACGGGAGCGGTGCGCACGGTATGTATTTTTTCGGAAAGACCCATCGAGGAGGTGCGTCGAATATATTTAGACTTCCACTCGCGCACGTCGGTAGCGCTCACGCCTATGCTTTGCCGCGAGTACTGGGGCGTAGAGCCCGAATGGCTGCCGGCCTACGAAGGTTACGAACAGCACATCAAAGGCGATACGGCCGGCTTAGTTATCGGAGATCGAGCCATCGGGCTGGAAAAGCGCTTCCCCTTCGCCTACGACCTGGGCGAGGCGTGGGTGGCCTGGACGGGGCTGCCCTTCGTATTCGCCGCTTGGGTTAGCACGCGGCTACCGGAGGAAAGTTTTACTCGGCGCTTCAACGAGGCGTTGGCCGACGGAATCGCTCAAATACCGCGACTGATCCAGATCTTACCCGCTTTTCCGGGCTTCGACCTGGAGACCTACTTCCGACAAAACATCAGCTACGACTTGGATGAGGCTAAATGGTTGGGACTTCAACACTTCTTAGACAGGTTATCTTCCTCAAACGGTATCTCGGGAAACCGGGGATATCTGAAGCGCGTGGGTGCAGGGAGTCCGCTTCGCCTGTAGGTTTTTCAACAACAGTGGCCGATTGCGTGTTGTGCGTAGGCAAAGCAGCTCTGCGCAGATGAACACTTTGTCCGTTTTCGCTTTATCTTTCCTCTTCTTCGGCGCTTGCTCCTCTCAGCCGGTGCAAAAACGCCCAGAGCAACATCAGCAACCTATGCAACCCAGCGCTTCTCCCGTCTCAAACGAGGGAATTCCCTCCGCCGTAGAAGTCGCCACCTTGGGCGGTGGCTGTTTTTGGTGCTTGGAAGCCGTTTACCAAGAGATGAAAGGCGTGCTTCGCGTGGAAAGCGGCTATGCCGGTGGACACGTGGCCAACCCTACTTACAAAGAGGTGTGTACCGGCACAACGGGGCATGCAGAGGTGGTACAGATAACGTACGACCCTTCTATCGTCTCGTATGCCGACCTGTTGGAGGTTTTCTTCACCATCCACGACCCTACCACGCTCAATCGCCAAGGCAACGATGTGGGTACTCAGTACCGATCCGCTATCTTTTATCACGACCCTGAGCAAAAGAAGATAGCCGAAGCCGCCAAGAAGGCTGCCGCACAGCTGTGGCCCAAACCTATCGTTACGGAGATAGCGCCTCTGGACCGCTTCTACAAAGCCGAAGATTACCATCAGAATTATTATCGAAACAATCCCACTCAGCCTTATTGCATCTATGTAGTAGGGCCCAAAGTGGATAAGTTTCGCGAAAAGTTCCGAAATTGGCTCAAGCAATAGGCCTATCTTTGCCGTGCCCTGCAAAGGAGCCGCAAAAACATTTGAAAAACATGCGGAACGACACCAAGGCAGAGTTACTCCAGCGCATTGAGGAAGCCCTGAGTGCGGTGCGCCCGCACCTAAACGCAGACGGAGGCGACGTAGAGGTGGTGGACGTAACCGATGACATGTACGTACACGTGCGTTGGACGGGTATGTGCGAATCTTGTGCTATGTCGCAAATGACCCTGCGCGCCGGCATTGCAGAAGCCATTAAGGGAAAAATACCGGAAATAGTCGGAGTAAAAGCGATTAATTAGGTCTACCGGAGGATTCTCCTCTATCGGTAAATCTCCGACGCAGCAGGGCATCGCGTATGGCGTCGTACAGCACTCCTTTTGTCGAGCACAAAGGAGAGACGAGGCCGAAAATAAAAGAGGACGCCGAGGGCCGCCGCGTCGTTATAGAAAGAAATTTGCGCACTCGGGGCAACGAAGCGAACCCGTCGGGGCGCCAAAAAGCGCATAAACCGAGAGCCGGCGGCACCAAACGGCGCACAAAGCCTATCCGGCGCGAATCGGTCATGAGGTGCTTTATCGTGGAGAAAAATCTTTCCCTTTTCTACAATCAAATAGCCCGTTCACATGAAGAACTACTATGTCGCCGGCTTGCTATTGGTGAGCACTCAATTGGTAGGCCAAAGCGCCGTGCGTATCGAGCGTACACTGGTGTGGAGTGCCGAGCCTCGGCGAATCGAGATGCCCAACGGTTCGGCGGTTTTGCAATGGGCTTTTGAGGGCTGCTACTATGCCTCTGCCGCTCCGACCTTGCCCTTTTATGCAGAGCGTTTTACGCTGCCGGGGAGGGTGCAGCTCAGCGCAGAGGTAGCGTTCGCCCGCTATGAGCCTGTGGCGCTTGAGGAACATCCCGACCTGGCGCTTTTGGGCGAGGAGTTGGAGGTAAACCTTGAAGTGAGAGAAGAACAAGAGCGCAACTACTACGGGTGGGTACAGTTCTATCCCTTTCGCCGACAAGGGAATACCTACGAACGCGTAGTTTCCTTTTCGCTCGTAGTGCGAATGGGAGCGATACCGCCTACACCTATTCTGTCGCGCGGCGGGCCCAACACGTTTAACTCCGTTCTGCGCAGCGGTGCTATCTACAAGTTTGGCGTCGGCAAAAGCGGTATTTATCGCCTGGATTTCAATTTTCTGCGAAATACACTGGGCATTTCCAACCTGGAGAGCATAGACCCGCGCCGCATCCGCCTCTTCGGCAACGGAGGAGCCATGTTGCCCGAACGGGCGGGTGATGAGCGCCCCGACGACCTCATCGAAAACGCCATCTTTGTAGCCGGCGAGGCCGACGGCCGTTTTGACAACAACGACTATATCCTCTTTTACGCCGTAGGGCCGGCGCCCTGGTCGTATCGCCCCGGCGGCGAGTTACCACAACTGACCATCACGCCACACCTATACGACACCTACGCCTATTACTTCCTACAAATAGGTGATGAGCCCGGGCTGCGCATTGCCGAGCAAAGCTCGGAGCCGGCGGCGTACGTGACGGAGGAGTTCGACGATGTGCTGCGCATAGAGGAAGACCGGGTAAATCTCCTGCACCAGGCCAGCACGGCCCAAGGTTCGGGCAAGCGTTGGTTTGGCGATTACTTCTTCCAGACGCGCGAACGCAACTACACCTTTCGCTTCCCTAATGCCGTAGTAGGAGCACCGGCGCGTATAGCGTCGGCTTTCGCCGGCCGCTGCCAAGTCAGTACTACCGTGCAGCTAATTGTGGGTAACAGCACGTTCTCGCGCTCTATTCCGGGAGTGCCCGTGAGCGACAACGAAGCGCATTATGCGGCCGATGCCTTCTTGTCGGGCACCTTTCCGCTGCCTGCCGACAATGTAGAGGTGCGCGTTCGGTACTTGCCGGCCGCTTTTCCCAGTGAGGGGTGGCTCGACTACATCGAAGTACAGGGCCGTCGCCGCCTCTTGATGACCGACCAGGCAGTGGAGTTTCGCGATATTCAAACCCTCAACCAACCCGCCGCCCGTTTTCGCTTGGGAAATGTGAGTGCCGGACTGCAAATATGGGATATTACCGACCGCCAGGTACCGCGACGCCAGCAGTACACCTTATCGGGTAATACGGCCGAATTCGGCGTGGCGACCCAAAATCGCCTGCGCAACTTCATCGCTTTTTACGACAATCCCGCCCTGCCCCGTCCGGAGCGCGCGATAGGTCGCATCGAAAATCAAAATATCCATGGGCTGACCGACCTGCACATGGTCATCGTCTATCACCCCGAATTTGAAGCTCCCGTACAACAGTTGGCTCAACACCGCCGCTCCTTCAGCGGCCTCGACGTGGCTACGGTGCGCATTGACTGGTTGTACAACGAGTTCTCCTCCGGAGCGAAAGACCCTACGGCCATCCGCGATTTGGCGCGCATGTTGTACACCCGCTCGCCCGACAAGTTTCGCTACCTGCTGTTGTTTGGAGATGCCTCCTTCGACCCGCGCAACATCACCAACAGCACCGACAATTTGGATTTCGTCCCGGTTTTCCAGACCTATCAATCCTTTAGCCCTATCTTCTCTTATCCCTCAGACGACTACATGGGTCTGCTGAGCGATAATGAAGGAGGAGACCTCAGAGGAGCGCTCGACATCGCCGTGGGACGCATTACTCCGCGCAACCTCGCCGAGGCGCAAGCTGTCGTCTCTAAAATCATCGATTACGATACCCGTCCCGAGGCTTTAGGCGACTGGCGCCTGCGCCTGCTCTATATGGCCGATGACGAGGACTGGAACGCCCACATCCGCCAGGCCGACTTGCTCGCCGAGCGGGCTGCCGCCACCGAGACATGGTTCAACTTGGAAAAAGTCTACTTCGACGCCTACCAGCAAGTGGCCACGAGCACGGAAAAGCGCATTCCTGGGGCCAAGGCAGCCATCAACGCCAACATCTTTAGAGGGTGCCTCGTGGCGCAATACATCGGCCACGGAGGCCCGCGCGGCTGGGCCCAAGAACGCGTGCTGGACAACAACGACATCGCCGGATGGAACAACACGTACCGCTATCCACTCATCATTACGGCCACGTGTTCTTTCGGCGGCTTCGACGATTACACCACCCTCACCGGCGGTGAGCAGGCACTGCTGAAGGTCAATTCGGGCGCAGTGGCGCTCTTCACCACCGTGCGCGCCGTCTTCATCAACGGAAACAACGCCCTCACCGACGCCGTACAAAACGTGCTTTTCGAGCGCGACCCTCAGGGCAGGTATTACGCCATCGGCGAAATCTTGAGAAGGGCTAAAAATGCCCTGCCGCCTTTCATGGAGGACAACGCTCGGCGATTTACCCTGCTGGGCGACCCGGCTATGCACCTGGCACTGCCCGATTACCGCGTGCGCACCACCCACATCAACGGAAAACCCTTCAACCCCTCCCAGCCCGACACCCTCAGCGCCCTGATGCCCGTGACGATAGAAGGCGAAGTTACCGACCTCAACGGACAACGGTTGTCGGACTTCAACGGCCGCGTCTTTGTGACGCTCTTCGACAAAAAACGCGTCTTACAGACCCTCGCGCAAGACCCTACCAGCCCGGTCTTCCCCTTCGTGGTACAAAACAGCGCCCTCTTTCGAGGCAGCGCCACCGTCAAAGATGGGCGCTTTAGGATTCAGTTCGTCATCCCTAAAGACATCAACTACGCCTTCGGATTCGGCAAAATCGGTTACTACGCCGAGAACGGAACGCCCTTCGACGCCGCCGGAGCCGATACCGCCGTCGTCATCGGAGGTACTTTTAAAGGGCTGACCGACGACACGCCACCCGTCGTCCAGGTTTTCCTTAATAACGAAGACTTTGTGCAAGGAGGCATCACCCATCGAAATCCTATCCTGCTGGTCAAGTGCACCGATGACTACGGCATGAACGTTACCGGAGCAGGCATTGGACACGACCTGACCGCCGTCATAGACGACAATGTGCTGGAAACCATCGTGTTGAACGACTTTTACGAAAGCGCTCAGGACGACTCGCGCCGCGGACAAGCCCTCTATCCCTTGCGCGGACTGGCCCCGGGTCGCCACACCGTGCGCGCCAAAGGCTGGGACGTGGCCAATAACTCCGGAGAAGGCTACACGGAGTTTGTAGTAGCTGAGGACGGCAAAGCCGCTCTGGCGCACGTGCTCAACTATCCCAACCCGTTCAGCACCAATACCCATTTTCAGTTTGAACACAACCTGGCCGGCCAACTGCTCGAGGTGCAGATCGGTATCTTCACCGTCTCGGGTAAATTGGTTAAAACGCTGTACCATACCGCCGTGGCAGAAGGCTTCCGCGTGACGGATATCGCTTGGAACGGTCGAGACGACTACGACGAGCCCTTGGCGCGCGGCGTTTACCTCTACCGCATTCGCGTGCGCGGCACCGACCCGAACGGCCGGGCAGTGACGGCGGAGAGCAACTTCGAAAAGCTGGTCATCATCAGGTGACCACTGCCGGTAGAAAGCGGGCTAAAGTAGCCGGCAAGCCATTTCCACTCGCCTGATAGGACACCCCTTGGCTGCTGCCAGAGGCAAGCAACCGACGCTCTTCTCAAAAGGGGAGCGGTCGGTCTGGGCGGGACTACTCCCAAATTCGATAGCCTCTGTAGCTGTTTCCGTCGAAAAGTAGCAAGACCTCTTGCTTATCCTCCACGCCGATGAAGCGCCGGAAAAAATGGTTCTCGACAAAACCGTGATTAGGTGCCTTCAACTGCCGAAGAAGCGAGCCATCTCGAGTATCAACGGCATATAGCACGCCATCCGACCCACCTACTGCGAATAACACGTCTTCTACCACTGCGAGACGGCTGGGGGTAGGTGCTATGCGCGTCTTCCAAAGCAACTCTCCGTCTTCCAGGCGCAACTTGTACAGATACCCGTCCTCCATGGGGCAAAACAGACCGTCGGCAGCCGCTACCGGCGAAGAGGTGAGCATGTCTCTGGGAAGCGTTTTTCTCCACAACTCCTCGGCCGTAGCAGCAGACAGGCAGAACACCTGGTCGTAGGCAATTAAATAGACCTTGTCTTTCGACAAAAGTGGCTGCTTGGTAACGCCGTACCCTTCGCGGTTGGATGGGTAGGCCGTGCCTTGGGTGAGAATATGGCCTTTTTGGCGGTGTAAGAAATGCCAGCGGGCGACGGTTGTGCGCGAGCCGTGTGCCATGGCAATGGAAGTAAACAGCAGCACAGAGTCGTTGAGGGCTACGGGCGTTCGCAGGAGGAGCCTGGCACTGTCGGGCCAAGAGATGGAATAAAGCACCCGAGGGCGCAAGGTTTCGGCATCGATCTCATACAAATGCGATACTTGCCCCTGCCAGTCGTTGACGGCTTGTAAAAAGGTTCGCGGAGCGACGCCGGCTTCGAGAAAAGGCTCTGCACTACTCGGCTGCCGATAAGTGGCCTGAACTTCGCCGGTTTCAGGGCGGAGGTTCACCAACGTGTTCCCACAAGGTATGACCACGCCCCGGTCGTAGACGTAGGCCTTCAAGTTGTAATACAACCCCTCGCCGCACTCCGGCAGCGACCGCTTCCAAATGACACGGCCTTTGCGGGCGTCTATGCCGTAAAATTCGCTTTCTCCGGCTTTTGACAGTTTGGCGGCAACGGCTATGTCTCGGTAAAAAATAGGATAAGTGCTCTCGCTCGTCCGCTCGACTTCTTCGTACAAAGGTATGCGCCACGAGAGACGAAGCGATAGATCTTCCACCGAGCGACAGCTCACCGCCGAGAGGACTCCCAGCGCGGCAAATAGGAGTGGAGCATGCCAAAAGACATGCTCCACCCGAGCTTTCTGAATAAAAGTAAACATTTTCCTCACTTAGGCACGACAAAAGCCGCTCCGGCTCCTCCGTTGAACAGGTCCTGAAAGGCATTTCCGATGGGCGTGTATTGCCAGAACTGCTCTTGGAAGTGGTTGACCTTTTGGGCCTCGTAGGTTTTG
>Ga0209101_1000022_pt1 | contig 121249 bp, 83 predicted proteins | sample ConPoolayeCmetaG_FD_185481 | JGI IMG/M metagenome (GOLD analysis project Ga0209101, IMG submission 185481) | Hot spring microbial mat communities from California, USA to study Microbial Dark Matter (Phase II) - Cone Pool mat layer C metaG... ... | reverse complement strand
GATAGCAATTTCTTTTGTTAACGCCTTTAGCAATTCGGTTCTGTTAACGGCTTATAGAAGCCTTATAGAAATCGGACACACAACCGGTGGGAATAGCATAGAGCAGTGCAAAAGGGGGCTAAAATGTTTCGTGCAGTCTTTGTGTCTCCGTTATTGATAGTATTGATCGCTCTGGCAGGTGCCAATGCAAGCGCCGAGTTGATTCAGTTGCAACTTACAGGGCTGAATATTTCGTACTCGAAAGACACGGGCTTGCTGGTCGATTCTGCCTCGGCCAACTACCGCACCGGAAACCCGGCAGACGCTGATCCACTCATAGGAACAGCTATCGTCTACAACGGGGTGTTGCACACTCAATACGCTGCGGATGTGGTGTTGGCCGATTTGTACATCCCGGGCGTGAATAACATTCCGGCCGATGGCGGTGCGGTGACTTCCTCGGCCGGCGGTGGAATGGACCTGCTGTTTGCCGACGGCAGTACGCTGCTAAAACTCACGCTGGACCAAGTTCGCGTGTATTACAGCGGCTACCAGTTGTTCATCGCCGCCGGCGGCAACGTGACCACCATTGATGGCCAGAATCTGCCGCCAAGTCTGGTCATGCAACATCCTGTCTCTGTGGCCATCATCAGCACTACCTTCAGTTCTTTTGCCGTGGATGGTTCCGGCCAGTATGTGCAGAGTTTTGACGCCAGTGGGGTCGGCGACATCCGAGGCGTGCCAGAACCGGCTTCCTTGCTGGCCCTACTTTGCGCCGCGACGATTAGCGGGGCAGTCGCACTTTTTCGGCGACGGCTTTGAGGCGGGCAATTTCTGCACGCGCAACGGGTTCTCAGACGGCTTCGATTAGTTTACATTACCCCTTTTGTCGATCGGGCGGCGGAAGATTGGCGGTTGGGGCAGTCGGCCAGCCAGCGTGATGTTGGCTGGCGATTGGCGCCGATTAGCTACTGCTACCACAGGCAACGATTGCCGGTGTTCGACGGGGTAATCGGCCCAGCCCGCAATTGGCAATCAGCGCGATTGCTTTCGGTGGTTTGAAATCGGACCGGGCCGTTTGGGAAAATGCGTTTACTGATGCTGGCCACTGGGCCGTTTGCTGTGCCCACTTTCCGCGAGTTGTATAACACGCACCATATGGTGCTCGCGCTAGTCACATCGCCGCAACGCCCACAGCCAGGAAAGCCGCCGGCCCCTTCAAGCCCACTGCGAGAAATCGCCTATCAGCACGGCACTCCTATTTTCGAACCTGAAGACATCAATTCGCCGGAAGCGCAGGCCCGGCTGCTCTCTTATCAGGCCGACTTGCTTGTGGTGTGCGATTACGGCCAGATTCTTTCGGCCGAGACGCTGGCCACGGCCCGCTTCGGCGGGATCAACCTCCACGCCTCGCTGTTGCCCAAGTACCGGGGCGCCGCACCGATCAATTGGGCCATCTACCACGGCGAGCGGCAGACTGGGGTGAGCGTTATCCACATGACGCCCCGGGTGGACGCCGGCCCCTGCGTGGCGCAGGCCGTCACCGACATCGGTCCGGAAGAAACCGCTCCGGAGCTGGAAAAGCGGCTGGCGGAGATGGGCGCGTGGCTGGTGCGGCGGGTGCTGGACAGCTTCGAGGCCGGACGCCTGGAAGCCTTGCCGCAGGACCCCGCCAAGGCCACGCGTGCCCCGCGACTGAAGAAAACCGACGGCCTGATCGACTGGTCGCGTCCGGCCGAGGCAATTCGCAACCAGGTTCGTGCGATGGAGCCGTGGCCCAGAACGTATACCTTCTGGCGGCGCGAGAAAGGCCCGCCGCTGCGATTGATTTTCGGCCCGGTCGATGTAGTCGCAACAGAAGCCCAGGCTGAGCCCGGCACCGTGATTCAGGCGGAAGCCGACCGGTTGGTTATCGCCGCCGGACAGGGAGCCGTGGCGCCCAGATGCATACAACCGTCCGGAAAGCGTATGATGAGTATCGACGAGTTCCTGCGTGGTTATAAAGTAAGACCAGGGGATCGCTTCGGCCCGGAGTAGGTATATACTGACACAATACCCGTTCCGGCGGCAAAACCGGGCTATGCGGACGGGAAAGAGATTATCCAGGCAGCGGCTTGTGCGAGGGCCGACCTTTTTGTGACGCCTTGACACACTTCCCGCAGTTTTTGCGCCGGACGCCAACTTTTTGTTCCAGCCCACAATCGACAAGTGAAGGAGCGCAGATGTCCGCAGCCGATAGTCACTTGTGGCCGCTTTCTGGAAAGACCGTCTGCCTGTTGGGCAATTTTGCGAGCATGTCGCGCCGGGAAGTCGGTCAACTGGTCAAGCATCACGGCGGTGTGCTGGTTGCACAACCGAGCCCGGCAGTCAACATGATCGTGGTGGGCGAAGGAAGTTTGCCGCTGGGCGAGGGCGAGGAGCTGGAAGACTGGTTGGACCCGGCCACACGTCAGGCGGTCGAGGACGGCACGGTCGAGATCATCACCGAAACGCAACTGTTCCAGCGGATGGGATTAATCGATCAGCAGCCGAACATCCATCGGCTGTACACACCGGCGATGCTTGCCCGCCTGCTAAACGTACCGGTGGCGATCATCCGCCGCTGGCATCGGCGAGGGTTGATCGTCCCGGTCGTGGAAGTGCGGCGTCTGCCATACTTCGATTTTCAGGAAGTGGCGACGGCTCGGCGGCTGGCCCAATTGCTGGCGGCAGGCGTGCCGCCGCGCGAAATCGAGAAAAAGCTTTCCGCATTGGCCAAATACCTGCCTAATGTGGCCCGACCGCTGGCGCAATTATCCGTGATCATCGAAGGCGGGCAGATTCTGTTGCGGCAGGGCGATGGATTGATTGAGCCGGGCGGACAGTTGCGATTCGATTTCGGCGCTGGCGGAGACGCCGGGGAACAATCGGCCGCCCCTGCCGAAAGGGGCGGCGCCCCGGCCGCCCAGCGCCAATCGATCTGCCTGCCCACCACGCCCGAGCAATTGTGCCGCATGGCCGCCGAGCTGGAAGACGATGGTCAGCTTTTGGCGGCGGCGGAGATGTATCGGGCGGCGATGGCTGCCGGCGGGCCGACGCCCCAGATTTGTTTCCAACTGGCCGAGTTGCTGTATCGGCTGGGCGATCTGCCGGCCGCCCGCGAACGCTATTACATGGCTATCGAACTGGATGAAGACTTCGTTGAAGCACGTGCCAACCTCGGCTGCGTACTGGCCGAGATGGGCCAACTGGACTTGGCTATCGCCGCCTTCCAGGGGGCTTTGAAATATCATCCCGATTACGCCGATGTGCATTACCATCTGGCCCGAATCCTGGAAGACCTGGGCAGACGCGCCGAAGCCCGAGAACATTGGCAGCAGTTCCTGGCCTACGCTCCCGGCGACAACCCGTGGTACGAGGAAGCCCGCCTGCGGCTGGGCGGTTGTGCCGATTGATGGCGGCTGGTAAACGCCGGCGACGGATTGCACGTCGTAAAATGCCGCAAACTGTTGCATCTTGCGCAGTGCGAGTTTCCGCTGCCCGATGGAGCTTCACCAGCTCCTGGCTGTCGCTGCGGCTGCTGCTGCCGGGCGGTTGCCGTAAGACCCGCATAACGCGGCCGAACAGTCGCGGCATGGTCTCGCTTTGCCCTGTTGGGCCGCCGGCGGCGCGCCCGATTTCGCCCAGTGGTGTTGGGCCTGAAGTTGGCTCAATAGGCTTATTTTGCCTCGGAAAACCTTGACATCTTCCTCCAATAGACATAGGGTGAATCATAGGCGTAGCGGAAGCGTGCGTGTGGCCATCGAGGCGGCAGGGCGCCCCGAACAGCCCTTAGCAGGAGTTACGGCCATGATTCGCTTCGCGTGTCCTAATTGCGGCGCCCGTCTCAGCGCAAAGGAAGAGATTGTTGGGCAGACCCGGCAATGCCCCAAATGCAACACGGCTTTGGTAGTGCCGTCGCCCGAAACGGCCGGACAGCCCCCCGGCGCATCGCCTCTGGCCGAGTCATCCACAATCCGTTCCGGCGCTGGCGAGGCTGGTAAGCCAGACGACGGTATTGTGGCCGTGCCGAGCGGGGTGGCAACAGCCGCATCTGCCATTGGCGCAGAGCAGCAGGCCGCAGAAGCTGTAGCAGGCTTATCGCCGGCGGCCCAGCGCGCCGCGGAATCGGCAGAACCGCACGCAGCCGATCAGACGGCCAAGAAGCGCTTGCCGCTTCCCGACTGGCCCCAACGTCTGAACCGCAACAACTGCTATTTGATCTGCGGACGGCACAAGATCGTCGCCGCCTGGCAGAATAACGGCGAAGGCTGGATGCTCAAAAGCGGCACCAATTGGATCAGCGCCATCCGCAACCGCGATCAACTGCCCACCCAAGGCGACTTCGTACTGGTGGAACTGAAGTTCTCCGAGGCCGGACAGTCGCGCAAGCTGGTCGGCTTGAGGTGCTACAAGCTGTCGCAGCGCTGGGCGCTGACCACACTGGACAAAGGCGACGACCAGATAATGACCAAGATCGTGGAGCCGGGCTGTCTGAACAAAGAACAAAAAGCGGCCGTGCGCTCGGCGATCAAGGAAATGTTCATGCACCAACTGTGGGAAGACGCCCAGCAAGTCTGGGAATTCCTCGGCAACACCGATTACCATTCTTCTGGCGTCGGCTAATCCACCCGCGTGTAAACCGTCCTCGGGAAGCAACTGTCATCGGAAACCAACCGTCCTCGGAAAGAAACTCTCTTCGGGAAGAAAATGTCCTCGGAAAGAAAATCTCTTCGGGAAGCAACTGTCCTCGGAAGCTAATCGTCCTCGGAAAGAAACCGTCCTCGGAAAGAAACCAACCGCGCGGCGCTAGCAGGCCAATCGCAGCGACACCTACGGACGCGTGCACAGCCGCAGTGGAGGCTTTCGTCTGACAGAAGCCTCGCGAATGGTTTGCTACTCCATGGCGGATCGTCTTTTCCTGCGGCTTTCTACGGCGGCTCGCACCGAAATCCGCTTTACCGACGGTTAGGCTCTGGCATGGTATTGCCGCCGGGCCGACTGTCTGGTCAAACTGCCGGTTCGCCGTTACGCTTGGAGTTTTTGCCGGCGTAAATCTTCGTCTGCCGCTGGAAATGTTTGTCTGCTGTCCGCAGCCATGCGCTATCAGAACGTTTGCGTAGAAAGCTTTGCCTACACCCTGCCGGAGCAAGTCGTTACCTCTGCCCAGATCGAGCAGTGGTTGCAGCCGCTGTACCAGCGGCTTCGCCTGCCCGAAGGTAGATTGGAACTGATGACCGGCATAGCCCAGCGCCGCTTCTGGCCACCGGGCACCTTGCCTAGCCAGCAAAGCGCCGCAACGGCCGAAAAAGCGATTGCCGCCTCGGGAGTCGACAAAAGGCATATCGGGGCGCTGGTACACGGTTCGGTGTGCCGCGACCTGCTGGAGCCGGCCACGGCGTGCCGGGTACACAAGCAGCTTGGCCTGTCGGATCGCTGCATGGTGTACGACGTTTCAAACGCCTGTTTGGGCTTGCTCAACGGAATGCTTCAGATAGCCGATATGATCGAGCTGGGGCAGATCGCAGCCGGCCTGGTCGTGGGAACCGAAAGCAGCCGTGGGCTGGTCGAGGCCACCGTAGAACAGCTTAACACCCAAAGCACGTTGTCGCGCAGCCAGATCAAATCGGCCATGGCCTCGCTGACAATCGGTTCAGGCAGTGCCGCGATACTGCTGGTTCGCAGCACGCTGAGTCGCACGGGCAATCGGCTGCTGGGAGGCGTGGTCCGCTGTAACAGTGCAGCCTGCCATTTGTGCGAGGGAGGTCACGAAGACCAGCCCCAGGGCGCTTCCCGGTTGTTGATGTACACCGATTCGGAAACCTTGCTTCACGAAGGCGTGGCACTGGCCGAGCGCGCTTTTGCTGAGTTCCTTGAAGAATTAGGTTGGCAACTTTCGGACGTGCATAAGACATTCTGCCATCAGGTCGGTCGTGCACATCAGAAGTTGTTACTGGAGCGATTAAAACTCGATCCATCGGTCGATTACGTTACCTATCCCTGGCTCGGAAACACCGGTTCGGTTGCACTGCCAATCACCGCCGCCATCGGGATAGAAAACGGACACCTCAAACCGGGCGACAATGTTGCCCTGATGGGAATCGGCTCCGGCATCAGCACTGTTATGCTTGGGGTGAACTGGCGCCGCTGCTACTTGCCGGTATAGTTCCGTGCCGGGTAACTCGTGCGCCTTGTGCCCGCATGTTGTCACGTGATCTGGAAGACCGCGCTTCCTCGCCGGCGCGCTCGGTGCAAGGCCCTAAAGGTGCAATTGGAAGTCCACGCTCCGTCGTGGCCGCATTTGGGGCTGGTGATTGGATGGGCACGTACGGACAGGCGACGGACGCGACCGCAGCGCGTCCCTCAAATGGCGACATTTGGTTGCGGCGCCTGGTTGCGTTGGGGCTTGGCCACTTGTTGAGCTTCGCAAATCGTAGAGACAGGAAATTTCCTTGTTCTTGGCCACGTTGGTCTCCCTGGGTTTTGCGAAGATCAATAACGTTGTCGGCTATTTGGAATCCAGTGCCGTATTAAGCAGCACCTCAAGCGCGATGGGATGGTTATCGGTGTTGAACTCGCTGCGACTCCAAGACTTTTGCTTGTGATCGTAGTGCAAGCCGATGAAGTGACACGACACTCGCGGGATGATCTTCGGTTCCATCAGCACGGCCGAGGCGAGGTTCGTACACGGTTTGAGGATGGCCACGATCAACTTTTCCTTCTCTGGCGTTTTCAGTGCTTCACGGATGATGTGCCGAGCGGCATCCGAGGGCTGAGGACGCTTTGGACTTTCCAGCGGAAGGTTCGACCCGATCGGATGCGGAGCATCCCTCAGATTCCTGACGCTGAGCAGTTTTTCGTTCAATTCCTGACTCGGCTCGACGGTATTGCGTGAGGCTGATTCCTGCTTGCGCCATTGCGCCGAGCTGATGCCCACCACCTGAAAACGCGGTTCGACCAGTGCACGTGCAAGGGCGAAAGCATCGTCGATTCGTTCGCTGTCTCCGCATCGACGATGATGCGAAGCGGTTTGTCCGGCTTATCAGCCGGTTCGACAGCCGGGCAGCCATCAAATCTTTGGAGCAAGCCGGCCGTGGACAAGGCGGCCAATCGTTTGAGGAACGCGCGTCGAGCGATCATGCTTTCCGAGTCCACCTGACCAGCCGGGCCATATTCGATATCAGGCCCGAATCCAAGAGCCTCGAACCACCTTGATTCACGCGTCGGCTGCGGCTGCGACGCTCCGCAGCCATCGGCTGGCTTGCTTTTTTGTCATGTTGCACCTGGAGCAATTCACGCGGAGTTCAAGAGCTTTGTTCTGCCTTCGCCTAAGGCGAGCCAGGTTGTACTTGCAACCAGCGGGCATTGTACCAGGCCGGATCGTCGCGCCTCCGGCCGGTCGCTGGTGGTATAACGCAGCCGTGCGTGTGGCGGGCCGCTGTGCTGGGCATCGGTTTGCAATCGGATTGCGAGCCTGTGGCAGTCGCCCGCAGCTAAAGTTCGGAAGCGTGCCAGGCGGGCGTATTCGGAGGCAGGGCGGCTGACGCGGTTTTGCGCAATCGATAACGCAGTTTTTATGCTGCTCTAACAATTTTCTAACATAAGCGGCGTAGCATAAGTGGGAAGTTTGCCGGCAGTGCTTGCGGCAAGACAGCGCGTAGGCTGCCGCAATCGTGATGGTGGTTCAGTAGAGTTCCTTTAGAGGAGAACAAGTTATGGCAAGTGTGGGAAAACTGTCCGCGATGGCGGTCGTGTTGGCGTTGTTTTGCGCCGGCGCTGCGGCAGCGCCGCCGGTGGTAGATCCGGCTATCAAACCGTACCAGCCGGTTGCTGGGGTATCTGGCAATCTTAACGGTCAAGGTTCGGATACGCTCAACAACCTGATGCAGCTTTGGGGCGAAGGGTTTCAGAAGGTATATCCCACGGTGAAAGTGCAATACATCGGGCCGGGATCGAACGTTGCCCCCACGGCATTGACCGAGGGCACGGCGCAACTGGGACCGATGTCGCGGGCGATGAAAGAAAGCGAGATCGACTTGATCGAGAAGAAGTTCGGGTTCAAGCCCACCCGGATCATCGTCGCCTTGGACTGTCTGGCCGTTTACGTCAACAAAGACAATCCGGTAAAGGGCTTGACGCTTCAGCAGCTTGACTGCATTTTCTCTTCCACACGCAAGAGCGGATTTGCCGACATAAAGACTTGGGGTGAAGCCGGCGTAACCGATCCGTCGTGGGCCAAACTGCCCATAAGCATGTACGGTCGCGATTCGGCAAGCGGCACTAACGTCTTCTTCCGCGATGTTGTCCTGCTGAAAGGCGACTGGAAAGATTCGGTCAAGACCAAACCCGGGTCGGCCGCCGTTGTGCAGGCAGTAGGCGAAGACAAGGCGGGAATTGGGTATTCGGGCATCGGGTACAAGACTGCCGAGGTTCGCGCAATTCCGTTGGCCAAGGATGCCGACTCCGAACTGGTAGAACCCACATTCGAAAATGCTCTGGCCGGCAAGTATCCCTTGGGCCGGGCCTTGTACATCTACATCATCAAGAAGCCCGGGGAACCCGCCCCAATACTGGTCAGGGAGTTCCTCAAGTTTGTGCTTTCCAAAGAAGGTCAAGAAATAGTTGTTAAAGACGGCTTCGGACCACTGCCGGCAAAGATCGTCGAAGAGCAGTTGAAGCTGCTGGAGTAACACACTGCAAAGCCCCAAGCTGCCGCGCGCAGCAGGCTGAACTGTCTGAGGCCAAAGCTGACGGGCGACTGGAAAGTTCTGCCTGAGGCATCCGAGTGTTCCCTGGCTCGGCGGCCCTTATCACCCGCTACCAAAACATGTATTCAAAATGCCCGTTTTTAAACAGTCAGTTTTCTGGCGCTAAAATTGGGCGAGGGTGTCAGCGGGCCGCCGGGCAGCCGGAACAGCGCTTGTTGGCCTTGTTGAGGGATCGAATCCCTCTTTTTGGTTGAATGGTCCCAGGGCGACGGGCAGTGATGTGCCCATCGGGGCGCAAAGGGCAGTGGTCGAATGCGAGGTTTGATCTAGATGGAACCGCATGCTGTGCGCAAGGTGGCCGCGCCAGTACCGCGCACCGCCAAGCTCGTCGACCGCATTGCTGGCCGGATCATCACCGGTGGGGGCATACTGGTCGTAGTGTGTGTGATCTTCATACTGCTAGTGATTGTTTGGGAGGTAGTCCCGCTTTTTCGAGGAGCCAAGTTTACTGTTACAGCCGAAATCGCTCCCGGCGAAAACGACGCCTCCGATCCTATAGCGGTCAACGTAAGCCGCGTCGAGTTAGGCGCTGATTTTGGCGGCGACGCGATAACCGGTTACACCTTGTCGCGCGATGGCACGTTTACTTTTCTGGACCTTTCTTCTGCCGCAGTTAATTCGCCCAATTCCACTTCTGCCGCAGTTAATTCATCTCCTGCGGGAGTTAATTCATCGCAAGCATCCAGCGATCGGACGCCTGGCGCCGGCACCACGCGGCAGGGTGACACGATCACCTTGAGATTGCTAGGCGTGAAGCGTGTTGCGCCGCCAGGACAGCGTACCGACCAGAAGGGCCAGAAGATTGTGTCGGTGCGCCAAGCCGCTGGACGTACGGATGGCGGAGAATCGGAAGCGATTACGGCCCGTCCCTCAACGAACCAGGACGCTGGCAGCGGGAAGTCGCAGCCGGAGGGCAATGTTGGCGTTCGGGGCGCCGTTCAGAAAGGCGACCCTGGGACGCTCTACACTTTGGTGTGGTCCGACGGCTCGATAACGGCCGTGGAACCTGTCGTCAGCGCTACTTTCGACGAGATGGCCGGGCGAAAGACAGTTTACGAAGTGGCCGTAAGAGCCGCTTTTCCGCCTTCGCCAGGTGCAAAGCCGCTGCAAGCACAGGTGCGGATCAGCCAGTCTGGGGTGGCCTGTGTCGTGCTCACCCAGGACGGCAAGCTGGAATTGTGGCGCGAAGTAGTCACACGCGATCTGTTCGGCAACGAACAACGCGAGACTGTACGCACTCCGCTGGAAGGAAGTATTCCGGCGCCGATATGCTCGTTCACCTCCGATGCCGCCGGAAGGCAGGTGTTCGCCGGTACTGCCGACGGACACTTGATGCGTTGGAAGCTCAACGACAGAGGCAAGCTGCTTTTCAGCGAAACGCTGCCCGCCTTCGGCGACCGGCGTGCAATAACAGCCATGTCGATGCTATACGGCGACACCGCGCTGGCCGTGGGCGACGGCGCAGGAGAAGTCACCGTATGGTTCGAAGTGGAAGAAGGCGCGCGACGGGTGTTTCGTCCGATCCACAAGGTCGCGCAGCACGCCGGTCCGGTCCGCTACATAGTTGCTTCGCAGCGCAACAAGGGCTTGGTTAGCCTGGGAGAAGACGGAATGGCCCACTACGGCTATTCCACCAGCGCCCGGACAGTATGCAGCTTCCAAGCCCCAAGTCCGCTGAAGGCGATTGGCTTTGCCGCGCGGGCCAACGCAGTTGTAGGACTACAGGACAACGGCCGACTGATCGTATGGTGCGTCGATGCGCCGCATCCGGAAGTGACGCTGAAAACGCTCTTCGGCAAAGTACATTACGAGGGCTATTCCGAGCCAGTGTACAAGTGGCTTACCGCCGGAGAAGAGCCGAAGTACAGTCTGGTGCCGGTAATCTTCGGCACGCTTAAGGCCACGCTGTATGCGTTGGCGTTTGCCCTGCCTTTGTCGCTGTTCGGCGCTTTATATGTCAGTCATTTCACCACCCCGGCGTTCCGCAACTTTGTCAAGCCGGTCATCGAGATCATGGCCGCAGTACCCTCGGTTGTCGTAGGGTTCTTGATGCTTTTGTGGCTGGGGCCCCTGATGGCCCGCTGGATAGTAGCCTTCATGGCCAGCCTGGCGACGATCCCCATCACATTTGTGGCATTCATGCTGCTGTGGCAGATTTTGCGGCGGATCGAGTTTCTCAGACGTGTGGAAAAAGGATACGAGTTCGCGGTCTTGGCTCCGGTGATTGTTGTCGGCGTGGCGCTTGCATTCTGGATTTCCCCGTGGGTAGAAAATCTGCTTTTTCAGGGAGATTTCAAACACTGGCTGTTCGAGATGACTGGCAAACCTTACGAAGCCCTCAACAGCATAGTGGTGTCCATTGGACTGGGCTTCGCCATAATTCCCATCATTCTTTCTATCTCCGAGGATGCCCTGTCCAGTGTGCCCTACAACCTCACAGCAGCTTCGCTGGCGCTGGGGGCCAGCCGATGGCAGACCGTATGGCGCGTGGTGCTTCCCTCGGCAAGCCCAGGGGTATTCGCCGCCTCGATGATGGGCTTTGGCCGGGCCGCAGGCGAGACGATGATAGTCTTTATGGCCACAGGCAACACTCCGATCATCGACTGGAGCCCATTTAACGGCTTCCGCACCCTGGCTTCCAACATTGCGATGGAAATCGGCGAAGCGCCGCACGGCGAGAGCTTATATCGCATTTTGTTCCTTTGCGCCGTGATTTTGTTCGTGATGACATTCGCCGCCAATACCGTGGCCGAAGTGGTGCGCCAGCGGCTGCGAAAGAAATTCGGGAAATACTGAAAATGTGACAACACCCAATGAACCCAACGCTCCTGCAACGGCACCGGCCAGGATGCCTGTTACAACAATGCCCGAACGATAACGACAATACCACTGACTGCGATGGGAAAGTCATGGCTTTCGGGGCGAATGGGTTGGTTGTTGGTGTTTTAGGCGTTTTTTGCCGCGGGGGAGTTTCCCTATTGAAATTCGCAAAACGTGGCGACGCGCCGCACAACGGAAAACCTTGTATCAGCCAGTCACTACGTCTGGCGAAGATCAATAGTTACTAAGCACAGTCCATGAAGACCCCACAGCCATCATCAAGTACACCTTCAGCACGGGGCGGTGCGTCGATGCAGTTTTGGCGCCGCGGCGAGCCGTTTGTTTGGGCCTCCGGCGGCGCGCTGGCTATGGCCCTTTCGCTTACGGTGGCCATGCTGCTGGTGGTACTGGTCAACGGTGCGGCAGTGTTCTGGCCCTGGCCGCTGGTCGAAGTGCTCCTCGAGGACGGCCGGCGGCTGTTGGCGATTGAAGTCGATCGCCAGTGGGAACCGCAAGGCGGCCGAGAACGAATAAAATACAAGGTCGCCAATAAGGAATACGGACCCGATTTCGTATGGGTTGACGCTGATCAGGTCGTCGAGATTTCCTATCCTGCCGAGGCCTTTGTGCTGGAGCGGATGGCATTTCTCAACTACCATGGCTATCTGAAACAATTGGACCTGCCGACGCTGAACGTCGCGCTGGAAGGAGCGCCGGTCGAACGGCTTGCAGAAGCTATTGCAGCAGCCCAGCGGCGCGTGAAGGCAGAGGTTCAACCCATACTGGCCGAACAAGCAGCGCTGGATCGCCGCTTGAAGCAGCAGATCGAGGCCCAAATGCTCAAGGTCAGGTACCAGCGGCGCAAACTCCTGGCGGCCGGCGCCGCTGCTGACGAGGCGGTAGTGGTGAAATTGAGACAGCGGCTGGAACAGTTAGAAGCCCAGCGCAAGCAACTGCTAGATCAGTCCGATCGTCTCTCGGCCGAGCGCCAGCGGACGGAAAACGATATTCGCAGCAACGTTGCCGTGTTTGTGGACTCGGCGGGCCGGGAAAAGGCCATGCCCCTGGTCGATATCGTGCGCGGCTATTGTCCGAACCAGATGTCCTTGACCCAAAAACTCCGGTTCTACGTGGTGAAAGTCTGGGAACTCATCTGGACCGATCCGCGCGAGTCCAATCAGGACGGCGGGCTGTTCCCCGCCATCTTCGGTACCGTGCTGATGGTGCTGTTAATGGCTGTCGCCTGCTTCCCCCTGGGGGTATTGGCAGGAATCTTCCTCGGCGAATACTCCCGCGAAGGGCCGGTAGTCCGCGTAGTCCGCATAGCGGTCGCAAACCTGGCAGGCATTCCTTCGATCGTTTACGGCATCTTCGGCCTGGGGTTCTTTGTGTATGTGGTCGGCGGAAGCCTTGACCGCTGGTTCTATCCGGAACGTGTCACGGCCGACATCCAGCAGCCGGTGTTCGGGCAAGGCTGCTTACTATGGGCCAGCCTGACTTTGGGTTTGCTCACCATCCCGGTGGTCATTGTGGCCACCGAAGAAGCCATCCGCACCATCCCCCAAAGCATCCGCGAGGGATCGTATGCCCTCGGAGCCACCAAGTTCCAAACGTTGTGTCGGGTATTGCTGCCGATGTCCTCACCGGGAATAATGACGGGCTTCATTTTGGCGATGGCCAGGGCCGCCGGCGAAGTGGCACCCTTGATGATCACCGGCATGCTAAAAAGCGCCCCAGTGCCGGTCAGCAGCCAGTTCCCCTTCATCCACTTGGAGCGGAAGTTCATGCACCTGGGTTACCACATACTCGACATTAGCTGCAAGTCGCCCAATGTAGAGGCCAATCAGCCAATGATCTATGCCACTACGCTGTTGCTGCTTGTGATCGTTCTTTCCTTGTGCAGTACCGCCATCTACTTGCGTAATCGGATGAGGAAACGATACCAGCTCCGCGCCATTTGAAAGTCGGTTATATGGACACAATTATGGAAAAGCATCCTCGCCCAGTAGTCCCGAAACCGGCGGTGCCGGCGTCGGAAGCCGCTGCGCCCTCAGGAGGCCCGCACGTGCAGCCGCCGGCCGAGCGGCCGCTGATAGCCGACCCAATCGTCTCGTGCCGGCAACTTTGTCTGTACTACGGCGCGGCGCAAGCGTTGTTCGACATCGACCTGGATTTCCCTCGCGGCGAGGTGACCGCCCTGATCGGCCCTTCCGGCTGCGGCAAATCGACGCTGTTGCGATGCCTCAACCGCATGAACGACCTGATCGACGGCGTGCGGACCACCGGTAAATTGCTGTTGGACGGGGAAGATATACTCCAGCCAAACGTGGATGTTATCGCACTGCGGCGCAGGGTTGGAATGGTCTTCCAGAAAGCGACCCCTTTCCCAAAGAGCATCTACGAGAACGTGGCCTACGGGCTGCGCATTGCCGGCATACGGCAACGATCGGTGCTGGATGCGGCCGTTGAACGCAGCCTGCGCCGCGCAGCACTATGGGACGAAGTGAAAGATCGACTTTACGAATCCGCCCTGGGCCTTTCCGGCGGGCAGCATCAACGGTTGTGTATCGCCCGGGCTATCGCCATCGACCCCGAAATCATCCTCATGGACGAGCCTTGCTCGGCGCTTGACCCGCGTTCCACCACCCGCATCGAAGACCTGATCGCCGAACTCCGTGGTCAGTACACCATCATCATCGTCACCCATAACATGCAGCAGGCTGCCAGGGTGTCGGATTGGGCAGCCTTTCTCTACGAAGGCAGGCTCATCGAGTTCGGTCCGACCACTAAGATGTTCACTGCGCCGGACAAGAAACAGACCGAGGACTACATCACCGGCCGTTTCGGCTGATGCGCGCCAGAAGCCCATAGTCTGCTTGTCACTCGTTGAACCTGGTTTTCAGTTATCCAGGCAGTTCGACTATTCAAGCAGCTTGCCCGCGCCGGACGGCGGCCGGAGTGGATAGAAAGTTCATGAAACTGACCTGTCACGGCCGGCTGCATGTCCATATAATCCTGGATGGCCGGCCAAGTAGCTGCCTGGGGCAATTTAGCACGTGGCGGTCGAAGCTTGGGACGCCGCCGCGCCGGCAGACGTACCGGGATGTTTTGTATTTTGCCCCCCAGCGTTCGGATCAGGCCCAGCGACGCGAAGTTCCGGCTGTAGCAAGTCAGCCAGCCGGCCGCTGATATGCTAAGCTTGGTGCGGGCCGAACGGCGACTTTTTTGCTTGGAATACGCTTAGTTTCTGCTTGCGCAAACTTTACAAGACTGCAATGCGGCAACCTTTGACACCATTGTGTTGGTAAGGGAGCTTCCATGTCGGTTCATTTGCAGCGGGCGTTGGAACGTCTGAAAAAGGAAATCCTCTCTTTGTGCGCAATGGTGGAAGACCAAGTACAGATGGCCGTGCGTGCGCTGGTCGATCGCGACGCCCAATTGGCGGCCGAAGTAGAAACTCGCGACGCGGAGATCGATCAACGCGAAATCGAGGTGGAGGAAGAATGCCTGAAAGTCCTGGCGCTGCATCAGCCAGTGGCCGGCGACCTGCGCTTTGTGGTCGCGGCGCTGAAGATCAACAACGATTTGGAGCGGATAGGCGACTTGGCCGTTAACATCGCCCACAAAGCGGCTGCCTTTGCTGCCGAGCCGCCTATGAACATTCCATTGGACATTGATGGCATGTGGGATAGGGTACACGGGATGCTCCGCGACGCCATCGACGCGATGGTCAATCTGGACGCCAAGTTGGCCCACGATGTCTGCCGGCGCGACGACGCGGTTGACCAAATGAAACACCAAGGACGCCTGCTGGCAGAAGACCTGATGTGCCGCCAGCCGCAGCTTATCCGCCCACTGCTGCGGCTGCTGGCAGTCACGCGCAACCTGGAACGCATCGCCGATTGCGCCACCAACATCGCCGAAGACGTCGTTTACATGGTCGAGGGCAAAATCGTCCGGCACGGCGCAGCCGATTGACAGTCCCGGGGACGCCTTCGGCTTCTGCGGGTCTTATAGACCATCATCGAAAACCCTGGCCGCCAACGCGCCCCACGAAACGGGGGAGACGGCAGAACCACCCTATAGGTGGGAAACCGTGACAAGTCAGTTGCGTTGCGAGGGCCGATATCAGACGTCCTGGCTTCCGTTAATGCGCCACCACTGCCCGCGCGGAGCGGAACGCGCAGAGCGTAAACGGTGCAGCAACAGCCGGGCAGAGTCGGCAACGATCAGACCTGACGACCGCAACCGGTTTTCGGCAAACGACCGTTGCCTGCCGATCAAAAGCCGCAACCGTTTTTCAAATCACAACTTATGTGGGCGCATGAGGATTCGAACCTCAGACCTCGTCCTTATCAGGGACGCGCTCTAACCAACTGAGCTATGCGCCCAAGCGTCCACGGCCAGCAACGCAAAAATCTAATTACTTGCCAGCCGAAACACGCGAAAGTGGTTTAAGTTCGGCTGCTACTGGCGGTTTTGTACACTGGTGCCATTCGTTTCGGTCGACAACTCTAGAACTTCAGTATTGTAGCTCGGCCCGGTCGTATGTGGAAGTATACTCTGCACTCATTGAGCCGGTTGCGCTGTGCGGAAAGTACCTGTTGCACTGTGCGGAAAGTATTAGTAAAGCGGGTTTACGGTGAAGGTTCAATAACCGTTACCCGCAGTTGAGGCGTTTTTTCACCGGTTTTGGCCAGCTTCAGCAAGTTGCCGGGGAGTGTTTCGACCAGGCTCCACTAGGTGCGGGGATTGGTTGCCATGTCCCGTCGCCGCCGCGAAGCGGCGCAACGTCAAATAGCCAGGGGCACTTGCCCCTGGAAAAAAACATTCACCCGAGGCCAAAGCCTTAAAAGGGCAATCGACCAGACCGGGAAACCCCAGAGCGCCTGCACCGCGGTGTCACCAAAAGGCGGTTGCACAACGGCCGCCCCTTCGGGGCTTGGTTGCTGGGTGGGACTACACTACCAGGGGTTTACACCCCTGGCTATTGACTACTGCTTTTTCGGGGCAAATTGTGTTGCGTCAAACACGCTGGTGAAGTAACGCTTGGGCAAAGGGCTAGCCGGTAACTGGCCGCAGTGGATTCCTGCCTTGCCCTAATTTTTTTCAGCAACACTACTTTTGTTCGACTGTTTCCACAATCGTTTTACATCGCAACCGCCTCGCACTGGTTTGGAATGAGACGTTTTTCACAGCGACGATGCTTCGTTCTTGCCCGCGCGAAGTGTATATGGTTGCCGTCACGTAACCCATTATTGAGAACCGGTGGGTTTCCGCATTCAGAACCGGTGGGTTTCCACGCCGTCGGTCGTGTCGGAGCCGCTTACGATTGCCAATCGCCAACACTGCTGTGGACTATTGCGCTGGAAACGGTGTTCTGGCCGTCGCGCCACCGCTTTCGCCGGCACTCGGAAAACAGCCCGGCTAACGCCGCAGCAGCGGCTGGCGTGCGGCAGTGCGTTTGGGGCCGATTGCCACGCCGATCCAACCGTCGTCGATGGTAAACTGGGTTACTTCCAAATCGGCCAATTCTGGTGCGTTGGCCAGGCGTTCGGGCGTGATGCTCCACGGTGTCTTTTTGGAGAACACACGCGAGAAAATGCCCCGCAAAGCGATTTGAGCACCCAGGTTCAGCCGCTGTCCGGCAAGCTGAATAATGCCGTGCCGGGTCAGCTCGGCCGAGCAGCCGTTGACTTCCGGGACGTAAACAGCTTGGACTTGGAAGTTATCCCAATATCGGGGTGGTTTGCTCAAGCGGGCGATGGCCAGCGTCAGCACCATTTGTCCGTTGTGGCATTGCACGCGAACTGCGTCTTCGGCGGCAAAGGAGATCTGCACGTCGTCGTGCTCGGTATTCGGTTCCCAGGGGGCCAGGTAGTCGAGTCTTGCCGCAACGTGTTCGATAAGCTGCGGCAAGGTGAAGGTCTTTCCGTCCAGATTCAGTTGCTGCAAGGCGTTGTTGATTGCCGATTCGTGGATCTGGACGCTGGCCAGGCTGTCGAGCGGAGCCTGAGGCCGGGGCGTATGGCTGCCCAGTTGTTCTTTGCCAGCCATCCGCAACCGTACAGCGAAGCGCTGCTCGGTAGTTTCGGCGCTGATGATCTGTGGCTCCAGCGCCAAGCTGTGCAAGGGGGCGATTGCCCGCTGGTTAACCCGATCGGCCGCCTCGCGCAACCGCGCCGTGGCCTCGCGCTCGATTGTTTCTCGCGCCTTGTGGGCCACTTTGAGCTTGATCTCCCTGGCCGCCGCCGGACGTTTTTGTTCGTGCTGGGATCGGGCAATGCCTTTGACCAGCGAGCCGAGTAGCGGCACGCCGTCGAAGTCGGTTTCCACGTCGGCCAGTCGCATGTGCGTGGAAACCTGCACCTCCACCGGCTCCAGGCGCACGCCGGTGAGGTCCACTTCGATCGGCTTGCGGGCGAAGTAGTAGGCCGTGCTGTTGTTGTAAAAAGTGGCTGGCCCGCTGCTGGAGGCCGTGCTAGAGGCCACTTCGCCGGTAACTTCCAAGGCCATACGGATGCGGCTCGGATCGGGAATCATGCGAACGCCCACATGCGTCGTCGTCAGGCTCTGCCCGTAAACAGGCAAGCCCAGGACTGTGTCGCAAACCGGTGCGCACTGCACGGGCTGCTGGGGCAGTAGCCGATTGAGCAACTCGGCGCTGACGGATATCCGCAAGTTGGCGTTGCGGTAGTGTGTTTCCAACCGCTGGCCTAGCTGCTGGTGTTCGGGCAGCGGCGAATTGACCAGCCACAGAACATCGGTCGCCAGTTGTCGAGCGTGGCTGGGCAAGCGCGATTGCTCGTAACGCTCCAGATGAACCAGCAGATCGCCCGGCGCGACCGGCCGCAGCGCAATCCGCCGCAGATGCGCCTCCAGCGTTCCCACCGGCCCCCGGGAGACAAACGCCCGCTGCCGGGCAGACATCGCCGAATAGTTCAACCGATACAATACCTCTTCGGCAAGCATGCGGCTTTCTGCGGGCGACGCCGACGGCCGGGTTGCCTGGTGCAGTGCGTCCAATAGCAGGAACTCTCGCCAGGCTCGCCCTTCCGGCCCGCGGGCCAGCAGCGCGTCGACCTCACGCAGGCAGAACGCCAGTTGCTCCTTTTCTTTTTGGACGATTTCCGCTTCCAGCGGAAGCGGCTGCGCAAAGGCTGGCAAGGCACGCCAAACGTCCAGCCGACGACGCAAAGCATGGCCTGCTTGCCGGAGCCTGCGGGCCAGAGTCGGGTCATTGCTCTGCGCCGCCAGCTCGTAACAGGCATCGACCAACTGGTCGAGCCTGCCGATAGCAGCCGACGCCTGCGGCGATCCAGTCCCGTTGCTGGTGATCGCCGTCCCCAAATGCCGCACCCAGTATAGAACTTCTTTTGCCCAGCCGGCGCAGTACCGGGTTTTCGATAACTCATCAAGCGCGTCGAGCAGCGCCTTCGGCTCTTGCCACGACCGCTCTGGCTTCCGCGCCAGCGCGGATTGTTTCCGCGGAATTGCAGGTTCTGCCGGTGCAACAGACGGCCGGTGGTCCGTTTCTTCAGGCAGCTTGTCGAAAGGTTCCACCATGGGCTTGCGACGATGAAGCTCGATCGGTGTCGGTATATGCGCAAGACGTGGAACAACCTGTGGTTCTACTTGCGGAACAACCGGCAACGGGGCTTCGCTGAGTGGCTCGCGAACGGAAGGCGCTGAATCGGTTACAGAGTCAGTCGCTGGAACAGAGTCGGCCACAGGACCCGACGGCTCCGCGTGAACAAAGCCCAGCGGGCCCGGCTGTCCCAGCGGGTCCGGATTGGCCGTCGGCTCTGGATTGGCCGTCGGCTCTGGATTGGCCGTCGGCTCCGGATTGGCCGGCTGCATTGAGGGTTCTGCCGGCCCACCAGAGGCCGATTCGCTGCGCTGAGGTTCTGCCAGGTCGTAGGCAGGTGGGATGTACCCCGCCGCAGTCGATGTCGGATTATCGTTTTGCGCAAGAGCAACTGTTTCACCATCGTTTTGCGCAAGAGCGAGTACTCCGCTGGGTTCGCTGGTTTGTTCAGATTGGCTGGCACCCTGCTGAAATTTCCTTTCGGCCGATGATGGCAAGTCTTTCTCCACCCTAGAGTTAAGTGCGTCCAATTCCGAACCGGCGCTGTGAACTGGGCCGGACAGTCCCGGCGCGAAAGAAGGGGTGGGCGCATCTGGGGCGCTCCTTTGGGCGTCGAAGGCATTGCCGGCTGCAAGGTTAAGCTTGGAAGGTGCATCGCGCAGGGCGAAGTGGTTCCAAATTCTTGCCAGCCCTACAATTATGACTATAAGTAAAGCCGCAATACCGAACGAGCGCAGTACGGTCAAAGTGCTGGACTGACGCGGCTGGTGGCTCATATCGGGGCAATCCATTGCTTGGCGCGAGTGCGCAATGGCAGGCTGCGCATACCATCGCCGTAGTCAATTGGCATTGATTACAATCGGACGCGCCGCGTCCGGTGGATGAGTTACTTGCCCGTCCAGCAGTTTGACCAAGGATGTGGGTACTGCTAACAACAGAATAATGACAACCAGCGCCAGAATAATGGCAACAGAAAGCAATCAGTTTTCTGCATATCGCAACTGTCGGTGCGGCAGTATGTTACGATCGGCCAAGCGGCGCAGCGCAATAGCTTCGTGCTACCGGATGGTGGTATTTGATAAGAAAGCAATCATACTGCTAGCCGGAGGCGGCGCTGCAATGCAGCTACAGAGAATCGGACTGTTGCGCCGCCATTCCAGGTGCATGGTTTACTCCTGCGCCGCCTTGCCCAGATACTTCTTGTAAGCGGCAACAGCAAGTCGGTCGCAGCGCTGGTTTTCCGGGTGGCCCGAATGCCCCCGCACGTACCGGAAAGTAACCTGATGTTTGGAGAGCAGCCGGTCAAGCTCGCGCCACAGGTCTTCGTTCTTGATGGGTTCCCAGCCCTGTTTGGAGCGCCGCCGCCACCCGTTGGCTTTCCACTTGGCCAGCCACTGGGTTATGCCGGTGCCAACGTAGGTACTATCCGTAACGACCTCCACGCGGGTAGGGCGTTTGAGTCGCTGGAGGCCGCGGATGACGGCCATCATCTCCATGCGGTTGTTCGTGGTTTCTGGTTCGGCCCCCGAACACTCAAGTTCTTTGCCAGTAGGTAGATGCCTCAGCAGAAACGCCCACCCCCCCGGACCAGGATTACCGCTGCAAGCACCGTCGGCAAACAGGCGTACTTCGGGTTCGTTGTTTTGACAGTCGGATGTCATATAAAGCACTGATTCGTGAAGACAGCCACAAGTGCCGCGAATTCTTTTGGGCAAGTCCTAACGCAGCCTCCAGTCGCAGCCAAACGGCGTCATGGAGGGACGCGCTCCGTCGCGTCCGCTGGCACTGGGCACACGGCCACGACGGAGCGTGGCCCTCCAGGTCGCCGGAAAAAAACTGCGCGCAAAACGCGCACAAGCTTCGCCCGAAGCCACTAATTTTACAACACGATGGCCGCCGGAAAACCGTTACAGCCTATGGCGCACGTTTCTGTCGTGTGCCTCTGGCGCAGCCGGCTCCCACGCGCGGCTTTTTTTGATGGCGGGAGGATTGGCGGCGTGGGTACCCCCTTTATTTGCGTCAATTTGTGTGTAATATTGCGTGTTTTGGCATGGTGTGCATCGGGCAGTGCGGGCAACGCACGTGTTTACCGTAGTTCGGGGCTTCGGCGGCGCTGCCCGATGCCCAACCAAGTGTAGCCGAGGAGTGCGGCAAACGTGGAAGTGTGGCCGGCAATCGATTTACGGGGCGGGCAATGCGTCCGGCTTCAGCAGGGTGACTACCGCCGCGAGACTGTCTTCGGCGACGATCCGGTCGAGGTGGCCCAGCGCTGGGTGTCTCTGGGCGCTAAGAGACTACACCTGGTCGATCTGGACGGTGCGCGCGACGGCCGACCTGCCAATCTGCCAAGCGTTGCGGCGATTGTAAGCAGCGCAGGCGTGCCGTGCCAGCTTGGCGGCGGTATCCGCAACGAACAGACGATAACTGAGCTGTTGGAGTTGGGAGTACAGCGAGTCATTATCGGCACGCTGGCAATGGAGGAACCCGATTGGTTCCGCCAGATGTGCCGCACCTATCCGCAGCGGCTGGTTTTGGGGATCGACGCCCGCGACGGCCGCGTGGCTACCCGCGGTTGGCTGCAAACCAGCAGCGTGTCGGCCGTGGAGCTGGCCCGCATGTTCGCCTCTGAACCGCTGGCGGCGATAGTGTACACGGATATCAGCAGAGACGGGATGTTGTCAGGCCCGAACGTGGCGGCCATTTCGGAGATGTGTGCAGCGGTCAGCTTGCCGGTTATCGCTTCCGGGGGCGTCAGTAGCCGCGAGGACATCTTCCAGTTGGCTGCAATACCAGCGGCCGGTTGTATCATCGGCCGTGCATTGTATGAAGGCAGGCTCTCGCTGGCCGAGGCTATGGAAGCGGCCGGCGACAGTCGATAATGGGGAAAATAATCGATACGCGCATAAGGTCGATACGCGCATAAGATAGTCGACAGGCGCACGAAAACCGGCGGCGATGGCAGGCCGTGGTTAAAATCTTGCCGCGCATCACGTGTGGACTGTGTGTGCGCAGTGCATTGCGCGCGGCAGCGCCACGCTCTGCCGTGGGTGTCCATGTCGCGACAACCGATGCGGTCAACTGCTTTCGTTTATATGGGTGCAGTCGGAGGTCGCGCAAACCAAGGGCAGCGAACAATCGTGGAATGCCGGGCGGTAACAAGTTTGTAGTCGGCAACGCTGTTGTCTTTGTTTCCGCCCGCTTATTGCAACGTTCGATGGGGTAATAACATGGCCAATCATAGCGTAGCGGACATAAGAAACATTGCGTTTTGCGGGCACGGATCGTCGGGCAAGACGACCTTGGTCGACAAATTCCTCACCACCACTGGGACCATCAACCGGCCGGCCAGCGTCGACGAGGGCACCAGCATCTGCGACTTCGATCCGGAGGAAAAAGAGCACAAGTACACCATCGAAGCCAAGCTAGTTCATTTCGACTACGGCGGCCGACGCTTCCAGGTCTTCGACACCCCCGGTTATCCCGACTTCATCGGCCAGACCATCTCCGCCTTGCGCGCGGTGGAAACCGCCGTGATAGTCGTCAACGCCCAGGCGGGAATAGAAGTCAACACCCGGCGTGTATTCGCCGAGGCGAAGAAAGCCGGGCTGGGCCGGTTCGTGGTGCTCAATAAACTGGACCAAGAGAACATCAACTTTCCCCACCTGTTGGAAAGCATCCAGGAAATGTTCGGCAAAGCGTGCAAGCTGCTGAACGTCCCCCTGGGGCTGGGGCAGGAATTCCGCGGCGTGGCAAGCGTCCTGAAACCTCCAGCCGACCTGGCAGGAGCTGTGGTTGACCCCAGAGAACTGACCGACGCCTTGCTGGAATCGATCATCGAAGTGGACGAGGAAGCCACCGAACGGTACTTCGAGGGCATTCCGCCAACAGACGAACAACTCGGCCAGCTTATGACAAAAGCCGTGGCTGAAGGAAGTCTGATCCCCGTGCTGTGCTGTTCCGGGAAGACTGGCATAGGCGTATCGGAGTTGCTCGACACGCTGGCCATGTGCGCACTGCCGGTGGATATGGTCAAACGCACTGCGGTGGACAGCTCCGGGCAGACTGTCGAGGTATCGCCGGACCCGGCCGGCCCCCTGGTGGCACAGGTCTTCAAGACGCGCATCGACCCGTATGTGCAAAAACTCTCGTTCGTGCGCATCTACAGCGGCAAGCTGAAACGCGACAGTGTGGTGCCGATGGTCGGCGCGCGCAAGGGGCTGAAGATCGGTCCGTTGCTGGAAGTGCAGTCCGACGAAACGAGGCAGATCGACGAAGTCGGACCGGGCGGAATCGTAGCCATCGCCAAGACCGAGGAGCTGAAAACAGGCAGTTCGCTGGGCGAGCTGACGATGCCGCCTTTGCAGTTCCCCACACCTATGGTGGGCCTGGCCGTCAGCCCCAAAAGCCGCGGCGACGAAGCCAAGCTCTCCGGAGCATTGAGCAAAATCGTAGAGGAAGACCCCACTTTCCGCCGCGAATTGGACACCCAGACCAAAGAGATGGTAATCACCGGCATGAGCGAGCTGCACTTGCAGATCATCCGCGAGCGCCTGAAGCGCCGCGACAAAGTGGAAATAGAAACAAAGGAGCCGAAAATCCCTTATCGCGAGACGATCCAGGCGACCGCCGAAGGAATGTACCGGCACAAAAAGCAGACTGGCGGTCGTGGGCAATTCGGCGAGGTTCACATCCGCATGTTCCCGCTGCCCAAGAATGTCAAAATCGAGGAGTACGCCACCAAAGAACGCTTCCCCGCCATGAAGGAAATACATTACGACGAGGAGAACAATTTTCTCTGGATCGACTCGATCGTCGGCGGTGCGATCCCCGGCAACTTCATGCCTGCCGTCGAAAAAGGTTTCCGCGACCGGCTGGAGCGAGGCGTTATCGCCGGCTACAAAGTGCAAGACCTGTGCATCGAAGTGTTTTTCGGCAAACACCATCCGGTCGATAGCTCCGAGCAGGCCTTCAAGACGGCCGCCTCGATGGCCTTCAAGAAAGTGTTCCTGGAAGCAAAGCCGGCGCTGCTGGAGCCGATCGTACGCATCGAAGTTACTGTGCCTAGCAAGTTCGTCGGCGACATCAACAGCGATATGTCGGGCCGACGTGGACGAGTGCTGGGCATGGATTCGGCCGGCGGCGACCTGCAAACCGTCATCGCCGAGGTGCCCCTGGCCGAAGTAACCACTTACGCCCGCAGCCTGTCGAGCATCACCGGCGGACAGGGAAGCTACAGCATCGAGTTCAGTCATTACGATATCGTCCCGCCCAACATCCAGCAGGAAATCATCGCGAAAGCCAAACTCGAGGAAGAAGAGGAGGAGTAACCGCAATCAAGCAAGCAGCAACCACAATAAAACAAGCCGGCATAAGTTGAGCAACCGGCAGATTGATTCACTCTTGCGTCGGCGGCTACGCCGGGTACGATTTATTAGGCCATCGGCACTCGACGCCGCGCGGCTTGCCATGACGTGAGAAACCAAAAGTCGCCCCGCCGGACATTTGATTAAACAGATCGGCCCCCTTAGCTCAGTCGGTAGAGCACCTGACTCTTAATCAGGGAGTCGAAGGTTCGAGTCCTTCAGGGGGCAATCGGTTGGCTCTCGGTCGAGCGGCAGAGAGAGCCGTTGTGCATGGTGCCTGAAGGGCACAGGAGCAGTCTGACTATGACGATGGACAAGAGTTTGAGAATACGGCGAGGGTTGGTTCGGGTGCGGAGCGTATTGACCCGGGGCGAACGCATCGCGCGACTGAAGAGCGCGGATCGGTGGAAGGAGGGCGATAGCCCGCTGGGTTTGCCGAAGGTTCGAGTGTATAAGATCGCCGTCAAGAAGAAAAAGAAGAAGAAGGAAGAAGAGGGCGCAGAGGCTGCAGCATCGGCAACCAAGAAAAAGTAACCTGCCTTGCGCCGCTGTTTCTGGGCGCCGCTGTTGCTGGTTGGCCCGGATGACGGGCCGACGCAGCAGCACGGTCGGAAGCTAAATAAATCCAGATAATTACTAAAGTGGTGCAAGTGTGCGACATAGCTTGGGTTTCGCACTTGCCAGTAGTCCAACCACTTCCGGTATTTTGTGGACTTATTTAGGCATCGTGCTGGCCAGGCAATTAGCATGGCGCCACCGGTGGATGCGTCAATTCTGAAGAAAGGCGTCGTGCAATAGTTCAGGTGGGTAAATTGGGAGTACAGGGAAATGTGCGCGGCCTTGTGAGCGCGGCTCGGGTTTGGCACGCGTGGTTCCGGGGAACCGGAAAATGGGTAAGCTTCCAACCCGAGACCGACCCAACCAACTCTTCCACCTACAATCGAAATGCACACACGCCCCCAATCGAACTTTCTACTTGTAATCCAGTTGCGCACATGGGCAGTCTAGTTGGCGCGTCCAGTCTAGGCGCAGCTTTGTAAATGCACTTTCCGGAAAACTGGAACAGACATAAAGCCGATGGCGTGAGTGATTGTAGATACGCAACTGGAAGTTCTGCCGCCGCAGGAATGTTGTCAGTCACAAATTGGTGTGGGAAAACGATTTGAGGCATTTTTCGGAAAGTGCGGCGGTAAGAAAACCTGCGCGATTGGTATCCGATGCGTGTACGTCTGGAATACGGGCGTAGTGGGCTGGAAGTACAGCTGCCCGAGCGCCATCTAGTCAAGTCTCTACAATACACGGAGCCGGAGCCGCTGGCCGATCCGATTGGAGCAGTAGAGCAAGCGCTGGACGAACCGATGGGCACTGCGCCGCTGTCAGAGTTGGCGCGAGGCCGCCGCAACGCTTGCGTGGTGGTCAGCGATGTCACACGGCCGGTACCGAACTGGGTGCTGTTGCCGCCGTTGCTGGAGCGTCTGGAAAAGGCGGGGATTGCGCGCCAGAACATTTTGATTCTGGTGGCCACCGGACTGCACCGCCCTAACGTTGGCGACGAGCTGGTCGAGATGCTCGGCCAGCACGTGGTAGAGAACTATCGCATCGAAAACCACGATGGGCGCGACCTGTCTTCCCACACCTATCTGGGCCAGTCGCCGCGCGATGTGCCCATCTGGATAGATAGCCGGTACGTCGATGCCGATTTGAAGATTACTACCGGGTTGATCGAACCGCATTTGATGGCGGGTTTTTCCGGCGGCCGTAAGCTGATCTGTCCCGGGCTGGCGGCGCTGGAGACGGTAAAGATTTGGCACGGCCCGGACTTTTTGGAACATCCCAATGCCCGAGCCGGGGTGCTGGAAGGCAATCCGGTACACGAGGAGAACACATACATCGGGCGTCGTGCGGGCTGCGACTTCATCGTCAATACGGCGATCGACTCCCAGCGGCGCGTGCTGAAGGTAGTGGCCGGCGACATGGAAGGCGCTTTTTACGAGGGAGTGGCGCTAGCGCGCCGTGTGGTCCGCGATACGCTGCCAGAGCCGGTCGATATCGTGGTGACCAGCGCTGCGGGCTATCCGCTGGATGCGACGTTCTACCAGGCGATCAAGGGGATGGTGGCTGCGCTGCCGATAGTTCGTCGCGGGGGCACCATAATCTTGGCTGCCGAAATGAGCGAGGGCATCGGCAGTCCCGAGTTCCAGCGACTGTTTGTCGAGAATCCTTCGCTGGAAGCGTTCTACGAGAGGCTGCTGAGCAAGAGCAGCTTCACGCTGGATCAGTGGCAGTTGGAAGAGATGGCCAAGGTCGCCCGACACGCCAAAATCAAAGTCTTTTCCGATCGCTTGCCTGCCGAGACGCTGCGGCGGCTGTTCGTCCAGCCGGCCGAAAGCGTGGAGGGCGCGGTTGCCGAAAGCCTGGCCGAGTATGGCCGCAATGCCACGATAGCAGTAATCCCCAAGGGCCCATACGTGCTGGCCGAGTTGGCCGACGGTTAGCGCGCAGGCGCCGGTTGAACAGCGGCTCAACGCTTCTGGGGTACAAGCTCTGCTTTTCTGGCCGGATGGGTGCATTTGGCAAGTGATTGTAACGTCGTAAATTACGACGACTCGACCAGCGCAAAGTCTGTGCCTAACCGATTTCTAACAATTACACCGCTGGTAAGTGCCCTAACGGTTTTTTAACATGGTTTTAACCATGATGTGGGGCACAGTGGTGAAGTTGGCAACGGCAGTAGCGCTTTGCTTGCCTGTAGTTCTGCTGGCGAGCCTGGCCGGTTGTACTGGGCCGCAATCGAACATTCGACCGGCCGAAAAGACTATCATCCGCGCCGAAGGTTCCGACACGATGGTCAATCTGGCCCAGGCCTGGGCCGAGTTGCATCACCAGTTGTATCCAACTGTAGAAGTGCATGTGCTTGGCGGTGGTTCCGGAGTGGGAATCGCCAGTCTTATCGACGGCACCTGCGACCTGGCCAACTCCAGCCGCGAGATGACCGCTGAGGAAAGGCGCAGCCTGCGCGAAAAGCGCGGCGTGGAGGCCGTCGAGTACGTCGTGGGTTTCGACGCTCTGGCAGTATATGTGCACAAGAGCAATCCCCTTGACACCATCAGCTTGCCCGAACTAGCCGAGATATTCGGCGACGGAGGCACAATTACCCATTGGTCGCAATTGGGTGTTGAAATTCCCGGCGCCCGCAGCGGCCGAATCATTCGCGTCAGCCGGCAGAATAGCTCGGGTACTTATGCGTACTTCCGGGAGACAGTGCTGGGCAAGCGGCGCGACATGGGGCTAGGCTCGCTGGACGCCAACGGCTCCAAGGATGCCGTTGCGCTGGTATCGCGTACTCCGACGGCTATCGGGTACACGGGAATGGGCTATATCACCGACCAGGTCAAGGTGCTGCGCGTGGCACGGCGTCCTGGCGAGCCGGGCGTTCTGCCCTGCGTGCGCACTGCGACAGATCGTTCCTACCCGCTTACACGCCCCTTGTTGATCTATACCGCCGGGCATCCGCAGGGACAGCTTAAGCAGTATATCGATTGGATCATGGGTCCGCAGGGACAACAAGTGGTGCTGGAACTTGGTTACGTGCCTGCCAGTGCAGGGAGCGCACAGACACGCTGAGCTACTTCGCAGCGAAAGGGTGCGCTCCGTTGCCGCGCAGTTGTTGTCAGGCGCGCAGCCGGCAGGTTGCGGCAAGAGCCTTTGGGGGAATGAATCGGGGACGGCAGAGTGTGCCGGACCGCCCCGGCTCACGCGGGCTATAGGGGGCTGTTTGTACAGTGCGGGCGTTGATCGCGCTGAGCCGTGCGGGCCGATTCCTTGGCGACCGATCGGCAGTCGCAAACGTGAGGTCGAACGAGTAAAGCTGGTTTGTCGGTGCTTGGGAGAACTGATTTGGCAACTGACAGCGGTTCACAAGCCAAAGCGCCCGCCAGGCACTTCGGCAGGTTTGTTGATCGCCTCAGCGGCGGCGCCGCCATGGCCGCCGAGGTTGCCATTGAGTGGACGATCCGCTTGTGTGGCTGGAGCGCGATTCTGTTCGTCTTTGCCATTTTCTTCTTCGTATTGCGCGAAGCAGCGCCCGTGCTTTTCGGCAAGCTGGACCTGGTAGAGTTCTTCACCAGCACTCAGTGGCAGCCCACGTCGCTGGTCAAACCGCGCTATGGGGCTTTGGCGTTGATCGTAGGCTCGCTGTCTGTCACGGGGTTGGCCATGGTGCTGGCCGTTCCGCTAGGATTGGGGGCGGCAGTTTATATCTCCGAGTTTTGCGAGGGAAAAGTCAGGGAAGTGCTCAAGATCGTCGTCGAGCTGCTGGCGGCAATTCCTTCGGTCGTGTGGGGTTTTATTGGGCTGATGGTGATAGGTCCGCTGGTGATGGATCTGGCTGGCGCTGAAGTAGGGGTGAACTTGCTCACCGGCGGCGTAATCCTGGCGCTGATGAGTGTGCCGGTCATTGTCTCGGTCGGCGAAGACGCTCTGAAGGCCGTCCCCGATTCCTATCGCGAAGCGGCTTTGGCGCTGGGCGCCAGCCGGTGGGAGATTGTTTATCGGGTGCTGTTTCCAGCGGCCAAGAATGGACTGTTGGCGGCAGTGTTGCTGGGAGTAGGTCGGGCGGTCGGCGAAACGATGGCAGTACTGATGGCCACCGGCCATGCTGTGCAGATTCCCCAGAGTTTAGTGGACCCCATCCGCACACTCACGGCGACGATTGCCGCCGAGTTGGGCGAGGCTGTGGCGGGTGGCCCCCACTATCGGGTGTTGTTCGTTGTCGGTCTATTGCTGTTCATCATCAGCTTCATAGTCAACTTGACCGCCGATGTGGTGGTCAAAGGGATAAAGGGTGAAAGCCGCAATTAAGCCATGGCGCCGGCAGCCGCGAAATTACCCGGTCTGCCAAGTGACACTGGCATTGCGGCGATAAACGGCTGTGTGGACAGGCCATGCCAGAGCTTTGCTATCGCGTCGCCTGGAGACGACAGCAGGGAGACTTCCAAGCGGGCGAAGATTTCGCCAGCTTTGCGGAAGCTGCCGCCGCGCTCTGGGCCTGGCAGCCGCAGTCGGAGACATCAGTCCCGTCTAAACATAATCCCGCCTGCACAAACGCGGTGGAAATCTGGTGTTGCCGCCAAGGGGAAGAAGCCGCGGTTGCTCCTCGGCCGCAGTACCGCTTCGTCGTTTACGGCAAAGTTAGCGGCGGTGGCGGCGACGGTAGCGAGGCCTCGCCCTGGTGGGGAGTGGGCGAAGCGATAACGGGACTTGTGGAGCTGCATCGTTCGGGAGCCATTGCGCTGCAACCGGGCCAGCGGCTCCGGCTTTGTCATCGCGAGATATTTGCCACCTCTGCCGGCCAGAAGCGCAAGGCTCAGGCCGAGAACATCGCCAGGATGGTGTTCCTGGCGATGTCGCTGATGCTGGTGATCCCTGTGGCGGCCATTCTCACATATCTGGTCATCAAAGGATGGCCGGCCCTGTCGATCTCATTCCTGTTGGAAAATCCTCAACAGCGGATGACGGCCGGGGGCATCTGGGCGCCATTGGTGGGCACGTTTTTTCTGGTCCTTATTTCTCTGTTGGTGGCCGCACCGATCGGAATACTGGCCGGGGTGTACTTGAACGAGTACGCCCGCGACAACTGGCTTACCCGAATCATCAATCTGGGCGTGGTGAACCTTGCTGGCGTGCCCAGCATCGTCCACGCGCTGTTCGGTGTGGGAGTGATAATGTTCTTTGCAGAGCTGAAGCGCAAGTACGGCGTGTGGGTGCCTTTTCATGATCGTTGTCTGCTGGCAGCCTCATGCACGCTGGCGGTGATGACGCTGCCGGTGATAATCACCAGCACCCGCGAAGCCCTGGCATCCGTTCCCATGTCGTTCCGCGAGGCTTGCTGGAACATGGGCGCTACCCGCTGGCAGACCATCCGCACGATCGTTCTTCCTAATTCGATAAGCGGGATACTCACGGGCGTGATATTGCAGGTATCGCGCGCCGCTGGCGAGACGGCGCCCATTTTGCTGACCGGCGCGGTGTTCTCGGTGCCGGTACCCGATCACGGATGGCGAGCCTTTGTTCCTTACGGCCTGCACGACCGCTGCATGGCATTGTCGATGCACCTGTACACGATTTCCACGCAGGTCGTCAATGTGCCGGAACATGTCGAATACGGGACTGCCGTGGTGCTGATCGGCCTGGTACTGGTAGTCAACAGTGTTTCCATAGGCTTGCGAGTTTACTTGCGCTTGCGCAAAAAGTGGTAGCCAATGAAGACCCAAACTGAACCAGCTGGACGGCTCTCCTCCGCCAGTGCCGCGTCCGGCCAGATACAGCAGTCGGAGGTGCATATCGCGTTCCGCAACGTCTCAGCCAGTTATGGCCCGGTGGTGGCGCTGCGCGAAGTGAACCTGGAGATTTACCGTGGGGAGATATTGGGGATCATCGGACCGGCCAATTCGGGCAAAAGTACACTGCTGAAGTGCATCAACCGCACCATCGACTTCGTGCCCAACGCCAGGGTGACCGGACAGGTGCTGATAGACGGCCAGGACGTACTGAGGTTGCGCAACGTGTACGCCTTGCGGCGACGGATCGGCATGGTGTTTCCGCTGCCGGTGGGCTTGCCGCTGAGCGTATATGAGAACGTGGCCTATGCGCCACGTCGGGCAGGGGTGCGGCAGCGCCACGAGCTTGACGCCATCGTGGAACGTTGCCTGCGCCAAGCTATGTTGTGGGACGAAGTGAAGGACCGGCTCGATATTCTGGGTACCAAGCTCTCCGGCGGCCAGCAGCAGCGCTTGACGCTTGCCCGGGCGCTGTCGCTGAACCCGGAGATTCTTTGCCTCGACGAGTTTTCCATCGCTATCGATCCGGTGACCACCATGCGCATCGAGGACATACTGCGGGAGCTGAAACGACGAGTGACAATCGTGCTGGTTACCAATCTGGTGCAGCAGGCCCGGCGCCTGGCGGATCGCACGGCTTTCTTCATGGCCGGTCGGTTGGTGGAAGTCGGCAGCACCGAGACGATTTTCGAGCATCCCCAGTGCGAGCTTACCCGCCGTTACGTGGTGGGCGACTTCGGCTAATGCCGGCGCCGGCCTTCAGGGTCGATCGGCGTGCGATACGTTTTCCGGCGGAACAGGCAGTACTTGTTTCTGAGGGACGCAAGCAGTAGAAGTTAAGTCAACCAGTCGCGCAATATGGCAACGGTTATTCGGCTTTCAGGCAGACGGGGAAGATTACAAATACGGCACCGCAGGTGTGGTTGAGCTTCGATCTGCACAACGGCACAATGAACCAGACCGACCTTACCGAGCAGTATGCCATCCAGACTCGTGCGCTGAACCTTTGGTACGGCGATTTCCAGGCTCTGTGTGACGTGACGATCAACATCCGCCCACGACGCATAACGGCGCTTATCGGGCCGTCTGGCTGCGGAAAGACCACGCTGTTGCGATGCTTCAACCGCGTCAACGAGCGGTATGGGAATGTTACCACCACCGGCGAGATACTGATCCACAACAAGAACATTTACGATCCGGATGTATCGCTGGCCGAATTGCGCAAGTCGGTAGGAATGGTCTTTCAGCGGCCCAATCCGCTGCCCATCTCGATCGCCGAGAACGTGCTGTTCGGGGTTCGCGTGCATCTTGGGCGGCGGCAGCTCAGCCGCAGCCGGTGCGCCGAGATCGTCGAAACGGCGCTGCGCGAGGTGGACCTGTGGGACGACGTCAAAGACCGCTTGCATCACAAGGCTACTCGCCTGACGCTGGAACAGCAGCAAAAGCTGTGCATCGCCCGTCTGTTGCCTTTGAAGCCCCATGTGATCTTGATGGACGAGCCTTGTTCGGCTCTTGATGCGGAGGGCATAGAGCGGATCGAGGCGCTTCTGGAGGCACTGGCCGAGAAGTACACTGTTGTTATAGTTACTCATAATATGGCTCAGGCCCGCCGCGTCAGTCACGAAACCATTTTCATGCTGATGGGAAAGATCGTCGAACATGCGCCGACTTTGCAACTTTTTCTCAATCCCACACACCCCGATACGGAAATGTACATCAGCGGTCGCTATGGCTGAGGGCTGACCGCTCGGGAGACGCAAGGAATCTGTCATGAAGCGGCCGCGGCTGTTTTGGGTTGTTTTTCCCGGGTATGTGCTGGTGACCATCGGGCTGATACTGCTGGCAGCCTGGTACAGCGAGAGACTGCTGCGCGATTTCTACCTGAACCAGAGCCGTCGCTTTCTGGAAGCACTCGCCCAGGCGTACCAGCACAGTATTGGGGAGCAACTCAGCACGGCCGATCCTGCCGAGTTGCAGCGCAAGGCCGAAGCCTTAGGGCGCGACACCGGCGTGCGGCTGACGGTGGTGCTGGCCTCTGGAAAAGTGCTGGCCGATTCGGAACACGATCCGCGCGCCATGGAAGACCACCGCGAACGTCCTGAAATCCGCACTGCGCTGGAAACCGGACAACCTACCTGGGCCGACCGTTATAGCCACACGGTTCATTTACCCCTGCGTTATGTGGCAGTGCCGGTGCGTGAAGACGGCCAGATAGTGGGCGTAGTCCGCGCCGCCATGTCGCTGGGGGATGTCGAGGAGGCCCTTCGCTGGTTCGAGTACCGCATTTGGATTGCGGCGGCAGGGGCCTTCGGGGCGCTGTTGCTGGCCGGGGTGTGGCTGCTGGCTTACCGCATCAGCAAGCCCCTGAAGTTGATGACCGAAGGGGCACGTCGCTTCGCCGCCGGCGATCTGGATTACCGGTTGCCTGCGATTGGGGCCCACGAAATCGCTACACTGGCCGAAGCCCTCAACGATATGGCCACTCAATTGCGCGAGCAGATGGAAACAATTGCATATCAGCGCAGCATTCAGGACGCGGTGATGATCACCATGGAAGAAGCTGTTATGACTCTGGACAACCAGGGACGCATTACCAGCATGAATGCCGCTGCTGGACGGCTGTTCCAGGTGGATCCGCTAGCTGTAGCCGGTCGGAGCTTTTACGAGGTGATGCGGAAGGCGGCGCTGATAGAGCTGGTCGAACGCACCGCCGCCAGTACCATGCCCGTGCAACAAGAGGTAGCGTGGTACAACGGCGAAAAACGCGTGCTCAGCGCGTACGGCAGCGTGCTGCGCGGTCCCGGCAACGAAAAGATCGGCCTGCTGGTTGTGCTGCGAGATTTGACCCGCATGCGGCAATTGGAGAACGTGCGCCGCGAGTTCGTCGCTAACGCCAGCCACGAGTTGCGCACGCCTATCACTTCTATCAAAGGTTTTGTGGAGACGCTGCTCGAGGGCGGCCTTGAAGACAAGCAGAACGCCGAGCGCTTCTTGCAGATCATCCACCAGCAAGTGAACCGATTGGGGGCGCTGGTCAACGACATCCTCAGTCTGGCCACTATCGAGAAAGACGACGAAGAGCGGGCGATTGCCATGGAGGTCTCGCCGCTGTTGCCCGTTCTCGAAGCCGCCCGAGAAAACTGTGCCGAAAAAGCTCGCCAGAAGCGTATCACCATCACCGTTTCGGCCGATGCGGAATTGACCGCGCGAATCAACGCCAGGCTGATCGAGCAGGCCGTGGTCAACCTGATCGATAACGCTGTGAAATTCAGCCCGGAGGGCAGCGAAGTCAAAGTAGTGGCCTCCCGCCAGCAGGATAGCATCTCGATAAAGGTCATCGACCAGGGCTGCGGCATCGAAGCCCGCCACCTGCCGCGGATGTTCGAACGGTTCTACACTGTCGATCGCTCGCGTAGCCGGCAGCTTGGCGGGACGGGTTTGGGGCTGGCAATCGTCAAGCACATCGTGCTTGCCCACGGCGGCACCGTGGGCGTCGAAAGCAAGGTCGGCGTCGGCAGCACCTTCACCATCAACTTGCCGGTGCACTGACCGCTTGCCGGTAAACCGACAACGGTGCCGTCCACTGCCTGGCGAGAAACCGGCGGCAACCGGCCCGATCATCTTGATGCTGTGGTTATTGGAGGCAGCATCACCGGCGGGGGCGGATTGCGGTCGATCTGCACGCGGTCGAAAACCTGTACTTCCGACAGCGCCATACCCCAGCCACTGCGCGGACGGCAAACTGCCCTCACAAATCGGGCATCTACGGGCGCGTCCAGTATCACGCGATAGGCGTATGCCAGACGGCCACCGGCAGGCAGGTCGTCGAACAGGGCCGACTGGTCCAGCTCCCAGGGAACATAGTCGGCCGGCGGATCGAATACCTGATTGAACCCTGCCGTGCCGGCGCGAGAGAAACTCTGCCCGTCAATGGAAGTTTCCACCACGATGCTCTCGGGGAAGGTCAGCCGGAAGCCGCCTTCCTGACCGGCGTGTACCCGCACCGCCTGCACCCGACGCACAGCCCCCAGGTCGATCGTTACGCTGGCCGGCGAATCCTTGGCGAACATCACGTAGGTGGGCATCCACTTTTCCGAGACATAAGTATCCGGCGGAGCTATGATGCCGTCGGTCAGGTCGGTGCCGGCGTCGGGATTGCGTTGGTCTTGCTGGCCTTGCAAGGTGTACTTGCGCCCTAGGGCCAGATTGTTGCCCCAGCGGTATCGCTCCCACGGCGGCCTTGCTCCCGGCCCGACATCCTGCCCGTCGGAGTAGCCGTACCGCACGTCGCCACCATCCGGATTGCTCCCTTTGAGGTTTACGCGCAGCCATTTCATGGTCGGATCGCGGTATCCGCCCACGTTGATCCAGTACTCGTAACTGGGGGCGACGACCAGCTCGGTGTGCTGCCGCTGGATGTCGCCTTCGGGCCGATGTTCGATCCAACAGAACGTCACCTCGATGGGCACGAATCGGGCCAGCCGCGGCTGATGATGGATCGTCATCGTCGCCATCTGAATGCCAGGACCACCATAACTTTTGGCCGCCCGAGGAGTCTGGAACTCGTATCGCAGATAAGCGGTGGTAGTATTCGGGGGCACATCGCCGACGGCGGTGTTCACCATCAAGTCCCACGGAGGCGAAGGATCGGTCTTCTCGTAATCGCAGATGTACCGGCGATCGTCCCACGAGTGCAGCAGCGCCACGCGGTCCGACTGGCCACGGACGCATACGCTTCCGCCGTACAGCAGGTCGGTGATCGGCGTGGGCGTTTCGATCTTCCAAGTGACGTGGCAGGGTTTGTTGTTTTCGGCCGGACGCAGCGTGGGCTTGTAACGGCCTGGCTCTGGCTCCACGTCCACCGACTGCTCTGCAAACGCAGTCCGCCTGTGATTGCCGCCGATCAGCGACGGCCGAAACTGGATCGTTTCTACCTGCCGGCCCAATCGCAACTGCACTCGGTTCGGCCCGCGGCGCAGGGTGGGGATGGCGTGGCGATTAAGCTGGGTGATCGTTTCGATCCGCAGCGCCGAAAGCAGCGCCTCACTGCCTGCCAGTTCCACTTTCACCAGATACTCGGTCGTGCCGGCCACTTCTTCCGTACAACGCGCCGTGCCCGATTTCAGCCCTACCGGCTGCCAGTTGATGCCCGCATCGCGCGACACCGAAATTGCCAATCCCCGACCCTCGGCGGCAATCGTGGCCGAGGTCGCCACATTGGCCGCCGAAACCTTGAAGACCACATGGCCACGGCCTTGCACGCCCTGCTCGGTCCAGCTTACCCCGGAACTGCTATACACCAACTCGCGCGTACTGGGGTCTTTCAGGTTCGGCGCGTAAAGCCACACACCATTGCCGCGGATATTGCGGATCCGTGCGTCCACGTCCTGATTGCCACGCACCGGGCGGAACGTGCCTGGGCCGCCATCCGGAAGCGGACGATAGTAACGAGTGTACGATTCTCCCGGCCGCAAATTCAGCACGTACCGGCGTCCCCATTCGGCGTACAAACAGTACCGATCGATGCTGTTTGGCGGCTTGAACGAGTCGTATCCGTTTGCCAGCGTGCGGCGGTTTTCCACGGGACGATCCGCAGCGCAGCGCCAGCCACGATGGTCGTCCGGGCCTTTGACGGGATTGGTGCCGCACTCGGGGGCGAAGTTCTCCAGATAGAATCGGGGATTCTTCTCGATCTCCTCGACCGAGGCCACCTCGCCCCGGTCGTTGAAACAATAGATGCTCATCGAGGCGTCGAACATGTGCCACGATTTGCCCCCGTCCCATGAACACTCGCAAACCGTGTGATCGCCAAGCTGGATATACCGGGCCTGCCAGCCCATCCGTAGCCACAGTGCGTTGTTTACGCCCGAGATTATCCCGCAGTTGCAGTATCCGTAACTGTTGAACATCTCGATCGGGTCGAGTACGAAATGTCCGTCTTCGATCGGATTGGTGGTTTGCTTGCGCAAGCGCTGCGACCAGCGCCAGATGGCAATCGCCTTCTCCTGTGGCGTGCTGTACTGCGATGTGATGGACCGCAGGTAGCTGTCGATATCCGTCAGGTCCGGAGTGCTATCGGTAACCAGCGTGATGTTGTACACCGCACCGGCCGACGGACTGCTATCCGAGGCTGGCCGACCGCTGCTTGCGGCCGCCGCGTGGTCTGTTGCCGCCAAACAGTGTTCCATTGCGGCAGCGCCCACAATAGCAAACAGCGCGATAGCGCACCGTCCGATTGCGGTTGTGGCCATGTCGATTCTCCCCGGATTCTCCGCGCGATGTGAGCCTGTGCAGGGACGACATTTTTCGTGCCAGCGCAACCCCGACCGTCATAAGGATGGTATAGTAATGGGCTATCAGCCGCCGTGGAGGACGCTGACCAAGGTTAATCGGCTACGGCGTAACTGGTGCGCGTTTTGCGCGCATGTTTTCAAATGATCTCGGGCATGTTTTCAATTTGATCTGGAGGGCCACGCTCCGTCCTGGCCGTGCGCCCATCGCCAAGGTACACGACCGGAGCGCGTCGCTCCATTTGGCGCGCCCCTTCGACCGCTCAATTTGGTTGCGGCCATAGGCCACTCCATTTTGTTGCGGCCATAGGCCGCTTTGGGTTACTGCTGCACGCCGGGAATGTCGAACGTGACCGGCAATCCCTTCTCGGGCGCGATCAAAAAGTTGGTCGCCGTGTATTGGAGCTTCATCGGTTTGTTGGGGTCGGCGGCTGCGATTCTCAGCAGGCTCACGGTGCCAGCCGGTAGCACGATTTCCTTCGGTCCCACTTTCCCCGTGTTTTCCAGCCGGATGTCTGCTTCGCAACGATTGCGCACATGCAGGAACACGGCATTCTTAATCCGATGGTGAGGCGGCTGGACTTCCACACAGGCTTCAAAGAAAGGGCGCAGCCACTGTTCGCGGCCGATCAATCTGCCCCGCCACCAGACGATGGTTCGGCCGGCTCGCAGGGCTTCCTTCAGCCCGTCAGCCGTTCTTTCTTTCGCCAGAACCAACGTGACCGTGCGGTGGTCGTCGGCTGTGTTCTTCCGCCGCAGTTCAGGTTCGTGTACATCGCTGGTGCCGATCAGGGTAAGGTCCTTCTCGATGGCCCATTGGTGCGCTTGCTGGTAGTAGCACTCGTTGTTGCATATTTCTATGCCGTGAAGCCACTTGTTCTCGTAAACCGTAGTGTGAAACTCGAGCCATTTTCCGCGTTCCGCCCCTTGCCAACCCGGATGGTTCCAGAATACGAACGCATCCTGCGCGTTGGCTCGGCGGAATACCTCCAGCAGGTCCTCGTGTTCCAAGGCGGCAAGGTCTTTGACGAACAATGCATTGAAGTGTCCGGGCGGGGTGTCTCTGGTGATTTCCGCCCCGCGGATCAGAAGAATATCCCGCGTGGCCGCCTCGCCAGCAGCCAGTACCGGCGAGCGGTCGTATCCGCGCGGCACGTCCTCCTTGTGCGGCCGATACTCTATATGGTCGGTGATAGCCAGCACGTGCAAGCCCTGCCGCCAGGCCTCGCGGATGCGTACCGGCGGCCACACATGGCCATCGGAAAACACGGTGTGCGTGTGCAAGTCGCAGACCAGCGTTCGATAGCCGGGCAGGTCGGGAAAGCGGATCTCCTGCCGGACATCGGGAATGCCTGGAACACGAATCTCGTGCTGAAGCTCTGCCGCCTGCACAGCGAAAGCCATGGCCAGCAACACGGGCCAGATCGTCCAACGTCGCATCGCGGGAAGCATGAGACGGCTCCTTGAGAAAAATGCGTTCGAGAAAGATCAAGTCTTGCCTGCCGAACAATGGTGGCTCGGGTTTGCCCTTTACGCGACTAATGGTATGGCCTATGTAGCACCGAAACAAGTCTGCGCCCTGAGGCTGAAGCCAGCCATCAGTGGTGGGGCGCCGGGCGCGTCGAAAAAAACATCTTATTAACATTACATCCAGGCGAAAGAAGCGCTCCGCGCCATTGCGGTCAGACATCGCGGGACGTGCGTGGCTGGCACAACAAGTGGAACGATCATCGGTCGATTGGAACGGCTGATCGCTGCGACCCCGGCGTTAGGAAGCGCCGGGGCCAATCTCACGCGAAAATCACCCGAACCCCGAAGGATTTCCTTTTCAGGTCGACCTTAAATCGGCTTGAGCGTAGTGATCCACAGCAGGGGCTTGTCTGCCTCGTCCAGGCGCAGCTCGTATTTCAGGCCCGCTTGAAAAAGCGCTCGGCGCAAAGCAGCGGCGTAGGTAATCTTGCCGGGTGGAAGATTGACGATCGCTTTTGCCGGTTCGATGCCGTGGCGAGCCAGCGCATTGTAGTCCAGCAGTACAGGAACTTTCACGCGCTGTGAAACGGCGCTGATCACATCGCTGGCCGGCACTTTCTCCAGATGCACATTGATCACTTCAAGCAGACCTGGAGCAAGCTGCTTGAGGGACTTATCGGGCGGCGGTTCCCAACCGATGGGCCAGATTTCCATCGACGGTTGCGACTGGACTATGGCAAAGCCTGCCCGGCCGTTCAAGCTCCGCGGCACAAGGCAATAGCCGGCCGGACGCAGCAGGCAGGCCAGCGCCGTTCCGCAGGACAGCTCCGATAGCTCTTCGGCGACAACATCGTCGCCCGCGTCCGCCGCCAGTTCTTTGGGGGTTTCTACAGGGACCCGCAGGGCGCGGCTGACACGCTGGATCGCTTCCAGCCGTGGCATACCTTTGGTGGAGAAGCCGACCGGTTGCCGTGCATGCTCGAGTATCTCGGCAAACTGTTGTTTAGTCAGTCCGAAGGCCACTTTGGCCGGTCGGCGTTCGGGCGGGCCGAGCCGGGCCAGCTCCTCCAGCCAATTGGCCATCTGTTTGATCTGGCTTCTTCGGTACCGGCCGCCAGGCAGTATAAGTTCATCGCGCGACTGAATGATGCCTGTAACCACGTAGATTGGCTGCTCGGGAGAGCCGAGCACTTCGATGCCAACTTTGTCGCCTGCCGCCGCCCCGCGAATGCGGACATTCTTTATGCCCGCTTGCCCAAGCGCTTGTCCCCATTCCTGAAACGCCGCGGCGGCCGTCAGCGGATCGCCTACCAGTTCCAGCCGCACCTGGCCGACGGCTGGCTGGGCGGCCAAAATGTTCATCCCTTGCAATAATAGCAACAGTGACGCACCCACAAGCAAGGCCGCAATCGCAGCGATCGGTCGGCTTGCTGTGGGGGCAATGTTCTGCGACAGCTTGTCCATCGGTCGTTTTCTCCCGTAACATTTGCCAGTAAATTATAGCCGCTGCTATTGCCCAGCGAACGAAATGACCGAGCGATGAGCCGACCGTCCACTAACCAGCCGGGGAGGCCGAGCTGCGAGCATACGCAGTGCTGCGCTGCGCTGAAGCCGGAATGCTACGGCGGCATCGTGTTGTGCGGCGGCCGCAGCCGGCGGATGGGCCGCGACAAAACGTGGCTGCGGTTCGGCGCTGAAACAATGCTCCAGCGCGTGGTCCGTTTATTGGGCGAAGCGGTGGACAGGCTGGTGGTGGTCGGGGGGATTGGTCAGCAGTTGCCTCCGCTTGATGGGTCGATCCGCCTGTTGCGCGACCGACAAGCAGACCGTGGTCCGCTGGAAGGCATCGCTGTGGGACTGGCCGCACTCGGCGGCAGAGGAAACGGCGTGGAGCAGTCCGGCCCGCTTGTGCCCGAGTCGGCTTGCCTAACCCGACATGACGACAGCTCGCTGCGTGCCAGCGACGTTTGCCGCATCAGGCTGGCTTTCGTCGTTGGCTGCGACATGCCCTTGTTGCGGCCGGCGCTGGTGCGGCGGATGCTCGAGTTGGCCGCCGGCTATGACCTTCTGGCGCCGGCGATAGAGGATCATTACGAGCCGCTGGCTGCGGTTTACAGCTTGGACGTACTGCCGCACATCGAAAAGTTGCTGGCAGCGGGCCGACGGCGTCCGATAGAGCTGTTTCCGCTGGTCCGCACCCGGCTGGTCAGCGAAGATTGCCTCCGCCATGCCGACCCGCAGCTCCAGAGTTTCTTCAACGTCAACGGACTGGCCGATTATCGCGCGGCATTGCGATTGGCCGGATTGAGCGAAGACGCCGATTACGACGCACAGATCGGCGGCCGGACGTGAGGCGATCGCCCTGGTGTGTTATCAGCGCGGCTGGGGGATGTCGCGGCGAGCGATAATCACCGCCGCAGCCACAAGCCCCGCCAACCCTAGCGCCGCCAGGGACCCATTGCAAGCGATGGCCATCCAGCCCCACGGCGGATGCTTCAGCGTCAGCTCTTGCGGTCGGTATGCGCTCATGAAGGTGCAGTAGTTCAGCCACCAGCCATCACGCCAAATCAGGCGCACCAGATCGATGCCGGAAGCCACCACGAATATCGCCCCGGTGACGATGATCGTCCGCCAGCGATCGCAACTCAGCGCAGAAACCAGATTGGTCAGTCCGATAAGACAAAGCATCAGCGTAAACAGGTTGACCGTCCCGGGCAAATAGTACCGGGGCGAAACGTCCGGCGCCATATCGACCGTCAGCAAACCCAGTGCTATGCCGCCCCATAGCGAAGCGGCTATCGCTGCCGCGCCGAGGGCGGCTACTACAGCATGCGCCAGCAGCACCGATGCGCGTCTGACCGGCAAAGTGAACAGCAAATCGCCGGTGCCGCGATTGATTTCGGCGCTGATGGCCGAACCGCGCCCCAGCGCCCATCCCAGGCACACCAGGAACGTTATTGCATGCACAAAGGGGAAGGTGAGCTGACCTATGGGAGAGGCCAGATCGGCCACCGGCACGGGCAGCGCAGGCTTGATGAACTCCAGTACGAATTGCAACAAAGTGCTGACCGCCGCTTTTGGCAGGGTACTCATCAGCCAAACGAATACCCAGCCGAACGCCAACAGCACTGCCATCGATGCCACAAGCTGTACCCAGGCGTCGGCAATCGCTCTTTGCCACAAAGCACGGTTCATTCTTTCATAATATCAACTCGGCGCGAAACCAACAGCACACGTGGGTCTCAGTAGGCCAGTTCACATGCTGTCTTTAGCAGGGCCGAGTTTTTCAAACCGCCAGCGCTAGATTACCATGGACTTATGGCTTACTGGGACTTATGGCTCGCGGGGCCGTCCGACGAGTTTTCCTTGTGCGGCGCGCGGACCCAACCAAATGGCAGCGACGCGCTGCTTCGCCTCCGCTGTGTTTTCGTTGATATTGCTTAGGTCACCAATGCGAAATGCGGCCACGACGGAGCTTGGCCATCCAAATCAATTGAAAACATACGCACGAAACACAGATAAATTGCGCCACAAGGGACTGAACTGCCGGCGAACAGTATGCCCGCTTTCAAGCACCTTTCCAGGAGGACCAGGCAATGTTGCACCATGCCGCTGTATTAGCTGCAAGCATCCTGGGGATCGACGTCGGTTGGCAACCGCTGCCCGAGGGGGGCGTCGAGTACATAATCCAAATCCCGCTGCAGACGTTCGAGGTTCTCAAGCCGGGCGACCTGGTGCAAAGCCGCGTGCCGGAAGAGGTAAAAGACATCCGGCAATGCCGCGTGGTTATCGGCCGCGCGGCGCTGCCTCGACAACTGCCGCGCCAGTCGAGCGGGCAATCGCCCACGTCGTCTCCTTCGGACAGTGCCGGCAAACAGCGTGTTGAACATGCCGCAGCAACAGGTGGTGTGTTTGGGCAGGACGACGGCTCGCAAACCGGTTCATCTGAACCGGGCCAGCAGAACCATGTCGATCAGCACGCCGCCGCGTGGTGGCCTACAGTTGCGGCGCTTGTAGCGTTGTTCGCCTCTTTGGGAGCAAACGTTTATTTGGGTTGGCTGACTTGGGAATTGCACCGCCGCTGCCAGACGGCGCCGTCGCAACCTACAGCGGCCGAGCAGCCGGAGGAGCAATCGTAGGAGACGCACTCCATCGGAACCTACTTTCCGTGCAGTAAAGCCGGTACTAAGGAATTTCGCGATCGGCCGCCCGCACAGTAGCCAATTTCCTGACTGGCCAATCCACCGTGTCGATCATTCGTTCGCTTCCGACAGGCGACCGTCTTCTGACCGGGCGGCGCCATTGCTGCCGGTTGCTGGTCTGGCGGTGTTGGCCGCCAGTTCGCGGCTGTCGAAATAGTCGGCGTCGAAACTGCGGCGCTGGCTCGGTAGAACGGGGGTAACTGCCGGCTGGCTCGACTCACCGGCGGTTTTGTCATCCCGTTGCGCAGGCGGGCGACGCGATTGCCGACGGGCCTGCGCGGCCGGCGGCGCAGCGGGCGGCGCGGTCTCCACCACTGCCGATCTGTCTGAAGCCTGCCCCTTGCTCCTCTCCAACGGCGCCAAACGAAGCGTCGGCGGATTGGGGCGATTGCACTCGGGCAACCGACCGACCGGTACGGACAGGTCTGCGAAAAGTGCCAGCATGTGTTCGTGGCAGGTAAAGACCAGCAGTTGATGCCCGTCTTCAGCGAAACGATGTAGCAACCGTGCGGCCGCTTCGGCGCGCTGCGAGTCGAAGTTCACCAGCACATCGTCCAGTATCAGCGGTAATCGTGTGCCGCGACGGGCGAAGCTGTCGGCCAGCGCCAAGCGCAGGCTGAGGAAGAGCTGCTCGCGCGTACCGCGGCTGAGCGCCTCGACTGCCAGTGTGCGTCCGTCCGCCTGATCGACACGCAATGTTCGCTCTTCCAACGGTGTCCACACGCGCAGCATCCTGCCGCCGGTGAGCACACGCAAGTATTCCGAAGCTGTGCGGAGCGTGTCGGGCTGCCGCTCGGACTCGTAACTGCGGCAGATCGTCTCCAGCAGCCCGCCGCACACCGCCAGTACTTGCCAGCGCCGAATAAGCTGCTTGATACGTTGCGCGTTGACACTCAGGTCCAGACGTTTGAAACCAGGCTGCCGGTCTCCGCCGAGGTTCTTCAATTGTTCCTCTATTTGCCCCTGTCGATGGAAAAGCCGCTGTAGCCGACCGTCCAAAGCGGCCAGCTCTTCGCGCAGTCGATTACGTTGTTGATCCAACTGCGCCGCTGTGTATCGGCCGAGCAGATCGCGCACAACCTGCTGATCCGGCTGCCCGGAAAGAAGCTCGTTGATCTGGCTGTCCAGGGTGTCGCGTTGGCTGCGCAGGGCTGCTGCGCGGGCGGCAAGCTCTGCCCGGCGGCGAAAGTCCTGCTCGTCTGCCACGCCAGCCCGAGCAAACAAACGCCGACGCCGACGAAGCAGCCGGGCCAAGACGGTGCGCTGCCGCTTCCAGCGCCGAAGCAATTTTCGCCGCTGGCGGACGATAGAGGCCCGCCGCCGCCAGGCCTCGCGCTGGCCGGCCAGCTCGCGCATTAGTTGTTGCACTTGTTGCAACAGATCGCCGGAAGCCGGCGCAAGGCCGGCATCGGCGTAAAGTTGCTCGATTCGTTCGGTCAGGCTTTTCCACTGCGAGCGACGCTCGGTCAGCTCTTCCTCTCGCAGCTTCAGCCGTTGCAAGGACTCCTGAGTGTTACGTCGCTCGAGGAGCAACATTCGTACTTGCCGGGGGGAAAGCACATCGGGCAAACCCGCTGCCGTCAGTGTGTCGGCCCATTGTTGTCGGGCGGTTCTCAATTCCGCTTTAGCCTCAGCTAGCCGAGCGTTGCACTGCTGCACTTGGTCCAAGGCGGCGTTGACGCGAGCGTGCAACGGAGCGAGTTCTTCCAGCCAGGCAAGTCGCTTTTCGGCCTCGGCCAGCCGGGCAGGACCGGCAGCGCTGCCGGGTTCTTCGGCATTGGCAGCGCCCAGTTGTTGCTGCAAATCCTGGCGTTGCTGCTGCAATTGTTGAAGTTGCGATTGCAACAGTGCAAGTTGCTTTTGGCAAGACTCCAGCGCTCGGGCGTTGGCCCTTTCCAAAGCCAGCTTTCCGCCGGCGGCAACGGCGACTCCGCCTGCGCCCAGCAGCGCCATGGCCCAACCCAGAGAGCCGGTAATCGTGCCCGGCAGCAGCAGGCCGGCCAGAACCAACATCACGCCCAGGGCGAACACAGCGCCCAGTGCCGCCAGCAGCCACAGGGGCAGCACCTGCCGTTGCCACAAGCGATGCGATTGTCGCTCGACTTCGCGCTGATCGTCGACAATCTGGTCGATGCGCTGGTCGATTTGCACTTTGCGCCGGCACTGCGCAACCAGCTCGCCGGCACGGTCCAGTGCGGCGGCCAGGTCTTTTTCACCCCGGGCCGACAGCGCGGTCTGAAGTTCGGTTGCCAGGGTCGCGTGTTCTTGCCGGGCGGCGGCTAAAGCTTGTTTTGCCTGTCGCACCGTGCGTCTGGCCTGCGCGACGGATTGCATCGCAGGACGCAGCCGCCGCAGGGTGGCTGTGGGCGCTTGCAGCAGGGTTTCCAAGCTTTCTGGATCGTGCACAGCCAGCCGCTGCTGTTTCTCGTCCAACGCGGAGCGTAAAGCGTCAACTTCCTGCTGGAGCTGGTCAATCCGCTCTTGCAAAGAACCAAGCCACGGTTGCTGTTCAGCAAGGGCCTCGATGCGCGGCGCTTGCCGCCACAAGGCCCTGCGCAGTTCTATGCCGCGGGCCTGGCGTGCAAGCTCCCGGCAGCGACGCCGCAGCCGTTTTGCCCGCCGGCTCCGCCGCTTGATGGCGGCCTGTAGCCAGTCGAGCTTTGCGACTGCGCCGACGGGCAGCTCCTCCGCCGGCAGGCTAGCCAGTTGTTGATCGATTGCGTTGCGCTGTTGCCACTGCTGCGAGAGCGCTAAGGCAAGCTCGATGCGCCGAAGCTGTCCTTCCAGTTCGCCGCGCTGCGATTGCACTGCGGCGACGTCGGCGTTCAGTTGCTGCTGCTGGCCGACCAGTTCGGCGTACGTGCCCGCAGCCGACCCAATCGCAGCCGCCTCGCGGCGAAGGCGCTTTCTTTCGGCCAGAAGCTGAAGCAACTGTGCGGGAGCGTCGGGTCCGCCTATGATCCGCCGCCGCGAGGTTTCCAGCTCGCGCATCACTTCCAGCAACCAGCGTCCATCTACGCCGAGCGACAAGTTATACAGCAGATCAGCGGCCTGCGTGTCGCCCAGCGTTGCCAGTTCCTTCCTGAAGTTCCCAAAGGCTGATTGCCAGTACGTTGCTGAAGGTCGCCTCGTCCACTCCTCCCAACAGCGCTGCGAGAAACTCCCCATCGTGTTGCGAGCCATCAGCCGTCCGCACGGCAAGCTGATCTTCGGCCAGCGGATCGGCCGGGTCGGGGCGCCATCGGGCAATTTCCAGCAGCCCGTCGTTGCCAGCCAGTTGTATCGATCCGCCGGCTGTTCCACCGTGTAATGGCGGAATGTATCGGCGCCGCCTTGATGACGATCCGTACAGCACCCAGCGGATGAACTCCAGCAGGGTGGTCTTGCCGGCTTCGTTTGGGCCGAAAATGACGTTCAGCCCCGGACCGAAATCTTCCACGCGCAAGCCGGTCCAAACCCCGTACCCGGCTACTTCTAACCGCGTGAGTTTCATGCGTGGGTTCCTTCCGCAGGCGTCTGTTAAGCGCTGGCTGCTTCTGCGCTGGCTGCTTCTGCGCCTGTTCCTTCTGCACCGGTTGGTTCTGCACCGAGCAGCTTCATGGCCAACTGGGCGGCCTCTTCGAGCAATTGCGCTCTTCGCCGCGGCCCCGGCTTGCACAGAAGCTGGAAAACCTTTGGCGGCAGCAGTCGCCGATCGACCATCGACTCCAGTTCCAGCGGTTGCTGCGGGTTCTGGTGCAACTGTTGCAATGCCCGCAGCAAATCGCCAAGTACGGTCTGCTCTTCCGATGCCTTGGCAAGCGCTGAGCGGTGAGGTTCGGTCTGGATAGACACACTCCAGCAAGCCGGCGGGCCGTAGCCGAACTCGCGTCGCAGCCAGGCCAGCAGTTCTTCGGCCAGCGGATCGCAGCGTAACTGGCCGGCAAGCTGGCCGTTGCCGCTTATGCGCCAACAGATCAGCAGGTCCAGTGCTGGGGCCGACTCACGCATCGCCTGAACCTCTTGGCGCAGCAGTTCTTCCAGCCGCTGGCGGGTGGTCGTCGCGTCGATGGTCAATCGGGCGTCGATCCAGCGGACGGCATCTGTGGGCACGAAGCGGCTGTGCGTACGCTGGCCGTCGATTTCAACAAGCGTACAACCGTACGGGCCGGGATGTTCCGCACAGCGGCCTTGGGGCGTACCCGGAAAGTGCGCCAGCACGCCCGGCCTGTGTGCCGTGGCGCACTGCGCGTTAACGAGCTGCGTCTTGACGTTTCGAGAGGGCTTGCCGCGGTGGTCTTGGTTTTCGGACTGCACGGCGCGCCGGCGCTGGCCCTTGGGTCCCGAAGAGACAGTCGGTGTTTGCTTGGCCATTGGCAACTGGCCCCGCTGATGTCTGCCGCCCAATGCCAGGTAGCACAAACCACTCCGAAGCACCGCCGGGGCAGGAGGGCAACCGTACAGAACGCCGATTGACGGCAGCCCGTCTGGCTCAGCACAGAACTGGTCCAGCCGGACTGGTTGTCCCTTGCGTCTGCTTGTGCCTAACACACTGGCCACGGGCGTGTCGCCGCGCCGATGCACTATCCGCTCGACCCGGCCGGCTGGAAACAAGTGGACGTTCGGCCATGCCTGGGGCATATCGGCCAATTGCTCGGATTGCTCGGCATTGCCACCGGCCCAGTAAACGCTGATGCCGTGATGGGCAAGCCGGCGGAATTGCTCGTCCAGAAAGGCCACAGCCCGTGCGCCGGCACGAGCGGCATCCACTACATCGCCGGCCAGTATCACGAAATCGACCGCCTCGGCCACCGCGCAGTCGAACACACGCTGCGCGGCCAGATAAGGGGCGTCGACCAGTATTTGTCTGAGGTGATCGGGGGCTTCGCTCAGACCTCCGACGGGCCGTTCCAGGTGAAGATCGCTGGCATGTACGAAGCGAATCGTGGTATGCTGCACTGGTTGCCTCCGTGCACTGCTGTGCTGGGGCGCAAACCGCGCGCCGTCAAGGCGACAAGCGCGGCAGCGGCCGTCAACCGGGGCTGGTGGCCAGATGCCGGTGTTGCCTTGCCCGTCCTGTGCTTTTGTCGCCCACTTGTGTTACTGTTCGACTTGCCGTCGATTCGACCCGACAACAACAGTCGATTCGAACCGGCGATGATAGTCGATTCGAAACGGCGGCCAGACCAGCTACGTACTTTGGGCGGCTGAGCTACCGCCGTTGCCTGCGCCGGCGCCTACTGCTTCCGGCTCGCTTTGCGACTGTTGCGACACGCTGCCGACGAAGACGAGCTGTTTCTTGCCGGCTACTTCCTTGACCTCGATAGTAATGGTGTCCTTGCCGGTGAACTCGCCGCGGAGCAGTTCCTCGGCCAGCGGGTCTTCGACGAAGTTCTCCAGCGCCCTGCGGAGCGGTCGAGCGCCGAAATCGAGGTTCGAACCGCGCTTGATGAGGAACTTCTTGGCTTCGTCGGTGAGCACCAGCTTCAGCCCGCGCTCCTTGAGCCGCTCGCGGACCTTGCCCAGCTCCAGCTCGATGACCTGGCCCAGGTCTTCCTGGGTCAGATGGCGGAAGACGATGATGTCGTCGACGCGGTTGAGGAACTCGGGCCGGAAGACCTTCTCGATCTGCTCCATCACGCGCGACTTCATGCTTTCGTACGAGGCGTCTTCGTCGGGCTTCTGGAAACCGAAAGCCGATTCGTTCTTGATCGCCTCGGCGCCGGCGTTAGTGGTCATAATCAGGATGGTATTGCGGAAGTCCACGTTGCGGCCGAAGCTGTCTGTCAACCTGCCCTCTTCCATCACCTGGAGCAGCATGTTGAACACATCGGGATGGGCCTTTTCGATTTCGTCCAGCAGCACGACCGAATAGGGCCTGCGACGGATGCGCTCGGTCAACTGACCTCCTTCTTCGTAGCCCACGTAACCCGGCGGCGCACCGATCAGCCGGCTAACGTTGTGTTTCTCCATGTACTCCGACATGTCGATTTGCACCAGCGCATCTTCATCGCCGAACATGAACTCGGCCAGGGCCTTGGCCAACAGGGTCTTGCCCACGCCCGTCGGCCCGGCGAAGATGAAGCAGCCCGTAGGCCGTTTGGGGTCTTTCAGCCCGCTGCGGCTGCGCCGGACGGCGCGGGCGACGGCCTTGATGGCCTCGTCCTGGCTGACGACGCGCTTGTGCAGTTCCTCTTCCATTTTCATCAGCCGCATCGAGTCTTCGGTTGTCAGCCGCGTCAGCGGCACGCCGGTCATCTTCGAGACCACCTCGGCCACGACTTCGGCGTCCACCACGCCGGCCGAGCCGCTGCACCTCTCGCGCCATTCCTGGGTCAGCAGTTGTTTCTTCTTTTTGAGCTTATCGGCCTGGTCGCGCAGCGCGGCCGCCTTCTCGAAGTCCTGGTTGGCGACGGCTTCTTCCTTTTCCTTGTTGAGCCGTTCGACCTGCTCGTCGATCTCCTTCAGGTCCGGCGGCCGGGTCATGGAGCGCAGGTGGATGCGGGCGCCGGCCTCGTCGATAACGTCGATGGCTTTGTCGGGCAGGCAGCGCCCGGTTATATAGCGGCTGGACAGCTCCACGGCGGCCTCGATGGCGTCGTCGGTGATGCGCACGTTGTGGTGCTGCTCATAACGGTCCCGCAGCCCTTTGAGGATGTCGATGGTCTCGGCTTTTGTGGACGGCTCGACCATCACCACCTGGAAGCGGCGGTCCAGCGCGCTGTCTTTCTCGATGTACTTGCGGTATTCGTCGAGCGTAGTGGCGCCGATGCACTGGATTTCGCCCCGCGACAAGGCGGGCTTCAGCACATTGGAGGCGTCGATGGCCCCTTCGGCCCCGCCGGCCCCGACCAGCGTGTGCAACTCGTCGATGAACAGTATGGTGTTCTTGGCGCGGCGGACTTCGTTCATCACCGCCTTGATGCGCTCCTCGAACTGGCCGCGATATTTGGTGCCGGCGACCATCATCGCCAGGTCGAGCACCACGATGCGCTTATCCAGCAGCAGCTCCGGCACGTTGCCTTCCACCACACGCTGGGCAAAACCTTCCACGATCGCCGTCTTGCCCACCCCGGCCTCGCCCAACAGCACCGGGTTGTTCTTGGTGCGCCGGCTGAGGATTTGCATGGTGCGTTCGATTTCTTTCTCGCGGCCGATGACCGGGTCGAGCTTGCCTTGGCGGGCCAGTTCGGTCAAATCGCGTCCGAAGCTGTCCAAGGCCGGGGTCTTCGACTTGCTGGCACGCTGCGCTTCGCTCATTGGGCTGCCCAGGCCGCCGGCGCGCTCAGGCCCTTCTGGCCCTTCAGCCACGTGGCCCAACAGGTTCAGTACTTCCTCGCGGACCTCTTCCAGTTTCAAGCCAAGGTTCATGAGCACCTGAGCTGCCACGCCTTCCTGTTCGCGCAGCAGACCAAGTAGCAGGTGCTCGGTGCCCACGTAGTTGTGGCCCAGATTGCGGGCTTCTTCCATCGAGTACTCGATCACTTTTTTGGCGCGCGGAGTGTGGGGCAACTTGCCCATGGTGACCATATCGGGCCCACTTTGCACCAGTTTTTCCACTTCCAAGCGGATTTTGCGCAAGTCGATATCCAGGTTTCTCAATACATTGGCTGCCACTCCGCTGCCTTCCTTGACCAGGCCGAGCAGGATGTGCTCGGTGCCGATATACTCGTGGTTGAACCTTTGGGCCTCTTGGTTGGCAAGTTGCATTACCTTGCGCGCCCTGTCGGTGAATCGCTCGTACATTCTTGTTGTCTCCTGCCGTTGAAAAACACCGTGACTATGGTTCCTGCTGGCTGCCCGCGACCACCGTTGCCAGAAACTCTTTGCGGCTATCTCGACACGCGACCCGGCCAGTACTTAGCCTGGCCCCACCGGATCAAAAGCAGTAATCTCTGGGCCATTGGCCAGTGCTGGACGCTGGGTCCACGCACAAGTGTACCGGGACCAGCGTACCGTAGCCGGAGAAAGCTTCAATCGTACCAGATACGGCCCGACAGGCCGCAATGTCGGACGCGCTTCACACCTTCTCTATTTCTCTATCATATTCTACGCTTGCCGAGCCGGATTGCTCAATCTCCGGTCCGCAATACGCGTTATGTTATCTCGCAAACCCCGGATTAATGTCCCACAAAATCGGACTGAAATACTATCCGAAAATGGTCAACCATCAGCCACCATGCCCCTCTGGTAGAGGGTATAGTTGGGTAGATTTCAGGCCGCACAGTCCATCTATGCTTGTTATTTTTCCCTGTTTCACCCGATTTACCATCCGTACCCGCTTCCACGTGCCTGAGCGGAAGGATTCGGGTAGCCTCTTACTGGCTGTTCAAGTACCGCGCCGAAGGTAACGACACAGTTAGCCCAGCATGACACAGATAGCCAAGACAGATAGCCAAGTCTGCGGACGCCAAGCGTGCTAGCTGCTGTCAGATGCTGCCAAAATGCAACAATCTGCAAGCTTTACCTTCTTTGCCCAAATACCCGACGACCTGGCGCTGTGCCCTGACCGGGGTGCTTTCTTCCGTGGCTGCTCAAGCCGCTTGCAGATCTTGCGAAACGGCTGCCGGATCGCGTACTCCCTGTTCGACGGGTGAAGCGATCTCCGCTCCTCCAGTTGGGATAAAGGTTTCCGATTTTACGTGTGCGACCGTTTCGGTGGATGGGGCATCGCTTGTCGCCGCGTCGCTTCCGTTTGCCAGTAAGGCCAATTCTCGACCGATTTCCCATTGCCATGCGCTGGCCCCGGGAATCTCCGCTAGCCTTTGCAGCTCCGATCGGGCTTCGTCGCGACGCCCGGTATGCCGAAACAGCGTTGCCAGCAGAAGGCGGGCCTCGACGTCTTCCGGATTGGCCTTCAAGATAGCGAACAGTAAGCGTTCTGTTTTGAACCAGTCGCCACGCAAATAGTGTTCCAGCGCCTCTTGAAAGCCGGCAAGGGCGTCGCAGTCAGTTGCAGTTTGGCCCCACCAGCGCTGAACAACAAATACCATCGCTGCCGCCATCCAAAAGAAAGCCAGCGCTATCCATCCCCAATTACGGGCTGTGGCGGCCAGCAGTTCATCCCAAAGAAAAGTGGCGGCCAGAAGCAGATTCAGCATCGCGGCAGCGGCAATCGACACGCCCAGCGCGCGGACACTTGCGCTGCCCAGGATATATGGCAATCCGGGCCACAGTAAAGCTACCCACGGTACCCGGCGCATATTACCGCACTCCATGCGCGCCCGCTGGTGCAGTCCATTGTTTATGCTGTTGCGGAATTGTAATCACCGCTTATTAGTGAATCAAGGCAATTGCGCCGGTCTATTTCTCCTATTTTCCCCAATCACGTACGGCCATCTCATGCCGAAAGCTTTGCTATCCTGCCTGAGTTGACGGCTCGGGTGCCGCAATTGCGGCAGATGAAAAGATAACCAAGATAACTGGGTGGAAGCTCCGGACGGTACAATAACAGCAGCGCACAATATGCTCGATCGTGACGGTCGATGTTGGGCGGCACGGAAGTCTCACCGTTCATTACCAATGGCATCAATACGCTCGGAAGTAGGTTTCCGGCGCAGTCTTGCGCAACACGTTTGGGACCTGGGCAAATGGATTCACAGGACCGGCAGTCAGCAGTGCCTCAGGCGGCGCACCAACCACACGAGTCCTGGGCACACCCAAGCGAGCAAGTGGCGGCTCTGCGGGTAATCGACGCAGCGGCCAATAGATCGCGGGAAGCCCTGCGGGTAATCGAAGACTACCTGCGCTTCGTGCTCGACGACCGGCACCTGACCGCCGTGTGCAAGCAACTGCGGCATAAACTGGTGGCCGCGCTAGACACCGTGTCGCCCGCACAACGGATCGCAGCACGAGAGACGCAACACGATGTGGGTACGACACTTACCACAGCGGCGGAGGAGACGCGGCGAGAACTCAGCGAAGTAGCGGCAGCGGCATTCGGCCGCCTACAGGAGGGTCTGCGCAGTTTGGAGGAGTTCGCAAAGATAATGAACCCCACTGTGGCGGCGGCAGTAAAGGCGTTGCGGTACGAAACTTATACGCTGGAACGGGCCGTACAAACAACTCGCCGCAGCTTAGAGCGGTTGCAACACGCACAGCTTTATGTGCTCATCGACGGCCGCGCGACGGCAGAACAACTGGCCAGTCTGGCACAAAGCCTTGTGGATACCGGCGTGCACGCTATTCAGCTCAGAGACAAGCAATTGGACGACAGCACGTTGCTGGGCCGCGCCAGACTATTGCGAGAGCTTACCAGCGGCGGGAAAACGCTTTTCATCGTCAACGATCGGCCTGATATTGCCGCGCTAAGTCGCGCCGATGGTGTGCATGTCGGACAGACCGACATAGGCGTGAAGGACTGCCGGGCGATTGTCGGCCCCGGCGCAATGATCGGCGTCTCTACGCATTCGCTCCAGCAGGCGCGCCAGGCGGTGCTCGATGGCGCTGATTACATCGGCGTGGGCCCGGTCTTCCCTTCGGGCACCAAACAGTTTACCGAGTTCCCCGGTTTGGAACTGGTCAAAGCGGTTTCGGAGGAAGTGCGTCTGCCGGCGTTCGCCATCGGAGGGATAACACTGGAGAACTTATCCCAAGTCACGGCAGCCGGATGCCGTCGAGTAGCCGTAAGCGGTGCAATTCTTTCGGCCAACGATCCCGGCAAGATGGCCAGGCAATTGCTTTCCGCCTTAAGCCAGCAGACAACCTGAGCAGCCGCCATAGCCGCCCGGGGGCATCAGCCAGTGGGAATGCGCCGAATGATTCTTCAACGCTCCTTTGGAGCCAGGCTAAGCAGCACCGAACACGGCAAGATCGCAAATGCATCCGGGGCTGGCGCTGCGGCAATTACCGAGATTGCCGGTTTTGCCAAATAGTGTGATAATGGTTGACACACACGGAGGGTTTGAGCATGACAGCGGCTACAGCTTCCCTAAGCCGGATTCTGGAAACACTCAACCCACAGCAGCAGCAAGCGGTCACTCACGGAACAAGCCCGTTGCTGATCGTCGCCGGGGCAGGCACCGGTAAGACTGCCACGCTTGCTCATCGGGTAGCCTGGCTGATTGCCGGCGGCGTTGACCCGTCGAATATCTTGCTGTTGACTTTTACCCGCCGGGCGGCCGCGGAATTGCTTCACCGGGCGGACCTGTTGTTGCGCCGATTGGGAGAGTTGGACGAAGAGGCTTGTCCGAACAGGTCGGCGCAGTTGCAGTTGCGCAGCACCAAGGTTTGGGGTGGGACGTTTCATGCGGTGGCTACCCGGTTGCTCCGCCAGTACGGCAAGGCGATCGGCCTTGCTCCCGATTTTACGGTTCACGACCGGGCGGACTCGGAAGACCTGATGAACGTTGTCCGCACCGAGATCGGGCTGGCGAAGAACGATAAGCGCTTCCCCAAGAAGGGAGCGTGCATGGACATCTACAGTTGGTGCGTCAACGCCCGCGACTGTTTGGAAAACGCGCTCAGAACGCATTTCCAGTGGTGCGTCCAATGGCACGACGAATTGAAGCAGTTGTTCGAAGCATACGTGGACCGCAAGGAAGCGATGAACGTACTGGACTACGACGACCTGCTGCTTTTCTGGCACGAGTTGCTGGGCCACCAGCAGGTGGGCGAACATATCCGGCGCCAATTCCAGTGCGTGCTGGTCGACGAGTATCAAGACACCAACCGGCTTCAGGCCGAAATAATCTACCGGCTGTGTCCTGAAGGTCGCGGGCTGACTGTGGTAGGTGACGACGCGCAGTCGATCTATTCATTCCGCGCAGCCACTGTGCGCAACATATTGGATTTCCCCAAACATTATCCCGACGCCGCGGTTATCACCCTGGAGAAGAACTACCGCAGCACCATGGCCATTTTGCAGGCTGCCAACAAGGTGATCTCGCAGGCGCGCGAACGGTTCACCAAAAACCTGTGGTCCGATCGCAAACAAGGTCAACGTCCCTGGGTAGTGTACTGCGAAGACGACTACGACCAGGCCAATTTCGTGATCGAGCAGATTCTTGCACACCGCGAAACGGGGATCGACTTGCGACGGCAAGCGGTGTTGTTCCGCGCTTCGTACCACAGCATGGTGCTGGAGGGGGAGCTTTCGCGGCGCAACATACCTTTTCACAAGTACGGCGGGCTGAAGTTCGTGGAAACCGCCCACGTCAAAGACTTGCTGGCCTTTTTGCGTCTGGCGGAGAATCCCAAAGACGTGGTTTCCGGCATGCGCATCCTGCCTTTGCTGCCGCGGATCGGACTGGCCAAGGCCCGCAAGCTAATGGACCAGCTTGTGCAATCGGAAGGAAAGTTCGCCGTGTGGCGGCAATGGACTCCGCCTGCCGAGTCGGCCAAGCTGTGGACGCAGTTCGTTGATCTGATGGAAAGCCTTGCCTCGGGCAGCGAACCGTTGTCCTCGCAGGTGCATCGGGTGCGAGTTTTCTACTCCCCGCTGCTGGAAAGCAATTACGATTATCCCCAGGGTCGATTGCGCGACTTGGAGCAGTTGGAGGTAATCGCTTCGCGTTACCGCAGCCGCGCCCAGATGCTGCTGGATATGGCGATCGATCCTCCCAGCTCCACGCAAGACTTGGCCGGCAAGCCGCTTCAGGACGACGACTATCTGGTGCTAAGCACTATTCACTCGGCCAAAGGTCTTGAGTGGGATGCGGTGTACGTAATACACGCCACCGACGGTAACATCCCATCGGACATGGCCACCGGCTCCGCCGAAAGTGTGGAAGAGGAATTGCGATTGTTCTACGTGGCCCTGACACGCGCCAAAAGCTGGCTGTACGTCACGGTTCCTGCGCGGTACTACACCAGTTGGTCTTCGTACCACGGGCAGTTTGGGATGCCGCAGATTACCCGCTTCTTGCCCGATAACGTATTGAAGAGTTTTGAAACCCGTATTACCGCGATGTTGGAAGACGATGGCGAACAGCAGCCCGAGCCGGCCGGACCGCTCGGAACCACCAGAACAGTGCGCCGTCGCACGAAGGATATCTTCTGACGCGAAACGCCTTGGATGTCTTGTGACGCGAAACGCCTTGCCGCGCACAGGATGCCGAGGGTCGAGTAGCACCGGACGATCAGCGCCGGAAACGCTGCGCTACTACCCGTGCGGAGAATTATTGCCGGACCAGATCAAGTCCTTACTGCCACCGAAGCGGCTCAAGTCCTGGCCGCGGTCGACGTAGCGGCCAGCGCCGCCGGCGCTTTGGCGGCAGCGGGAGAATCCGGCCGCGCAGACACCAGTTGCGCCAGTTCGTCAATCGCTGTCTCAGGTTGATTTAGGGTGGCCAGGTGTCTGCAAATGAAATCCACGGTTTCATCGACGGTATCGGCCTGGGCGAGCAACAACTCGCCGCTGCCGACCGAGTTCAGCGCGGTGGCCACTGCATTGTCGGCGCCATAAACTTCTTCGATTTGCTTGACGCGGGCGCCCCGGGCAAGCCCTTGGCGGAACAGGGCTATTATTTCTCCTTGTTTGCGGCCGCGCAGGTAGTGGTCCTCGTAGAGGATCACCCGATCGAAGGCATTGCCAAGTATTTCGCCCTGGATGATGATGTCGCAGTCGCGGCGATCGCCGGCCGTGGTGTACACGCAAGTGCGCCGCCTGTGGGGGAAACCATCCAGCGCGGCGATCAACGCCCGCAGCGAACTGGCGTTGTGCCCGTAGTCCACGATCACCGTTGCGCCATTGATTTGGAAGAGATTAAACCTGGCGGGGACCTTGGCCATATCGGGCGTGAAAGATTCTGCTCTGGCACGGACGATTTCCAGGGGCACGCCCATGCAATGGGCGGCAGCGATGGCTGCCAGGGCATTTTCGATTTGAAAGGCGACCCGGCCGCCAAAGGTCAGCGGCACTCGCGACAGCGTTGTAACCACCTGCTCATGTTCACCTTCGGCCAGTATGATCTGGCCGTCGCGCACCAGGGCGGCTTTTCCACCAGCCTTGCGGTGGCGTTGAATCTCGGGATGATTGCCGTTGATGGCGAAAAACGCCACTTGCCCAGGGCAATACATCGCCATTGCAGCCACTAGCGGATCGGCGGCGTTCAGCACCGCAACTCCCTTGGGCGAAACTGCTTCCACCACCACCCGCTTGACGACGGCCAGTTGCTCGGGGGTGTGTACCTCGGCCAATCCCAAATGGTCGCCGTCGCCGATGTTAGTCACCACGGCTACGTCGCACTGATCGAAACCCAAGCCCTCGCGCAGGATTCCCCCGCGAGCGGTCTCGAAGACCGCCATTTCCACCGTAGGATTCATCAGCACCATGCGCGCGCTTTGCGGCCCGCTACAGTCGCCTTTTTCGATGCGCCGCTCGTCCAGGTAAATTCCATCGGTGCACGTCATCCCCACGCGCCGTCCGGTGCCGCGCAGAATATGCGCGATGAAACGCGTCACGGTAGTCTTGCCGTTGACGCCTGTGACCGCAGCAATGGGAATCCGTCCGTCGTCGCCTGGCGCAAACATCATGTCGATGATGTCTCGGCCGACCTGCCGCGGCACCCCTACCGAAGGCGCCACGTGCATCCGCAATCCTGGCGCAGCGTTGACCTCCACGACCGCTCCGCCTTGTTCTTCCAGAGGGCGAGTAATGTCTTGAGCCAGAACGTCGATGCCAGCGATGTCCAGTCCGATGATCCGCGCGGCATCGACGGCGCGGGCGGCGACGTCTGGATGCACCAGATCGGTCACGTCGATGGCAGTCCCGCCGGTGCTAAGGTTCGCGTTGCGGCGGATCAGCACCACTTGGCCTGCCGGCGGTACCGATTGGGGCGTGTAACCCTGTTCGGCCAGCACAGCCAGGGCTATGTTATCGATCTTGATCTTGCTCAGCACGTTGGCGTGACCCTCGCCGCGCCGCGGGTCGCGATTGACGATTTCCACCAGTTCCTCAATCGTGTGAACGCCGTCGCCGACCACCTGCGCCGGCTCGCGACGCGCCGCGGCCACCAGCCGATTTCCAACCACCAGCAACCGGTAATCGTGGCCGGGCACGTAACGTTCCACGATCACTTCGTTGCTCTCTTGGATAGCCGCGTTGTACGCGGCGATTATCTGTTCCCGGGTAGTAAGATTGGTGGCTACGCCTCGACCGTGGTTGCCGTCGCGCGGTTTGACGACCACCGGCAGACCGATTTCCTGTGCCGCATCCCAGGCGTCGTCGGCGCTGGATACCAGTCGGCCCTCGGGCACTGGGACTCCAGCGGCGCGCAGCAACGTGCGGGTCAACTGCTTGTCTTGAGCCAAAGCCTCGGCGATAGAGCCGGTCCGATCGGTTTCGGCTGCGCGAATCCTCCTGGAGCGGCAACCATAACCCAGTTGCACCAGGCTTTCAGTGTTCAGGCGTCGGTAAGGAATGCCGCGCTCTCGTGCTGCTTCGATGATTGCCCGTGTGCTCGGCCCCAGGCACACATCCTCGGCAAATTCTTTCAAGCGCTTGAGCAACGCGGGAACATCCAGTGGTCGGTCGTACACCGCGGCAAGCAGCAAGTCGCGGGCGGCGTAGAGACATTCCCGGCCCAGATGCTCGTCCTTGTACTTTACGACCACCCTGTAAACGCCGGGTTCGGAGGTTTCCCGCGCCCGACCGTACGAAACCTCTTGCCACGCCAGCGACTGTAGTTCCAGCGTGACGTGTTCCAGGATGTGTGCCATGTAGGTGCCGCGGCGCAAGCGCTCGAAAAACCCGCCACGCTCCCCCAGGCTGCAACGGTGTTCGATCAAAGTGGGCAACCATGACATCAAGCGCTCGTTGAAGCCGGGAATCTCGTTCGAGGCACGGTCGGCTAGTTCTCCCAAATCGACCCAGGCTTCGATCACCGGGAAACTGGCCCAGATGTTAGGGCCGCGCAAGGTGAGGACTTTCTTGAATTCCATACGTTTTTCTCGAAAACTGCCTGTGTGCCGATATAAAAGCTGCTCAGCGCGGCGATGATGCGCCTATTTAAGATTTACGTAACGCCGGCACTAGCAGTTGCAAGAAGTTTTTTCGCTTTTTTTCGCCACGTTTCGGACGAAACGGTTCTACCGCCTGACCAGAACATCCCGCCGCGAAAAGCTGCTGTTACTTTGACCCCGAACCGCGTCGGAGGTTGTTCCATCGGCCGGCAAGTAGCCAGCCACAAACTGCCGCTGCGTTCCGCGATCACGGGGCTGGATGCGCACAAGAGCACCGCTCAGCAAATAAGGCTGCGCGGCAAACCCAGCAATCAGGGCTTGGCGGACAGAGCATCCGGGCGGGCATTGCGCGCCTTTGAGGCGCGCCCTCGTGTATATTTCTCTTCAGAGTATATCTTTCCGCACCCTGAAATAGCAACACCTTGAATTATTTTTTTCTCCCAGCCTTTCGTACCGGTAACCGGCCAGGGCGAACTGTATACGTCTACAAGTACTAGCGCAGATGCCCAAAATATGTACCCGGCGGTGGTGGACGGCGCATTTAGCTAATAATCCGAATAGAAGAACATCAACCGCTGCGGCCGGAGAAGGCCTACGCTCCCAGGGGGGCTGCTGGACGGATGGCTCCTGTGTTTCGACACTGTTGGGGCACAATTTTAGGTGTTATCGAGTCCGCCCCATCAGTGGAGTGATCGGCGTGCAAATACCACCGTAATGGGAAGCTGCACTGGCCGAGCTGAACTTGCAAGTTCGATCTAGCATCGCTTGCCTATTGCCCTTCTATGCAGGCAAGCTGTTGCATCGCTTGCTAAGTGCGTTGCTAGCCAAACACTTCTGGCCTAAGCATTTTTGATGTAATGCTGGGTTCAACTGGAGCGGGAACCCTCGCGGCGGCCGTGGCGAATAATACAATAGTTACAGTGGAACAGTGACGGCCTTCGTTCTCGTGGTCGGACACTTTTTGCGCACCCGCGCCCCACCCTTATGGATGGGCCTTGCTCGTGTCCTCCGATTGCATCGACAAGCCCGAGGCCTGGCAAAACCTGCCTGCCGCGATACGCGAGCAGCTTGCGGCGGAGCTGCGCCCGGACGAAACCCCCTTGTGCTGGTTCGAGCCGGACTTGGACCACAACCTCCGTTATCGGCCCGGCCTGGTGGTGCTGACCGAACAGCGATTGCTCAGTTGGGAATCGCCAGACGACGCCCTAAGCCGCCAGGAGTTCCACGACGAGGATGCTACCCTCTCATCCCGGTCGTCCCGCCGGCAACCACGCTGGCAGTCCTGGCCGTTGGAAGCAGGACTGTCGCTCCGCGTGCGCGAACACGGCAGCGCCGGCGTGCTGGAATGGGTTTCGGCCTCGCAGCGACTAGCGTACTGGCGGTACTCTATGGCGCGGGCGGTTGGCGCCAGGCGGCTGGCGGCTGCCTTGGATGCGCTGCGTGAAGGACGACGGTTCGAACCTTCCACTCACGCACCGCCCGGCAGCGCCGAGTGCGCAAGCTGCGGCGCCACGTTGCTGGCCCATCATGCGGCCTGCCCACGCTGCGGCGCCATGCGCCCCAAGCCGCCCGTCAAATCGTTGTGGCGATTGCATCGCTTTGCCCGAAGATGGATACTGCCGATCCTTTTGGGCTTTGGCCTGACGCTGGTGGCCACGGCGGCCAGTCTGATCCCGCCCTATCTGACCATGCCCTTGATGGACGAGGTGCTGATTCCGTACGAGTACGGCCAGCGCGATGATCTGTCGCCGGTCAAGTGGTACCTGTTGGGACTGGCCGGGGCGGCGTTGTTGGCTTTTCTGCTCGGTTGGGCCAGAACGTACGTGCTGGCCTGGGTAAGCGAGCGGATCGCCGCGGACCTGCGGCGGGAAACATACAGCCACTTGCAACGCCTGTCTTTGGAGTTCTTCGGCAGCAAACGCACCGGCGACTTGATTTCCCGAATCAGCAACGATACTGACCGTATCTGCTACTTTCTCTCCGTACACCTGTTAGACTTCGCCAACGATCTGCTGATGATCAGCATGACGGCGGCAATCATGTTGTGGATCAGCCCCTGGCTGGCCCTGGTCACTCTTTGCCCCTTGCCGTTCATCGTGGTTCTCATCCACCGTGTGCGCGACCGGCTGAAACACGGGTTCCAGTTCGCCAGCCGCGCCTGGGCCGAAATGACCAGCGTGCTGGCCGACACCATCCCCGGCATCCGCGTCGTCAAAGCCTTTGCCCAGGAGCAGAAAGAAATCGAGCGGTTTCGCCGGGCCAACGAGCGGGTGCTGGCAGCCAACGATCGGGTGAACTTCGCCTGGTCGCTGTTCGACCCGGTGATGATCCTGCTGACCGATCTGGGCGTGCTGGTCATCTGGGGATTCGCAGTATATCAGATCTGGCATCGCAACATCACCGTGGGCGTATTGGCGGCATTTCTGCAATACATCGGCCGATTCTATGCGCGGCTGGATTCCATGAGCCGTATCATCACAGCGGCCCAACGGGCTGGCGCGGCCACGCAAAGGGTATTCGCCATCCTGGATCGCAAGTCCACCGTGCCCGAACCGGCTCGACCGGTACATCCCGGCCGTCTGCGGGGGGCAATCGAGTTCCGCGACGTCACCTTCCGCTACGGCAGCCGCACAGTGCTAAGCAACGTGAACTTGAAGATCGAGCCGGGCGAAATGATCGGGCTGGTTGGCCCCAGCGGCGCTGGCAAGACCACCATGATCAATCTGATTTGCCGCTTTTTCGATGTGGCCGAGGGGGCGATACTGGTCGATGGCGTCGACATCCGCTCTTTCCCCGTCGAAGAGTACCGCCGCAATATCGGCATCGTCTTGCAAGAGCCGTTCCTGTTCTACGGCACGGTGGCCGATAACATCGCGTACGGCAAACCCGACGCCACACGGCAAGAAATCGTGGCCGCCGCCCGGGCCGCCCGAGCGCACGAGTTCATCCTCCGCCTGCCCGAGGCTTACGACTCGCTGGTCGGCGAGCGGGGCCAGTTGCTTTCCGGGGGCGAGCGGCAGCGGATCAGCATCGCCCGAGCGCTGCTGATCGACCCGCGAATACTGATCCTCGACGAGGCAACTTCCTCGGTCGATACCGAAACCGAACACGAAATTCAACTTGCCTTGGAGAACTTGATAAAAGGGCGGACCACTATCGCCATCGCGCACCGGCTGAGTACGCTGCGGCGGGCGGATCGGCTGGTGGTCATCGAGCGCGGCCGAGTTGTTGAGGTCGGTTCGCACCGCGAATTGCTCGATCGCTGCGGCCCCTACGCGCGGTTGTATCATGCCCAGTTCGAGATTACGCACAGCCATCATTCGCCTGCTGCTACCTGACCGTCATAATCCGGCCTAAGCCCGACAGCGAACATTGCCTGGTCAACCGAGATGAACAATACTGCTGCTGACGATCCCATCCGGAAACCTGACCCCCAATTTGCCCTGGAGTACGATGCTCTCGGGCAGTTGGTGCTGATCGACAATGCCGGCCGCCGTCACGTGGGCGTGGCGCCAGTGCGAATGTTCCCCATCAGCGATCCCGATGGGCCGGTCTCCATAGTGGACGCGGCCGGGCGGGAACTGGCCAGCATTTTCCGCCTGGACGGCTTGCCCGACTGGCAACGCGAAATGATTCAATCGGCCCTGGCCGAGCGCGAATTCATGCCGGTAATTCGGCGCATCATATCGGTTTCCAGCGATCTGGAGCCTTCCCAATGGGAAGTAGAAACCGATCGTGGCCGTGTGACCTTCCAACTCGACGATGAAGAAGACGTTCGTCGTTTAGGGCCATATCGAGTATTGATTATCGACGCCCACAAAGTGCGATTCCTCGTCGACGACGTGCGCAAACTCGACGCCGCCAGCCGTCGCATCCTGGAAAACTACTTGTAGCGGCAATACATGTCCTGACGCGCACTGCCCGGCCAGCCGCCAGCCACGTTCCAAAAGCCTGTAGCGCGATGTTGCCAACGATGATCCGTCCCTGGCACGGCATTGAAAACTTTTTTGATAACAGTGTTGACCGGATGTGCCCAACCCACAAGTGCTCTATGGCCCATACCGCTATGGGACTGCTCGATTGGCCGATTGTTAATCCTGTCGGTTGTCCCGTGGAGCGTTTGCACGCTGGCCCAATTGTCGAATCAAGGTAGCGCACAGTCGGTCGGTTGCACACGCCCATTTATTTGGTGTTATTTGGCGCCTCGCTTGCCCCCTGCTTCTCCAACAAGCCCTTGTGATGTACACTAACTCCGGTTGGCTGTAGGATGTAAACTCAGCACACTGGCGTTGGCCAGCCCGTGGCCCGCGAACAAAAGCGTATAAACCGCTTTTTTAAAGTTTGCACGGGCAGTAGCAATGGTTCTCTGAAGAAAAATAGTTGTTCTTCAGAAAAACCGCATTTCTGTGTGTAGAGCACGAACTTCACAGAACGCTGTTAACTGACATTTTCTCAGCTGGCCCCCGTAGCTCAATTGGATAGAGTGTCGGCCTCCGGAGCCGAAGGTTACAGGTTCGAATCCTGTCGGGGGTGTTTTTCCAGGGACCACGGTGAATGCGGATGTCGGCGGTGAAAAACTTTCCGAGCCGTGGAAAAACCTCTCCGAGCTGTGACAAAGTAGCAAATATTTCCCGGCCCGTGGCGATCCGCCATCAATAATTGTCCCAACCTTATGGCAGGTCGCGATGGTCCAAGGCCGGACGATCCGCTACGGCTCGCCTCGGCGACAAGCTGCGCCGGCAAGGGAGCGGCGTTTGATCTGCGCCGCTGAAGCAGTGTTTGCGAAATAGGCAGTGTTTTCGAAACAGGAAGACAGCGTTTAAGTTACGAGAAAACCACACTTTTTTGGGGTCAAAACGACAAAGGCACCCCAACGGCTTGTTGCGAGACTACAACTTAGCGCTGTCGTTTTAATTGCATTACTGGTGACTTTCAGCGGGCTTAGATGAGATGAACCCTGAACTTGGATGATTGTTGTGTTGAAAACCGCGCTGTCCGAGAAAAGTCGCAAGTCGTTGTGCCGTAATGTTTTGCGAGAAATAGTTTTTCGTTTACGACCGAAACTACAAGTTGTTGGCAAACAACGACTTACGCGAACAGCCGCGCACGTTTTTCGGAAAGTGCAAAAAGCTAACCACTGTTTTTCGTGCTAACGTCAGGTTTCTGGTAAGCGCCCTGGCTTCTAGTTGGCGGTCCCCCGATGTGAGTCGGGCAAGTCGATCGGGGCTGCTTGCCCGGCCAGTCGTGTGTTTGGTCCAGCGGCTTGTTAGCCTATCTGGCAGTGGCAGGGGGATGCAAACAGTAGCATTGCCGTCCAACGGCAGATGTACAGGGTTCGATAGCTTTCTTGGAGGGACCAGTAGATGGCGGTCTGTGTACCCAAAGGGTATTTGATGGCCGGGGTTCACTGTCGGATCAAGCGTGATCCGCAAAAGCCTGATCTGGCATTGGTGATGTCGGAATTGCCGGCTGCGGCGGCCGGCGTTTATACCCGGAACCTGGTGTTTGCCGCGCCGGTGGCGCTGGATAGCAGCCGCACGCCCAGCGACCGCATTCAAGTCGTGGTGATCAATTCCGGCTGTGCCAATGCATGCACTGGCGAACGCGGATTGCGCGACGCACGGGAAATGGCACGTTTGGCGGCTGCCGCTTGCGGTTGCCAGGAATATCAAGCACTGGTGATGTCCACCGGAATAATCGGCGAGTTTCTCCCCATGGACAAAATCGCACAGGGAATCTCTGCCGCCGCGGTGAAGCTGGGCAGAACCGAAGAGTGCTTGATTTCCGCTGCCCGGGGGATGCTGACCACCGACACCAGACACAAGATCGCGGGACGGACGTTGAACATCGGGGGGCGGCAAATCCAGATCACTGGGATGGCCAAAGGCGCGGCGATGATGGGGCCGAACCTGGCAACAATGCTGGCGCTGATACTGACCGACGCCCCGCTGACATGCGACGACTGCCAAGACGCCCTGGTTCGCAGCGTCGACAAGAGCTTCAATTGCATGAGCGTCGACGGTCACATGAGCACCAACGACACTGTGCTGCTGCTGGCCAACGGGGCAGCGGGCGGCGAGCCGCTACACGGCGCGCAGCTTGACCAGTTCCAACAAGCGCTGGACGAGGTGTGCACGGAACTGGCCATAGCCATACCGGCCGATGGCGAGGGGGCCACGCATCTTATCACCCTGAAAGTGACCGGCTGCGCTAGTCGCCAGGCAGCAATGCAAATCGCCAAGACCGTGGCCAATAGCCCGCTGGTCAAGACCGCCATCGCCGGGGCAGACCCCAACTGGGGCCGGATCGTTTCGGCGGCCGGCTACGCAGGCGTGCCATTCGATCCGGCGAAGGTCAATCTCAGGGTTAACGGCTGGCTGTTGTACGAGAACGGCTCGCCTACATCATTCGACGCGGAAAAAGTGTCGCGCTCCATCCGTGACAACCGCGACACTCTGATTGAACTTGGTTTCGGCGAAGGCGATGCCGAGTTGACCTTCTGGACCACCGACCTGACGGCCGAGTACGTGCGGCTGAACGCCGACTATCACACCTAATACGACAGCGCTTAGTTACAAGAAAACCACAATATCTTGGGGTGAAAGCCCCAACAGCATCACAACTGGTAGTTGCGAAACGGCAACTTAGCGCCGTCGTACTAACAACGCCCAGTATCAAACCTATCCCGGCTTGCGCATGCAACCAAACTGCCGCGTTCAAGGCACGCGCTCCGGCTCCGGTATTGGAGTGTCGCGGTCCACCGCGTCCGCTGGCGCGGGGCAGGCGACCACGAAGGAACGTAGTGCTAGCCTGTGCGAATTTGGCAAAAGCGGCTGTTTGGCAAAGAGTTGTCAATCGAGGCAAATCGACTGAATATCGCGCTTATATCGGGCCGATCGACCCGCTGAGGAAGGCCACGCGATGAGTATCTATCCAGCCTCAGCAGTTGTGCTGTGTTGTTTGCTCTGTGCTGCCGAGCCGTCTGCGGGCGCGGCCGAAGTCGTTGCCGCCGCTGAACCGGTTGGCAGTGCAGTCCCCGACAATCATTTCCCATTAGGCGGTCTATCACACTGTCTTGGGCCTTTGAACCCGAAGCGACTTGTCGCCCGGTGCGCGTACGTCGGCTCCGGCCGCTACGCGCCCGGCACTGTACCCAATCCATCCGGTAGTTGGTCGCGCCACGCCTATTTGGCTTACCGGGGAAACTATTTTTTGCACGGGTACGACTACCGAATTGGTCGGGATTATCCGTGGCATCCCTGTCCTGGCGGCCGCAGAACGTGGCTCCAGGCGTTGAGGGCGCCGGAAGAATTGCTCGAAGTCGTTTCTCCCGGACCACCGCATTTACAGCCCAGCGGGCAAACTTCGCCCTCGGCTGCGCCACTTCCTTGACAGTTTGGCGAGTTTGCCGACAATGACAACCGGATGCCTTTCAGCGGCGCCTGTTAAAGGGCGTCGGCTTGGTAGGACCGGTGGGACGCAGCTATAGCTCTGGCTTCTGTATGGCTGTTTCTCGCTACTGACGGTGTGGTGTTCTTCACGGCCAGGCGCTGGCGCTGCTGCTTTTGCTGTGCATCGGGCGACTGTGCCGGGCGAACTCTAGCGTGCCTGTGATGGCCGTCCAAGCTACCAGGTCGCATTCACCATCTCGCAGGTCGGCCGTGCTGGCCTGCGGTCGGGCAGGGGCTTTGGGAGGCGCAACCGTAAGATCGACCGTCGGCGGCTCAGGTGCCGCGGCCCGGATGGCCCCTTCCAATGCCCCTTTAGCCTTGCTGCCGTGCGTTTATGGCGCGCTGCCTGATCGGACTAGGATCGAACTTGGGCGATCGCCAGCAAATGCTGGATGAGGCGGTCGGCCGTCTGGCAGCGCAGCACGATATCCGCCTGGTTGCCCACAGCCGATGGATCGAAACTCGCGCCGTGGGCGGGCCGTGGGGCCAGCAATCTTATCTGAACGGCGCCGCCCTGCTCGAAACCAACTTGTCGCCGCTACAGTTGCTTGCGGTACTTCAGCAGATCGAGTTGGCGCTGGGCCGGCGGCGCACAGTTCGATGGGGTCCAAGAACGCTGGACTTGGACATTCTGCTGTACGAGCAGTTGGTCATGCAGTCGACGGAACTGGTCGTTCCGCACCCGCTCATGCCGATGCGCCGGTTCGTGCTGGTGCCGGCCGCCGAGATCGCCCCGGATATGGTTCATCCGCTGATCGGCTGGACAGTGGCTGAACTGCTGGAGCATTTGGACCGTGCATTGCCGTACGTGGCGCTTGCTGGCCCGATTGCCGCCGGCAAGACGGCCCTTGCCGAGCGTCTGGCGCAACAAGCGGGGCTACAACTCATCGCCGAGCAGGCCGACGTGGTCCAACTGGGCAGCTTCTATGCCGATCCGGCTGGCATGGCCTGGGACACTCAGCTACAATTCCTTCGTCAACGAACCCAGTTGCTGGCTGCCGATGCTCCGCACTGGGCAAGGGCTGCCGGCCGGCAGTGGCAATCGCAATCGGTGTCAGGCCGCGCAGCGCAGACCGGTTCGATCGCCGAGGAAGCGAACGTAAGAGCGCAGTCGGCGGCGGTGACATGCGTTCGCGCAGCTTGCTGGACGGTGAGCGATTTCTGGTTCGATCAGACGCTGGCCTTCGCCCGCGTGTGGTTGGACAGCCGGCTGTGCGAGCAGTTCGAGCGCCTGTTCCAGACAGCCCTTCAATCGGTCGTGCGGCCGAAGCTGTTGGTGGTGCTGGATGTACCGGCCGATGAACTGCATCGGCGCGTAGAAGCACGGGGCCGACGCTACGAGTCGCATCTGACCAGCGACCAACTGGAACGCATCCGGATGGAGGTGCTTGCCGAGGCCGCCAAGCCGGGCGTCGGACCGGTGTTGCGTCTGGCCGATATGACTATCGAGGCCGCCGCCGAGGAGACCCTTGCCGCAATGGACGCAATGACATAGCGAAAGTTTGCGTTGCTGAAGTTTTGCTGCTGCGGGCGGCACAGCGATTGACCAATATCAATCGGGCCTGCTGGCCGTTTGTTTCCCCGGGTGTGTACGTGGTTGTAAGGAACCGTACGGATGGAAACTGGTTCACGCCCTGCGATTGCCAGTTCGATCGCCGATTTGCGCCGGGAAGTGGCCGCAGCCCGTAGTCGCCAACAGCGAATAGGGTTTGTGCCGACTATGGGCGCGCTGCACCAGGGGCATCTGAGCCTTGTGCGCGCTGCCCAGGCCGATTGCGACTACACGGTGGTGTCGATATACGTCAATCCCACGCAGTTCGGCCCCCAGGAGGATTTCGCCCGCTATCCGCGAACCCTGCAAGCCGATCTGGAAAAACTGGCCGCAGTGGGCGCCGATCTGGCGTTTTGCCCCACCGACGCCGAAGTCTATCCTGCCGGTTACTCTACTTGGGTGGAAGTGACTGGGGTGTCGGAACCGCTGGAAGGCAAGTGCCGTCCCGGACATTTCCGCGGAGTCGCTACGGTCGTGCTAAAACTGTTGAACATGGTTCAGCCCGATGTGGCCTACTTCGGCCAAAAAGACTATCAACAGGCGCTGGTGATCCGGCGGATGGTGGCCGACTTGAATGTGCCGGTCGATATACGGGTGTGCCCCACGGTGCGCGAGCCAGATGGGCTGGCCATGAGTTCGCGGAACACGTATCTTAGTCCGCAAGGGCGCCAAAAAGCGTTGGTGCTGTGGAAAAGCCTGCAACTGGCCGCCGAGCTGCTGCGTGCCGGCCAGCGCGATGCACAAACTATCGTCAGCCGCATGCGCCAGGTGATCGACACCGCCCAGGATGCCCAGATTGACTACGTGGCGCTGGTCGATCCGGAAACGCTCTCACCGGTGGAACAAATCACCGCCCCGGTCCTGGCGGCGCTGGCCGTGAAGATCGAAGGCACGCGGTTGATCGACAACTGCTTGTTGGAACCATAAGGCAGTTTATTCGAATCGTAAAGCCGCTTGTGGGGACCGTAGCACGGCTTAGCGCAACCATAGGGCGGCTTTGTTTTACCGGACGGCGGCTTGGTAAAACCGTATAAGCGGCCTAGCGGAAGCGGAAGGCGCTTTGGCGGAACCGTAAAGCGGCGGTGAATCGGCAGGCAGTTATTCCCGTCCACTGATTGCCTGCCAGCGTGTTCGCCGGCCAATGTGAAGGCCGCCATAAGGACAAGGACACGATCATGTATCAGACGCTTTTTCATATTCCGCAGCGAATCGCCGGCGTGCCGGTGTTCGGTTTCGGATTGCTGCTGGCATTGTGGGCGGTGCTCAGCATCGTTTGGCTGGTCCGGCTGATCCGCCGCCAGGGCCTGAGCGGAGAAGCGCTGGGCAATCTGCCGGTGATTCTGGCCCTGGGAGCGATTATCGCCTGGGTGCTCCCGGTTCTGTCCGACCACCAGGGGCTGCCCATCCGCGGCTACGGTACGATGATTCTGCTGGCGGTGCTGTCTGCCGTGGGACTGACGATCCACCGCGGAAAGCAGATCGGCCTTTCGCCGGAAATCGTCCTCAACCTGGCGTTTTGGCTGTTCGTGCCGGGCATCATCGGCGCCCGGGTATTCTACGTCGTCGAGTACTGGAGCGAGCAGTACGCCCCGGCGTTGCGCCGCGGACTGCTGCCGTTGCTGGCAGAACTGGTGAACATTTCTCAGGGCGGGCTGGTAGTTTACGGGGCACTGATGGGCGTGGTAGTGGGCATGGTGCTGTTTGTGCGCCGCTATCGAATGAACCTGCTTGCCACCTGCGACCTGGTCGCCCCAGGTCTGGTTTTGGCCCTGGCCATCGGACGCATCGGCTGCCTGCTAAACGGATGCTGCTTCGGCGCGATCAGCAACGCCCCCTGGGCGGTCAGTTTTCCCCTGGGCAGCCCACCATACGAAAGCCAAGTGCTACGCCGACAATCCGACGGGCTTGTCAGGCTCCGCTTGGATGACCCCAACAGCGGCAGCCGGCTACGCTGGGTATGGTATTCAGCCAGCCAAGATTCCGTCGCTGCTGGGGCGGGCCTGCGCGACGGCGACCGGCTGAAGCGCATAGGGCAATTGAACCTTCTGGGGCCGGAAGCCACGCCGGAGAGCCTCTATCGACTGCTGGCCGCAGCCAGACGTTCCGTCGAAGTATTGCAAGTAGAGGTCGAACCCAACCGCACGCTTCATGTACCGGCCGAAGCGTTGCCGCTGCGCAGCAAGCCGGTGCATCCCACGCAGCTATATAGCACCATCGACGCGGCCATCCTCTGTCTGTTGCTTTTGGCGTACGCACCTTACCAGTGTCACCATGGGGAACTGTTCGCGCTGATGCTGTCGGTTTACGGCGTGAGCAGGTTTCTGATCGAGATACTGCGCACAGACGAGCCTAAGATGTTCATCCTGGGCACCACCATTGCCCAGATCATCAGCGTGGCAGTCCTGCTGTGCGCCGCTGTGCTGTGGGCTTATATCCTCGCCAGCCGAAAACGTTGATCCCCTGTGGCGAAACTTGTGTGCGGATTGCTGCCATCTTTTCAGGTGGTCGGGATGGCCAGGCGCCTTCTTGGCCGCGTGCCTATTGCTTGCCGACGCGACCGCCGGGGAGCGGCACATACCTAAAGAACGGTTGTTCTATTCCTGCGCCTGCGACTTTTCGGCAGCCGGCTGAGCGGCCGGAGCGGCTGAACCGTCCGGCACAACTCGGATCACAAACAATACCCGATAGATGCCGCTGCCCTGATGCACTTGCTGCTGCGCCTGTAAGCTCGGCGCAGTCTTGGCCTTAGACCGAAAGGGCTGGTGGTCGGCTCGAGCCGCTTGTTCGGGCTGATCGGACGGGCCACCTTCAACCAAGCCTTCAGGTCTGGCCGACCGGCCAGGTTCATCCGACTGGTCATGTTTAGCTGACGGCTCAGGTTTACCTAATTGACTTGGTTTGCCCAATTGCTCTGGCTTACTCACTTGGTCGGAGCTGGCCAATTGGTCGCGTTTGCCCAATTGATCGGGTTTGGCCATTTGTTCGCGTGTACCTAGCGCTGCTGCTACATCTTCGTTTTGGTCCCGAGCGGGAGTTAACGACTCTGACGCAGGCGCGGCAGGAGCTCTGGCGTCCGGCGCAGCAACTTCTGCCGACGGCGCAGCCAGCTGCGAGTCTGCCCTGCCTTGGCCCGATCGACTGTACGCCGGTTGCGATGCTTGTGGCATTGTCGCGCCCGCGTCGGCAGGACCTGCTACGCCTTGGGTAGCTAACGGCAAAGCTGCCGGCGGCTGCACCCCGGCAGCCCCCGGCAATTGCTTGCCGACTCGCTCGCGACTGGTTGCTGCCCGAGCTACCTCATCGGCGGGCAGTTTTTGCGGTAATTGCACCCGGACGGCGCGACCTGGAAAGCCTCTTAACTGCTGCCCGATCGCAACCGTCGCTTGGCCGGCACCATCCTGGGCAACAGTTTGTGCTTTATCACTTGGCTGGCTGGGACCGGACGGCAGTCGCTGTCCGCCGGGCTTGCCGGGTCCAGCGGCCACTTCTGGGTCAGCACCGTGCAGCGGGGCACGCGACTGCAGCGCTGCCGCTGGCTGTGCAGTCGGCGCCGACTTCAAATCATCGGTAGCCGTAGCAACCTGCTGGGCACCAACAACAGGTTTCGCACGGTTGTAGCGGCTGAAGTCGTATTGATTAGCAACGAGGTTAGCCCTGCGCTGCGATTGCGCCAATTGTGCCTGCGGCGGAGGTTCTACCGAGACTGTCAAGAACTGGCCCGGCATGGCATTCATCGCTGCCAACACCGGCTCGAGCTGCTCCGGGGCCGCTTCGACATAGATCACGTCCAGGCCCGTCAGCTCTGCGGCAGCCGGAACGGGAATACTGGCTTGATCCTTTGCCAATTGACGGCCGTGACCAGCTTGTGCCGGCGGCTGTACTAAAAGCCGCGACTGAGAGTCATTCTCTTCGGTCGGGCCAGCCAAAGCAGGGCCGTCTTCCATTGCGATGTTGTTGCGCAACAGCAGTTGATCGAGCGTGCGGTTGCGCGCTGCTTCGGGCGTGATGTCGCACCGCACTACCAGGACGCCGTCTGGCCCTGTTGCGTTCTCCCCAGGCCCGGCGTCATCGCGCTGGGCCGCAGCGTCCATCGACTCCACACGACCGGCCGGCCCCATCGGTAAAGCGGACTTGATACCGCTGGCCGCCATGCCCTCGTCAGTAGCGGGGTCTTGTACGCCAGGCGGCGCTGGCTGATCGGCGGTGGTTTTTTCCACCGGCAGTGCGGCGCCTCCGGCCCCTGCGCTATGTATTGCGACATTGCCCGGCGCGGCCGCTCCGGAAACCCGTTCTTCTTTTGGCGCGCTGAAAGAGCGTGCGGACTCGGCTAGTATCGTCTCGTCTTTCTTGCCCTCCGGTGATGACTTGAAGGCCGGCAGGTCGCTGGCCCGCTCTGCTTGTTCCGGCATTACTGGCGCCGCCGATGAAGCATCGGCATCTGCCTTGTCAGCAAGATCGTCTTCACCTGCGGCGCCGGGTGGGTGGATGGCCGGTCTGCGCGCTGGTGGCTCGGCCATAACAGCGTCCTGGGCCGGTTGCCGATTGCCATCTGCTGGACCAACCGCCTGTACTGCCTTATCGGGAGCCTGCCCTATGGCAATCGCCCGATCGCGCTGCTGACGGCGCTGGTGGTGCTCGCTGATCGTGAAAATGACTGCGATGGCCACCGCGGCACCGGCCCAAGCCAGCGCCCTGCGGCTGAGCATGTGGGAGATCATTTCGCGCAGCCGGGAAGGTGCCGCAGCCGCGGGCCGGCTGCCGGTCAGCAGTTCGCGTTCGGCCTGCCGCAGCACGTAGGGGGCGAGGTTTTCGCCAATCTTTTCCTGCGGCAGAGACTGCAAGGTGGCACTGAGTGCGCGCAGCTCGTCGAGCAGTTGCTTCGCCTTGGGATTTTCGGCGAGCAACCGTTCCACGCGGGCCTGTTCGGCGGCCGTTAGTTCGCCGTCCAGATAGGCGCTGAGCAGTTCTTGATCGAAAGGTTCTTTCATGTTGCGCACCCGTCGGCCAGACCGCTGGCCAGTCACATCGTGATCGACGTTGCTCCTTTAGTTCCAGCAGGCGACAGCCGCCTTGCGCGCCGTGCAAAAATATTACCCTTCATCGTTCCACGATCAGCATTTCTTTCAGTTGCTCGCGCAGTTGCACCCGTGCCCGATGCAACCGACTGCGCACGGTACCCACGGGCAGGTTTAGTATCTCTGCGATTGTTTCGTAACAAAAGCCGTCGATTTCCCGCAACACCAACACTGCCCGATGGTCTTGACTTAGTGCCGCTATCGCCGCCCGAACCATCCGGCAGCGCTCCCGACGTTCCAACTGTTCGGCGGGGCTGCCGGCCTGGTCGACCGGCTCGGCGCCGCCTCGTTCCCGCATCTGTTCGATAGAACCGGCAAAATGCTTACGGCGCTGCCGTGTTGCTGCCAGGTTGAAGGCAATTCGGTTCAACCAGGTGTAGAACGTGGATGATCGGTGGAATGTGTGCAACTTGACGAACGCCTGCACGAAGGCGTCTTGTACCGTGTCCCGAGCCTCCTCAGGGTCGCCGATCACGTGCAGCAGGGTGTTGTACAGCCGATCCTGGTACCGCTGCACTAATTGGCCAAAAGCCTCTGAGTGGCCAGCCAACGTCTGGTCAATCAATCGGGCGTCTTCGTTCACGACGTGCTCGATATTCTAGACGCGCCCGGCGGCGCAGAAGTTCCCGTTTTTCTCGGGCCACTTGCCCGATTCCATCACCCGGGAACCTTGTTTGAAACGTGCGGCGCCCTGCCTGCTTATCCCAATCATCCTGATTTTGCGGATGATTGTCAAACCTGTTTTACCGCCCGATTGGGCCGTACTATACCGCCATTAGATGAGAGGCCCTTGCGATGGACAGCCGCGCAGCCGCGCGTAACAGGCCCCAGTTACCGGTAGCGGTGAATCGCGTTATGCCGGGGGCCACAGCAAACGCCGTTTTCTTCCCACTGTCATTCGCGATCGCGCAACACTGCCCGGCCTAAGTCCACAATTCGCCAAGGTGTACCGCAGTATTGTGCGAGGTCTTAGATCAATTGTTGGAGTGCGTACCTCAGCGCGTCGCCGGTTGCCGTCCTGCCTGTTCGGTTGGCGCGTCGCCCTGAACCTTCGTCCATCCTGGGGGTACCCGTCCTACGAACGGGCTGGGCTTCAACGGATCCCAGATGTCGTTGACTACGATATCGTAGAACTGGTAGCTGGTGCTGTTCTTGCCGTTGGGCGAGTAAAGCTTCAGTCCCATGGGCATCATGTCGCGGTTGGTGAGTATCAGCTCTGCTTTACGGAAGTTTGCCGCGTCTTGTTGGAATCGCGGATAGGCCTCCAGCCAGGTTTGCTGACCCTGCACGTCCGGCGGAGTAATGACCCTAAGAAAGTACCGCTGCTTCAGTGCCGCTGCGCGTGCTCCGAACAGAAATGGCAAGGGGCTGTTGGCGATCGCCCTGCCCTGAAGTTCTGGCGGCAACCGCCACTCGATGACCTGCTTTTTCAGAAAGTTGTATTCGTAAACCGACTTGCCGTCGCAGACCCACTTTTCTGCGCGCTGGCCGAAAATCTCGAACAATCCTTTGTCGGGCGCGGCATACTGGATTCGGCCAAGGTCCTCGAAGCGTGCCCGGTCCGGCGGACCGAACACCGGATCGTACTCCCAACGCTTCAGACTACAGGAAAAGTTCTTCACTGCGCTGCTGCGCTGTTCCCACAGTTGCAGGATGCGGTCCAATTGGGCTTCTTCCGCCGGGGTCAACCGGAACGGCGGTTGCGGAGCCTGGGGCTGGGTCGCTCCGGACGCAGCCGGCCCCTGCGGCACAGCCGGTTGCGCCTGCCCGGGCTGTTGCGGCCCGTAAACCCCTGGTTGCGGCGATTGATAGCCCTCTTGCTGAACCGGCGGTTGCCACGCGGCCGGCTGTTGCGGCGGCTGTTGTGCCGCCTGTGGGGCATACTGCACGAGCTGCCCGGAGTACATCTCAGCGGCAACCGCCTGACACTCGGCCAGCCATAAAACCGCTGCTGCCACGATCAGCAGGATTGTTGTTGTCCCGCGCGGCATCCGATGGCCGCACGCAGATTTGCCCGCCGCTAAACAGCTAAACTTTTCCATAACCCCGAACCCTGCTTCTCCGACGCAAACGACAGTGGCCCAACTTTTCGGCATTCGTCTTGTCCCGGGGCTTAAATGTGCAGACGGCATTTGCTGGTGCGAAGTGACCAGCACGGCACCCTGCAAGCCGACAGGCAGCATTGTAACACTCTCCGCCCGGTCAACATACGCCAATTCCGATGGCTTCAGAAATTCAGAAAATACGCCAATTCTGATTGACGTACGCGAATTCTGATTGCATCGGGTGGCCAGGCGCAGCTTAGCAGTGAGCTGGCTTTCCCCCTGCAATGGCAAGTGGGTAGTCGCGCTGTGACGTTTGGCGTTTGATCTTCCGACGGGCGCGGTTGACGACCGACCGAGAGTCTGGTAGTTTGAGAATTTCCGAATCCCGAGCGGTCCGGGGTGCCGGAAGATTGTATCCGACCGATACATTACCAAAAGCACACCAACGTCGGACGCCCCGGTGACACCGGCGCAGGCGGCACGTGGGCATTCGCGCCCGAGGGTGGCGCAACCGCACCCGCCGGTGGCATCAGGGAACGGGGCCGGCGTGCTCGCGCAGGAGGACCAGTTTGCCCACCGTTTTGGTTAAAGACTTGATCGACGCCGGGGTTCATTTTGGCCATCGGGCCAGCCGCTGGAACCCCAAGATGCGGCCGTACATATACGGCCGTCAAAATCTGATTCACATTATCGACGTCCGCGAGACGCTCCGCGGTTTGCTTCGTGCTCGTAAATACCTCCGCCAGGTGGCCGCCGAGGGCGCGCTGGTGCTGTTTGTTGGCACGAAACGGCAGGCGGCCGAAACTATCGAAAGAGAAGCCCAACGCTGTGGAATGCCTTACGTAAGCGACCGATGGCTGGGGGGAACGCTTACAAACTTTCGTACCATTCTCAGCCGCTTGGGCCGGCTGGAAGAGCTAGAGGCGCTGCGGGCCAGCGACGAAATTTCGGCGTACTCGAAGAAGATGCAGTCGGCGCTGAACCGGGAATACCGCAAAATGTACCGCAACCTCAACGGCATCCGGCATATGGACCGGTTGCCGAAGGCCTTGATCGTAGTCGATCCCCGCAAAGAGCGGAACGCGGTGCGCGAAGCGCGCAAGATGGGCATCACCACCGTGGCTTTGATCGACACGGATTGCGATCCCGACGAAGTCGATCTGCCCATTCCCGGCAACGACGATAGCATCCGCTCGATCGACCTGATAGTTCGGCTGCTGGCCGACGCGATTGTGGAAGGCAAAACCCAGGCCGGGCTGATGGAAAAAAACCAGGAGCCGGCCGAAGTGCCAGCCGGATAGCCGACGGTGCGGGCGGAAAGGAAAGGACTCTGTGGCCAGTCCGCAGGGTTGGTACGTTCATACAAGCAATTGCACCGTTTAGTGCAGGGGCGCTGGGGCACGTCATTTGGGCTGTCCTGCGGGAGCAGGGGCTTTTCAAGTAGTCCGATGTTCCAGGCAGCCCCGCTTGGCCGCGCTTTGCATCAAGCCGTGCAATACTGCCGGTTTGCATAAGCTTTGTGCTGTGCGTGCGCGGCTAGTTGGGAAGCGTTGAACCTCACATTGTAGAAGATAACCTTTCGGGGAGGAAATCAATATGCCGGAAATCACTGCGGGAGCGGTCAAGGCTCTGCGCGAAAAGACTGGGCTGCCGATGATGGACTGCAAGCGCGCCTTGGAGCAGTCGGGCGGCGACGAGCAAAAGGCTATCGAGCTGCTGCGGAAGGCAGGCGCGAAGGTTCAGGAAAAACGCGCCGGCCGTGAGACCTCCGCAGGCCGCATCGCCGTATTTGCCGACTTCAGCGGCGGCGTTGGCGCTATGGTGGACTTGCGTTGCGAAAGCGCCCCGGTGGCCAACAACGAACAGTTTATCCAGTTGGCCCAGGATTTGGTGACGCAACTGGCAAAAGGACCCGGCGCCAATACGCCCGAAGAGCTGCTCGAGCAGCCGTCCCCGAGCAAGCCCGGCATGTCGCTGAAGGAGCACTTCGACGAGGTGCTCAACCGCATCCGCGAGGCGTTCAAGCTGGAGCGGATCATCCGCATCAACGGCCGCTGCGGTGGATATGCACACCACAACGGGGCGTTGGGAGTGCTGGTCGAGGTCGAAGGCGGCACGGCGGAGCTGGCCAAAGACATCTGCATGCACATCGCCGCTATGCGTCCGGCGTCGATTTCCAAAGATGACCTGGACCCACAGTTGGTGGCCAAAGAGCGTGAGATTCTGACCGAAGCTACCCGGCGGGAAGGCAAGCCGGAGCAAATCATACCCAAGATCGTCGAAGGACGCTTGAAGAGCTTTTACGCCGAGCGTTGCCTGCTGGACCAGCCTTTCGCCAAAGACGCCGATAAGACGGTAGCCAAAGTGCTGGCCGAAGGAAATATGAAGGTCTTGCGATTCGTTCACTGGGAGTTGCCCAAGCTATAATCGGCGCACCGGCAACGTTTGTGGCGTGGCGGCAAGAGGCTCGACAGAGCGAAGGGCCAGACAGATGAGCGCTGATCCAATCGCAAGCCAGGCTCCAAGATATCGCCGCGTGGTGCTGAAGATATCGGGCGAGGGGTTTGTGCATCCCGGCGAACGCGGCATCTCGGTCGATGCCGTGTTGCATCTGGCCCAGCAGACCTACGCCGCCGCCCGACATGGCGTGGAGTTGGCGATTGTGCTGGGCGGCGGCAACATCCTTCGCGGCGCGCAGTTCTCGGCTGGCACCACCTGCATTCACGAGGCTACGGCGCACTACATGGGGATGCTGGCCACGGTGATGAACGGGCTGGCGCTGCAAGACGCACTGGAATCGCTTGGGGCCGATACCCGACTGATGACCGCCATCCGCATGGATGGCGTGGCCGAGCCGTACATCCGCCGCCGCGCCCGCCGGCACCTGGAAAAAGGTCGCATCATCATTCTGGCCGGCGGGACGGGAAGCCCGTTCGTCACCACCGACACCGCCGCCGCGCAGCGCGCATTGGAGCTGGATGCCGATATTCTGCTCAAGGCCACCCGGGTAGACGGAGTATTCAGCGACGATCCGGAAAAGAACCCGCACGCAATCCTTTATGCGGAAATAAGTTACGAAGACATGCGTCGGCAGAACTTGCGGGTGATGGACCCCGAGGCGGTGACCAAGTGCAGCGAGTACGGAATGCCGATCATGGTCTTCAATTTTCGCAAACAGGGCAACATCGAGCAGGCGGTGCTGGGGCATCGGGTGGGTACGCTGGTTCACGGCAGTTGAATCCGGCCGGCGATACACCAGCATCTCGTCCTGTCGCCGCACAGTCGCCAATTGGTGCAATCGACAATCGGTGCAATCGACAATCGGTGCAATCGACAATTGGCACAATCGACAATTGGCACAATCCATTATCGGCGCCGCCGCAGCTATCAGCCGAGGGCAGCCACATGACAAGCGACGAGATACTGCTGGACGTCGAAGAACGGATGGAAAAAGCCGTCCGGAAGCTGAAAAGCGATTTGGCAGGGATTCGCACCGGAAGGGCCAATCCCGGCTTGGTGGATTCTCTGCGAGTGGAAGTTTACGGATCGCCCACGCCGCTGAAGCAGATAGCCTCGGTCGGGGCGCCGGAGCCGAATCAGATTGTCATCCGCCCGTACGATCCCAACACCATCAAGGAGATCGAAAAAGCGATTCTGGCCAGCGACCTGGGATTTACGCCGCAGAACGACGGCCGAGTCATTCGGCTGAACGTGCCGCCGCTATCGACCGAGGTGCGACGCAAAATGGTCGCCCGAGTACGCGAACTGGCCGAGGAGGCTCGCATCGCCCTGCGCAACATCCGCCGCGACGGCAACAAGATGGCCGATCAGGCCGAGGAAGAAAAAGAACTCTCGGAAGACGATTGCAAACGCCTGAAAGAACAAATCCAGGAGCTTACCAAACAGTACGAGAACCAGGTGAACGAGGCCGCAAAACTGCGAGAAAAAGAAGTAATGGAAGATTAGCAGTCACCACAAAGACACTACGGGAGGGGCAGAGTTAGTACCACGAAGACACCAAGACACCGAGATGATAACAAATAGATAACAACAGGAGCGGGTGGAATCAAATAGCACACACAATTGCTACAACAATAGCCAGCGGTAGGTTAAATAGGCGACAGTTTCCATTCGTCTGTTGGTGTCTTTGTGTCTTGGTGGTGAGAACTCCCTGGTGCTGAAACCCTGGCTGTTTGCCCGGTGTGTAGGGTTGCTGGTGCAGTGCCGCCGAACCAGTGCGTCACCCGGCTTGTCTGGCCCGGTAGTGCGGCTGGCAAATGTGTTGGTGTAGCCGATCGAACTCGTCGTGATTGCGGAAGTGGATCACCAGACGGCCGCGTCCGCGAGAGGTTTGCACCAGTTTGACTTTCATCCCTAGCGCGGCACGGAATTGCTGCTCCAGCTCGACCACCTGCTGGCTTTGGCCCCGTTTGCCGCGCTTGCCGCTTGCGTTGTCCTCGACTATTGCCAGCGGTTCGGCGTCGGCGGCGTCGATCGCCTGCTGCACCAGGGCTTCTGTCTGGCGGACCGACAATCCTTCCCGCTGTATCCGCTCGCAAAAAGCGATCTGCTCGCGTTCTTCTCCCAGCGGCAGCAGCGCCCGGGCGTGCCCTTGGCTTATTTTGCCTTGGCGGACGGCCTGCTGGACCGGCTCGGGCAGTTCCAGCAGACGGATCAGGTTGGCAATGGTCGATCGATCGATCTTCAACCGGCTGGCCAGTTCCTCCTGGGTGCAGCGGTACTTTTCCAGATAGCGCTGGAAAGAAGCTGCTTTTTCTAGCGGGTTGAGGTCTTTGCGGTGCAGGTTTTCGACAATTGCCAGTTCGGCCACCTGGCGGTCATCCGCTTCGACGACCGTCACCGGCACTTCGTTCCAGCCGGCCTCGATGGCCGCCCGCAAACGCCGCTCGCCAGCCACAAGCTGATAACGATCGCTGACCTTGCGGACTACCACCGGCTGCAACAGCCCGTGGGCGTGGATGCTCTCGACCAACGAGCGCATTTCGTCCGGGTCGAAGTCCTGCCGCGGCTGTTCGGGATTGCTGTCGATCTGGCGGACCGGCAGCTTCGTCGGCACGGTCTGCTCGACTGAAGCCTCGAATGGCGCCGCGGCGCTGCGATGTACCGGGGGTGCTTCCGCCGGTTGCCCGAGCGGGGGCTGTTTGCCCATCGCCGCTGCACCGGGATGCTGTAACTGGTCCGGTGCCAGGTGGCTGCCGCTGATGCCATGTAGGGAATGTTGTCCCGGGCCGGCGGTGCTTGTAGTAGTATAGGCGGGTATCTGGCTGAGCAGGGCTTCCAAGCCGCGTCCGAGTCGTTTTTCTCTAGTCACGTTCGAGTACCTCCATGCAAAGTTCCACGTAGGCGCGGGCGCCACGGCTGCGCGGCGCGTAGTCGATTACTGCCAGCCCGTGGCTGGGCGCCTCGGAGACCGCCACATCTCGTGGTATGGCGGTGCGATAGACGATTTCGCCGAAGAAGTCGCGTACTTCCTCTTCGACTTCCACGGCCAGTTCCAGCCGGTGGTCGTACATCGTCAGCACGATGCCGCCGAACTGGAGCCGGTTAGGCCCCTGGTGCATCACGTCGCGGATGACCTCGATCATGTGCACCAGCCCTTCCATGGCGAAGTATTCGCACTGGATGGGCATGATGACTTCGTTGGAAGCCAGCAGTGCTGTACGGGTAAGCTGGCCCAGCGAAGGAGGGCAGTCGATCAGCACGAAGTCATAGCCGTTCAGCCCGCCGCAAAGCAGTTCGCGCAGCCGATCGGCGTGCTGCTGGCCGCGGACCAGGGCTTCTACATCCCGCAAACTCCGCGTGCCCGGCAGCAGTTCCAGTGCGCTGTTGCGGATGCGTACCACTCCGTGCCGCAGCGGGGCGTTGTTGACCAGCGGATGGCTCTCCAGCGGCGACTGGCCCAGTCCGCTGGTAGCATTGCATTGCGGGTCGAGGTCAACCAGCAGTGTCTTGCAACCGGCTTTGGCCAGGCCGACAGCCAGGTTGATGGCGGTGGTGGTCTTTCCCACGCCGCCCTTCTGGTTAGCTACGCAAAGCACCCGAGCCACCAGTGGCCTCCGTGCCCGTTGCATTGCCCAGCCCGCGGTCCGGTAGCGCCACCGCTGCCCAGCAGTGGATACCGGCTGGCAATTTGCAGCAGTCCGATCGTCCAGGCGGAATTGTAACAATTGGGTCGTGCTGGCGAAAATGCCAGTTTATGGGCCTCCGTGCCGTCGCCGCTTGGAGCCTCAGCCGCCGATAATGCCCGCCAGAACTGCCGGTTTCACGTGAAACCCCCAGTCGCGCGATCCGTCAAACGCTGCACCTGCGCTTTTGTTGTGCTCGCCACCAAGACACAAAGACACCAGGAGGGGCCAACAGATAAGGGGCGAACGTGTTGTTACTGACCACCAAGGCACAAAGACACCAAGCGAGAACCAGAAAGGTGATTGCAGGCCGCTGACAAGTGCGGGGGCGAGCCATCCCCAGGGTGTTCTGTCCGAGAGTGTTCAGAGCGTTCTTAAAATAAACTGCGCGCGGGCAGCGATTGAGCGTTTTTGGAGCAAAAGCGTTTCGCTTGAACTCGCGCAATGCGCAATCAAGATGCCCCAATCAACCAGTTTCCTTGCCGGCTTTGTCTTTTTGTGCCTATCTGGTCTTTTTGCGTCCTTTTGTTTGTCTGTTTCCCCTTGGTGACTTGGTGTCTTGGTGGTGAAAACCGCGTGTCTTTGTGGTCAGAAAAGCGCGATTGTGCGTGGAAGCGTACTACGAGCTGACGGTTTCGGCCCGGGCTGCCTGGCGAAGGTAAGCTATCCTGAAAATGGGGACATGCGATGGCCAAAGTCCACGAAGTCCGGCAAATCGAGCATCTGGCGCCGTTGCGCGACCAGTGGACGCAGTTGCTCCGCCAAACGCCCGGTGCATCGCTGTTTCACAGCCTCCAGTGGCTGGAAATATACTGGCGGCATTTTGGGGCAGATCAGCAACTGCGGGTCATGCTGATCGAGGGTGACGACGGGTGCCTGACGGGCATCGTGCCCCTGGTCGTCCGCCGAGAGAAAACCCGGGCCGGCACGCTACGCTTTCTTACCTATCCGCTGCACGATTGGGGAAGCTTTTTCGGCCCCATTGGGCCACAACCGGAAAACGCCCTGGCGGCCGCACTGGAACATGTTCGACGCACCAAGCCCGATTGGGATATCATCGAACTTCGCTGGCTGGGCGGGCCGGGAACCGACGTGTCGGCTACCCGGCGAGCAATGCTTTCGGCCGGTCTCCAGGCATATTGCACCTTGTGGGACCAAACTGCAATGGTGGAACTGACCGGCACGTGGGAACAGTACCTGGCCGGCCGGCCCCGATCGTGGCGGCGCAATCTGCGCAGCGCACAAGCCAAACTGCACAGCCGGCATCGCGTCGAGTTCTTGAGGTATCGGCCGCTGGGTGCAGGCAGCGCCCAGACCGATCCCCGCTGGGACTTGTACGAGGCCTGCGAGCAACTGGCCGCGCGAAGCTGGCAAGGTTCCGCCCGCGACGGCACCACTTTAAGCCACCAGTCGGTGCGATCTTTTCTGCGGGAAGTCCATCAACAGGCCGCTCGATTGGGTGCGGTGGATATCAACCTGTTGCTGCTGGACGGGCAGCCGGCGGCGTTCCTGTACAATTACGCCTGGAGTGGTTACGTGTACGGATTGCGGGCCGGATTCGACCGGGCCGTTTCCCAGCAGGGCGTCGGTACGCTGCTGCTGGCCGAATCGATCCGCGACAGCTTTGCACGCGGCGACCGATGGTACGATTTGGGCGTCGGCTCCTTGCGGGTCAAACGGCACGTGCAAACCGTCCTGATGCCGATCTACCGGTGCAGCCATTATCGGGCTTCGAGCCTGCGGGCGCAGTTGATCCGCCTGAAGCGCGCAACCGAAGCACTACGGTTGGCAGGTGACATCGCCACGGCCTAACCGCCCAGCCACTAGGGCTGCTTGTTTCGCCCGCACGACGAAAGTTATGCCCGTTTTGCGCACCTTGGCCTGCGATTTGGAGGGCCAAGCACCCTCGTGGCCGTGCGCCCAAGCCCGTTGGACGTCACCGCGGCGCATCTGTGCATCGCATCTGTCCAGTTGGTTGCGACCGGAGGCCGCGTTGGGGCTTTCGCACAGGCGGTGCCTGGGGCTTTTCAGACCGGGCGGTAAGCGGCCGTCCCGTTTATCGCGGCCGGCTGCGCAAGACGGGCCGCACAGCCGGCGCGCGATAAACCTTCATCACCGGGAGGGCTATACCCCAACGTTACCGGGAGGGCAATACGCTTGCTTGTTCGCACTGGTCGGCGGGTTCACCGCCAGGCGTTCAGTTGATCGGGGCGGGTAGCACTCCGGCCGGGGCCGAGGCGGGCACACTGCACGGGTCGCACACGCCTTGCACCGGCGCAGCATACGCCGGAGCGACGATCGGCGGACACGGGTCCACTTGCGGAGCGCCGCGGAACCAACGCTCGCACAGTCGGCAACCGACCGTGCTGCTGGCAAGCATCGCTATTGCAGTCAGGATCAGTATCTTCCTCATCTTCGCTTTCTCCAGTGGAAACATACGCGTTCCATCTGCTGGCCTGCTGGCCACGTCAACTCTACACCACAGTTGCCGATGTGCAAATCAAACAGCGTTGTTTTTCCGCATCATCTCCGGCCCGAATAGGTCCGAAGCTGCCAGCTTTTCCGAATGTATGCAGAGACCGCCACCCGGCGCCACAAAGAGCACGCCACCAGAAACCCACCGGCAAAAAATACCCACTTCGCGCGCTTCCCTGGCTTGTGCAATTTGACAAGTGCTGCTTTGCGACCTAGGAAACAAATAGCGGGCAGGAAAGCTCACGCCCGTGCGAATCGAAAAAGGCTAACCGATCGCGAGGTCGGGGCGCAAAGCCGTGGGACTCCGCTGGAGTCTGCCTGGCTGCCGAAGTTCGCAACCTCAGTTTCGGGAGGGTTGCCATGTCGGTTTGCGCCCTTTCACTCGCGATTTTCTTTTTCCCAGGCACTACGTATGACCGGCTTGTTTGCCGCCGTCGTCCTGTAGCGCAGATTCTTCGTAGTGCCCCGGTGGCGCAGACTGTGCCTGCAAGGCACGTCCGACCGGCTATAGCCCCAAGCGTGTTCGAGCCGGTCAAGTTGCTGGCTGGCGATATGCTTTTGTCCGCCTGCACGCCGTTGTATGGTTCACTAGCGACAGCAGCGCCACGATGCGCGGATCGCCAGGGGCATCAACCGTTCAGGATCGCATACATTGTTGTGAACTCCTGTACACATTTGTCCTTCGGCACTGGAACAAAGCGGAGGCTGCCATGAACAGGAACTCACGTCATGCACGCAGACGAAAAGCGGCCACAATTCTGCTTGCTGCGCTGATGCTTGTTTTCATGTTGGGCATGGTGGCGTTTGCTATCGATATCGGTTACATCGTGCTGGTGCGAACGCAGCTTCAGGTGGCAGCCGATTCGGCGGCCATGGCAGCAGCGGCGTCGATGGGCCTGCCGCGCAACCAGATGGAAGCTGTTGCCAGGCAGTACGCTGCTTACCACAGCGCAGGTGGAACAAACAGACCTGTGATGCTTTCCTCGGCTGATATCGAGTACGGCACGTGGGATGCCTCGGTCCGGCAGTTCGTGCCCTCGGCCGAGCCTGGCAACGCCATTCGCGTCACTGCGCGCACCGACGAACTTATCAATGGCCGGCCACGCCTTTTCTTCGCCAGAATCCTGGGACGCGATAGTTTTGCCCAGCGCGCTTCGGCGGTGGCAATGGCCAACCCGCGCGACATCGCTTTCGTCGTCGACCTGTCCGGGTCGATGAACGACGACAGTGAACCCTGCTGGGCCACCGACGCTATCAACGATACTTTTGGGCCGCGCGGCTATCCGGGTATCGGCAACCAGTTGATGCAACAGGTGTACGAAGATTTCGGCTTCGGCTCGTTTCCCGGCACCCTTCAGTATCTCGGCGAACCGCTAGGCGTGCGAAAAGATAGCTATGCCTACGCCGAGTTGACCAAGAACGGCGGCCCGCTGACTGCCAGCTCGATACCTGCCAAGTATCGTATCGCAACCAACGACTCGGAAGCGGTCCGCAAACAGAAAGCATACTCGTGGATCATCGACAACCAGATCGCCAGAGTGATGCCCAACGCACGGCCTGTCCCGAACAGCAATTCCAACTACGCCTATTGGGCTGCTTACCTGGACTATATAATCATTCCGGTAACCATCTCGGGAGGGACGATCGGCACGCCGCCTTCCAACCGCGGGAGCATACCGCCGAGTCGATACAGCCAGCAAATAACCGGATGCAACAACCCTAACCGAGACACCTTTCCCCAGGCCAGCTCAAGCATTCCGCAGGGATTCCGCAATCGCATAGGTTATCGCACATACGTACAGTTCATGATGGACCACGGGCGCGACCTGCGTCCCGACGGCGAGACGTATGTGCCGCTTTCGCGCCTCAGTCCCGATTGCCCCTGGCATTACGAACAGACCGCTGCCGGCGTGTTCCGCTTTCCTCCGCGTGAACAACCGACGCACGCGGCACGCCGTTCGCTTATAGCAGCCATTCAGGTAGTTAAACAGCGCAACGCTTCGATTACCAATCCCCAGCAGCGCGACTGGGTTTCGATAATAACTTTCGACAAGCTTTCTGGCGGCGGGCCGGTGGTCGTCCAACCGCTGACGGCCGATTACGACCAGGCGATGGCTGCATGTGTCAATCTTCAAGCAGTGGGCGATGTAGGCGCCTCGACTGCCACCGAGGCCGGGATGATCGCCGCGCGCAACCACTTGCGCCCGGCCGGCCAAGGCGGCGCTGGCCGTTACTCGACCAACAAATACGTGATCCTGCTCACCGACGGAGTGCCAAACCTGTACGTCAGCAGCACCGCCCAAATAAACGATTTCATAAGCCGAAGCGGCAGCCGCGACTTCTACGGCCCCAATCGCCCGGCATACAACGCTTCGATCATGCAAGCCATGCTTATGCAACGCGACAAATGGTACGTGTTCCCGGTCGCGCTGGGATTGGGATGTGACTACGATTTCATGGACCGCATGGCCCGCGCAGGCAATACTGCCGACGACGAAGGCAGAAGCGTACGCGGCAGCGGCAATCCAGCCGAGTACGAACAAAGGCTGATCGAGATCTTCCAGCACATAATCACCAACCCCAAAGTCCGGCTGGTGCAATAGGCCCGAACCGCCTCGTGCTGCCTCAGGCCGTTTTGAACCCAGGCGTGTGCGACAAACATGGTCGCCGCGCCAGCCGCAGATTCTCACCCTTCCAGCACCACGCAGCCAAGCAAGCGCACTTGCTGGTTGCGGAGCAATTGGGCCGCTTGCTCCAGCGCCCGGGCGGAGGTGTACTGTAGCCGGGCCACCAGATAGAGTCCCTCGCACTGCCTGGCCAGCAACACGGTTCCCTCGTGTGCAAGCGATGGCGCATCGACCACCACCAGCCGAAAGTGCTTAACCACCTCGTGCAGCAGCGTCTGAAAGCCCAACACGTTGCAAACATCCGCCCGGAAAGGATGCCTGGCGCCCGGTAGCAAGAAGACGCCGTGTAAATCGGTCCGACAGACAAACTGTTGCCACTGACCGGGGGTATCGATGGCGTCCCACAAGCCGCGCTGGTCGTAAACTTGCCCACGCGCCGTCAGATCGGCCTTGAGGTAATCGGCGTCGATCAGCAGCAGCCGACCGCCCATCTGCCGCGACAGAGCATCGGCCAGCGGTACCAAAGTTCGCGTCGTGCCGGTGCGGTCCGACGGGCTGCTGAAGACTATAGCAGCCGGAAAACGGCCCGCCAGTTGGCCGATTATCCGAGCGGCCAGATTATCGAACGCCACTTGCCGGGGATCGCCTTGCGGCATCACCGCCAATGCTTGCCGGCCGAAGTGGGCATGGCGCTCCTCCTGTGCACGCTGAGCCACAAAATCGTACCGTTGCTCGCTGGGCTGGACCGTCCGAACGTGTGATGCGTCAGTGCCAGGGCTGCCGGTATCAGGCCGCTTGTCCTCAGGCGCAAGCGACTGCTCTGCCAAAGGAGGCGTTATTGCCAATTCCGCAGCTTGCGAGACCCGGTGCTCACGCGGCGTTGGTTCCGGCGCGGGTGACGAGTATGTCAACGCGGCCGGCAGGAACGTTTCAGGCAACTTGACACTCGGGGCGGCCGCATGCTGAGTCTCGGAAAAAAGGCCAAGACAAGAATTTTGGAAAATATGCGTTACTTGAGCAGAATAAACCGTCTCCACAATGTAGGAGGTTTGTGCCGACTTCGATAAAATCGATAGCTCGAAGGTTGTCTCGCCTGGAAGTTGCTGAAGCGCGCCAAGGATTTGAGAGGCTCTACGACTGCCGGTGGTACCAGGTTGCGGGGCGTCTGCGGCCAACTTTTCGGCCGAGGTAGTCGAAATAAGGCCATCAGCTAAACTTGGCAAGTCTGGCCGGTCGTTCGGCGGTTGATTGCTTGCCTGGTCCTCCGACGGTCGATTCTGCGTCGCCACTGCACCATCGCGGGGCAGCGTAGTTGGAGAAGATTCGATCCTTTTAAGGGCTTCCAGCAGCCGGGCCACAGCTTATCCCCATTTCAAAGTCGAGAATAGCCGGCCGAATCTGCGTTGACGCAGCGCGGCAATCTTGCATGTTACCGGGGCCGGCATATACTGGAACGGTGCATCCGCTTGTGTCCAATCGCCAACCACTTGTCGATCGGCAGACATCCAGCCCACCTGCTGTGGAGCAACATTTGACGCTTTGCGGTTAGCCTCGCCCGGCTTGGCCGAATGGCTTCTGTCAGGCTCCACCGCCGGTGGGGCGCCGGCGGATTCTGCAAGCGGTAACTTCTCGGCCACGCTGGCAGACTGGGAGGCGACCTCGGCCTGCCGGTGCGGCTGGCAATGCGTTTCGGCAGCCGGAATGCACTGTCGGGAAACCAGTGCACTGCCCTCCGATTGCGCACCATCTGCATCGTCCTGGTCTTGCCCGACAATCTCATGGAACTTCTTGCGCCGCGAGGCCCGGGTTTCCACCAGCTCTTCCTCCTCGAACGCTTCGGCAAGGGGAAACTCGTCTTCGGCGAAGAACAATTCCACTTCGGGCTTGATGGTACCAGCAGGGCGGAATTCATCGTCGAGTTGTTCTACCATGCTCTCGATGGCCGCAAGCCGCACGGTTGGCTCGCTATCAGTTTCATGGCCGGCGGCCGCCTCGGAGACTACGCGCAACGAAGGCTGTTCAGCGACGCACCGATTCTGCTCGGGGGTGTCCTCCAAGTCCTCCAGTTGGCCGAACTCGATCACCCCACTGCTGTCCGGGCACGACCTTTCGGGCCGCGACATCGGCACCGGCAGTTGCTGAAGGTCCTGCCAGGCTTCCTCGACCAGCGCCGGGTCGATACGACGACTGCCGCCCACGTAGGCCAGCAATAACACGTGGTCGCACAGTTGGTTTATTAGCCGCGGCACACCATCGGTGGCCACGTGGATCGCGCGGCAGGTCTCGGCGGGAAATAACTCCTCGGCTGCGCCACCTGCGGCCTTGATGCGCGTGTGGATGTACTGTTGCGTTTCAGCCTGGGCGAACGGTTCCAAGTAGCACCGGGCCACGATGCGCTGGTTGAAACTTTCCAGCCTGGGGCTGTTCAGTCGCTCTTCCAGCCGGCATGCGCCGACCAGTATAGGCCGCAGCCGGGGTTTGCCATCGACAGCCAGATTGGTGAAAAGACGTATTTCATCTAGCAGACGCAGGGGCAGCAGGTCGGCCTCGTCGACCAACAATAGCGCACCATTAGGATACTGCTGAGTGTCGCTGAGGCAATCCAGAAGCGACAGCCGCAGGTCGCCTTCGTCCATTCCTCTGTATGGTTTGCCCAGACTGTACAACAACGCTTGAAGCAGGCTGCGGCGCGATCCGAGTCGCCCTGCGGCCAGGATCGCTACCTGAAAGCGGCTGCGGAAGCCTTCGCTTAACACATGGCACAGCAGCGTCTTGCCCAACCCCGAGCGACCGACAACCAGGCCGATTCCTTCCCCTCTTTCCGCGCAGCGTGCGAGCTTTGCCCGCGCAGACTCGATCGCCGCCGCCGGAAAGTAGTGTTGAGCCAGCGGGACAGAAGCGAAGGGAGATTCACGGAAGCCGAAAAAGCTGTTGTACATTTCTCAGCTTGCCCGCACTGCTGCAACGACCTAAACGCCCCAATCCTCTTAGGCACCCGGTGTTAACAGCAGGACGTGTATTTGCCATTGTTGGACGCGCAAACCCATGCGGGACGCGCAAACCCACACCAATTGCGCAGAAGATCTCTAGCTTCGCTTCGGCAGTGCTTCCGCGGAAGGTTTAGCAGCGCCGTTTGGCACGGCCGAAGTTCGCTTGCCTACCTTGTTTTACTTTCCGGGCATTGCTTCTGGCGCCAGCCCAATATCAACCCGCTGCGAATGGCGCCACCGCTCCGAGTACCAGCAGTGCGCCAATCAGTGTTTGGCCCCATTGGGCCAGCCGCTGGCGGATGCGAAACGCCCGAGGGCTTGTTCCTGGCGACTGCGCCGGTATGACCCCCACCACGGGGACGGGGAGGCGGGCCTCAACTTCGGCTTTTGTGACAACGGCGTTTTCGGTAGTCAGGCCCGCGCAGATCAGAGCCAAACCGATCGTGGCAGCCAGCCCAGCGCCCAGCGACGCTACCAGCAGTCTGCCCAATGGCGCCGGCGGTGCGATTTCCTGGCAGCCTGTCGCCCAGCGAACCTCAACATCTGGAACCGATTGCGCCGCTGCCAGCGCCTGCTGATGCTCCAGCTCTGCTTGCGCAGCGCGCTGTTGGGCCTCGGCCAGCGACTGCTTCAGTTGTTCCAGGGTGGCTGCCTGTTGTTGGCTGAGGGGAGCCTGCGGGGGCGCAGACTGTCGGAATGCGGGATCGTCGTTTTGCGAAGATGCACCGGACTGGCGCGACGGTGGGCCTTCCAGCCACCTGCGCACTGTTGCAAGCTGACGACGCAGCTCGGCTATCGCCGAATCTGCTTGCTGTACCGCGGGATGCTCTTCGGTGCGCTCGACCAGCAAGACAGCGCGCTGGTGTTCCAACTGCTCCAACTTTGCCTGCAACTCTACCCATTGCGGGTTTTCGAAAAGCTCCTGGTAATCCGGCGTCACAGGTTTACCGACCGTGAATCGTTCACCTTGCGCCGCGTTTTGCACGACGCTGCTCAAAAAATGCTCGATCTTCCGTTGGGCTTCGGCAAGCGCGCCGCGAGATTCCTGGAGACGTTCGGCCGCAGCAGCGACAGACGCTTGCACCTTCGACCGAGAAGACTGCCGGAACAGATCGATTCCCCGTGCCGCCAGGGCGTTTACGACCGGCACAGCAATGGCCTGATCGGGCGATGTGCAGCTGATGGCCACCTGGTGCGTCGGATTGCCTAGCGGCCGGACGCTCACCCGCAGCGCCGAAAGTACTTCCTCCACCATTGCCGCCGATTGTTTCTCTCGGCTGCCATTAACGATGCCATCGGTGGTTCCAAAGCGTGTCGGACCGTAGCTAGGAAGCTCTGCCAGCACCCACCGAATCGTTTCTGGCTGGTCAAGCTCCTGGGCAACCTTGGCCAAGCACTCGGCGTAGTCCAGCGGTAATTGTGGATTGCTGGAAGCGGTTGGCTTACCGTGATCGGCAGTTTCGGTCAACCGTATGGCGGCCGTGGCCCGGTACGCCACACCGTGCCGCTGACGGAACCTGATATTCCCCCACTGGAACAGTGCTGCCGCCGCTACGATGAATACAACCGCGAAAAACAGTTTGTGATTCTGCCAGCGGTCTGGCGGCCGGACGGTCAGCCCAGTGTTTACATTGCCGCCCATAAATATGTCCTGTACTAGTTTATAACCGCAGGCAACACAGCGCCGCATGGGCATAATCTGTCAGTTTTTCGACATCGGACGGCCCTCGGAAAGAGCTTTACCGCAACAGTGTGCCCCAGTATGGTATGTTTACCGGCCGAAGGCGCTTGTGCGGAATCTAGCGGTTTGGCCGGTCAAAGCTGGCGATCGCATTGGACACAACAGCCGACAAAGTCTTACCCAGACACTGCCGGATCAAGCAACCAAACGAAAGACAATAGTAGAAGTTTAGCGCAATGAGGTTTTGTAGCTTTGGCAGGTTGAGGTCAGACGTTTTTGCTCAGATGCTTTGGAATATGCTTTTCTGCGAAAGGGCTGGGTCGTTTTCCACGCACAGTACGTGTTTGCGGTCAAGATTTGCGGCCCTTACCGCTTGGTTCGAGCCTTGCGGACTTTATGCTTCAGAGCAGGATATGTAAGATTTATGTTCCAGATCAAGATTTGCGGCATTACCCGCGTCGAAGACGCACTGGCGGTGCGCCACGCGGGGGCCGATGCCGTCGGGCTGAACTTCGCCGTCCAAAGTCCACGCTGCATTGACCTCCAACAGGCCAAGGCGATTTCAGCCGCATTGAGTGGCAGCGTGCTAAAAGTTGGTGTGTTTGTTAATTTTTCGCCAGCCGAGATTTTCCGGACAGCCAATACAGTGGGTTTGGATATGGTCCAGCTTCATGGCGACGAACCGCCCGAGTACTTGTCTGAACTTGCCCCGCTGCCGGTCGTCAAGGCCTTTCGCATTCCCAACCGGCCGCAGCCGCTAGGAGAGGTTGCCGAGTACCTTGCTGCGTGCAAGCGGTTGTGCTGCCTGCCCTCGCTGGTGCTGTTGGACGCGTTCTCGCTCGCCGGGTATGGCGGGACGGGCGAGCAGATCGACTGGCGATCGGTGAGCCAATATCCATCGCAGCCGTGGCATCCCCCGTTGGTCCTGGCCGGCGGACTGAAGCCCGACAACGTCGCCGAGGCGATCAGCATCGTTCGCCCGGCAGCGGTCGATGTAGCCAGCGGGGTAGAGTCGTCGCCGGGCAAGAAAGACCCGGCGTTGGTCGGGCAGTTCGTTGCAGCCGCCAGGCGCGCATTCGCAAGACTTCGAGAAATAGCATAGCTGCCAGCAGTAGCACAGCAGCGTTTTGGGATGCGGGGTACGGGACAAGCGGGCTGTGCGAGCTTTGACGACATGATGGCCAGCAGTCAATGCTTTCCGATCAGCGCCACCGGCGTTGTGTGCTGATGGTTGGTACTGCCGGGCATTGCGGCCAACAATTGCGAGCCTGCCCCCATACTTGCCAAGGCCCGTTATCGCCATCTAAGATATTATGGCGGTTTGTTGAAAAAGTTTTGACACACTTCGGTAAAGTCCGACCGGCCTGCCAGTTCCGAGTGGAAAAGGAGAAAGTCGTGGCGCAAGTGCAGACGAAGTTGCCATACAAGGTGCGTGACATTTCATTGGCCGAATGGGGGAGAAAAGAGATTGAACTGGCCGAGAAAGAAATGCCCGGCCTGATGGCACTGCGCGAAAAATACGGCCCCAAAAAGCCCTTGGCCGGGGCGCACATTGCCGGCTGCCTGCACATGACCGTGCAAACCGCCGTGCTTATCGAAACGTTGTTAGAGCTGGGCGCACAAGTAACTTGGAGCAGTTGCAACAAGTTTTCGACCCAGGATCATGCCGCTGCGGCGATTGCTGCTCGGGGCGTTCCGGTTTACGCCTGGAAAGGCGAAACCGATGAGGAGTACATCTGGTGCATCGAGCAGACCCTGTTCTTTCCCGACGGCCACCAATTGGAACTGATCATCGACGACGGCGGCGATCTGACTGCCTTGGTCCACAGCGAAAAGTATCGGCACCTGTTGCCTGGCATCAGGGGAATCTCGGAGGAAACTACCACCGGCGTGCATCGGTTGTACCAGATGCACGAACGCGGCGAGTTGGCCGTCCCAGCCATCAACGTCAACGACTCGGTTACCAAGAGCAAATTCGATAATCTCTACGGATGCCGGGAATCGCTGGCCGACGGACTGAAGCGGGCGCTGAACATCATGGTGGCCGGCAAGGTCGTGGTGGTCTGCGGATACGGCGACGTGGGCAAAGGCTGTGCACAGTCGATGCGCGCGTATGGCGCCCGCGTGCTGGTGACCGAAATCGATCCGATCTGCGCACTTCAGGCGGCGATGGAAGGTTTTGAAGTGGTCACCATGGAAGATGCCGCCCCGCGCGGAAACATATTCGTTACCGCCACCGGTTGCTGCGATGTGATCCGCGGCGAACACATGATGCAAATGCCCGACAACGCCGTGATTTGCAACATCGGGCACTTCGATGTGGAAATCGACGTCAAATGGCTGGAAACCACGCCGGGAATCACGCGCACCAACATCAAGCCGCTGGTCGATCGCTACACGCTGCCCAACGGACGCTCGATTATCCTGCTGGCCGAAGGGCGTTTGGTCAATTTGGGCTGCGCCGGGGGGCACCCGTCGTTCGTGATGTCCAACTCGTTTACCAACCAGGTGCTCGCCCAGTTGGCCTTGTGGACCGAACCGGAAAAGTTTCCCGTCGGCGTCCACTGCCTGCCCAAGAAACTCGACGAAGAAGTGGCCCGCTTGCACCTGGAACGCCTGGGCGGAAAGCTTACAAAGCTCACGCCTAAACAGGCGGAGTATTTAGGGATTTCAGTCCACGGGCCGTTCAAGCCCGACTATTACAGGTACTAGCGGCGCGCCGGCAAGCTGTGGGGCGGCACCTGGCAGCACTCGGTCGATCGGCGCACTGGGGCGGAAGACTAATCCGGGGGTTTTCCGGTGGCGGCCGCCGTGCGGGCAGTTTGGCGCGGTTTGGTTGAGCATCGTCGGCGGAAGCCTGCGCGGTACCGTCGCTGCGGGGCGCCAGATGGACATCGCTTGGTGGGAGTCGAATCTGCGCGAGCAGCAAGCTTCGCGTTTGTGCTCGGCGGAGTTTTGCGCACCGTCTTGTCGCTGTAACGTCCCGGCAGCCGCGTGAGCTAATTACTGGAACCCGTCTTGAATGAAACTGCTATGCCCGAGATTCGTGCCTTTCGCGGGATACGTTACAATCTTGGCCGCGTCGGATCCCTCAGCGACGTGGTGGCGCCGCCTTACGACGTCATCGACCCGCAAATGCAGGATGAACTGTACCGCAAGCATCCGTACAACATTGTGCGGGTGGACTTGAACCGCATCGAGCCAGGCAAGGACGACGAGGCTGACAATCGTTATACGCGTTCCGCACGGCTGCTCCGCCAGTGGCAGGCCGAGGGCATACTGATGACCGAGGCCGATCCGGCCATTTACGTCTATCACCAGCAGTTTCAATATGACGGACGCACTTATCTTCGCCGCGGCTTTCTGGCGCGGATGCGCATCTCGCCGTTCGGCGAGGGCCTGGTCTTCCCGCACGAGGAAACGTTTTCCGCCCCCAAGTTCGACCGGCTGATGCTCACCGTAGTGTGCAAGGCCAATCTAAGTCCGGTCTTCGGACTGTATCCCGATCCGACCGGCCAGGTGCAGCAAATCCTCGAACAAGCCATCGCCGGCGCTACACCTCTGGAAGCCACCGACCATCTGGGCGTGGTGCACCGAATGTGGCCTGTGGTGGATGTTTCGGTCGAAGCAGCCCTTAACGCCGCCATCGGACCCAAGCCGGTATTCATCGCCGACGGGCATCATCGCTACGAAACCGCCTGCGAATATCGCCGCGATGTGTACGAAAGCGGTTTCCTCTCCAAGGACCATCCGGCCAATTACGTGCTGATGATGCTCATCGCCATGGAAGACCCGGGACTGATCGTGTTGCCTACCCATCGGCTTTTCACGGGCCTGCCTGGCCTGGACAGCCGTCAGTTGGCCGAAAAGCTCGGCCCGCTATTTGCTATCCAGTCTGGCGGCACGGGTTACGACCGCGCCCGGGAAGTATGGGAAGAAATGGAAATCCAGTCGGATCAGGAGATGATCGCCTTCTACACTGCGGCCGACCAGCAGTGGACAGTGGCGCGAATCACCGAGGCCGGCCGACAGCGGATGGCCGAACTGGCGCCCGACCGCAGCCCGCAGTGGCGATCGCTGGGCGTGGCCGTTTTGCATCGTCTGGTAGTGGATGATTTGCTCAAGTGGGACCAGCTACCCCCGCCCGAATACGTTCATACCACCGAAGACCTGATCGCCCAGTTGCAGCAGGGGAAGTATCATCTTGCTGCCATGGTCAACCCTGCTACCACCGAGCATGTGCGGCAGATCAGCTTTGGCGGTGAAAGGCTGCCGCCGAAGAGCACATATTTCTTCCCCAAATTGCTCACCGGTCTGGTAATCAATCCACTGGAATAGCTTCGGCTTGCTGCTGCAATCTGTGCCCGGCTAGCTATCCATCGTCAGTGCGCCTGCCCCTGCCTTGCATGGGCGCTTGTGCTAGGGAATATCCGCGGGCGGGGACGCTGGACAATCCTGAAGTGCGATTACGCTGCCCAGCGGTGTGGTTGTGCGGGTTTCTCCTCCGGTTTGCAGATATAAGCCGGCGCCAATCACGCCGGCGTCGATGGTTTCCTCGGCTTCCCACACTGCGCTGGATGCCGTAAATTGGGCTTTGCTCAGCGGCGTCTACCGCCCTTGGTTGTCGCACACCCAGCCGTTGCCAAACACGGCGCGGCGCACTTCGGTGGCGCTACGGGTATCGCGGCCAAAGTCCTGGACGAAGCTGTACAATCCGTGCAGCCTGTCGCCCCCGGTCGTGGTGGTGCGAAAAGTGACCAGATGCTTCCACTGCCTCTTGTCCGGGAGATAGAAATAGCCGCTGTAGGCGGTCTTGCGGTCTGCTACTTCGGCCTTGACCAGAAAGCGATAGGTCTGCTTGAGCCGCCAGTCGTATTGATAGAAACTTTGCCCGCCGGTGCCTTCGCCGCCGAAGCGTCGCACTTCCACGTCTGGGTCTTTGTGCAGAACTTCTACCCGTTGCTCCAGCGGTACCTTATTGGGGTCGTCGCCTTTTGTGGGGTCCCATACCAAGAATATCACCACCTTTTTTCCTTTGGATTGCTCCTGGATGCCGAAATACCCGTGACGAAACCCGCAAACCATGAAGTAACTTCCCGGAGTGGAACGCTCGACGCTCACCTCGTTGTAAAACGCCACGCAGTCGCCGACGCCGAGGTACCCCAGATGCACCGATCGGGCCGCCCGGGGTGGCTCCGACCGCGGTGCTGTGGACTGTGCCGCTGCGGGCTGCCCAGCCCAGCATTGTGCTGCCGCCCACAAGGATAAACCACAGCCTATTGCCGTAAAGAAGGTTCTGCCGCAGTGCATCGCTTTGCTTCTAACGCTGCGTATGGCCGGAAGGAAATGTAGGGACGAGCTACGTCGCCTCGGCCAGCACCGGGCACACGGCCCCGACGGAGCCTGGCCCTCCAGGTGTCCCTGCGACATGCGCGCACAGTGCACACACGATACGTCATAAAAGGGCAACCAAAGTTCTGCCGCAGCCCATCGCTTCGCTCTAAACAACTCCGCAGGAGAGCGAAAGTGGAAGGAAAACTGACTTGGTAATGATAACAGGCTTGGTTGAAAGGTTGTCCTTGAACAAGAAACAGCAAACCCCACAGCCCTAGCCGGGCAGGACAGTATCCACCTGAAGCCCTCGTAACACCATAGCTTGTCGGCGCATTACCGCAAATGGTGTGTGCGTGTCAGGTAAATTTGCATTTCTGCGATATCCTTAGATACATTTTTGTGGCGTAGCCCGTGCGCTCTCCGCCGCTATAATTGAGGGTGAATTACTCCGAGCGGCCCCGTAACCGGTCCAGTAATCGAGGGCAATTTCTTATTGCAATTTCAGGAGACCACGACATGCGATACTCACTATTCGGCTTGAAAGTAGGGCTGATTGCCCTGGTGTTGGTGAGCTTGCTTCCTCAACAGCTTTTTGCGCACCGTCCGATCTTCACAGAGGACGCGGCTACAAGCCCCGAGACGGCGATCCCGATCACTCATCCCGATATCTCTCAGGTGGTGTATCGGGAGATTACCCAGAAGTCGCCGCAAGTGTGGCTTGCTTTTACGGCGCCGAAGGACTTTGATCTGTTCATTCAGATAGGCGTTCCCGCGATAGATCGTCTGAAGGATTTTCGCCCCAGCATGGCGGTGGTTGGGCCGGGGTTGCCGGCCGATGGGGCGCCTTTCCCGCTGCCGCAGGGGCTAGGGGTTAAAGTCTTTTCTACCAAAGAAGAAAAGCCCCGCTTCTTCCACGAACATTTCACCGCCACGGATTCGTGGATCCTGCGGAGCGAAACCATCCGGTTGCCCAGCGCAGGCCGCTACTACCTGGTGGCATTTTCGCCTGACAACCAGACCGGCAAACTTTGGCTGGCGCTTGGCAAGAGGGAGTCCTTCAGCCTCGAAGACGTCAAGCAGTTTCCCACTTGGCGAAAGCGAATTCAGGAGTTCCACGAAGTGAAGAAAAAGTGATGTGGATTGCTGGCTGGTGTGGCCGCACAGCCAGGCAACCCGTCGCCGCCAAGGGGGTTATACTTATTGAGCTTCGCCAATCGTAGAAACACGGAATTTCCTTGTTTCTGGCCAAGTTGGTGGCCTGTGGTTTTGCAAAGATCAAAAGCACGGGCACCAATGCACCGTTCTCCGTCGAAAAACAAATCGTGTCACCGTAACTGCACTTTCCCAAAAAACGATCTACGGAAATCGAGAATTCTTGGGAAACTCGTGTGTCGATCCCAATAACGCCCTTTTCCAAAGTGGTTTTCAGCGTCGCTGGCCCCAAGAAACTCAAGAAACCACGGGAAAAACGACGTCTTCGGCCTTCGGTTTTCTGACAAAGTGCAAACCGTAAGTGAAGCATCGTTGATTGCCGTCTGCGCGCTGCCGGCCGACGCGACCGCAGCATGTCCGACCGATTTGTTGCGGCCCTGTGCCGCTTCGGGGCAAAAGACCACAGACGCAATGGTGGCATCAAAATACTTGCGTCGCCGCACGGTCGCGTCGTGAAGCCGACAACTGGCTGGCGGTGCTGTTGTTCCATTGTTCCTGGGCGAAAAGCACCCAGCGCGGGTCGAGCTGCGCCAGGGCGTGCGCCCGTTCTAAAGCCGCCACGGTCGACTCGGCCAGTTGGGCGGCAGGCGTGGTGGGCAGTTGTCCGCGGGCGGCCAGCTCATCCAGTGTCGAGGCACAAACCGAACCGCTTCCTCCAAGGCCGCTGCTGAGGCTGGCAAGGCTCCGTACCGTTACCGACGTAGGCGCGTTGACCTTGAAACGCTGAACCGTAACCGCGCGGCCATCGCTGACGCGGACCTCCACCTCGAAGGCCCCTCGATAACCGTTGGGATTGATGCTGAGAATGCGCGTCTGCTGGTTGATCGAGAGTGTTACTGGCAAAGTGGCGGCCGAGCCCACTGCACGGGCCACGGCGCTGAAAGTCAGCCGGTCGCCGTCGGGATCGCTGGCCCGCAGCACCACACTCCACGGTCGCCCGATGTTGGTCTGATTGGGAATCGGCGCCAACACCGGCGGATTGTTCACCGCTGCGGTGCGGAACACCAGCGCCCAACTGCTGAGCGTTCCGGTATCCCACGGGTCGGTGTCGGTGACGACCAGCCGCCAGGTCCCCTGGGTACTCATCCCGTTGAGCGCCGACAGGCAATCCAAGGGGCGGAAACGCCCAGTAAACGGTACGCTGCCGGCGCTGATCGGCGTGTTGGCCTGGTCGTCGAATGTAGTGGCCGTGAAGTTGGCGCCATTGCCCGCGCCGCTGACCAGTCGCACAATGCGGCCGTTGGGAGCGACCAAGGAAATGTTCAAATCGGCAACCCAGGTGTGCGTGATGTTTAGCTCAACGTCAACGTCGGTGATGATGCGGTTGTCGGTGATGCTCAAGTACGATACCACCGTGCCATAGTCGACCAGCGGTTTGGGTGTGTCGGTAGCCTGATAGCGCACCACTGCCGGGTCGTTGATCGTAAAGCTGCCGGTGTAGCTCGGCCCCGGGTTGCCATGTACATCGGTGACTGCTCCGGCCCGCAAGGCGTACGTTACAGCGCCGTTGACGCCGTACAAATCGACCGTGTATCGCACCACCGTGGGGGTAAGCAACGCCGCGGCGGTAACGCGGCCGGCGCTGAGCGTCAGGTCGTCCGTCCCGATGCTGGCTGCGGCCAGGGCTTCGTTGAACGTCAGCGTGATGTACTGCGGCGCCGTTGCCAGAACCGCGCCATTGGCTGGACTGCTGGAGACGACGGTCGTGGGCACCGAGTCGTAAAAGAACGTTGCTTGCCAGGCGCGCAGCGGGCTACCGCTGAGGCCGCGGATGGCCCCTTCGGCGATCTGCATGGTTTGCAAGCCGTCGGTCCGTACCGGCGAAACGTTATAGCGGAACCTGACGCTGTTGGCCGTCAGCAGCACCACCGAATCGGCTGGAATGCCGTTTACGGTGAAATCGGACGCCTGCACGCTGCCCGGATCGTAAGGTTGCGAGAAGGTGACGGTAAACTCCACAGGCCGGACGCTGACCGAGGTGCCTGCCACCGGCAGGCTTCCGGCGACGCCCATGTTGAGCATCTCCAGTGTGCCGCGGGCATTAAGTCGGCCGCCGCTGGCCACTTTGCCGGCCAGCGACGGCTTGCGATCGACGCCGGCCAGCAAGGCGTTGCGTATTTCGGCCACGCTAGCATTCGGTGCCACCGACCATGCCAGTGCAGCAACGGCCGAGACATACGGAGCGGCCATGCTGGTGCCGCTGAGGAACTGGTATCCGCCGCCGGGTTTGGTGCTGTAGATATTCACGCCTGGTGCAGCCAGATCGACCGTATTGGCGCCATAGTTGCTAAAGACGGCCAGGTTGTCGCGGTTATCGGTAGCGGCCACAGAGATCACGTTTTCCAGTGAGTAACAGGAGGGGTAGTTGGGCGTCAGATCTGTATTTCGGCCGTTGTTCCCTGCGGCAGCCACGAACATGATCCCCGCCCGATTGTGTGCCGCGATCGCATCGTAAAGCGATTGGTAGAAGCTGCCGCCGCCCCAACTGTTGTTGCTCACACGGACATCCACCCCGAATCGGCTCCGCATCATCGTCACGTAATTGATCGCCCGAATGGCGTTATCCAGGCTGCCGGAGCCGTTGGCGCTGAGGAACTTGATGGGCATGATCGAAACCGACCAGGCACCGCCTGTTACGCCCAGGCCGTTGTTGCCCACTGCGCCGATGATCCCCGCCACGTGTGTGCCGTGGCCGTGGTCGTCGAAGGGATCGTTGTCGCCGTTGGCGAAATCCCAGCCGTAGTAATCGTCGATAAAGCCGTTGCCGTCGTCGTCGATGCCGTTGCCGGGTATTTCGCCAGTGTTGCGCCAGATGTTTTTGGCCAGGTCGGGATGGGTGTAATCCACTCCCGTGTCGATTACCGCCACCACTATGCGATTGATGCCAGTGGTGATCTGCCAGGCCTCGGGAGCGTCGATGTCGGCATCCACGGTGCCGGCCTGGTTGCCGATCGTCTGCCCGGTGTTGTGCAGCCCCCACAGCAGGTTGAATTGCGGATCGCTGGGCAGCGCCGACAGCGGCATCACCACGTTCGGTTCGCAGTAGGCCACATTCGGATTGCCCGACAACCAGGCAGCCACGTCTTCGAACGCAGCGCCGGAGACGCGCACCAGCACCTGGCCCACCAGTCCCAGACCGCCAATCACTTCGAACTGAAGACCTTCGGCGGCGAACAGACCTGCAACCTGCGAGACGCTCTGAATACTGCTGGCCGCTGCCGGCGTGAGCTGCACGATCCATTCGTCGGAGAAAACATCGACCAACTGCGACTGCCAGCGCACTTTGCCAGTGGCTTGTTCGAGGGTGAATCCGCCGCTGGCAACCCGGGCGGCGCTAGATAGCGATAATTGCTCGAACCAGGCCGCGGCCACCGACAAATAGTCGTCGGCGTAGTCGGCGGCTGTTTGCGGCTGAAGGCTTTCCAGCGACATCAGCGCCCGCTGTTCCAACAGATGAAAGCCCAGCGATAACTTCCGCTCGATTGTTCTGTTGCTTTTTCTGCCCGTCCGCCCGAAACCAATCTGTGCAAGCCGATCCCAGAGACTCATAGCGGGAAAACCTTGTCAGAAGCGGGACGCTTGGGCGGCACACCGTGCGCTGCTGCGCCGGGTGGCTTGCCGCTGCGCGCTTCGGATACACGTATTGATTGCACATCAGACGAAATGCGAACGTCGAACACCGGCGCCCAGACTAGCGGCCAAGAGCTGGGCCAAACACCCGCAAGCTCGCCGATCGGCGCCGTAGAGGAGATTAGCCGGGAACCAAAAAAAGGTAGCTTGCAGACGTTGCGCAGGCGGAAGAGTTTAGCTTTTCTTGCCGATTTAAGCCGTCCGGCGGCTTCAATCTGTGCTGGAGGGTTCCGATTGCGCCGGTTGTGACGGGAAAAACAGCCGTCTGCCGACCAAATCGGCCGGCAGCAAGCTGACATTTCAATGGCGTGTCCCGGCGAATAAGCCCCGCCGTTTGTCCGGTCGTAAGGGTTGCCAACCGGCATGACGCGCCGCGCGGCCGTCGAGCACATCGGCAGCGAAACGGCGTGCCAGTGGCGCCCAAGACAAGCATCGTGCGGTCTGAGCCTGCCATTCCACCGGCATTGCGAGCGAAGGCATAACATCCCTGTGCCCCTGTCAGCCGAATACTGCCAATTGAAGGCGTTCTACTGGCTGATTCCCACGATATCTCCCTGCAAGGTGAGGATCAGGCGGCGGGGACCGGCCCGGCTGCGATGTTCGCACAGACATATTCCCTGCCACACCCCCAGACAAAGCCGGCCGTGACGAACCGGAACCGTAAGCGAACTGCCCAGCAGCGAGGCCTTGGCGTGCCCCGGCATGTCGTCGTCGCCTTCTTCGGCGTGGCGGTAAGAGGGGCGTTCTGGGACCAGGGCGTCCAGCACGTCGTCAAGGTCTTTCAGTACGGCAGGATCGGCGTTCTCGTTGATCGTCAGCGAAGCCGACGTGTGCTGTATGAACACGTGCAGCAGCCCCACCCGCACGTACTGTAGTTCCGGCATCGCTTCGATTATCCGCTCGGTGATGGGGTGACATCCTCGCCGCATCGCCGGCAATTGAAGCTCGCGTTGCACCCAGGTGGTCACAGATGCCTCGCTAGACATGCCCAATGCTTTACGACTCCAAATACGAGGGCGGAGCCTGGCCGGAACAACTACCCCAAACACTGCCAACAGCTTTCGCCCGGCCGTTTGCCCGATCAGCCTGATATTATCGCGCACGGTGCGACCGGCTCCAATGGCCCCGAAAGGAAAAATCCGCCTTCTCCACAACTCTTACTTGTTGCCGGTAGCTTGCCGAGTTTGTGCAAGGAGAATTGGCCAGAGAATCGTCAACCGAGGCAAAAAACGATCGTGCTCTTGTGCGGCGAGTTGACCGTATGCGGTGGCCTTCCATAGGACATTTTGGAGGGACGCGCTCAGTCCGGTCCGACTATGGAGGGATGCGCTGCGGTCGCGTACGTAGCGTTTTGCTCGATGTCCGACAAACTAGCCGCAAGCGCTGTGCGGCGCAGGCGGCCAGCCCATTTCCGCAGGCGGTTGTACAATATGCCACCCATTAGCTGGATAAGAGTGCAAATTTTTGCCGTCCCGGTATTGACAGTATCCCTGCGTGGGCGCATAATTGGTAGCTTGTATGTCGCTGCCGGGGGCTTTTCGCTTGTTTTGGTACGGTTGATCTGACACGTGCAACCTTCGGCCCTTCGGCCAGTTTGACCATGCCGAATCAGTTGAGGCAGGCAACAGTCCAGCCGATGGAGTAACCATCGGCAACGGAGGAAGGCGGATTTGCCGGCCTCATCAGCAGTGATCTCGCAGTTCCAGCCGCCGGTTCCGGCATTGGTCGAAAAGCAAGCGACGTGAACGTCTGATCTGTCTTGGCCGGCTGGACCAGTGATTTAGTTGTAGGGGGTGATTTTACATGCGAAACGTTTTTGACGCCATTTTGCAGTCCGGGCACGACGAAGACTTCTGTCCCGTCGAGACCGACGAGTTCGTGCCCACCGACGCGCCGGCCGGGTCGCGCGAAAAAATCGAGGTCCTGGCGCAGCGCGTGATGCGGGGATTGCCGCTGTGGCATCCCCAGGACCGCTCGGATTACAGCGGTCTGACGGGCGCAGTTCGCCCGCGCTCTTAAGCGGCCGACGGCTCCACCGGCGCAGGCGGTGCTCGGCAAGCCGGGATGGCCGAAGCACGCCGACAATCACTTCTTAAAGTCGCCGGTGGAGCATCAGCGGCGCTTAGCCAGCCAACCGTTCGCCACGTTGTGGCAGCCGGCCAGCGCTCGGCTTGCGCGCAGACGCCGCCTTCGCAGCGGTATGCTCCGCCGCCAACACACTGTCGCGCAGCGGCGGGCACATAGCCGACGATTGCGGCAGGCCCGTGGCACAACGCGGCGGTCGGATCACCGTGTGCGCAACAGCGCTGCTTTGCCTGACTGCGGGGACGGCAATGCCGATACGGGCAGCAAGGGGGTCAGTCGGTAGCGGGCAGGTCTTCGTTACGCTCGTCTTTCCCGATGCCGGTTTGCGCCGGCACTGTAACGGCGCACCTGCGATCCAGTTCGCCGCGGAGCACAAGCACGCTTGGCGGAGCTTCCACGCCCAAGCGCACTTTGTCCCCGGTAATCTTTACGACCGTAACCACGATATCGTTGCCCAACCGGATATTCTCGCGCTCGCGTCTGGAAAGGACCAACATCTACTCACCTCGATCCGAGTGCATCACGTTGCGCCTGCTTTGGCCTGTGTTGGGCTTGGCCGCCAACCGGCCGGCGCAAGGATGCGCTGAGGGCTACTTTGCAATTACTGTGGCAGGATTGGCAGTGGACGCCGGCGGTGCGATGTCGAGTACATACCGCCCGGCACCGCAAAACGCTGGTGTGCGGCCGGCCGCGCTCATGCGGCGATTGACCGCGGCCGCGGGCCGGAGGCCAATTGGGTTTTCTGGAACCGCTCGCCGGCCGAGTCGTAAAACAGCACCAGATTGCGATCGCTATCCCAGATAGCGCTAAGTCTCATCTTTCGTGGACCATACACGCAAAAGTAAACGCCGCACGGACGATGGCCGCGCAGCAAGGTCATCTCCGTCATCTGGTAGGCGCCCAGTTCGAGCTGGCTGTGCTTGCACAAAGTTGAATATACGTATTGGCGCAGGTCTTCCAAGTTATCCAGGCGATGATAACAGGTAACCATTGCGGGAAAAAAACTCCTTTGGATGGGGAAGGGGAAAGTAAACAAGAAGCGCCCTTGGCGCAACGTGGGCGGCCGGGAGAAAGCCGGGCAAATGCTGGCAATGGAAAATATCGGCAAAATAAGCCGATTACTTGGGTGGCAGTTCTGTCTTGGACATGCCGGGCATCGACTGCGCTGTAGCCGAAATAAGCCGGTTGCTTGGGTGGTAGTTCTCCAGTTGGCTCGTCGCGGCAAAGCGACGTACAGCGGTTCATGACCTGCAACCGCAGTTTCCCAACATGCCCGTGAACAGTCCCCAGAGCCTACCGCCGCATTCGCACATATCACCGCAACCACTGGCCTGGCACGCAAAAACTTCCCGCACCGGCGGTTCGTGCTGTTGGCCGGCGTTTGGAGCAACCGGGGAGCGACTTTTTGCTGCCGAAACACCGGGCAGGTTTATTTCTTTTGAGCAGCGTAAAGAGCGTAGTTTTCGGCAACTTTACCGGTCTTCTCGTCGCCCTTGTGCAAAAAGACGCGATAACGCAAAGTGATCGACTCGCCTTTGGGCAGCAGATACGACCCGTCTTTATTCTTGTCGCCGGTAAAGTCGCGCACGCCAAACGGATTGGCCGCGAACAGTCCGTAAGTCCTCACGTGCCAGTAAGTGGGGAAACGAAAACTGGTGGGATGATTGAAGATCGCGATACCGACGGTTTGGCCGTCGATCGGGCCATGATAATCTACCCAGGCCGCTTGTTTTCCCCAGGCCTCACCGTCAACCTGGCCTTCGCTATTGACGATTTTGCCCCCTTTTTTGGCCTCCACACGAATCGAGTCGGCCACCCGGACTGCGAACGTGCCCTCCTTGGTGTCGCCGAACTTCACCGGGCCTTCTGAGGCGGTAATAGTGATATCGAAGTCGATCCAGCGCGAGTCGGCATCGCCGCCGAAGGTCAGCGTGCGCTGGTCTTCACACACTTTGGTGCCGTCTGGGGCGAGCCAATCGTTACGGGTGACGATCACGGCTTCTTTGCCGCCTTGAACCTTGACGAACTGGCGGTGCTTGATGGTGGCCCCGCCTTTCTTTTCCGACCAGAAGTCCACCCCGCCAACGCTCCCATGTGTGAACCACAGCGAACGATGATGGATGTGGTCTTTCTTTTCCTCGGGCGCTTCTGCCAGGGGGAAGGCGCGTGTGACTGGCTTGTCGGTAGGCCCGATGATGGGCCAGACTACTGGCTTTCCGCCCGAGGCGGTCAAATACTCGGCCATAAGCTTGCCGTCGATCTTTACCACTACTTTGTCTTGCAGTTGTTCGACGGTCATTTCGGCGGCGAACGATTGGGGCGGCTGGGGGCATCGGTCGATCAGCCCGCCGAGCACTGCGATACCGAAACACAACAGACCAAATGCGCCCGATAAAACCGAGTTGTGTAACATACTCAATCTCGACAGACTGCACATGACAGTAGCTCCTGTTGGTTTGCAGCCAGTAGCTCCTGGAGGGCTAAGGTTGGAGCAACGCGTTGGGCAAGGTTCGAAGCCAACCGCAGGCCGTGGTGCATCGCGCTGTGTTGCACATCTGTGGCAATGATAGTTCGCCCTGTCGGCAAACGCAACCAAACGGGTCAAACATGGTCACATGCCGAAGACAGCTCCGACGAACCATATCACGGCGGGCCTAACAATATCGCCACCGACTGGCCCAGCGGGGCATGATTCAGTTTCAGCGCAATGCGATTTTTCAGTTGCATTGGTCGGCCGTGGACTACATTGACGGGGCATTGCGGGTCGGGGAACTCGTAGTTGACCGTTACTGGCAAAGTGCCGGTCTGTATGGCCAGAATGCTGGCGATGATTTCCACGGCGCCCGTGCCGGCGCCAAGGTTCCCGAAGAAGCTCTTCGGCGCCGTAACCGGCACGTCGCCAAGCACCTGGTGGATGGCGTGGGCTTCGATGCGGTCGTCGTGGACGGTACTCAGCCCGTGTGCGTTGACATGGCCGACCTGTTCTGCGGCCAGTCCGGCCTCGCGCAGCGCCCCGGCGATGGCTTTGCAGATGCCTTTGCCGGTCATCGGGGCGCCGTTGGCGCGCGGCTCGAAAGTCGCCGCGTAGCCTAGAATGCGGCAATAAATCTTCGCCCCGCGAGCTTCGGCGTGCCGGCGCGATTCGAGCACAACCACGCCGGCGCCCTCGCCGTTGACCATGCCGCGCCGCTTGGCGTCGAAGGGGCGACAAACCGTAGCGGGGTCTTCATGCGGCGACTTCAGTTGGCAGGTCTCGCTGCGGAACAGAATCGTCGGATGCACCCGCGAGCCGGCACCCCCGGCGATCATCACGTCGGCCTGCCCCCGGTCGATTACACGCATCGCTTCGGCAATGGCCGAAAGACTGGAAACCTCGGCCAGGGTGAGCGAGTTGTTCGGGCCGCGGGCGTCGTGGGCAATGCCCACGTGGCAGGCCGGCATGTTCGGCAGGTACTTGAGCATCCACAGGGGAAACATCTCGGTCATGGCCGCTTCGCCCCAGCGGCTGAAGTCGAAGCGGCCGTCGACCATGCAGCTTCGGTAGGTGGCCACCAGTTCTTCCAGTTCGCAGGGAATCAGGTCTGCGCCGAAGACGATGCCCAGCCGATCGGGGTCAACGCCCGAGTCGCGCAACCGGGCGTCGGCACAGGCCATGTCGGCCGCGGCGAAGGCCAACTGGATGTCGCGGCTCATGACCTTGAGGCTCTTTCGGGGGCGCACAAACTGTTTGGGATCGAAGCATTCCACCACTGCGCCCAGCGGAATTGGCAGGTCGTCGGCCTGGAAAAGCTCCAACCGGCGCACGGCGCTACGGCCCGCGGCCAGGCCTTCAGCGAAGGCTTGCAGCCCGATGCCGATCGGGCTGACGACCCCAACACCGGTGATTACCACTTCGCTATACACTTAACACCCCGAACACTGCACGCTTGGCGCATGGAAGTATGTGCCATAGGGGACCGATTCACCACAAAGGGCGATATGCGGTCTGGTGATTGGTGGAAGGTGTCGGTCAGGCGGAAAGCTGTCGCATGACCCGTATTTCTTAGCCGCGCCATTGCCAGCTCGTCAATAAACCACACCTTGCCGACAGCATCCCAGATTAGCCTTTGAGGTTTGCCCGCCCGTTGGCGGCATCGGCCGGCAACCGAAAGGGCTTGCCGGTCAGTCTGGCGCCTGGAGGGCGCGACCCGGTCGCCGGCATGCGCGCCGCAACGTCCCCTGTAGAATACCAGAGATTGCAGAGTCGTTTCAAACGGCAAAATAGCTAAACTGGGCACCCTGGACGGCCTGTGCACGGGAGCGCCTTGCATGACCAGCCTAGCATGGGGAATGCATAAAGCATTATGTTAATGAACTGCGTTGCCGTAGTTAACGACCGACCAACTGACCAGCCGATAGTCTGCCGAAACTCTTGTCGCTGCAACAGTTCAGCCGAATGAAATGATTTCGCCCCCAACCCCTGTCGGCAAAAGCACTTATGATGATCTACCAGCACTGACGCTAGTGCAATGCTCTCAGCTTGCAGTAAGTTATTTTAACATCGAGATTTACGGCCACAACATCGCTTCGTTTACTTCAGACGGCTGAACTGTTACTGGTTTTGTTGTACCCTGTTGCTGCCGTATTAGCCGTCGGATACACCGATTCGCCGCAGCAACCTGGTTGCTACCGAGCAAACATGTGTTTAACCGCAATGCACTTGATATTATCCTCTCTCGCCACCCCCTTCAAGTGATCTCTCGTATAAGCGGTAGAGCTTATACCGGCGTGCGCCGACGGCTTCGAGGACTTTGTTGATCTCGAAGTTGTCTTCCAGCGTCCAGCTAAGCTCTCCTTCGGAAAGCCCCAGTACCCGCTTGCCGAAATCCAGGGTGTAATAAATCAGCAGTTCGGCCACGCCCCGGCGGCGATAGCCGGGCAGTATGGCCAGCCCCACCACACGCGCCGCGTTGACACGTCTCATGCGCCAAGCCAGACGGAGAAGGTTTATCGGCAACCCGAACCGAAACAATCGACCGTTCAATGGCCGGATCGCCTCGTTCACGTCGGGCACTGTCAAGGCAAAACCTACGGGCTGCCCGTTGATCTCGGCCAGCAGCACCTGCTCGGGCACAGCGATGCGGGAGAACTCCGTGGCCAGATGATGGAACTCCGCATCGGTCAAAGGGACAAATCCCCAGCGCTCTTGCATCGCTCCGTTGTAAACCGCACGGCAGCGTTGGACATCGGCCTCGAATTGCCGCAGATCGAAAGGCCTAACCACCAGATTGCTCCGCCGGACGATGCGCTGCACCTTGTCTTTCCAGCGGTTCAGCAGGTCTTTGGAATCGGCAAACCACCAGGCGTACAGGTCCTTGACCTTGCGCAGTCCCCAGGATTCCAGCAGGCGGGCGTAGTAGATCGGCTGGTGGTTCATCATCGCTCTGGGCGGATAATCGAGCCCTTCGATCAGCAGACCGCAGGGGTAGTTCATCGAGTAATCGATCGGCCCGCGGATGGCGCTGCGCCCCCGCCGGCGAAGCCAATCGGCGGCCGCATCTAGCAAGGCGTGTGCAGCCGGCTGGTCGTCGAAACACTCGAACATCCCGAAGCAACCCAGGTTGCTGCCATGATGCTGGTTATACAAGGGGTCATCGCTCACCAGGATGCGTCCCACTGGCGTCTGGTCGCGCAAAGCCAAAAACTGCGTGGCATCGCCGTGCTGGTAGAAGGGATGTTTGCGACGATCCAGGAAGCTGCGCAGCTGGGCCAGCAACGGTGGGACCCAGTTCGGGTCGTCGGCGTATATCTTCCAGGGCAAGCGGAGGAATTGTTCGCGCTGGGCGCGGTTTGAGACTTCCACTACCCGAAGAGTTCCTGCCACCGCCGGGCGCCGAAAGACCAGCTTGCGCAGGTGTAGCCCCTCGGCGCCAGGCGCCCCTGAGGTGGGCTCGTCCAGGTCGTAGATGCGGTAAGTTTTTGTGATTTTGGCGCCCCCTTTCTTCAGGCTGCCGTAAGACAGGGCATTGGATTCCAGCACCCAGGAAAATTCGGCCTCTTCCAGCCCCCATTTGTCGGCCAAAGGCGCCAGCGCGTACATCAGTGCCAGCCCCACGCCTTGCAATTGGTACTCGGGCAGTACATTGGTGCTAATGATCCGCACCCGTTTGATCCGGCGTTTGGCCAACAGCAGCCGCAAGAATCCGAAGGGGAACAAGCGGCCGTTGATCTTGCGAATGCGGGGGTTGTAGTCGGGCATTCCGAAAGCCGCTCCGATCAACTGCCCATTTAGCTCTGCTCCCACGGCCAATTCGGGCACAATGAGGAATTGCAGTCCGCGGGCGACGTGTTTGACCTCAGCTTCCGAAAGAGGCACGAAGCCCCAGGTGTTCGTCAGCGAGCGGTTGTAGATAGACATGAACGCCCGCACGTCTTCCTTGAACCGCTTACGATCCAGCGCCCGCAGCGTGATGCCCAGGCGTTCGATGATTTTTTCTGCAATCGGGGCCAGGCGCGCGCGAATCGTTGGCAGCATATCGCGGTGACCCCAGAAGGCATACAGGTCCTGAGCCTTGCGAAGCCCGTAGTTCTCCAGCAACTTCTGGTAATAGGGCGGATTGTATGTCATCATGAACATCGGCGGCGTATCGAAGCCGTCGATGAGCAGCCCTACTTCGTAATTCATCGAGGGATTGGTCGGCCCGCGCAGCCGGTAAATTCCCTGCTCGGCCAGCCAGATGCGCACGGCGTCCAGCAGGGCGTCGGCCACTTGCTGGTCGTCGACTGATTCGAAAAAGCCGAAGAATCCGCGGCGCTCTTCGTACCGCTCGTTGTGGGCGCGGTTGACAATGGCGGCTATTCGCCCGCACACTTTGCCCCCACGGACAGCCAGAAAGGTTTGTGCCGAGTTCCGCTGGTAGAAAGGATGGGCGGCGAACCCCACCAGTTCCTTTTGAGTCATCCGCAGCGGAGGAATCCAGTTCGGATCACCCTGATAATGTTTCCAGGGAAACTCCAAAAACAGCTTCTGCTCCTTGCGAGTCCTTACAGGAACGACCGTTATGTCCGACATTCCCCGTTCCTCCGGACCACAACCCCGACTTGCACAAAAGGGGGATTCTACTGCCCCAGGACTCTGCAAACAAGGCGTCGCCGGCCGAGCGTGGCCCTTCATGTCCGGCGCGTGGTTATGTATGCAGTTGCGGTTGGGGCCGCATCATGCAAAGGGAGCGAGGAAAGGCATTCCAAGAGGGGAGTGCCGCAGAAGGCGACGATGCTGAGCCAAGAAACCAACAACGGACAACCGCCGGTCAAGAAAAGGCATCCGGCACGGTTGTCCGCGCGGCCAGGACAAACCTAGGACTTGCTGCTGCCAGGGTTTTCAGGCTTGCCAGACGACTTCGCACCAGAGGCCATTTGGCTGCGTTGGATGGCCTCGAAAACCTCGCGGCGGTGAACCGGGATCTCCTTGGGAGCCTCTACCCCGAGACGAACCTTGTCGCCTCTGATCTCCACCACCACGATCGTAATGTCATCGTTGATGACAATACTCTCGTTCTTCTTACGGGACAGGACCAGCATCGTACGTTCCTTCGTGTTATGGTGGGGACATTCCGCCCAGCCACTTGCAAAACCAGCCGCAAGGTACCTGAGCAATTCACTTCCCCTAACACTTTACAATACGTCCACTTTTGCCAATGTCAAGCAAAACACGCGCCTTAGAACTGCTGGTCTCGTGCCGGTGCCCCTGATTACCACCCATTAGGCGTACCCGGCCGGTAAAGACTTTACTACAGTTTCGCCACGCCAAGAAACCAGCAGATTATTGTTTGCAAGTCGTTACAAAGGCACTAGTTACGACGAGGCATGTCGCAGCGCTCAGGCTGCCGGCAGGGTACTTCTAAGCCTTTGCCAGTACACAAACGGTGGATTCCAATAGGGGGATCACTCGCCCGGATTGCGGCCTTGCTGGGCTGTTGGAATTTGCTGAATACCAACTGGGCGCGTTATCAGACGGTAGGCTACCCTGGGGTGGCAACTTGGCCGGGGCCGCAAATAGCAAATTGGCCGACTGTGTTCTTTGCGGCACGGATTGAGCAAGCCGCGATGGAAGTGGCGGAACGGACATCAACCGCTACGGGTGCACGGTAATCCGCTCTGTGGCTTCGGCGCAATAGGCGACGTGCTGGCCTGGGGCCGGCGCAGTCAGCCCGGTTAGCACCACTTCACGACGCTGTCCTGCCGCAAGCCACACCCAACAAGTCTTCGTCCGGTCGGCGAGCTTTACTTCCAGTTTGGCCAGTCCCGCAACCGGACCGTTTTGAACTTCAGCCACAAGTACTATCGGCTTGCCAGTTTGAATAGTTGTCGCGTCGGGTTCTGGCTGGCAGCGCAATTGCAACACGCGCGGCTGAATGATGCGGAGCTGGCCTTCGCCCAGTTCTACTTGCGACACATCTTCCAGCGCCATCAGATCGCTTCCTGCCGGAGGCGGAGGGAACTTAAGGCCGTCTAGTTCCAGTCGCTGGACTGTCTGGGCGATGAGCATGGGACGGGCATCCGGCTTGATGCATTCCAGATGCACGTTCTCCAGCCTGAGCGTATCGATGTTGCGCAAATAGAATCCCCAGGCTGGCAGTGGCCGGGCATCGGTTCCCGGCGCTTTGATCGCAATGCGTGCTTGTTCTGCCGTGCCACCGCCGTGGTATTGAATGGTGACATTGCGAAAGGTGACCTGGCCGAAGGCTTCCTTAGCCCAGCTTTCCACCGATGAAGCGGCCCGGTACACACCTGTCGCCTTTACGTTGCTAACGGTGATCTTCCCGGCGGTATTGCCCGGCTTCAGCGCGAAGTGAAACGCTGTTGCGACGTTTTCCATCGTCAGGTTCGACAGGGTCACGTGGTCCAGATGTCCTTCGGTGCGGTCCCACGCGCCCGGTTGGAGATTCAAGCCGGCCAGCGTATTCTGCCGTTTAGAAGTGCGATGGGGATGCAAGCCAGGCCCCCACAGTCGGCAGTTGTCGATCAGCAACTTTGTGGCCGGACCGATCAGCCGCACGCAATTGCACGAGGAGTTGAGACTACAGTTTACGATGGTTACGTTTTCCCAGTAGCGTCCGGCGATACAGTCGTCGCCGGTGGCCATCTGGCAGTCGGCGATGGTCACGTTGCGGCAGGGACGTTGTTGCCAGCCGCGGAAGTGCACGCCGTCCCAGCCGCCGGCGATGTTGACGCGTCGAATCACCACGTCGTCGGTACACTCGAACAGAATGGCGTAATTGGCCGAATCGACGATCAGCAAATCCTCGATGGTCACCTTGCGGCAATTGCCCAGCAAGATGGTGTGCGGCCCGCGCATCCTTTCTTCGCCCTTGGGGTCAAAAACCTTGTTGCCGTCGATCGTTCCCGGCCCTGTGATGGTGATGTTTTCCGCTCCGTCGGCAAGCAGCAGAGCACGGTGCCACCGGGTCCACTTGGCCTCGGGCATTTGCGGTGGCGGCTGGAAGTGCTGGTAAGCCTCCAGATCGTCGGTGCCGATCAGCCGGGCGCCTTCGGCCAGTTGCAGGGTGACGTTGCTTTGCAGGTGAACCGTGCCGGAAAGATACTTCCCGGCGGGCAAGACCACACGTCCTCCGCCGGCAGCCGCACAGGCCGCTATCGCCTTATTTATCGCCGCCGTATCGAGCGTCTTGCCATCGCCGGCAGCGCCGAAGTCTTTGACGCTGAAAACCCGTGCCGGCGGGGCAGGCCCCTGTCTCTCGTCGCAGTTTGCCGCAGGGATGTGAAACATCAGCATCAAACCGATCGTACTAGCAATTGCCGCCGATGCCACTCTGGGACGTACCTTCGTATTGCCTGTCCTGGCTACGATCGCCATCTGGGCATCCTTTCAAACAAGTGGCCGCTCGAACAAGTGGCCACTCGAACCAATCCCCGCTGGAACAAATCCCGCTCGAATAAGTGGCCGCTCTGGGTACGCGACCGGCCAGGTACAAGCCGGGCATTTGCCCGGTCGCACTATGCGGCGGCCCGCCAGGGCGCGGCCTATTGCGTCTCCGGTTTGCTGGACGTTCATCCTGGCGGCCAGGAGAACTTTCTCCCGGCGAGCATGTGAAAGTGCAGGTGCATCACTTCCTGGCCGGCGTCCGGGCCGCAGTTGGTCACCACCCGGTAGCCGCCGTCCAAGCCGAGGCGTTCGGCGATCGTCCGCATCGCCACGAAAAGATGTCCGACGATCGCCTCGTCCTCCTGGCTGATCTTATTGGCCGAGGGGATTTCTTTCTTGGGAATGACGAGCAGGTGCGTGGGTGCGGCAGGCTTGATATCCTCGAAGGCGATGCACCATTGGTCCTCGTAAACGATCTTGGCAGGTATCTCACGGTCGATGATGCGCTTAAAGACCGTCTTCTCCGTCATGACAGTTGCTCCAGAGGAATGGCTTCTTCGATCAGCAGTACGGGAATGTCGTCGATGATCGGGTACAGCAAAGTTCCGTCCTGGCGGACCAGACCACCTTGAATGGCCTGCTCTACGACCCGGCCCGCCCGATTCTTCAACCGCCTGGCCTGGATCGCCTGGTTGACCCTCTCCACCAGCGCAGGCTCTGCTTCGCGCAAAGCCGTGTGATTTTCCGGGCAAACCAGCAACTCTAGCAATTGCTTGTCGATCATCTGCGCTACTCCAGATGCCAACAGCCCTGCCTGTCGTGAAGCAGCAGCCCTTGTGCCGGCGAGAACGACTGCGCCGCAGCGCCCCCTGCCTGACCGCTTTATTGTACCAAACGCCCGACCTTACAAACTCAAACCGTAAACCGCAACACCCGTTTTTACCAATAACTTATTGCAAAATAAGGAGTTATTTGCTTTCTCCCGCTGGATCAATCCCCTCGGTTCAACAGCGCCGAATCGGCGTTTTTCTGCCGGTTTTAGCCGAGGATGGGCAATTTCATTTCCGGTTTGGGTAACAAAATGCACTGTCGGGCGCGACAGGCCGCAAAAGTAGGCCGAGTTATCTCCACGCAGGCGACGGTTGGCCAGTACCGGGCGGATCCGGCGGGCCGAAAGCACAACAGCCCAGCGGCGCCGATGGCTTGCCCTGGGCACAGCGCGCCTTGGGCCCGGCGTTGGCAGCGCGGCGCCTGTGTAATGGTGCAGTGGGCACGGCGCTGGTGTCTTCTGCGCAGCAAGTGGTCTGCTGGCTAACTCCAACAGACCTCAAGCTCGTTGGCAATCTCGCGCACGCCTTCCACCTTGCGCAGGGCCTCTTGCGCCATCTGCTTTTGGAAGTAGCTGCTGACAACCCCTTTGATCACCACTCGACCGTCACGTGCCTCGAATCGCAAGTTCCGGCGGGACAGATAAGGGTTGCGTTCCAACGCCACAGAAACGCGATCGTCAAGCGGCATGTCGATCATGACCGGCACCCGATGGAAAAACATCACCGACAGGACACCACAGTAACGCTTCGGAAGCACATCAGCCCGGGGTGTAAAGCTTGCCGAGCCTTTGCCCAAGCAGAGCCGACCATGCGGCTAGAAGGCATGGTCGCCGTCCGCATATTCCGATCGAGCCACACGCGTCCGAACCCGACGTGCTGCCAGGGCGCCGAGTCGCGCTTGCAAAACGGCCAGTTGGGTCACTGGTCGATGGCCCCCCAGCCGACCCGCCGTGCCGGCCGTCGATTGCATCCGTGCTTCTTCAGGGGCAAGCGTCGCTGGCAAGTCATTCAGGGGTGGTTCTGGCGGCTCGACCGACAGCCCGAAGATGGCTCGCGCAGCCATGCCACCAGAAAAACATAGAACAAGATTTGCGCAATGCCGGATGAATAGGGAAAACTTTCCGCCGAACGACAGTCAGAGGGAAAGGCGGAAAAACCGGGATGATAAAAGACAATCAGTGCCGACAAAAACCCGGCGAAACAATGCAACTACCGCTGCCGGCCGCAGAAGTCCAGAAACGCAGAGGCCCAGAGCCGCGTTCCCGCCGGTGCTTCCTCCGTCGGCCTGCTTTCTGCCAAATCGATGGCACCTTCGAAACACTAGGCAAATACCGGAGGTGGGAGTTGAACCCACACGGGCCGAAGCCCACTGGATTTTGAGTCCAGCGCGTCTGCCATTCCGCCACTCCGGCTTTGGCTCGATTCGGATATGCCGGCGGCGAGCCACTCTTTCACACTTTGTGCAGCCCTGCTGCACAGGCCGACGACTGGGTCAGCAGCCTTTGTTAGTAACAAATAAACGATTCTAGCTCTTGCCCGCTGGGTTGGCAAGATGCGGGTGTCCCTTGCGCACTTCTGCAACGCAACTGCCTCAACTGGGTCCAGACGGGCCGACGGGCCGAACACAAAATAAGCTGCCGTGTGGCAGCGACCGTGGATGTTCTCCCTGCCGGCTTGGCTGGCCCGTTTCCAGGGCGCAATGCTTGTGGCATACTTGGTAACGGAGGGCTTGCCGCAGGGGTCATCTTGGAACAGTCTGGCTCGCCTGAGGTTCCTCGGGGTACACAATGGTCGGCAACCGGGATAGAAGGCTTCTGAAGTTGTTTGCATGCATGGGAGCGTATGTTGGCGCTGGACTACTTGTTGGATGCAGCAAGGCCGAACCAACACCGCAGCAGGCGGCCCGAAAGCAGCTTTCCCCGGCGGTAAAAAGCGCGCTCCAGCGTGGCGATGACGCGCTGAAAAGAAACGACCGCCAGACCGCCATCGCCGCTTATACCGAGGCGATCAAGCTCGATGCGAAGTTGAAGCGCGCGTACGTGGGCCGCGGTGTGGCTTACAACGAGTTGGGCGAGATACGAAAAGCATTGGAGGATTTCACCAAGGCTATAGAACTAGACCCGGAAGACAGCTATCCCTACGAACAACGGGAGAAGGTATATCGCAAGTTGGGCGAGCACGCTAAAGCCGACGCCGACAAGGAAAAAGCCTTCGCGCTGCGCGAAAAACGGCGCAACCAGATCCGCCAGGACCGGAAAAAGTGGATGGAATCGAAAAACAAAGGCAAAGCAGGTTGACTTTCTCCGGCGACAGCATATCGAACCGTGTTCTCGGCGATGAGCTGGCTTAAGAGGGCTTCGGCCGCACCACATTGTAGCGACACGCTCCGTGGCGTCGGCTAGCGCGGCGGAAGCGGCTAAGACAGAGCGTAGCCCGCCAGGCGGCCGTACAATATGCTCACAGCGGTTGAACGTTAGAGCATGTCAGGCCCCATCCCGCGGAAACCGAAGTGTCGCTGCTCTACTGCCGAAATCGAGCGGCAAGTACGCACTTTCACCGCCGGCGGATTTCTCGGGCTTTCTTGTAGTCCTCTTCAGCCTTACTTTTGTCGCCCAACTGAGTATATGCGTCGGCGCGGAGCAGATAAGCCGCCAGCCTGTTGGGGTCTATGCTTATGGCGGCGGTCAGCGGCTCGATAGCTTGCTGCGGCGAACCGATTTCCATGTAACAGCGGCCGATCCACAGGTGCACGTCGCAGTGGTCGTGGTAGGTCTTGTCGGCCAGCATCTGCTGGAGCAGTTTGAGCGTCTGGTCGAACTGGCCGTCGTGATACAGCCGTCGCACGGTGGCCCAATCGTACTGCCGGGCGTAGGGCCGCCAGGGATAAGCCGATTTATCGGTGAAGTGCGCCAGAGCCTCATCGGGTTGTTCCCACCAGGAGGCGAACCACAGGCCGGGATCTGTCTTCAATTTCTTTGCGGCGGCGATTGGCAAAAAAACTTCCAAGTAAAAAGCCCGGGTCTTTTGCGCGGCCTCGTACTCGTACTTCCAAATGCCCGCGACGAATTCCTCTTTGGTTACTTCGCCGCGAGCGGCTTGCTGGTGCAGCTTGAGGAACTGGCGGGCATAGTTGATGTTGTGCAATTCGAAGATCGCCCCGGCCCAAAGCTGCTCGAAGCTGCGCGTCTTGCCTTCCTCCGGGCCGAATTGATGAACGGCAGCCACGCGGATTCGGCCTCGCCGGCCGCCGATCGGGGCCACGTTCTCGGCGTCGGAATCCACCGGCGGCGTGGGGTCCCAGTCGATTGGCTCGCCGAAATCCTCGCCGGCAAACTTCCGGGCCGCCCATTGCCGCAGCACCGCGGTGTCGTCGAACATCTCGGCCATGGCCGGCCTGTCGCGGAGCATCTGCTCGACCTGACGTCGTCCGTGGCGTAATGCTTCTTCCGATAGCGGTTTTTCGGCCAGAGGCTTATAGTCGGCCCCGGCATCATTCGGATTCAGCGCGATGGCTTTTTTCAGGTCGGCTGCGCCCTGCTGGTAATCGCCCAGATGCAACCGGGCCGCGCCGCGCATTCCCCAAGCCCGGGCGTTGTTGGCGTCAAGGCGGATTGCTTCGTCCAAGTCGGCAATTGCGGGATCGAACCGCTTGATCATCATCAGGCAGGTGGCCCGATCGATGCGGTGCTGCGGCTCGGCAGGCTCCAATTCGATGCAGCGCGAGTAATCCGCTATGGCCTTGTCGTACTGCCGCAATTCCGAGTACGCCCAGGCGCGCGCGTTGTAAGCGCCGGCCATTTTCGGGCTGAGGCGGATCGCCTCGCTGTAGTCTTCCACCGCGGCGGCCAGTTCGCCCAGCGCGGCCTTGACATGCCCCCGGCTGCACCACGACCGGGCATTCTGCGGCTGAAGAGCAATCGCCCGATCGTAATCGGCCAGCGCTTTGTCGTGCTGGTCACGTTCGGAGTAGAGCCAACCGCGAGCTTCATAAGCTTCGGCCAACTTGGGGTCCAGGCGGATGGCCTCGTCCAGCGCCTCCAGTGCCGCGTCGAACTGGTCCTTGTCGATGGCGGCCATTGCCCGGGAAAGCGCTTTCTCGGCGGGCGTGGTGGGACGCTCCGCAGGCAGCCCGCGCCCCGGCACAGCCGCAATGGCCAGGCACCCAACCGCCAGTAGTTGCCGGTATACCAGTACCATCGTGAAGGCTACCGCTTCATTCGACCGCCGCACTTGTCAATTGCCGACGCCCTTTCCTAGCCTAGTGTGGCACAAACGGCGGCGTTTGGCAAACCGTGCCCACGGCAAGTTCCCCGGCCGGCAATCGGCGGGGCTCAGTCGGCGCTCTCGGTTGGCAGTAGGCGGCCAGGCGGCCAGGCGGCTTTGCGGTTGTGGGGCGCGCAAAGCACCGCTATCATTCGCGACGGTGGCGCAATCATGCGGAAAATACCTATCGCTCAGCAGTACTGGACTTTGGTGGACCTGTAATACCCAGTCCCGTTGGGGCCGCCACAACAGGGCGGCGTCTATCGGCTTTCTGGCGGGAGTTCGGCTGCTGGCTTGATGTGCGACGGGAAACAAATTGCTGGCACCCTCGACATATCATTGGATTATCAGCGGTAACGCCCGGGGTATTGCCCCAACGCTGATCCGCTGCGCGTTGCGGCTGGCCGAAATGCCCTATGCGCTTGCGATGCGCATTCGCAACAGCCAGTACGATTCCGGCAGGCGGCGGATACATCGGCTGGCGGTGCCGGTGATCAGCGTCGGCAACATCACGCTGGGCGGAACCGGCAAGACCCCCTTGGTGGCGTGGATCGCCCAGTGGTTCACCCAGCGAGGCGTTCCGACGGCGGTTGTCAGCCGCGGATACGGGGCCAGCCGCGGTGCGGTAAACGACGAGGCACTGCTGTTGCGGGCCAGACTGCCTGACGTGCCACATCTGCAAAACCCCGACCGTGTCGCCGCGGCCACCGAAGCCGTCGAGCGATTGGGTTGCCAGGTGGTCGTGCTGGACGACGCTTTCCAGCACCGGCGAATCGCACGCGACCTGGACATCGTGACCCTGGACGCCCTCCAGCCGTTCGGCTACGAACACGTCTTTCCGCGTGGCACGCTGCGCGAGCCGCTGGGCCAGTTGCGCCGAGCAGGGCTGATAGTGCTGTCGCGGGCCGACGTGGTGGGGCCAGAGCAGCGGGAGGCCATCCGACTGCGCGTGGCGCAGCTTGCGCCGCAGGCCGACTGGGTTGAAGTCGCCCATCGGCCAGAGTGCCTGGTTGCCGCCGACGGACGCCAAGCCGAGCTGGCGGCGGTCGATCACCGGCCAATAGCGGCCTTTTGCGGAATCGGTAATCCTGCCGCCTTTCGGCACACGCTACAGCAGTGCGGTGTTCGCCTGAAGGCACTGCGAGAGTTTCCCGACCACTACCCTTACCCACCGGCAAGCCTGGAAGCGCTAGACCGCTGGGCCGACGCGCTAGAGGCCGAAGCAGTGCTATGCACGGAGAAGGATTTGGTGAAAATCAGCCGTGAGCAGCTCGGCGGCAAGCCGCTGTGGGCGGTGCGTATCGGCTTGGATTTCCTGGCGGGCCAGCAACGGCTGTGCGACCGCCTGCAATTGTTGTTGGCAGTATCAGCACAGCACACAATCCACCAGTGTGGAGGGGGGGCCGGTGCCACATCCCAGTACTAACCACATCCCAGTACTAAACTGCTCAAACTGGATGAAATTGCCCATCCCCAACAGAAACACGCAGAAAAACGCCGATTCGACGCTCTGGAACCGAGGGAACGATCCAGCGGGAGAACGCAAATAACTCCTTGTTTTACAACAACTTATGGCAAAAAAACAGGTGTTGAGGTTACAGTTTGAGTAAACTGACAGCACTTGCGCTTTCCGCGAGCCGGACTGATGCGCCACCACTATTAGTGGTTACACAAACCAGAAAACTAGTCGGGGGGTTTTGCTCTTGGCGGCAAAGGCGGCTGAGAGTATCTTTTTCTGCACCGGGTAGCGTTGGTTTGCCGGCCGGGTGCGTGTCGTCGTCGTGCGCCGGTTCGCACCGACGCGGCGGCCAGGACAGACAAGATATCAACCGGTACGGAACAGAAAAGTAAAGCTGCTACAAACGGCCGAGGCAGGCAAGCAAGCTGCGAAGAAACGACAAAGGGGGGCGACGATGTTAGGGGTGCGACTGGCTCTCGGCGAATATTTGACACGGTTGAAGGCCGAACTGGATCGGTGCAACGCGGCCGAGGTGCAAAAGCTGTCCGACTGGATTTTCGAGGCCTGGCAACAGGGCCGGTTCGTGTTCATCATCGGCAACGGGGGTTCGGCGGCCAATGCCTCGCATTTCGCCGAGGACCTAGGCAAAGGCACCCTGTCGCAAGAGGCACTTGGCGACGAGTCCCGTCGCCGCTTGAAAGTTCTCAGCCTGACCGATAACGTGCCCTGGCTCACCGCCCTGGGAAACGATTGCGGCTATGAACAGGTGTTCGTGCAGCAATTGATGCACTACGCACAAGCCGGCGACCTGCTGGTGGCCATCAGCGGGTCGGGCAACAGCCCCAATGTGCTGGCGGCGGTCGATTGGGCCAACCGGCACGCTCTGCGCACCTTCGGCATGACCGGTTACGACGGCGGAAAACTGAAGCGCATGCAGCAGGCAGGCATCCACCTACCGCTTGACGACATGGGAATGGTCGAAGCCATCCACGCCTGCCTGATGCACTGGATTATCGACGACCTGCACGCGCGGATCAACTGCACCGGCCGCTGGCAGCAATGTTGACCGCCGGGCGGGCAGGTACGGAAGGACTGTCACGCGGGTCGGCGGCGAGGACAGACCGCCGCAGCGGTTAAAGCTGGGCAGTCACGATGGTCCGCGAATAGACATGGCTACTTGACGATATGGCAATCCACACGTGCAAGGAAGCACGTCGATGAGCGAGCATCTGGTAACGTTTCTGGAGGGCGACTTCAGGCCGCGCATCCTGCTGGTCGGCGATGTAATGCTCGACCGCTACATCTACGGCGATGTGGAACGCATCAGCCCCGAAGCCCCCGTGCCCATACTGCGCGTCGAGCGACGCGACGAGCGTCTTGGCGGAGCTGGCAGCGTGGCTTCGATGCTGGCAGCGCTGGGGGCCGAAACATCGCTGGCAGGCGTAACCGGCGACGATCCCGAAGGGTATGCAGTCCGCCAGTTGCTGGCCGAGATCAACGTGGACTGTTCGGCACTGCTGGTCGAGCCGAAGAGGATTACAACCGTCAAGCAACGGCTGCTGGGCGCCACCCATGGAAAGCATCCGCAGCAGATGATGCGGGTGGATCAGGAGCAGACCGAGCCGATCGGCCACCAGACGCGCCAGCAACTGCTGGAAGCGGTCTCCGCCCGAATCACAAACGCCGATTTGATCCTCATTAGCGACTACAACAAGGGCGTCTGCGCCGGCGAGATGATCCCACGGCTGGTCGAGCTAGCCCGGTCGGCCGGGGTGGCCATCGTCGCCGATCCGATCAAAGGGGCCGACTAC
>Ga0209101_1000021_pt1 | contig 122127 bp, 95 predicted proteins | sample ConPoolayeCmetaG_FD_185481 | JGI IMG/M metagenome (GOLD analysis project Ga0209101, IMG submission 185481) | Hot spring microbial mat communities from California, USA to study Microbial Dark Matter (Phase II) - Cone Pool mat layer C metaG... ... | reverse complement strand
GCGAAGTCCGCCGCCAGCGAGACAGCGTTGGGGTGTACCTCCGTTCCTTCGATGCTATTTCGCCGCCCCGTAGCCACGCGGAGTCTGGCGGTCTGAAGCGGCGCTATCTGACGCGGTCCGCGACGCTGGGCCTCTCCGGAGGGAGCCGAGCGAGCGATTTGCCGCAAGTGCCGGGGGCTGGCCGTGTTTTTAGGCCGACAGAATCCAGCAGCGGCAGGGGGTAAGGCGACAAACTGGGGGCCTCGTCTAGACATCCTAGAACACGGTGGCATTCTATCACTGACCGGTTGGCGGTCCGGTGGAGCGCGCCGGACGCCGCCGTCGGGAGAACCATCTTGCCCCGCTCCATTTCCCCACGCGTCGTCGCCGCCGCCCGTCGCCTCCTCGGTTCGCTGCTCCCCCGCCGAGTCGGACGCCGGCACGACGCGTCCCGCCTGATACGTCCCTGGTCGGCCGACAGTCTGCGCAGCTATCCAACCATCGGCTTGACCGGCCGCAGACTTCTGGCCTGCTTGCAGGCCGCCGACGCTGGCCAGCCGCAGATGCAGTTCGAGCTGTTTGAAGACATGCTCCAGAAATGGCCGCGACTAGCGGCGGTGGCAGCCACGCGACGCTTGGCGCTGACCGGTCTGGAGTGGGAAATCGTGCCGCCTCCGGCGATCGCGGCGGGCGCGCAGCACAACGCCCTGGCGCGTCAAGTGGCCGACTTCTGTCGCCAGACCTTGCTGCAACTGGAGCATTTCCACGAGGTTCTCGATCATCTGGCCAGTGCGATCGGCTACGGCGTGGCCCTGGCCGAACTGGTTTGGGAACGCGGTCGCCTAGTGGACATTGTGCCCGTGCCGCACTGTCGGCTGATCGGACATCCGCACGATCCCTGGCGGCTGTGTGTACTGACCGAAGACCAGCCGGCTGCTGGTCTGCCGATAGATCAGTATCGCCGCAAATGGATTGTGCATCGCCCGCGGCACACGCCTGGGCATCTATTTGACGGTGGGCTCCTGCGGGCCTCGGCAGCGCTCTTTCTGGCGCAGAACCTGAGCTTCAAGGACTGGCTGATCTACTCGCAGATCGCCGGCATGCCGGTTCGCGTGGCACAGTTCGAGCCGGGGCTGTCGGAAGACGAGCAACGTCGTCTGCTGAAGATGTTGGAAAGTCTGGGTACCGACGCGGTGGCGGTCTTCAGCAAGAGTATCGATCTGCGCCTGATCGAGACTCAACAGCGTGGAGCACGCCCGTATCAACCGCTCCAGGACTATTGCAACACGGAAGTAACTATCTTGTGGTTGGGCCAGCACCTGACCACTGATGTCAAATCCACCGGTTCGCGCGCCGCGGCCCAGATTCACGACCGTGTACGCGAGGATCTTCTGGCGGACGACATTGCCGACGAGGGCTACACGCTGCGGCGCGATTTGCTCACCCCGTTGGTAGAGGCGCGTTTCGGAGCCGCTGCGCCGGTGCCGCTTTTCCGCCGGTCGCTGAGCCAAGCGGTGGATACACGCGAGCTGGCCGACACACTGGCTATAGCGGTGAACGACCTTGGGCTGGCAGTGCCGCGTGTCTGGGTGCACCACGCTTTGGGTATTCCGCAGGCCCAAGGCGACGATCTGATCCTGGATGGGAGGGTTAACCAGTGAGCCGTCTCGACGTTGCCGCAGGCGCCTCATCTGAAGGGGCGACCGAACACGGCGCGAAGTTAGAGTTACGACCGGCGCTGGCCGGCGACGAAGCGGCCTTGCAGTTCTTCTTCGACACGCTGCTGCGGCGCGACTATTTTCTGCGGCGCGGGCAACTGCGCGACATGTTGCGTTCATCGCACCATCGCGTGCTGATAGCGGAAATCCAGGGCGTGCTCGTAGGAATCGCTATCCTGACGCGCGGCAGCCAACTGGTCAACGTACTTGTGCATCCGGCCTACCGCGGTCTGGGGATCGGACGCGCTCTAATTGTGTCGAGTCGGGCCGACCGTGTGCGGGCCAAGTTGGACATGAGCACCGGTGACCCCCGCGGTTTCTACAAGGCATTGGGCTTTGTCTCCACTGGTCGCCGGAATGCCAAAGGCAATATTGAACTGTTGCGCCGGGCACGACATCTACCCGGCGGGTCGGGCGCCGCACAAGAGGCGGGCGCCCTTGAACGAACGACGGTCGAGACGCTCGTTTTAGGAGCAGAGTTCAGCGCGGAGGGTCAATAGCATTGCAGCACTCGGCCGTGGGTGCGTGTTCCAGTCTCATGGCAGCATGAGTCGAGTGCGTACTTGTAGGCAACGTGCAAGGAGGTGTGGCATTGAGCAAGCCTGAGGAACACAAGGATAACAACACGGCTCTACCCGTCGGGCCGTTCATGCGCGAAGAGATCTTGGCGCGCCTGCGGACCGCTTGGCGGCTAGCGACACGGAATCTGCCCGGGCACCTGGAACATGTGCGCCGACTGGCGTCCGAGGTGGTGGAGCGCGTCGATGGAATCACGCTGGTGGCGGCACACGCCGCCTCCTGCGCCGCACCCGCGGCGCGTCTGCCCTTCACGATGCTCTCCGCAGCCGGGGGCGAACCTGTGTGTGAATTCCTGTTGATTCCCTTCGGTGAGGTGCGCGTGGAGCGCCCCGTGGCGGGCGCCGGCTTTGTCTTTACCCACGCCCACGCCGAGTCGGCCGTCCGCTGGTTCGAGCGCATGGGACGCAAGCTGGCGATCGACTATGAACACCAGAGTTTCGATCGGCTGAATACCCGGCCGGACGGACTGCGGCCGGCAGCCGGCTGGATCGGAGGTCTGGAGATCCGCGATGATGGCCTGTGGGCGGTGGACGTGGTGTGGACGGAGCGCGCCGCGGAGCTGCTGCGCAATGGCGAATATCGCTACTTCTCGCCGGTGATTTTCTGGACCGATGAGGATTATAGCGACGTGGCCGGCCTGGGACCTGTAGCGTTGACAAACGATCCGGCGTTGTGCGCGCTGCCGGCGCTGGCGGCCTGTCGTGAGGGTGAGGCTGCCGCCGTCACCGAAGTGGAAATGCCGGTCGCGACTGCGTACGCAAGCGACGGCAGTCTGCTGACGCGTCTGGAGGCGGCGGAGCAGGAAATCACCTCGCTGCGGCGACAATTGGCGGCGCAGCGCGCTGACGCGTTCGTCGAACGCGGCATGCGGCTGGGCAAAATCCTGGACAGCACGAGTCTGGACTGGCGGGCTGACTACCTGCGCGACCCGGAGGGCACCGAGGAACGTCTGGCGCGAGCGCCGGTAGTGCTGCCGCCCGGGCGTCTGCTGACGGACCGCGCACAAACCACCGCACCCGGGCAGCGTGAGCGGCCGGTCCAGGCGGGCGGGTTCTCCGCGGATGCGACTCGGGATACGGTCGAGCCGGAGGATCTGAAAGTCTTCGCCCGAGTGTCGGCAGCGGGAAGAGTGCTGCTCGCTGGCAGCACAGCCTGAAGCGACTGGGCGAGCCGCGACAGCACACAAAGGACAGAGCGCAACGTATCTGTAGACATCTAGCCATCCTCTGCAAGTCAGCGATGGGAGAAGCTCCGATGGGACTGACGGTCAACCGGAATGTGGACTTTTTCGCCTCCGCCGACCTGATCGATTTGCCGGTGGCGGACAACGTGAACATCTATAAAGGAGCCTTTGTCGGGCGCGATCGCACTACCGGTCTGGCACGGCCGTTGGTCGGCGGCGACGATTTTCTGGGAATCGCCTATCGCCAGGCGGACAATACGCTGCCGGGCCATACCCCCGGCGGTGTCAGCGTGCGTCTGATGCAAGCGGTGGATATCGTGCACATCCTGGTGGGGGTCACCAACAGCGACATCGGCAAGGAAGTATACGCCAGTGCGGACGATACCCTCACTTTGGTCGCGACCGGCAACAGCCGCGTGGGGCGCGTGGTGGCGGTGGAAAAGGCGGGCGTGGCACGGGTCCGGTGCCAACCCCTGGCGAGCGTGACCGGCGTCCTGGAGAATGTGGCGGTGGTTGGTCTGCCAGACGCCAATGCCACCCTGACGCTCGATCATATCAACAGGACTCTGCTAATTGCCAACAGTGCGGCAAGAACCCTGACCCTGCCGCCTGTGGCAACGGTGCGCGCCGGCGGGTGGTTGCGTGTGGTGAAGACTTCGGCGGCGGCAGCGCCGGTGACTCTGGACGCCAACGCCAGTGAAACAATCGACGGCCAAGCGGTCTTCGCCGGCGTTGATGCACAGTACGACTGTGTAATGCTGCTATGCACCGGAAGCGAATGGATTATTCTCAGTCGGGATATCGCCTGATGATGCGGGCGTGGCACGCTGGTGTCGTGGTGTGAGAGCGCCACCGGGCACGACAGAAGGAGGCATACATGAGCGTGGTAGTCGATACAGGTGTGACTTCGCGAGCGGTGGTGGGGCGTTTTTATCGCCGACTGGAAGAATACGCCAGAGCAGCCTGGTGGACGCGTCTGGCTCTGCACTTCGCCAGCACGCAGGAGTCAGAAACTTACCGCTGGCTGGGAATGGTGCCGCAGGTGCGCGAATGGGTAGGGGGCCGGCAAGTAAAACCACTGCGCGGCCAGGGTGTCACCATTGTCAACAAGACTTGGGAGGCCACCATTCGCGTCGACGCCGACGAGCAACGCCGCGATAAGAGTGGTCAGATCATGGTGCGCATCAACGAGCTGGCGCGCCGCGTGGCCACCCATCCGAACAAGTTGTTGACAACGCTGATTCTCAATGGGGAGAGCGCGGCATGTTATGATGGCCAGTACTTCTTCGATAGCGATCACGCCGAAGGCGCGTCGGGTGAGCAAAGCAATTCCATCACCCATGACGCCGCCACACCGACCGCGCCGACCGACACCGAGATGCACGAGGCGATTGTGAAAGGGCTGGCCCAGATATGCTCATTCCGTGATGACCAAGGGGAACCATTGAACGAAGGGGCGCGCGAATTCTTGGTCATGGTGCCGATGAATTTTCTGGCGCCGACGCTGGTGGCGTTGGCGGGCCAGACGGTGGCAGCGACCAGCAATCCGCTGGCCAGCGGCGAGCCGTTCCGCGTGAGCTGGGTGGCCAATCCGCGTTTGACATGGACTGACCGGTTCGCCATCTTCCGCACCGATGGTAGTACACGCCCGTTTATCTTCCAGGAGGAGTTACCGGTGCAGATTCAGGTGCTGGCGGAGGGCAGCGAGCTGGAAATCAATGAAAATCAGCATCAATACGGGGTGAAGGCTATACATGCGGCGGGGTACGGATTCTGGCAAGACGCCTGTCTGGTGCGTTTGACGTGAGACTACGGGTGTGCGGTTACGGCGCCCGGCGCAGGGTGCCGCCGGGCGCCCCCGGGAGATGACCTGATGCCCTACATCAACACGGCTCAGTTGGCCCAGCGGCTCGGCACGACCCTGTATGCCCGCCTGACCGACCGCGTTAACGGCACCACGGCGGACGACACTATCGGGCAACAGATCGTGGATCAGGCCGCCGCTGAAGCGGACAGCTACTTGTCACGACGTTATGCCACGCCGGTGGATCTCGACGCGCATCCCGAGTTATCGGCGCTGTTGACTTTGCGTGTGCTCGATTTGGCCGAGTACGCGGCCTGGAAAGCATCGCCCTTTGTCAGCGATCCGCCGCACCGTGTGCACACGCTCTATGCGAACGCGCTGCGCTGGTTGGAGGATGTGGCTGAGGGGCGCATTGTCCTGCCGGCGGCAGCCCCGCCCTGCGGGCCAACGGCCTACGATCAGGGGCCGCACTATCAGACCGGCGGGCGTGTCTTCACCGCAAGCGACTTGAATGGTCTATAGACCGGTGCAAAGCACCAGAGGCAATGCTGATGACGTTGGCATTCGGTTCCTACGGCACGAACCAGAGCAACACCGTGCTTGTGCCGGCTTACACGGGGCAGCTAATACGGGTAGTAAGAGTGGTAGTGACGGCGTGGACCGGGGTCAAGGTGGTGCTGCTTTCCAACCCCGGACCGGATCCGGTGGCGCTGACGCCGCCGCTGCACGTTGCCAGCGGCATGCCGCTGGTATTGCACATGGGGCGCAGCCTGGCGCTGTCGACGGGACGTGGTCAGGCTCTTGGTATCAGCACTGCTTTTCAGGGTCTGCCGGGCGAGCACAGTATAGCGATCTGGTATGAGGCGGTGGATTAATGCTGCCGGAAGTACTATCGCAATTACCGACACTGGGAATCTCCGGGCTCTTGTTCGTTATGTGGTGGGTAGAGCGGCAGGAACAGGCGCGGGCAGCCGCCGGCTTGCGCGCGGCGCTTCAGCACGCCGGCCAAGTGGCCGAGGTGAACAAGAATCTGCTGGACGTAATTCGGTCGAACACCGAGGCGCTGACGGCGCTGCGTGAGGAATTGCACTCCCATCGAGCCAGCGAGGCCGAGTGGCTGGGCAGACTGGCCCGGCAATTAGAGGAGCTGGAGTGTCGTTGAGCTGTCGCAGCGCGGGGGCCTTCTTGGAGTGAGTATCCCATGGACCTTGCGACACTACTGAGAAACATCGATGCCCAAACAGCGCGCGCCTTCGTCAGCGCCGCGCGCCACCTGATAGATGCTCTGCTTATCGAGGTCGCGCAAGGGCAAGCGTTGCACACGCCGAAATCGCAGGATTACGACGTCGCCGAACTGTCGCGCGTCGGGTCTCCCGGCGGCTGGCTGACCCACGACGAGCTGCATTTGGCAGCGCAGCGTATGGCCGAGGCCATCGCTACCGAGCGCTGGGTGGACGGAGTTCTGGCCGCTCTGCGCACTTTCAACGTTTTGGGAGGTGTGGGTCGATGAGCCGACCGATGGGAATCAGCCTGGCGAGCACGTCCGCGCTGGTAGTGCTAGCAATGGCGGGCTGTTCGCCGCAGTCGTTGCGGTTGGCGCTGGAGTCGCAGCGCCGGGCCGACGCAGTGCAACAAACGGTCTTCGCGCGGCAGCACCAGGCGCTGTGCATTCTGCTGTACCGCGACTTGTTGCGCCGTTTGGCCGAGAGCGGAGTGGAGCTGACGCCGGCGCGGCGCGCTGCCATCGGTGCTGCGTGGAACGATCGCGATCTGGTCGAGTTCTGGAGTTGGCAATATGAGCGGGCGCGGGCGTTGCGGATGATCGGGGTCGACGGGCGGCTATTCAGCCAGCAGTCCACGGCTGAACTACTGTGGAAATATGCCACCGCCCAAGCAGACCGGGCGCGCACAGGCATGATGGAGGAGGTTGCCGGGACCTGTGGCACGGGATTGTTGTCAGACGCCGCGGCCGACGAGGAGGATCGCCATGACTAGTGCACCAACGAGCTGGCGCCGATGGTTTTGGCCGCTGCGCAGCCGCAAGGTCCAGGTGGCCGCGGCAACTGTGATTGTGGCGTACGGGGCCCAGGTCGGGCTAGCAGTTGCCGAGGAGACGGTTCTTACCGTGCTGAGCGTGGGAGTGGCGCTGATACTGGGGATTGCGCACGAGGACGCCGGCCGAAAGTAAAGCGGCTCAGGTGACGGAGCGCTCGCGGTAAATGGTGGTGGTGAACAGCAAGACCTCAGTGCCCGGATCCTTCCAGGCGTCAGCAGGCAAACCCGCCTTCTCTGTACAGCAGCGCGACAGAAACGTCTCGCGATCCATGTGATGTTCAGTCGCCACCTGGGGCAAGAAGAGCCCCCGACACCCACCACGGCGTATCAAGACGCCGTGGCGACCAAGTTGCAGTTCGTCCAGCCGTCGCATCGGGACTGCGTTCGAAAGCACCGAAACTTCGATGTCCAAATCTGGTGTTTCGGCAGCACTTAAGCGCGGGAAGCGCGGGTCCCCAGTCGCGGCGCAGACCGCCGCCCGGCGCACAGCTTCCGCCAGCGGCATTTGCGGCTCAAGCACGCCCATGCAACCGCGCAATCGACCTGCACGGCGCAACGTAACGAACACTCCGCCGTGAGCCGTGCCTTCGTCCGGCGGAGCAACCGCTCGGGACGGATCCACGCCGCGGACGACCGACTCAATGACTTGGCGTGCGAATGCGCACCAAGAATACGAAGCCCTGCCGCACAGACTCACCGGGCACCCGCTGGCATCTTACAGGCTGAGCCGCGCGCGGTTGGCACATTGCGCCGGGCGCCTCCGGTCACACCCTCAGGCTCTTCTGGCAGTGTTTGCAGACTACGCGACCAGAGCGACCCGTGCGGGCGCTGCGGCAGTCGGGCGGCTCAATACTCTTGCTGCCGCTTTTTGATGATCCACAAAACGATCACCAGAATGGCCAAGCTGATGATGAGGATCCACTGCCACGTCTTGAAGAATGCCAGTAACATGCTCGCAGTCCTTAGTACAGAGGACGCACGGCACAACCGCGTGGGCCGACGACTGGTAGTAGACCGAGGTGCGAAGGCAATGTCAACGGTAGCCGGGTTAATCGTCGGCGGATTGGGAGTGCCAGCGGGCTACCGCTGGCTGAGTTGCGGTGGTAGACCCGGCACGGGCGCTGCAGTCATGCTGGGCGACCGGTAAGCGGCTAGCCGTTCGGAAGCCAAAGCTGGCTGACTGCCAAAGGCTCAGCCGGGAGGAGCCGGGGTGGTCAGCAAGGGGCAGTGAGGGCGCGGGCGGCTTCAGACCAAGGAGCCGAGCGAACCGGCGTGCTATCGGCAGCGGGGGGAGGAGAGCAAGGGCAGTCGGGCGGATGCTTCGCGAGGAACACGTGACGCTCTTCCGCCAGCCTGCGCCCACCCGGCGCGGCAGGATACTCTATGTAAGCGTTTATTGCGAAGAATGTTGCATATCGCAATGGCGTGTTAGTGACGGACTGCCGTCACCGTAACCGGTTGCGAGGTGTTCAGCGTCGAGTAGCCGTAAGATATTGTCGCGCAGGCACCTGCAAAGAGTTGCATCGTCTTGCTGTCACTGGCATGTTGAATGCACGGCAAAAGAGCGGCGTTAATGCGCGCATGTTTGGTCGCAATTCAGCAAAGGTGTTGGTGCGGATTGAAACTATGGGTGATGCCCGACTCCGCAGCGGGCAGAGTGGAACAAGGAGAAATGTATGTCAGGACGACTGTCTCGGGTGTGCCTGCTAGGCGCGGTCGCAGTCGGCCTACTGGCCGGTCCCGTGCTGGCGGACGACGGTGCGGACAGCCAGGTGGCGCGGCTGGAAGCCCTGCTTGAGGCCCAACAGCAGAAGATCGAGGCCTTGGAGCAGCAGGTGGCCGCCGCGGCACAGGCGGATCAAGATGCCGCGCGAGTGGAGCAGATGAAGCAGCAGATCCGCGAGGTACTGAGCGAGCGGGAGTTCCGCGAGAGCCTGATGCCCACGGCGCTGCAAGCCGGCTATGACAAGGGCTTCTTCATTCGCAGCAGCGACGAGAAGTTCATGATCAAGTTCAACGGCTTGGCGCAGTTCCGTTGGACGCACTACGGCACGCGGACGCAGAATCGCTACCTCTCGCCGGGGTTCAGGCGCAGCGACCGGACCGGTTTTGATTTCGCGCGTTTCCGGTTCATCTTCGGCGGCCATGCCTACAGCAAAGACCTGACCTACCATGCGACGATCGACATGAGTCAGGGCGGCAACTATGACGCTACGTTGCTGTACGGCTGGGTCAACTATCGCGTGATGGACGAGTTCCAGATCATGGCCGGTATCTTCCGACTGGCCAGCACGCGGGCGGACTTCGCCTCGACCTCGACGATGCAGTTCGTCGAGTACCCGATGATGAACTCGGTGTTCGGGCTGGTTCGCGGGATCGGCGTGCGGTTCTGGGGCAAGCTGTTGGAAGGCAAAGGCGAGTACTACTTGGACGTGGTGAACTCGCTGGTCGCTCCGACGCGCACCATCACGACTGACGAGACCCTGTACACCGATGGGCATGACAATAACCCGGCGATCGTCTTCCGCACGCTGTGGTCGATCCTGGGCGGTTCGTGTCTGTACCCCGAAGCCAAGGGCCCGATGGACCAGCCTTGCGACCTGGCCATTCACACCGAGCCCTCGTGGAATGTCGGGTTCCACTACGCCTTCAAGGAAGACCGGCATGATGGTACCCTGCGGATCCCATTCCCGCGCAAGAACTTCTTCCGGGATGGCGGGTTCGGCCTGGTGACCTCCGAAGGGCTGCAAATCCACCAGTGGGGCTTGGACACCGGCTTCATGTTCCAGGGCTTCTCGGCCACCGCCGAGTATGCCATCCGCGTGCTGGATGTGCGCAGCGCCGATGGCCCGCCGTTCACCCCGCTGTTCCTGGTGACCGGCGACGATTCGACCAATGCGCAGCATGGTGCCTACTTGCAGTGCGGCTACTTCCTGCCCATTCCGGGGCTGGAGCGTAAGCTGGAAGTCATCGGAAAAGTGGAGGGCATCTCAGCGCTGGCCGGTGGCCAGGAGGGCACCTGGATTTACGGCGGCGGGCTGAACTATTTTATCGAGGGCCACAAGGTCAAGCTCCAGACGGACGTGACCAAGGTCTCGGAAGTGCCGATATCTAATTCCAGCTACAGTCTGGCGAATGTGAACGACGACGCCCTGATCTGGCGCGTGCAGCTTCAGGTGGCGTTCTAGTCAGCATAAGGAATCTGAGAAACTCACGGAGGAACCAGCATGAATCGATCGTGGATGAAAGTCAGAAGGACGCTGATTCTGCTCGCGATGGGTGCGTCGACGTTCGGCCTGTTCGGGACTTCGTTCGGCCTCGGGAACGAGGACTGGGGTGGCTGCAACTATGCCCTGAATACCAACTATGAGACGATGTTCCGCACCATCGGCCACACTGTCATCGACAACGTCTATACCACCTATTTCGAGCCGATCGGCGCCGACTATGACACCTACATCGGCGAGCCGACGCGGCAGCTTGCCAAGGACATGTGGACCAATTGGGTCAATTACCGTGTTCCGGATGACCCAACGGTGAAATAACCGCCCGACACCTTGCCTTGACGTTCAGGCCGGCGTGCGCGTCAGTGGCGTGCACGCCGGCCTGAAGCTTGCGCCGGCGCACGCGCCGAGTCCGCCTTTGGCTCGGCGCAGTCCGTCCAGGCCGGATTCCGCGCTGACCCGGAAAATGTCCCGCAAAACCTCGGGCGCCCTCTTGACTAGCCCGCTACGTATCCGATACAAGCTTCTATCAGTGGGTATTTGGAAACGCGGCCTGATTCACGGAAGGGACGCCATGAACTGGTTCACTGACATTTTGGAAGCGGCTTTTGGTGTTATCCCGGCGGTCATCCTGGGACTCTGGGCCTTGCTGGGCATGGTTCTGGGCTGGAAAGCCGACTAGACAGTACCCGAGACTGCATCGCCACTTCCCTTGTCAACGTTGATAGCGGCACGGGCCTGATTGGTCCATGGCATGTCGGTTCGCGCCGCGGAGAGGCCTATTTGCGCGCGGGTTGGTAGCGCGTGCGACCACAGTGGGGCGACGGTCAGGTCGCGCAGCGCTAACAGGGCGGTGCGACGGTCTAGCTACAACGATGTCGTTGTTCAAATCGCACCAGCTCCATTCGCCGAGCATGGGCCGCCGGCGCCGTAGCACACTACGTCCAGAACGCCGGGCAGCGTCTCCACGCTGCGGATGAACTGGTCGCTCGGTTCGACTTGGGCGACGGCGCGGGCCTTGACGGTGGCGGTCCAGCCCTCGGGCGAATTCACCTCGAAGTACAGCGGGCAATCCCCGCGGTATCGACCGCACAGGTCGCGTAGTGCCGCCAGCGTCGGCAACGTGTCGGGTATGCCGCGCAGTCGAATAAGTACCTCACGGGCGTAGACACGGCGCGCCTGTTCGACCGGGATGATGCGCGCCGTGCGGATACTGGGCGTCTCGCGTCGGCGGTCCACCGCTCCCTCCACGAACACCACCGCATCGGGTCGTAGCATCGCGAGCAACTCAGACTGCTGATTGGGAAAAACGAGAGCCTCCGTCGAGCCCGCGAAATCCTCTATCGTAGCGATCACCAGTTTCTGACCTGCCGAGCGACCGTAGCGGATCGGGCGGCTGCGCACGCGCGTCACCAGTCCGCCGAGGATCACATGTTGACGGTCCTGAGCCTGGTACAGACCGGCGGTGTCGGTGGTGCTGAATCGCCGCACTATCGCCTCGTATTGAGTTAGCGGATGCTTGGTAATGTAGAAACCGAGGGTCGCTCTTTCGTAGGCCAGCATCTCGGCGTCCGACCACTCCTCGCTGCCGATGACCGGTAAACGCGCTGGGGTGCCGGCGGCCGCGAAGCCGTCGAACATATTGAGCTGGCCGGCCCGGCGGTCGCGCTGGGCTTGCTGCCCACGTTCGATGGCCTTTTCCAGCACGTTCATCAATGCCCGGCGCATGGCACCGGTGCAATCGAACGCGCCGGCTTTGATGAGGGCCTCGATGACCGCCTTGTTCGCGCAGGTCAGGTCCACCCGTTCGCAGAAATCGAAGATGTCCCGGAAACGACCACCCTGCCGGCGAGCATCCAGTATCGCCTGTACGGCCTTGTGACCTACGCCGCTTATCGCCGCCAGACCGAAACAGATGTAGGCGCGGCGCTGGTGGGCCGGGCGGAGCGGTGTGCCGGTCGCAATCTTGTCGGGCGGACGCGCGCCTCCCCCCACGCGCACCGCGGTGCACTCCGTTGTTTCGCCATCTCCGCCGCCCGTGCTTGTTTCATAAACCACTGTGAATGCCTCGTCACTCTCGTTGATGCTTGGCGGCAGAACGCGGATACCCATGCGGCGGCATTCGTCGATGTACTCGGCGACCTTCTCGGTACTGCCACTTTCGTAGGTCAATAAGGCCGCCATGAATTCGACCGGGTAGTAGGCTTTCAGGAAGGCGGTCTGAAAGGCGACCAGCGCGTAGCCGGTGGAGTGGGCCTTGTTGAACGCGTAGCCGCCGAACTTCAGGATGTCCTCGAAGACACGTTCGGCGACCGGGCGCGGAACGCCGTTGGCGACGGCGCCGGCCAGGAAAGGCTCGCGCTCGGCGGCGATCATAGCCTCCTTCTTCTTGGAAATCGCTTTGGCCAAGCGGAAGGCACGCCGCAGCGGAACACCGCCCAACCGATTGACCAGGCGCGAAACCTGTTCCTGATAGACCATGATGCCGTAGGTTTCGGCCAGCACCTCGGTCATGATGGGATGCGGTGTGTCCCAGTGCTTGCGTCCATGCTTGCGCGCCACGTATTCGTCGATGTACTCCATCGGGCCGGGGCGAAAGAGTGCGTTGGCGGCGATGAGATCTTCGATGCGGTTGGGCTTCATCTTCATCAGCACTTCGCGCATCCCCGCCGATTCGAACTGAAACACGCCGCGCGTCTGGCCGCTGGAAAGCAGCTCGTAGACCTTGGGGTCGGTGAGGTCGAGCTTCTCTAAGTCAAGGGTCACACCGTGATGGCGTTTGATCAGTCGGCAGGTGAGGTGGATCTGCGAGAGAGTTCGCAGGCCCAGGAAGTCCATCTTGAGCAGGCCGACCTTCTCGACCATCGGCCCCTCGAACTGGGTCGTGATCTCCTTGGCGTCAGCGGGCTTGTGCAGAGGGATGAGGGTGTCCAGCGGGACGTCGGCGATGACAACCCCAGCCGCATGCACCGAAGCATGGCGGGCCAGGCCCTCCAGCTTTCGTCCGATATCGACCACCTTGCGAATGGTCGGATTGCTCTCGTAAAGCCGCTTCAGCTCCGGTTCCTGCGCGAGGGCCTTGTCGAGCGTCATTTTCAGCTCTTCGGGCACCAGCCGCGCGACGCGGTCGGCCTCCGACAGCGGTACATCCATTGCCCGGCAGATGTCGCGGATTGCCGCCCGTGCCTTCAGCCGCCCGAACGTGATGATCTGCGCCACGTGGCCGTACTTCTGCCGCACGTAGTCGATGACGTCGCCGCGGCGATCCTGGCAGATGTCCAGGTCGATGTCGGGCATCTCATCGCGCTCCGGGTCCATGAAGCGCTCGAAATACAGCCCGTAGCGCAGTGGATCGGCGGCGCTGATGCCCAGGCAGTAACCGACGACCGTGCTGCACCCGCTGCCGCGGGCCACACAGGGGATGTCGTTCTCACGCGCAAAACGCACGCAGTCCCAGACGATCAGAAAGTAGCCGCTGAAACCCTTGGAGGCGATGACGCTCAACTCGTAGTCGATCCGTTCGCGCAAGTCGTCGCTCAGTTCGCAGTAGCGACGTCGGGCCCCTTCGTAAACCAACTCGCGGAGGTACTGGTCGGCAGTGCGGCCGGCCGGTGGGTGGAACCGGGGCGCGTGGCGCTTGGAAAAGTCCAGCTCCAGGTCGCACATCTCGGCTATGCGCAGCGTGTTGGCCAAAGCCTCGGGGTACTCGCCCAGGGCGGACGTCATCTCGGCTGCCGATTTCAGGTAGAACTGGTCGCTGTCGAATTTGAGGCGCTTGGGGTCGTTGATCCGCCGGCGGGTCGAAATGCAACACAGCACATCGTGTGCTTCGACGTCGTCGTGATGCAGGTAGTGCACGTCATTGGTGGCGACGGTGCCGACTCCCAGGCGGCGTGCTAGGCCGGCCAGCTCGGGGTTGATGGCCCGCTGCTGCGGCAGACCGTGGTTCTGAAGCTCGATGAAGAAGCGCTCCGGGCCGAAAATCCTCAGGTATTCCTCGGCGATCGCCTTGGCGGTGGCAAGATTGTGGCGGGTGAGAGCCTGAGGGATTTCACCTCCCAGGCAGGTGCTGGTGCAGATCAGTCCCCCGGACAGCTCCCGCAGCACTTGCCGGTCGATGCGTGGTTTGCGGTAGAAGCCCTCCAGATAGCCGATGCTGGTCAGTTTAATCAGGTTGCGGTAGCCCTCCCGGTTCTGAGCTAACAGCAGCAGATGGTAGCTGGCTTCGTCCAGCCCGTGGGTTTCACGCTCGCGCCGGTCGCCGGGGGCGATGTAAACCTCGCAACCGATGATCGGTTTGACGCCGGCCGCCACCGCCGCCGTGTAAAAGTCGATCGCCCCGAACAGGTTGCCGTGGTCGGTGAGAGCCACGGCAGGCATGCCGAGTTCGCTGCATGCATGCACGAGATCCTTGATTCGGCAGGCCCCGTCGAGCAGCGAGTACTCGGTGTGCACGTGGAGGTGGACAAAGGACGAGGTTTTCTGCGGGAGATCCGGCACGCCTGTCAGCCTCCTTGACTGTGTGCGGGAGTGCAAGGACGGCGCTATGATAGCCTGGTCATGCGGCGCGCGGAACGGCTGGCGACCCCGCTCGGGACGAGCAGGAAGCGTGGCGTTTTCGCCTGGGCCACAGTGGAAGCGGACTTTGCTGGCCCGGCCGTCGGGGCCGGGGGCCTCTACGGTGGGTGCCCGGTCCAAAGCTTCCGCCGTCCGGGCACTGACTGGATGGCGTCTGACGACAGCCAGCGGTCTATCGGACTTTGGCCCCGGCCAGCGGCCAACCCGGCCCTGCAAGAACGCGGTTAATCTATCAAGGTTCACGTGTGCCTGAGCCGATGTAGCTACTAGTAGTAGACTGGCAGACGGGGTCGGAATTCTCCGGTACAGGCAGGGCCGATCCTTGCGGCGGCAGCGGAACCGCCTCGCGTGGATGCCAGGTACTAGGGCAGAACCCTCACAGGTGCAAGCCCGTGTTGCCGGCCAGTATTAAGTAGCCCGCCGGGCGCGAACCAGCCCGTTTCAAGCGCAGGGGGCGGGGCGGTGGCGCACGCCATCCGCACCCGCCCCACTCCGTATGCGATTGCCTTGTCGGCAGACGAGCAGAGGTATCTGGCGGTTTCCGGGCAGAACCGGCAAGAACTGCGCCTGCCGACCACCTGGGGCTACCGCACCTGCTGCTTTGTTTTCTGAACGATGATCGCCGGCATGCCGACGGATATACAGCCGTGTTGACCTGTTTGGCCGACGCGGCTGTTACCGGGTGGAGGCGGCTCGGCCGGCGTGGGGCGGTAGCCCTCAGATGTCGCGACCCGCATGCGGCCGCCTGCTCGGACATGCAGCGGAAAACGTCTCTTGTCCCGTCAGCGCTATCTGACAACACGTATGGCCCGCCTGCGTTGTCGCGGGGCCTGGAGGACTGCACATGACGCTGGGTAAGAAAATCCTAGGCAGCAAGCTAGCACTGGTCATCATTCCCGCCGCGGTGATCATCACCGTGGCCATCTGGCAATCGCGGGCCGGGTTCGCCCGGGCGTTGGAGGAAACCCGGTCGGCATTCGCCAGTAATGGCGAGTTTGCCAAGTCTGCCATTGTGGAAACAGGACTGAGTGACCTCGCGCACCAAGCCCAAATTGTTTACGCGATGTGCCAAGCGCAGCAGGAAGTGCTCGAACAGAAAGTCAGCGCCGACCTGAGCGTGGCCCGCAGTCTGCTGCAAAAGGCAGGAGCGGTCGGCTTCGGCCAGCAGAGCGTGACCTGGAAGGCCGTCAATCAGTTCACCAACGACGCGGTCGAGGTAACGTTGCCGGAAATGGTAGTGGGTGATACGCCGTTGGGACAGAATGCTGATGCGAGCAAGCCGTCGCCGATCGTGGACGAGGTGCAACAACTGGTCAACAGCACCTGCACGATTTTTCAGCGTATGAATCCGGCGGGCGACCTGCTGCGTGTCTGCACGAATGTGAAGAAGAAGGACGGACAGCGGGCGATCGGGACTTTCATTCCGGCCCGCAACCCCGACGGCAGCCCCAATCCGGTGGTGGCGGCCATCCTGGCCGGGCAGAGTTATCTCGGTCGGGCGTTCGTGGTCGATCGCTGGTACATCACGGCCTACGAGCCGATCAAGAACGCCTCTGGAGAGATAATCGGGGCGTTGTACACCGGCGTGCCGCAGGAAAGCGCGACCTCGCTGCGCAAGGCGATTATGGATATCCGGGTGGGCAAGACTGGGTATGTGTACGTTTTGAACGCCACAGGCAACACGCGCGGGCACTACGTGATCTCCTATCAGGGCAAGCGTGATGGTGAGAACATCTGGGAGACCAAGGATAGCGATGGGAAGTTTTGCATTCAGGAGATTTGCCAGAAGGCACTGACGCTGAAGCCCGGCGAGGTCGGCGAGGCCCGCTACAACTGGAAGAACGCCGACGACCCGGCGCCGCGCGAGAAAGTCGTGAAGATCGCCTACTTCGCGCCGTGGGACTGGGTGATCGGCGTGGGCGCCTACATGGATGACTTCTTCGACGCCGTCAATCAGATGGAAAAGCGTTCGGAGGAAGCGGTCGCCGCGGTTGAGAAAGCCGGACAGAGTTCTCAGCACATGGTGTTGATCTGGTGCCTGAGCATATCGGCGGTGGCAGTGGTGCTGGCCACGATAGTGGCGCTGTTCGTGACCAGCTCGATTACGCGGCCGGTCAACCGCATTGTGGCCAGCCTGAACGAAGGGGCCGACCAGGTGAACGAAGCCGCGGCCCAGGTGGCTGGCGCGTCGCAACAGCTCGCGCAGGGGGCTAACGATCAGGCCTCCTCACTGGAGGAAACCTCCAGCGCCTTGCAGCAAATGGCGGCCATGACCAAGACCAACGCGGACAATGCCGCCCAAGCCAATGAGTTGGCCACCGAGGCGCGTACGACGGCGGCCGAGGGCGACCGTACGACCGAGCAACTCAACAACGCCATGTCGGCCATCAATCAGTCTGCCGACAAGATCAGCAAGATCATCAAGGTCATCGAGGAGATCGCCTTCCAGACCAACCTGCTGGCGCTCAACGCGGCAGTGGAGGCGGCCCGCGCCGGCGAACACGGCAAAGGCTTCGCGGTGGTGGCCGAGGAAGTGCGCAATCTGGCACAACGTGCCGCCCAGGCGGCTCGCGAGACCACCACGCTCATCGAGGACTCGGTCAACCGGGCGCGCGAGGGCACCCAGGTCTCGCAACAGGTGGCTGCCGCCTTGGGTTCGATCACCAAGTCGGTGTCACAGGTCTCGGAGCTGATCAACGGCATCGCCAAAGCCAGCGCCCAGCAATCGCAAGGCATCGAGCAGATCAACGATGCTGTCTCGCAGCTTGACAAGGTGACGCAGGCCAATGCTGCCAGCGCTGAGCAGGCTGCCTCGGCCGCCGAACAGCTCAGTGCTCAGGCGCAAACCGTCAAGGGCATTGTGCAAGACCTGGTGAAGCTGGCCGGGACGCGCAACAACGCCGCCAATCGCAAGCGCAGCAAGGCGGAAGAGACGCCGCTCGCTGTGGGCGCGCCCAGCGGCGGTAAGACCAACCCCGACGAACGCAAGGCGCACTTTCCACCGCTGAAGAAACATAAGCCGGCCGACCAATCCCACACGCAGTCACCGGCCAATGCGGAGCCACCACAGAGCTTCAACGAGTTCTAAGACTGCGAACGCGACCGGCGCGCCGGCGCGCAGCAACCTGAGCACGGCGCACCGGTCACCCGCCGGATAGCGGAGAGCGAAGCGCACGCCGCGCCCTTGTATGAGCACTTGGGCGCGGCAATCGTATATGCCTGTATTCTCAGTCGCCGAAGTTGTTCCCAGCACGCTGGCCGTCAGGGTCAATCCGTGGGGCAAGGGATCGGCAGGGGGTTGGAAGCCAGCAGGATTACGAAGGGGTTGATGTCGCCGAACCCGTTGGTCCCCCCATATTGACCGTCACCGTTGATGTCGGCATTTCGTTCGGGGCAGTCGGGGTAGCGTTGTTTCCAGGTATTCCAGTCGGAGAGCGCCAGGACGAAGGCGTTGATGTCGCCGAACGACACCTGGCCGTTGCAGTCCAAGTCGCCGCGACAAATCGTCGCCCCGCCCGGCAACAGACAGACCGACAGGTCGTAGTTGGCAGGCCGGGGTCCGCTGCCGTCATCGACCAACGAACGGTTGTCCAGGCCGGGGGCTGCCACCCACAGCAACCAACAGGGCTCGACCAGACCCTGAATCGACACCCAGCCGCTGGCCAAGTCACAAGTCGCCGGCAGCTCGATGTCGTACTGATACAGGGTGTAGCTGCCGTTGTACAGAAGTCCGGTGTTCGACGCACTGACTGCCAAGTCGTAACTGCACTGGGCGGGGCCCGGGAGATTGTTGGCCGCATTCGCGTGAAAACTAATGCGCAGACTGGTTGGATTCTCGGCGCATTCCTGCCACACACCCTGCACGAAGACCAGAGATAGCGCCCAGAAGCGTAAACCGCCAATCGGCTCGGCCGGCGACGGCAGTGTGAAGTTGTCGTACCGCCGATAACCCGCTCCCAACTCGCTGATACCGGCGGAGCCGCTGGTGTTGGGCGCCTGGCTGAAGCTGGCGCCGGTGGGGCACGCCGGCGCCGCCGACGGACTGACATCGACGGTCAGCTCGTAATTGCCAGCCCCGCCCCCGTAGCCGTCGATCACGATGAAGTAATCGACACCCGCAGTCAGCGGCAAGTTGACCAGCCGCGAGCGGTTCCCCGGGCAATCGTCATCGTTGCAAGCCAGGGGCGCGCCCAGGCAGGCATCCCGATACACGTAAAGCTTCGTGTCGAAATCGGTCCCCGGGTTGCAGAGCGAAATGTTGACCTGGACGTCGGTTATCGGGCGAAACAAGTAGACTACATCCGGCGCCCCGGGGGCATAGTGGGGGCAAGTGGCGTCGTAGTCATCACCGTAGCCGACGGTCGAGCCGGTGGCCACGAACGGCAATTCGTTGATAACCGTGGCGGTGGCACACACGTCACCACCCTGTAACCGGTCGATCTCGTTGCTAAGCGAGCTGGGCGAGACGATTTCGGCGGGCACACCCTGCGTAGCTGCCCGCGCGGTCGGCTGCGCTTGCGCACCTGAGCCATTGAGGGAGCCGAGCACAGTTGCCACTAGAACAAGTGGTCCCGTCGCCGGCGTCCGAAAATACGTGTTGCACATGGTCCTGTTTACTCCCGGCAGAAGTTCAGCACATTATATGCCTGCCAACAAAGTCAAAGGCTGGGCCAGAACGACAACCGCTGGGGCATGGTCGAAGCCGGCCTGCGTCTAGGGCGGCTGGCGTAGACTGGAGCGGCACGTCGGGTGACAGAGGCCACGCCACCCAAAACAACTGATCAACGGGTGAGGCCGGAAAGCCGTGGTGGCTGCTATGGCTGCGTCAACAGGCGCACGAATGGGTTGATGTCGCCGAAGTTTACCAGACCATCGCCGTCGATGTCGGCGTTCAAGGGATCGCAATCGGGAAAAGCCGAGTGATAGCCGGCCGGGTTGGTCAGGCGCAGCACGAATGGATTGATGTCGCCAAAGTCGATGGTGCCATCGCAATTGACGTCGCCAGCGTGCGCGTCGCGCAAGAACGTGGCCTTGATGCCCTGATTCACCCCGGCCAGCTCACCTTCGTAGACCAGCAACACCTCGCCGCGGTCGGCCACCAGGTCGGCGTAGTAGGATTCGTCCAGGCCGGGGATATCCAGCAGGGAAGATGACCAAGCCCCGTTGTCGTAGAGCAGGGACGTTAGCTGGCGCACGGCGTCCTGAATGCCCAGCACAGTGCTCACCGCACGCCGACCCTGGTAGAAACTGACGCGCGTGCGTGTGGCCAGGTTCAGCGGGGTTGCGACGTAGGGGCTTTGCGGCTCCCGCCAGCCGACGCCGGGTTCGTACTGGAAGTAGAAGAAGCGCACGCTACCGCTTTCGAAGCGACTGAAAGCACCCAGAACGTCTCGGTAGACGCTGCCCGCCGCCCCACCGAAGTTCTCCACGTCCACGACTTCCAGCGGCATTAGTTGGACCGCCGGCTGCCATACCCCGCTCACGCAGCGAGTGGCATACGGCACGCGCGGGGCGCCCCAGAAGAATGTCAGATTGCCGGCTGAATCGACCACGCCCGGATAGCGCGAAACGGGACCGACGGCGGAGTAAGAGGCCGGTTCGCTGCCGGGCAGCAACTCCGCTGGTCCCCATTGGCGCGCATTGGGGTCCCAGATGTGCCCGTAGATACCGGCCGGTCCGCCGCTGCGAACCTGGTAAACCAGGTACATGGCGTTGGCGGCCGGGTTAGAGAACACGGTTGGCAGGACGACGTCGTAGCCGGCCGGCGAGACCTGGCCGGGCGTACCCCAAACACCGCTGGTGGGGTCGTAGCTGACCGACCAGACCGAATCGCCGGCACCCGCATCCGGATCGAACACCACCGCGACGGTGCCAGCGGCGTCCGCTCCGATCTCGATGGCTTGGAAAAACGAGCCGGTCGAGTAGACACGCGTCAGCGGCCCCCAGCCGCTGCCGGGCTGATAGCGAATGGCGTACAAGTGATAGCCACTGGCGATGTCACGGAAGGCGATGGTGATGTTGTCGCTCGCGTCCATTACAGCTTCTGGGCCGGCCACGTAGCGCGTCGTGTTAGAGATCGTCTGCATCGGTCCCCACAATCCTGTGTGCCCATGGGAACGGCGTACTTGGAGAGCGTACTGGCCGCTGGCTAAATGCGTGTTCACCACCCAGGCGTCGCCGCTGTGGTCGAACATGGGCGTCTGATGGCTGTCAGCCGTCTGGGCAGGTGGTGGCGGGGTGATTTCGGTCGGCACATCCCACTTGGCTGCGCGACCATCGAACCCGCGCCACCAGTCGGCCGGCACAGAGGAGCTGTCCCAGCGGCCCAGCACACGCCCGTCATCGCCAACCACCACACCGTTGCTCAGCAACCATAGTTGAGCATGCCGCCCGACCACGTCGACCGTGGCGACTCCACCCAGTGCCAGCTTCCAAAGCAGGCCGTCGTCAGGATGCACCGCCAGCAGTTCGCCGGGAGCTGCCACCAGACCGAGCGGCCCGGCCAGACACGAAACCGCAGCGGGAAACAGCAAAGCAACGACCTTCAGGTGTCCCCTCGGTACCAGCATGGAAACTCCTCCGTGCGCCCGCGAGTCGGGCGTTAGCGCCGAGTATACCAAGTTGGGCAGGCCACGCGGAAGCGTTTTGTTGGGGCCTGGGGCGCCCGCTTGGCGGAAGCCTCGTCGGCTCGTTTCGCAGCGCCTAGACTCTGGATAAGTAATCACTTGAGCAACAGCGAGGGCGCCAGAATGTCAGCTACTCGAACGGAACGCGATTCGATGGGCGAAATGTCGGTTCCTGCCACGGCGCTATACGGGGCGTCGACGCAAAGAGCCGTGCTGAACTTCCCGATCAGCGGCTACCGCTTCGGTCGGCGCTTCGTCCGGGCTTTAGGGCTGATCAAGCAGGCCGCCGCCATGGTCAACGCGCGCCTGGGCAAGCTGGAGCCGCACCTGGCATCGGCCATCGCACAGGCGGCAGCCGAAGTGGCCGACGGAAAACATGACGAGCAGTTCGTGGTGGATGTGTTCCAGACCGGTTCGGGCACGTCGACCAACATGAATGCCAACGAGGTGATTGCCAACCGGGCCGCGCGGCTGCTGGGCGAAGAGGTCGGCTCAAGACGTGTGCACCCCAATGACCACGTGAATATGGGACAGTCCTCCAACGATGTCTTTCCGACGGCGATGCACATCGCCATCGTGGAAGCCTTGCGAGCGGACCTACTGCCGGCGCTGGAACGCCTGGGAGACACGTTGCGTACCAAGGCGGCCGCCTTCGATGATATCATCAAGATCGCGCGCACCCATTTGATGGACGCCACGCCGATCCGCTTGGGGCAGGAGTTCAGCGGCTATGCCGCCCAGGTGACTCAGGCCGCCGAGCGGATCGAACAGGCGGTCGACATGCTGCACGAGCTGCCGATCGGCGGGACGGCTGTCGGGACGGGCATCAACACGCACCCGCAGTTCGCGGCCCAGGTATGTCAAATGCTCAGTGCGTGGACCGGTGAAGCGTTCCGCGAAGCCCAGAACCACTTCGCCGCGCAGCACGCCAAGGACGCCATCGTGGCGACGTCGGGCGCGTTGCGAACGCTGGCTATCGCGCTTAGCAAGATTGCCAACGACATCCGTTGGCTGGGCAGCGGACCGCGCTGCGGCATCGGCGAGCTGCGCCTGCCTCCCACACAGCCGGGCAGTTCCATCATGCCTGGCAAAGTCAACCCGGTCATTCCCGAGGCGGTGTTGCAGGTTTGTGCCCAGGTGATCGGCAATGACGCGACTGTGGGGCACGCCGCGGCCATGCTGGGCAATTTCGATCTGCATGTCGGCATGCCGGTGATGACGCACAACGTGTTGGAGTCGATTCGACTGCTGAGCAATGCCTGCACCGTTTTTGTGGAGCGCTGCCTGAGCGGATTGGAAGCCGACCGTCAGCGTTGTCAGACGCTGATCGAGCAGTCGCTGGCCATGTGCACGAGTTTGGCGCCCCTGATCGGTTATGACCGAGCTGCGGAGATCGCCAAACAGGCCCACCAGACCGGCAGAACCGTACGGCAAGTGGCGTTGGAAATGGGGGTGCTGCCGCCCGAGCAGCTTCAGTCGGTCCTGGACCCGCGTGCCATGACGGCGCCGCAGGGGTGAACCAAGGGCCCGCGCCAGGCACACTCGCGCCACCAGGCACGGCCTGGCGGCGCGCGGCCTTGGCTTCGCGCAGCGTAACGCGCTGAACTTTCTGCGGTACCCACGCGGCCTTGCGACGCTCGTGCCGCCGCCAATGAGTCGGCATTCACCACACGCCATTCCATCCGCCTGGTTGCAGTACGATGAACGCCGCCACCCCCAGGCTCAACAGCAGGTACCAGACAGTCAGTTGTCGAGCTTGACGGTCGGTCAGCGGAGCGAAGAAGTCCAGCAGTACCAGGGGGACGACGTAATAGCGCGGATCGACCAAATAGTGGCCGCCCAAGAACACGCAGGTCGTAGCCCACAACGCCAGTAATCGCCGGCGTTGGCGGCTGTGCCAGAAGAGATCGCTCAGGCTGATCAGCAGTGCCACGATCGTCAGCGCTCCCAGATAGCGAATCAGCGAGTAGCGCGTCAGGCCGACCAGCGCCCAGTTTCGCAGGTAATTCAAGTCTGCGTTCCAGGGGTGCGGGTTGCGAAAGGCCAGCTCGAGTACGCCGACTGCGGCAATCAGCAGAGCGCAGCCACGCGGCCGCAATAGGGCTGTGGCCAGCCAGCGAGGCCAGACGGCTGCCAGGTGCGGCAGCCAGATCGGCAGCCACAACAGCGCCACCGTCAGACTCAGACAGTAGAACTGCGCTGGGTTGAAGCGCGGGCGGTTCTCGGGCCACAGAGCGCCCCCGAAGGCGCCAGCGGCCGCCAGCAACCCGCTGCTGACGAGCAGGGCCGCGACGTATGGCAAGGCCACCCGAGCGCCTCCTGGTCGTAGGCCCAGTTCGCCCATTTGCCCAGATTCACCGGCGGCTCCGGTGAACGTTCTTGCACATTGCTGTGCAGTACCGCCGCGCTGTTCCCACAACGCAGACAGCGCCAGCCAGACGCACCAGACCACGTTGGACTGACGAACCAGGCCGGCCAGGAATACTGCGGTCGCGGCTCGAACGTGCTGGCGGCGTAGGTAGAAGGCCAGGGCGGCAATCACTGCCAGAAGGCCCGCCAAGTCGGTGTACACCAGCACCCACAGGGGACAAAGCAGTGGATGCCAAGCGAAGCGCAGCAGTCTACCGGCAACGTTCGTGGGGTCGTCCCTGTCGGCGGCACTCCAGAAGAACAGCCAGGTCACCACACTGAGCAGGACGTTAAAGCCGCGCATTACCCACAAGTCGCCGCCCAGCCAGCGCACCGGCAGCGCCGCCACCCAGTGATATGTGGCCGGCATGGGCAACGTGCGCACGACTTGCCAGTCACCACGCGCCAGCGCGCGAATCGCCGGGACATGGTAGGCCTCATCCGCTACCGGCTGCGGGCGCGCCCAGGAGAGCACCGCATACCAGACCAGCAGGCCGACCATGGCCGCAGCGAAGGCAATCGGCGGTCGATTGGTCTTGTTGACGTACACGGGCCGGTTCATCATACCGTCGGCAAGCAGCGAAGACCGCCGAGACGGAGCGGTCCGAAGTACGGTCGTCCATCCCTTCGGTCCAGGCGGATGGTGCTTGCTACAGGCCGCCATACGGCCCTGGTCGAGCGGCTATGAAAGTGGCCGCGCCGACCGTCAGTAGCAGGTACCAGAGGGATTGCCGGCTGACCGTGCCGGGTGAATGTGGGGTGAACAGATCGATCAGCACCAGCGGCACGATGTAGTAGCGCGTCTCGGCTGGATAGTGTGGCAACAGGAACACGATGGCCGTCACCCAAAGCATCAGCAATAGCGTACGGTGATGTTGTCGCCAGGTGATACGCGCTTGGCTGATGACGAAGGTCACCAGCAACACGGCTGCCATCAGGCGAAGCGCCGGCCAGCCGGCCATGAGCCGCAGCGGCCAGTTGTGCAAGAACTCCAGCTCCTGGTTCCAGGGGTGCGGGTTGCGAAAGGCGACAGTCAGGAGACCCACGGCGGCCGCCAAAACCGCGCAAATGCTGGGTCTTAGCAAAACCGGGCCGAACTGTCGGCGCCAGTTACCGACGAGTTCGCCTACCCATGAAGGCAACCAACATATGGCGCACGTCAGGCCGAATAGATAGAATTGTGCCGGGTTGAAATGGGGGCGGTTCTCTAGAAACGGTGCCATCACTGGTCCGCCGCGCCACCATAGCAAGAACAGCAGCGCAGCCGCGGCCAGTGCGTGCAACCATAAACCCTCCGCCAGAATAGCAGTGGTCAGGCGCGCCGCCCACGACCGACCGGCCGTTCGTGGGAGGACTTCCGACAGTCGCCATCCGATGATGAACGCCAGCCAGAACACGTTGGATTGCCGGACCAGGCAGGCGGCCAGTGCCGCCGCGGCCGCCCCGGTCGGACGACGGCGCAAATGTAGCCAGACAGATGTCAACAGCAGCAGCAGCGCTGCCGTGTCGGTGTACACCAGAACGAAGAAAGGGAATACCAAAGGATTCCAGGTCAACAACAACAGGCGGTAGCCATTATCGTCGGGATAGCGCAGCCGGACGGCGGCTCGGTAAACCAGTATCGTGGTCAGTCCCAGCAGACACTGTAGCAACCGAATGAACCACAATTCTGCGCTGATGAGTCGTACCGGCTGTGCCAGCAACCAGTGGTAGGTGGGCAGCATGGGCAGCTCGCGCCCCAGCGGCCGGCCGGCGGCCAGCTCGCGGATCGCCGGCACGTGATACATCTCATCGCCCAACGTGTGCGGCAGACAAACGCTGACGACGACATACCAGATGGCAACCGTGAGGAAAGCCAGCGTCGGTGCCGCGCGCGCGGGACTACGCTGCGCACTGCCCCGGCCTGGATCTGAGCCAGCTACTTGGGCCAGCGCATGCACCGGCGCACCTAGCCAGCCAGGTAGGCCAGCAAACGGGCAACCGCTTCGGCCCCGCGGTCCAGATCGTCCAGCGTCACGTTCTCGTTGGGGCCGTGGGCATTGCAGAGCGGCCCGGCGAATCCCAGCATCAAACTGTCGGCGCCCAGCAGTTGCTTGAACATCGGCAAAATCGGTAGCGAACCACCCTCGCGGACCAGGGCCGGCTCGCGCCCGAAAGCCTCACGGAGCGCTCGTCGGGCCGCCTGCATCGGGGCGCTGTCCAACGGGGCCAGGTAGGCGTCGGCGCGCCCGTGGTCGAGTATTTCCAGCCGCACGGTATGCGGGCACCGCTGCCGAATGGTCTGGTCGAACAGCGCACTGAGGCGCGCAGCGCTCTGGTTCGGTACCAAGCGCATACTGATCTTGGCACCGGCGCTGCGCGGAATGATGGTGTTGGCGCCCTCCGCCATGAACCCGCCATAAATGCCATTGACATCCAGCGTCGGACGTACCCACCGCCGCTCATTAGTGGAATAGCCCAGCTCCCCAGTGACGCTCGGACTGCCGACGCCGGTAGCGTATTCATGGTCATCCAGCGGTAAAGCGCGGATCTGTTGGCGTTCGGCCTCCGTCAATTCGGCCACGTCGTCATAGAATCCCGGCAGGTTGACGCGACCGGCCTGGTCATGCAGACCCGCGATCAACGCCGCCAGCACATTGGCCGGATTGGCCACTGTTCCGCCGAAACTCCCGCTATGCAAATCATGCTTGGGGCCGTGCACGCGAATCTCTTTGTACAGCAACCCGCGCGTCCCGCAAGTGATCGTGGGCCAGCCGTCCGCGTACATGCCGGTGTCAGAAATGATTATGTGATCACAGCGCAGCAAGTCGCGGTGTTGTTCGATAAACGGAACCAGATGCGGCGAAGAGATCTCCTCTTCGGCCTCGATGAGGAACTTGACATTCACCGGCAAGCGTTGTTCCGTGGCCAGCCAGGCCGCCACGGCGCGCACGTGCACCAACACCTGCCCTTTGTCATCGGCCGCCCCCCTAGCGATCAAGCGACCGTCCTTGACGACCGGTTCGAACGGGTCGGCTTCCCATAAGCTCAGGTCACCCACCGGCTGAACATCCACGTGGCCGTAAACCAGGTAGGTCGGACCCTCAGCGCGCTGACAATGTTCAGCGTAAACCAGCGGATGCCCGCCGGTTTCATACAGTTCCGCACGTAGCCCGATTCGCCGGCACAAGTCGCGCATCCAGACTACGGCGGCGCGCACATCTTCGCCGTGCTCCGGTCGCGTACTGACACTGGGGATACGGCATAGTTCGATCGCCCAATTCAAGTGCTCGGCTCGTCGCTGCCGCAGATAATCGAGCAGTGAATCCATGGCTGACCTCTCGGGACTTGAATAAATGGGAGCAGTCTACCTGTCGCCACACCGCGCCGGTAGCCCAACCGGTACCCACCGCCGGTGTGCTCGGCTGGTCCGGGCAAGCCAGGTTGGCCAGTCCATGCCGCACGTGTCGGCTGGACAGTCTACTCTGCCCGGGCGGTAGATGCGATCGCGCGCAGTTTGTTCCGCACCAAGCCCCACGCAAAGGCTTGACGCGGTTCCTGGGAGGCGCTAGGATTCTCGCGTTACTGGCCGATAAATACCCAGCCCAAAGCAGGCGCCGGTCAGTAACGGTGGTTTGGGAACATCACCGGCGTAACTGAGCCCCGCAAGCGGGCAGTCGGGGAGGGAATGATATGATCCGGTCGACACGCCTTCACGCGGCTGTCGCGCTGGTCGGGATGGGGTGGATCTGGTACACGGCACAGGCGGGGGGCGACAATACCCGCCAGACCGGTCCACCGGCGACCGGCGGGTTGGACTACGCCCTGCCCTGCGAGAAGGAAGAGATCCAGGCTGCGCCTGCTCCCTGGGAGCAATTACAGCAAAGCATGGTACTGATGGACGGCGGCAACGACGGTCCGCGCGTCTTCGCGTACGCCGTCGCCAAGAGCGTGTATGCCGCCGGTGAGGGTCCGGCATATGCCGTCGCACTCGAGCCGGACGGGAGAGTCGCCGTCTACGCGACCTACGGCACACCTGACCAGGTAGCCGCAGCCTACGACTCGGTCCGCTCGGGCTATATCCTGCCTGATGGCAACTGGACCCTGGTGTGTCATCGCCAGACCGTCGGCGATCTTCTGACCTGGTTTGCAACCGATACCTCAGGTGTCGGCGCCGAAGCAAGCGAACTCCTCAACGGTGGCGCCGCGGCGGGATTGCGGCAATGGGTAACCTATCCGTCGAATTTCGGGGGCTAGCTGTGGAACGTGACAGTGTTCAGAGCGTCAGGCCTCTCTGGTCGTGGCTGCCGGGCATCCTGTGGGTCGCGGTGGCCGGCATATCGATCGCGGAAGGGCAGCCTGGCTACCCGGTCAAGGTGCCGCGCAGCGAAGCTACCTGCGGACCCGCCCCTATTATGCACGGCCCAGAATGTGTCTTCGATTTCGAGTGTTGGCGGACCGATAGTAAGGCAGAGACTATCGATCCGGGCGTAAAAGAAGAAGTCATGGGCGGTGAACTGACATGCGATAGTTGCCAGTACTGCTGCATACCAGAGGCGCCCACCATGGCGTGCCTGATGAACCTCGAGGTGCGCGACCAGCGCTCGTTTTCGTTCTCTATTGATCCCGGGATCCAGATCGCCATCAATCGGATTCATGTGCTGTTGTCAGGCGCCTTCGGCTACGGTTTCACGACATCGCGCTGCTGGCAGCTTCAGGGCGGATCGTCCGCCTGGGGGCCTTGCCAGTATGGCCAGTTCCGGGCCAAGCTGGAAGTATGGCGTGGTCGGGTTGCCCGCGTAACCTCGACCTACCAATGGTGGGTGGTCTACACTGGTGGTCCTCCCGAGTGTGTTAACCTCGGGGGACCGCATAATGTCTGCCAGACCCAACGCATTTCAACGGTGAAGGGGGACTACTGGGGCAGTGCCTATGTCGAAGCCGTGTCCGTCAGACCATGTTCGAAGTAGGCAGCAGATTCTGCCTCCGGAAGAACTGCGGTGACGGTGACGAGGGCGTCTTCGGAAACGAAACTACGAGGGCAGAGTGTCAGCGGAGTGTGAATCATGAGAAGCGCGTCTGCTTGGCAAATCATCGGCGCGATCGTTGCCGGCGCCCTGGCGGCCAGCCCGTCGACCGCCGGCGGCCCGCCGTTGCGCCAACTCATTGACGAGTACCGCGCGGCCTGCGAGTCCGAGGCCGGACGGCTCACGCATCAAACCGCCTCGCCAGAATCGCGCCGCGAAGAATATCGCCGTTGGCTGGAGCGCTTCGAGACTGTCCTGCGCGCGGACCCCGGCGCCAGCCGGGCGGACGTGCGTGTGGCCAAGGGCATTCAGCACGAGCTGGCCAACGGACTGAAGGACTGGGAGCTGTCGATGCGACTGGCGGATGAGCTGGTCCAGATCGCCTTCTCGCCTGGTGATGCCCTTGTGCAACAGTACAACGGCGCGGTGGCGGCGCACATGCTATATCTGGAGACAAGGACGCCGGCGCACGGGGAGATGGCCCTGAAGCGGGCCCGAGACACACGCAGCGCGATGGAGCGCACACCGGAGGCCCTCAATGAAGCCTGGTTTGCGTACATCGGCGTCCTGACTATCGAAGCACAAATGCGCGCCGACCTCTTGGGAGAGCACGCCCAAGCGGCGGCGCTCTATCTCAAGGCCGAGGAGTCTATGCGAACGCGCGCCGGGAAGAACCAGGCCATGTTCGGCCCTACTTGGACCGAAGATACGCTGAACTCGACCATGCTGGAACTGGTCAAGGCCGGCCAGATCGCCAAAGCGGAGGAGGTGCTGGCCCGGTTGGCGACACTCCCGGGCCGTCGGCAATCTCTCGGCATGCATGTTCTGGCCTTCGCCGAGGCTGAGGCCCCTGATCGCGGCCCGAACTATCAACAGCGGCTGGCCCGCTGGCTCGATGGAACGTCGCCTTCGGACAAAGCTTGGGCATTCGTCGCCGTGGAATTGGCCAGCGCTCAGTGGGCTGCGGGAAACACCGATGCCGCAGCACTGACCTTGCAGCGAATCTTGCGCGCCTACGAGAAGGAACCGCCTCCGGACGGCGTGAACCCCCTGATATACCAGCCGTTTTGTTACTACAAGCTGGCCCTGTATTACGCTGACCGCAACCCCGCTGTCGCGTGCGACTATGCCAAGCGCTTTCTGGCCCTGCCGCGACCGGCATCCAGCCGGCGTGATCACATGGGGGAAGAAATGACCAAGCTGTTGGAAGTCCTGGACCGGAACTCGGCGCGTCAGAGCGGCGACTGATGGGGCGGCCCGCCGGCAGACAAGCTTCACACCAGCGCTCCGCCCGGGCCTCCCCCGACCAGCCGAGTCGATGCCGCGCTACTGTCCCGGGTAGACGATCAGCCGGTCGTGCACGATCAGCACGATGTCATCGACACTGTCGCCGGTCACGTCGCCGATCAGGAATTCGCGTGGTTCGCCCAGTGCGTCCGGCGTATCGCGGAAGCGTTTGCCCTGAAAGACCTGAAAACGCAGCGCCCGCACGAAGCCGCCCGCCGGCGGCGTTGTGAGTATCTCGATCGCCGCCTTGCCCCAGTCCAAGACGGCCACGTCGCGCACGCCGTCATGGTTGAGGTCGCCGACCACCGAATCCCCCAGCCACGCTTCCTTGACGTCGGTTTCATAGGAATGCTGTTCGACCAGCGTCGGCGCCTGCCCGCCCGGCGTGATCACTGCCAAGCGGCTGGCGTCCGCCAACAGGATGCTGGGAATGCGCTGCTCAGCGACGGGCAGCGTGTCCATGGCGGTGGGATCGAAACTGCCGACGGGCACCGTTTGGGCCACCGCGTAAGCACCGTCGCTGCGCGGGCGAAACACCAGCAATTCGCCGGCCTTCTGTTCGTACATGACCAGCGTCGGTCGCCCGCCGTCCTCCGGCAAGACCGTCAGCCCGCGCAAACGGGCGTCCGACTGCTCGGGGTTGTACTGATCGACCACGGTCCAGCGACCGTCGCGAATGGTCAGCGCCCGTGCCAGGTTGTCCTGGGCCAAAAGCAGCTCTTGGCGACCGTCGCCGGTAATATCCGCCAGCGCGAACCCCTCCGGGCGAGCTTCCTTCAGCAGCCAATCATGCGTGTCCGGTCCGCTGAAGATGGCGAACTTTCCAGCGCTATCTTGCAACAGCGCCCGCGGGGCGGCGAACCGCACGAAAAGCAGCAAGTCCTGCCGACCATCCTGATTCAGGTCGACGAAACGCAGCCCCGACGGCTCATCATCCAGGCTCCCGATCTCGACGACGTCCTCCGCCGAATCGGTTTCTCCGCCGGTGATGACCAGCTTGTAGACCCGCTCTTCGCGGGTCACGTAGGCCAGCTTCGCCGCTGGAGCACCGACTTCGAGTGCACCTACGGCGAGCACGCATGGTTCACCGCGCGCTCTCAGCGGAGTGGGAAACGACAAACGTCCGTCTTCGAACTTCGTCCGGCCAAGCATCTTCTCGGCCGGGCTGGCCAATAGCACCTCCGCACGTCCGTCGCCGTCCAGATCGGCAACACAGACGTCGCTGGCCTTGCTTAGCCCCGGGAACAGCGTGCCGGCCCCCAACCCGCGCGCGCCGCCACGAAACAGAACGACCTGGGCGGCGTCGGGATCCAGGGCTACGCAGTCCACGTACCCGTCGCCGTCCACATCACCGAAGCCCAATGGGCGTTGCTTGCTGGCGCTCTTGAGCGGATAAGAATGCAGTTGTTGCGGCCAGTCGGTGCGGGCCTTCGAATCGGGCGGCATTTCCCAGCGGTAATGCTTTAGTCGTCCCGTCGCCAACTCGATCATATACAGATCGTCACCCTTGGCCTGGCCGGTCGGCGGGGCTACGTTCAAGCTACGCAGACGCGGCACGCGCACCGGTTGGAACGCCGATAGGGCACCGTCCGGACCTTGCATACATACGTACAATCCGTAAGGTTCAGCGTCCGCCCCGATGACCAGGTCGTCGCGCCCATCCCCGTTGACATCCGCCTTGAGCATCAGGGTCGAGTTCTTGATCCCGTGTACCAGTCGCACAGGCTTGCCGAGCCCACCGTCCGACTTCTGGTGGAACACCAGCAGTATCTCATCGCCGCGCAGCGCGACGTCAATCCGTCCGTCGCCATTGAAATCCCCGGTACACAGGCAGCCCCGGCTGGGCGTGCCCTCGGGCGCGCGCAGCGGGATCCCCGGTCCGAAGCCGCCGCCCGCCTGGCCCGGCAGGATCACGACTTCCTTCGGCTCCCCGAAGAAGACGATGTCCGGCCGGTGGTCGCCGGTTAGGTCCGCCACATCCAGGGCGGCCACCTTGTAGGTGAGTGGCACGGTCTCCGATCGCAGGTTGCCGCGATCGGGAACCTCGTTGCGCTCCAGTGTGCGCGCGGCCGGCTGGTCGACATCCGGTCGCGGCTGGTACAGCAACTCCAGGCGGCTCTTGCGTCCGTTCCAGAACAGGATGTCGGTGCGATCGTCACCATCCAGATCGGCCAGGTGCAGCAACTCGATGCCCGGCTGGAACTTGTAGATCTGGAATGGTGCAAAGCCGAAGTATTGCGGTAGCTCGGCGAGCTGCTGGGCCGTCAGGTCTGGCGGCTCGGCGCTAGCGCAGGTCAACATAATACAAGACACGACCAGCACACTCAGTCTCATCAGGGACCCTCCGCAGCGCCCGGTCTTACGCGCCAGCCAGGATACGGCGCAGCTCGCGGACTCGCCGCCGGGCACGTTCGCGGGCTAGCATGACTTCCGGCGAATGCCCCTGATGTGCCTCAGCCGCGCGCTGTGCTGCCGCTAATTCCTCCGCTGTCACTTTCTCGGCCGGCAGCGCCCGATTGGTCAGCACGGTTACGCGATTGTCGAGCACCTGGGCAAATCCGCCGTCGATGTACATGCGCCACTGCCGACCGTCACGCTGATACCGGAGCTGCCCGATACCCAGCTCGCAAAGCAGTGGCGCACGGTTCCACAAGACGCCCAGCTCGCCATCGTGGGCGGGAATCACGACTGATTCGGCGGCTTCGTCCAAGACCTGCCGCTCGGGCGTGATTACCAACAGCTCGATTTTATGGTCCGCGGGCATGGGCGCACGATTCTTGTACGGCGCCGCCCAGGCCACGTCAAGCTGCGGAAACCGAAACGGGGCTGACGCGGATCAGCGGTTGCACGGGGCGGCTTGATTCAGCCCAGGTCAGGACGTAGCCTTGGCAGCCCGTGCCGTTGCTTTAGCCGTCGGGCCGGCCCTGGGACCGGCTGCCCAGTTGCCGCAGCGGCTGCAAGGATCGATGCTGATGAGTCGGCCCCTGCGTTTCTATAGCACCAACCGCAATTCCCCGGACGTCACGCTGGCGCAGGCCCTGCTCCAAGGGCAGGCCCCCGATCGGGGGCTGTACCTGCCACGCACCTATCCGCTGATCACTCCCGACGAGCTGCGGCGCTGGCGGCTGCGATCCTACCCGGAGGTGGCCTTCGCCGTCCTGCGCAAGTTCACGGTCGGCGTGATCGACGAAGCGCGGCTGCGCGAACTGTGCACCGACGCCTACGACTTCGAAGTGCCGCTGGAGAAGGTCACAGAGCATATCCACGTGCTGCGCCTGGACCGTGGACCGACAGCCTCCTTCAAGGACTTCGCCGCCCGCATGATGGCCCGCTGGATGGGCGTCCTAGCCAGTCGTCAAACTGCGGATGGCGAACCGCCCGGTGAACTGATCGTCCTGACCGCTACTTCCGGCGACACGGGTAGCGCTGTAGCGCACGCGTTTCGCGGGGTGGGTGGCGTGCGAGTCGTGGTGCTGTTTCCGCCGGCCGAGGTCTCGGACCGCCAACGGCGACAAATGACGACGCTGGGCGGTAACGTCACCACCGTCGCGATCGACGGCAAGTTCGACGACTGTCAGGCCCTGGTCAAACAGGCGTTTGCCGACTCGGCCCTTCGCGGGCTGCGCCTGACATCGGCGAACTCCATCAACATCGGCCGGCTGCTGCCGCAGTGCGTGTACTACGTGTACGCGTACGTCCATCTGCCGGAGACTGCCAACGGAGCGGCAATCACGGTGTCGGTCCCGTCCGGCAATTTCGGCAACATGATGGGCGCGATGTTGGCCCGACGCATGGGCCTGCCGATCGAGCGCGTGGTGGTGGCCACCAACGCTAACGACGAGTTCCCGAACTTTTTGCGCACCGGCCAGTACCAGAAGATCGTCCCCTCACGTGTGTGCATCTCCAACGCCATGAACGTCGGGCACCCTTCCAACCTGGCCCGACTGGTCGATATCTACGGGGGCTGGATGGACGAGACCGGGCATCTGCGCGAGCCTCCGAACCTGAGCGCCATGCGCCAAGAGCTCTACGCAGTCAGCATCGACGACGAGCGCACCCGCGCCACCATCAAGACCGTCTACGAACAGCACCAAGTGATTTTGGAACCGCACGGAGCGGTCGGTTGGGCCGGACTGGAGGAGTACCTGGACCGGCATCCAGCCGCTGCCGATCGGCCGGCAGTGACTATTGAGACCGCCCACCCCGCCAAGTTCCCCGAAGAGATTCAGGCAACCATCGGCATCACGCCTAAGACGCCGCGCAGCCTCGCCGGACTGGAGACCAAGCAGGAGCACTACGAGCGGCTACCGGCGCAGTACGAGCAGTTCCGGGCCTGGCTGCTGGAGCAGTTCGGGCAGTAGGCGGTTGACCGGTAGCGCGATCGCTGACGGAGGAACACCTGGCTGCTGGCTGCGGATACCGCTATCGGACGCCGCGAGAGGTGGGGTGCGCTTTTGATTGGACGCGAGCCTTGGCGGACTGGTAAAATGTGTCAAGCGGGGATGCGCTGGGCGCTCCGCCCGGTAAGCGGTGGCGGTCCGGCGTTGCGCTGGAAGAATCGGCAGGCTGCGTGCGGCCTGGTGCTGGGAGCGGTTTAAGACAAGCAAGTCGAGGAGAGTTCCTGCATGTCCTACGGATCCTGTCTGCGAAATGTCGCGGTGGTGGCGTGCTCGCTCACGACGACGGTGGCGCTGGGGCAACTGACTGCGGCAGATATCGAGGCCTTGCGACAACAGGGCCAGCTCGAGGGCTGGACTTTCACGGTTGGCCCCAACCCAGCGACCGAACGATCTTTGTCGGAATTGTGCGGTGCTGTCGAACCTCCGGACTGGCAGTACACCGCCCAATTCGACCCCTGCTGGCCGCAGCGCGAGCTGCCGGCGGTGTGGAGCTGGATTTTCGGCGGCGTTACCCCCGTGCGCGACCAGGGGCAATGCGGGAGCTGCTGGGCGTTTGGGGCCATTGCCGCGCAGGAGAGCGCGATTCGCATTCGCGGCGGCGGCAGCCAGGACTTGTCCGAACAGTGGCTGGTGAGCTGTACGCAGGCGGGCGATTGCAGCGGCGGTTGGCACACTACCTCGTTCGATTACCTCAAGCAGAATGGACGTCAGGATCCGTGCGGCGGCTGGGGGGCCGTCATGGAGTCCAGTTTCCCTTACAAGGCCGCCAACCTGCCCTGCGGCTGTCCGTATCAGCACCCCTATGCGCTGGACTGGTGGGCGGTGGTCGGGCAGGTGAATCAGGTGCCGAGCGTGGAGCAGATCAAGCAGGCGATTCTCGATCACGGCCCGGTGGCAGCCTGCGTTTATGTCAACGATGCCTTCCAGGCTTACACCGGCGGCGTGTTCAATGCTTGCCAAAACAAGACTGTCAACCATGTGGTCCTGATCATCGGCTGGGACGACAGCAAAGGCCCTAATGGTGCCTGGCGTATCAAGAACTCCTGGGGTACGGGCTGGGGCGAGAACGGCTACATGTGGATCACCTACGGCTGCTCGCGCATCGGCTACGCTACCTGCTACGTCGAGTGGGACTGGAAAGATTGCAATAACAACGGCATTCACGATCGCATCGACATTCGTCGGCAGATTTCGAACGACGTGAACCGCAACTACATTCCTGACGAATGCGAAATCTTACGTGGCGACGTGAACTGCGACGGCGTGGTGAGCTTCGCCGATATCAATCCCTTCGTTTTGGCGTTGTCCAACCCGGCGCAGTACGCTTCGTTGTACCCGACCTGCCTGTCGGAGAACCGAGACATCAACGGTGACGGACTGTTCGACTTCGCCGACATCAACCCGTTCGTGCAACTGCTGACGCAGCCGTAGCCGTTCGCGAAATGCCCGGTGCAGCGGAGCGGGATGCAGGAGTCCTGCGAAGCGGATATTCGCGGCGTGCGCCCCGGCGGGCGGCTCTCATGGCGGGCGAGACGAACAGTCACATAAGACTTTGCCTGTGCGAGGCTTGTGTCTCCGGCCCGGCCGAGGCGTAGTGGCCGTGAGCCGGGTTTTGCCCGGGGCCAAAATTGCTGGACCGTTCGGACGGGCCGGCGCGTTACAATGGCGGCGCTGACGAGCTCCCGAACGCGCTGGGAGACGTTCACATCCCGCAAAACAAGGAGGCAGAGATGTCGCGCGGCACGAGTTTTCTGATGGCGACAATCGTGGTTGTCGCTCTGATCGCTCCCGTTTGGGGCCAAGATGCACCGGTGCGCTATGACGGTCACAAGGTGGTTAGAGTCGCGGTGCAGTCTTTGGATCAGCTCGAGCGCATCTATGAGTTGGGCGCGCTGCTGCTCAGTGACGCCGAGGGCATCGGCCTGGTGGATTTCGTCGTTCCACCGGCGGCCATGGCCGGACTCGATGAGCTGGGCGTCAGCTACAAGGTACTGAACGACGACATACAGAAGGACATCGACGCGGAGCGCGCCCGACTGGCGGCGGCGCCGCAGGTCGATCCACGCGATCTGGGCTGGTTTGACGACTACAAGACCAACGACCAGATCCTCCAGTTCTTGGATGCCTGGGTGGCGACGTATCCCAACATGGTGACCAAGTATCCGATCGGGACCAGTTGGGAAGGCCGGACGATTTACGCCGTCACGATTACCGGCCCGGTCGGCAACCCGGACGAGAAGCCGGGCATTTGTTTCAATGGTACCTGTCACGCCCGCGAGTGGATCAGCCCAATGACGGTGCTGTACGTGATGGACCGCTTGCTGCGTGAATACTCGACCGACCCGCAGGTGCAGGAGCTGCTCAACAAATTGACGTTCTACGTCTGCGTCGTCACCAACCCCGATGGCTACATCTACTCTTGGAACACCAACCGGTTGTGGCGCAAGACCAGGCGCAACAACGGCAACGGGACGTACGGCGTGGACTGGAACCGCAATTTCGCCAAGGGCTGGGGCGGCTCGGGATCCAGCAGCAACCCGGGCAGCGAAACCTACCGCGGTACGGCTCCATTCTCCGAGCCGGAGACCCAGGCGTTCCGCGACTATGTGCTGGCCCACCCAAACATCCGGGCGCATATCGATTTCCACAGCTATTCGCAGCTCGTCATGTGGCCCTTCGGCTACGCGGAGCTTGAGCCCCCGGAGCCGGATCGCACCGCCATGCGCACCCTCGGTATCAACATGACCACCGCGATCTATAGCGTGCACCAGAAAACCTATACGCCGCAGCCATGCTATCAGCTCTACCTGGCCAGCGGCATCTCGGTGGACTGGGTGTACGATGCCACCGGGGCGTTTGCCTGGACGATCGAATTGCGCGACACCGGGCAGTACGGCTTCCAGTTGCCGCCGGATCAGATCATCCCGACCGGCGAGGAGATCTACGCGGCGGTGCGCGTGCTGGTAGAGTACTTCACGCTGCTGTTGAAGATCGAATTCCCGGCGGGTCTGCCGACGTTCCTGGTACCCGATACGCCCCAGAACGTGCTGGTCGAGATCAGCAACGTTGGCGGCACGCTTGATCCGAACTCGCCCAAGCTGCATTATCGGCGCGGCACGGCCGGTGCGTTTACGGAGGTGCCGCTGACGCCGTTGGGCGGCAAGCGTTACCAGGCCACCCTGCCGGCCACACCCTGCGGCCGCAGACTCCAGTATTACTTCTCGGCCGAGACGACCAACCAGCAGTTAGTGCTTTCCCCGCCAGACGCGCCGACCAACGTCTACGAGGTCGAGGCCTTGCCGATTGTCACCGTGTTGCGGGCTAACATGGACACCAATCCGGGCTGGACGATTTCCGGCGGGCAGTGGGCGTGGGGCAGACCGACCGGCGGCGGCGGAGCCTACGGCGGTCCCGACCCGACCAGTGGCTATACGGGCCTGAACGTCTACGGGTACAACCTGAACGGCGATTACACCAACAACATGCCCGAGTATCACCTGACGACGCCGGCCTTCAATTGCACCGGTTTGGAGCAAGTCAAGCTGAGCTTCTGGCGTTGGCTGGGGGTCGAACGCAGCCAGTACGACCACGCTTACGTTCGCATCAGCACGAACGGCACGAGCTGGAGCAATGTCTGGCAGAACCCCGATCAGGAAACTGCCGACCGAAGCTGGGTTCGCCAGGAATTCGATCTTTCAGCTTGGGCCGATGGCAAGCCCAGCGTATACCTGCGGTGGACCATGGGCACCACCGACGGAGCTTGGACCTACTGCGGATGGAACATCGACGACGTGGAAGTGTTGGCTGTCGACCCGCAGGGCTGTCCGGGCGTGCTGGGCGACATGAACTGCGATCAGGAAGTCAACTTCGGCGACATCAACCCGTTCGTGCTCGCGCTCACCAATCCGGCGGGCTACGCGGCGGCGTTCCCGGATTGCGACATAATGCACGGCGACATCAACCGCGACGGATTGGTGAACTTCGCTGACATCAATCCGTTCGTCGCGTTGTTGACCAACCCGTAGTGGGCGACCGCGAGCGGCGCGGCGTGGTCCGGCCAGGCCGGGCCGCGCCGCGAACGGTGGGGCCACGTCCCCCGGCACTGCCCAGGCCGCTAAAATGGCGTGATGAATGCGCGCCCGGGTCAGCGCCGGCGATCCCAACTCTCGGTCGGCGCCTCGGAAGCAGGTGGAATTGCCGACCGCTATTTCCATGCGCTTCTGTTCGCAATCTGCGTCGCCGGCGGCATTCTGCACGGGCTGATCTTATTGCAGCACCTGGCGCGCAATCCGCTGGCGGAGTACCTGCGCGTCGATGCGCTGACGTACTGGAACTGGGCGGGGCGGATCGCGGCCGGTCAGCTTACTGACGGGCGGCCCTTCTTCTCGGCTCCTCTATACCCGTATCTCTTGGGCGCCTGGCGCGCGGCCGGCGCCGGACTGGCCGCAGTTTACGCCGCTCAGGTTGCCATGAATCTGCTGACTGCCGGTCTCTTAGGGGTGATCGCCAAGCGGCTACTCAGCCCTTGGGCGGGTTGGCTGGCGGCCGCCATGTATCTGCTCATGCTCGAGCCGACGTCGTTCAGTCTGCGCGTCCTGGCACCCACGGTCCAGCTCCTCTTGATCGCTGTGGCATGGCTGGTGCTGCTGATCGCGGCGGAGCGTGGCACGCTGGGGTGCGGTCTGCTATCTGGGGCGGTATTGGGCCTGTTGGCTCTATCTTATCCGCCGGCAGTGTTGTGCCTGCCGGTTGCCGGCACCTGGTGGTGGTGGACTCAGCGGCGCAAGCGGCTGGCAGTTCACCGCGCAACTCCCGTGCCTTCGGGCAGGCGTGACGGTGCCGGCGACGCCGAAGCAGGGGCGCTGCCAGCCGTGCTACCGGCCTTGCTCATGATGGTCGCCGGGCTGGCAGTCATCGCGCCGGCGACCATTCACAACTACCTGGTCAGTGGCGAATTCTTCGCCATTCAGGCAGTCAGCGGCCTGACACTGCGGCAGGGCAACGGTCCTGGGGCACAGGGCGTGATTATCATGATCCCAGGGACCAGCACAGACCGCGAATCGCTGTTCGACTCCGCCCGGAACGAGTTTCGCCGCCGGCACGGTCGCGACGCCACCTGGGGCGAAATCGATCGGCAATACCGGGCGGAAGTGTTCGCCTATTGGCGTGAGGACATCGGCCGGACACTGCGTTTGTTCGCCCGTCGCCTGTATTGGTTTCTCACTGGGCGCCACTTCGCCGATATCTATATGCCGACACTTGAGATCGCCGAGGGCCTCTTGCCACGCCTGCGCCTGACGCCGCTGCACACGGCTTGGCTGTTGCCAGTGGCCCTGGTGGCTCTGATGAGCTGGTTGCGCAGCCCGGGGCGGCACCTGCCGGCGCTGATGTTCTTCGTCGCCGCGCTGGCGACAGTGGTGATCTTCCGTTACTCGCCGCGCTACCGTCTGCCGGCCGTACCTGTAATTGTCGTGGCGGCGGCGTGGACGGCGCACGAAGCATGGCGGCAACGCTGGCGCTCGCTCTGGACGACCGGGGGCGGCCTGGGTGTGGCGGCGGCGATCGGCCTGACGCTGTTGAATGCAGCGACGGGTTTTGACTCGCCGGCTAGGCAACGACCTCTGTTTCTGCAAAGTATCGGGGCGGCGGCGCTGGCACGTGGCCAACCGGAGAAGGCCCGGGACTACTTTCAGGCCGCGCTGACCTTGCGTCCCGATCTGGAGGAAGTACGACTCGACCTGGCCGAGACCTGGCGTCTCTTGGGTCGGCTGGACGAGTCGTTGGTCGAGGCACGGCGCGTGTTGGCATCGCATCCGCAGTCGGCGCAGGCCCACCGACTGGTCGGCATCGGGCTGGCCCTGCAAGGCCGACCGCAGCAGGCGCTGGAACACTTTCGCCAGGTAGTGGCCCTTGACCCGGCGGATGCTGATGCCCGCGTGAACCTGGCAAACGCTCTCAGCGAGATAGGTGCACTTGATGAAGCCGTGACGCACTACCGAGCTGCGTTGGAGCTGCGTCCCCAATCGGCGCCGGCTTGGTTCAATCTGGGCAAGACCTTGCGCCGCCGGGGGGCGAAGACCGAGGCACGCGCGGCCCTGCGCAACGTCATTCGTCTCGCCCCCGATCATCTGTCGGCACGCTACGAGCTGGTGCATCTGTTGCTGGAGGACCGGCAGTACCGCGAGGCGGCGACGGTCTTGCGTCAGGGGTATGAACAAGGACGTGAAGCGGTGCGTCTGGCCAACGACCTGGCCTGGCTGCTAGCCACTTGCCCGGATGAGCAGGTGCGCGACGGCCGCGAAGCGCTGCGACTGGCACGCCAGGCCTGCGACTTGGCCGGCGCACCACACCCCGGTCTGTTGGACACGTTGGCCGCCGCATTGGCCGCTGGCGAACAGTTTGAAGATGCCCACCGCACGGCCATTCAAGCCGCACAATTGGCGCAGTCACTCGGAGACGCGCGATTGGCCGAGCAGATTCGGCAGCGAGCGGAGGTGTATGCCGCCGGGCAGGCATGGTATGAGCGGCCCTGATCGGCAGGGCGCGGGCGGGGTGACGTTACAGCACGGGAAGGCGATCACCCAGTCTCGGACCGACGGCAATCGCCGGCAGCTCCTCACCGGCATAACGAGCTACAGTGAGCGGAAAGAGGGCGGTGCCCGCCGGCGTGGTCATCCGTCCGCCGGCCGCGTCGATCAACACTCCGCCGGCCGCCAGGTCCCAGAGCCGGGCGTTGTCGAACAGGGCGGCGTCCAGTTCGCCAGTGGCTACCATTGCCAAATGCAAGGCGGTCGAACCCAGGTTGCGGCACACGCAGCGGTCCAGCCATTGATGCGCGATAGCCGCGATCGGACCGCAGGCCAGCGAAGGCAAAGCGACCACCGGTCGCCGTCCGCTCTCAGTCGCGCTCGCAGCAGCGGCCCCCTGGTGTGGCTGTCCGTTGACCAGCAGCGGCCCGCCGCGGATTGCTGAGTATAGTATCTCACGCACCGGGTCGTACACGGCCCCGACTAGCGGCTGGCCGTTGAGCATCAACCCAACCGAGCAGGCATAGAGGGCAATGCGGCGGACGAAGTTGCGCGTGCCGTCGAGCGGGTCGATCACCCAGCAGGGGATGTCGTCGCGCGGCGGTGTGAGCGGTCCGGGTGTGTCGGCCAGGCTTTCTTCGGCCAGCAGGGCATCGTCCGGGCGGGCCGCCCGCAGCACGGCTACGACGGCAGCTTGAGCCGCGTGGTCGGCGTCGCTGACCTCGCTGCGATCGGGTTTGAATTCGACATGCAGCGCTCCGCCGAAATGTTGCTTGGCCACCATCCCACCGGCCCGGGCGGCCACTTCGGCAACATGGCGCAAGCGCTCCAGCATGGCCGGGGCAGGCAGGTCATCAACAGGCTCAGCCATCAAACCCTCTTCTTGTCCTTGCGCTGAGCTTCCTGGATCTTGTGGCGGCTGGCCTCGTCGGCGCGCGAAAGCTCATCGGCCTTGCGCTGCAACTCTTCCGCCCGACTGGCGATGTGCCTGAAGAAGCGGCCCAGCAGACCAGGGGTTTTCCTGCGCGGCGGTGGCGGACCGAGTTCCTGGCGCAGCTTGCGCTCACGCTCGATCTGCCGGCGGATGATCAGCGATTCGGCGATACCGAAAACGTTGGTCGACAGCCAGTAGAGATTCAGCCCGGACGGCATGCGGTAGAACATGAGCGGGAAGAGGACGGCCATCATGTAGGCCATGATCTGCTGCTGGCGGAGCTGCTGCTCCGGGCTGAGTCCGGAACGCGGTTTGGCCGCCGGCGTTGACGGACTGGCTTTGCCGGGGTTCTTGTCTTTGAGCTGCGGCTTGGGCATATACTTCTGCTGGAGCCACATACTCACGCCCATGATGATCGGCAGCAGGTTCAGGGAGCTGACGCCGCTGAACCAGCTTCCGATCAGCGGCAGCCAGCCGAGAATTGGTACGGTGATGGGCGGATCGAAGGGCAGCAGCGCATCCGGGGCCGACAGGTCTTTGATCCACCAGCCGTCGAACGGCGCGTGTCGCAGGTTGATATCGGTATTCAGCCCGGTCCACAGGGCCACCAGAATCGGCATCTGAATCAGCAGCGGGAGGAACGCGACGAAGTTGGCCGCCGGGTTGACACCCTCTTCGGCGAACAGCTTCATCATCTCCTGATTCTGGCGCACCTTGTCGTTGGCGAACTTCTGCTTGATTTCCTCCATCTTGGGCTGGATCCGCCCCATCGCCTCCTGCATGCGGAACATGGACTTCTGCTGGAAGACGGTCAGCGGATGCAACAGCGTGCGCACGATGATGACCAGGATGATGATCGCCACCCCGTAATTGCGCACCACCAGATGAATCTTGGCCAGCAGCCAGACCATCAGCTCTTCCAGCCACAGGAACGTGCAGAAACAGCGCGTGTCGGCCGACTGGGCGAGTTGATAGTAGAGTTTGTTCTTGTCGGCATACAGCGCGTCGACACGCCGCAGATTCTCCGCATCCTTCGGGCCGCTGTAGATCTCGAAGGCGTAGCGGGCGGCGGTGGCCGGCGCCAGCTCGACCGGGCGCGTGGCCAGCCGGGCCAGCAAGTCGCCGCGGGCCCACAGATCCCCGGGCAGCGCCGCGGCGTGCGGAGCGACCACCAGGCCGCTGGCGCCGATGATCAGGTCTTGCAGGTTTTGGCCCGGACGCGGCAGCGGTCGCGTGTACACGGCGAAGTACTTGTTGGTCAACGCCGTCCAGAGCAGCGGTCCTTTGTCGAGGCGTAAGAGCGGCAGCGCGCCATCATCCGAACTCAGCGCGGCTTTCTGAAGGTCGCTGTACTGTCGTCCGCGCCCCAGCTCCACGCCGTTGCTGCTCATCTGCGCCACCAGCAGCCGGCGCATGTCGTATTGCTGATTCTCCTGTCGGATCCCCAGCGGACCGTCCTGCTCCAGGCGGATTTTCAGCGACTCACCGGCCAGATTGTCTACCACTAACTCCAGATCGATGATCGGCTTGCCGGGCCGCAGGACATAGGTCTTGGTCAGCCGCAGCAGCTCTTCCGGCGGGTTGTCGCCACGCAGCGTGGTAGTGAAAACGGCCCGTTGCGCAGCGCGTTCCGCCACGATCCAGGGCAGCTCATCTAACCTCCAGCTTTGGTTCCAGAGTTGCTGTCCGCGCTGTTCGATCCAGATCTCATGCGTGGCGAATGAGTAGTGCACGCGCCGACCATCATCCACCGGCGCCAGCAGTTGATATGGCTCGTCGCGCTTCGGAGCGCTGCGATGCACGATACGCCCTTTCGAATCGCGTGCCGTCAGTTCGATGGTGGCCAAACCGCCGCCGTGCGGGTTCAGGGTGACGCGCAGTGCATCGCCGGGCTGTCCGCCGAGCACGATCGGTTCGCCGTCCACGCCCGCCGTCAGCGTGTACTGGCGCGGCGCCGTGCTGGGAGTCGGCGGCTGTTCGGCGGCTGTGGTCGAAGGCCCAGCGGACGACGGCGCGGCTGGAGCGCTGGGAGCGGCCGGTTCCGTCGTAACCGGCGCTGGCTGGCGTGGTGGAAACACCAGGTTGATGACGTACTGGTAGGCAATGAAGATCCCCAGTGCCACCAGCATCGCAGTCAGCAATCGGCGAGTATCGCTTTCCATGGCACCTGCGCTAAGAGGGGACCAGCAGGAATCGCCAAACGGCGCTCCGCGGCGCTACCACGCTTCAACCCGTCGCCACGCCCGGCGCATATTCGTCATTGATTCGCACCACCTGGCCGGTGCGGGCTGACTCGCGCACCGCGTCCAGTACACGCAGCAGTCGCAGCGTTTGCGTCGGAGCGACGGCTGGCGTGGCGCGTCCGGCCAGCACTGCCCGGAAATTGCGATACAGGATGTCCCAGTCCTCCGGCTCATTGCGTATCAGCTTCACGCGCTCCTTCTTCACGCCTGCGTGCCAGAACAGGCGACTCTGTTTCTCCTCATAGCGGAAGCCGGCGCGCTCCCCGCTGACCGCCCACTCCACCCGCACTGGTACGTGCGCGTTCTGCGAGTATTCTACCTGGGCGACCAGCCCGTCGCCGGTACGCACGATCGCCAGGAACTGGTCGTCGGCGTCGCTGGTCCAGCGCCGCCCACGCAGGTCCCCGAAAACGCTTTCGATCGGTTGCGGCAACAGCAAGAGCAACTGATCGAAATAATGCGCGCCGAAGTCCAGCAGATTACCACCGCCGTAGGCCGCCTCACGTCGCCAGCCCGGCCGGTAGGTCGGGATCCCGAACGTGGTCATCAGGTCGGTCCAGCCCCAGCGCAGCAGGCGAATATCCCAGAGCTTGCCCAGCCGCCCCGACCGCACTACTTTGGCCACCGTCCGGAAGTCCGGATCTCCGCGGCGATTCTGAAAAGTCATCAGCGTGCGACGGGCGGTGTTGGCGGCATCGAACATGCGGCGCGCCTCGGCCTCACTGCGCGCCAGTGGCTTCTCGCAGAGAACGTGCTTGCCAGCCCGCAACGCCGCCACCACCGGCTCTTCGTGCACATGCGACGGCGTCGCCACCACCACCAGGTCCAGTTTTTCGTCAGCCAGAAACGGCTCCAGCTCCCCATACGCCGCGCAACCGTACTCACGCTCGGCGAAGGCGCGTTGTGCAGGGGTGATATCGCACACGCTGTGCAAGCGGTAGCCCGCCAAACGCCGCACGCGGTTGGCATGCCAGACACCCATGGCTCCCAAGCCGACGATTCCCACGTTGATCGGCATGAACGTACCCTCGCGATCCGACCGCCACTCAACCGCGGAGCGCGCCATCGGAACCGCGGCATTTTAGGCTCTGTTGCCAGTGGTGCAACGCGGACGCCGCTGCCCGTCAGCCGATGCTGTACGGCCCCGGGGGCGGCGGGGGCTTGATCTCGGGACGTGCCGGCGGCCGGCTCAGCACCTGGAAGCGCCGCCGGGCCAGGATCGCCTGCTGGCAGACGATCTCGTAGGCGTACTGTCCTGGCTCGGGAATGCGTACCCCGTGAATGGCGAACAGCAGGTCCACTACGGCCAGCGGATTGGGAGCTTCCACCGGGCCGTGGCCGCTGAACAGCACGGCATTGTCCGAATCGCGCACCAGACGCAGCTCCACGTCGGCCCTTCCGCTGATCTCGGTGACCGATGCCAGAATGGCCATCTGGTTGATGACGGCGGGAAACTGCGGCACGAGGACGGTGTTGAAGATGCCGATGGCGCTCTTCTTGTCGCTCAGTCGATCGTCGATCACCTGATCGCACAGCACCAGCGACACCACGCTGGGCACCGTCGGTGATTCACGCTCATCCATGCGGGTCTCCGGCAACCGCCGCCCCTATCATACCCGCGGTCGCGTTCACCTGCCCCAGCGCTGCCAGTATTATTCTGTGTCCGTGCCGCCCCGAAGCGCGGGTCCGACGCGGCGCCCGGCATCGGGGCGGCAGGCCGGCGAGCGGGCGTGCTTTGGCGGGGCGACGACGCTAGCGGACAGGAAACCGGGCATGCGACAGCCGACTGCGTACACGTTGCTGCTATGCCTTAACCTGCTAGGTGTAGCGCCCGCTGCTTGGGGGCAGGCGGCCGTGCAGCTCAAAGCGGGCGCGACTGAGATTTTCGTCGGCGAGGCGATCGAGCTGACCATCGAGGTGCAGGATTTCCAGTCTTGCCAACCTCCGGTGTTCCCCGATGTTCCGGGGGCCACGGTGCGTCAGATCGGCATGGCCGCCGACTCGTCCTACACGACGATCATCAATGGCCGCGTGACCCAATCGCGGACGCGGGCCTACTCCTACGAGCTTACCCCGTTGGTCATCGGTGAGCTGGTGATTCCCCCGGTTCCGGTCAGCGTGGACGGACAGGAGCTGCATACCAAACCGCTGCGGTTGCAAGTACGTCCGAGCGACGCGCATCGTCTGTTTGCGATCGAGATAACTGCCGGCCGCAAGCGCATCTACGTCGGGCAACGGGTGGAACTGGGCGTGACCATTTGGGTCCGACCGCCGCGCTATGGCAATCAGGTTCTGGACGCCGACTCAGTTTTGCGGCGGATTCAAGCCGTCAGCACGGGCAGTCTGCCGCCGCTGGAATTCCGCCAGGTGGTGCGGCGCCCGCGGCCGGACGGGGACCCGTCAGAGCTGTATTACGCCTACGAGTTCACGGCTACGTTCGTTCCCGAAAGAGCCGGCACGCTGAGCTTCGATGACGTCGAGTTGGGGATGGCCTATCCGACCCGCGGCGGCAATCGGCAACTGAGAGCGCGTCCCAGTAGCGCCCCGTTGGAGGTTCTGCCAGTGCCGATGCAGGGTCGACCGCCCGACTTTGCGGGGGCCGTGGGGCTGCTGGACATCGAAACGCGGGCTGAGCCGGTCGAGGTAGGCGTGGGTGACCCGATCGAGCTCACCATTGACATTTTCGGCGAAGGGCCACTGGAGAGCTTGCCGCCGCCGCTGCTCAGTGCTAATGCCAGACTGGCGAACGATTTTCGGCTGCCCAGCGAGCAACTGGCGGGAGAAGTGCGCGACGCACGCCGGCGGTTTCGTTTGACCATTCGGGCCAAGCGAGATGATGTAACGGAGATCCCGCCGATCGAATACCCCTATTTTGATCCGGACGCCGAGCGGTTCGTCATCGCGCGCAGCGACCCGATCCCACTGGTGGTGAGGCCGGCGCAGCAGGTAGCGCCACCGGAGCTGAACCTGCGTCCAGGGGCGCTGACCGCGACGCCGCTGCAAACTCTGGACGGGCTGCACGACATCGAGACGCGCGAAGACCTACTGTTGGCCCAAGTGTCCCCTATCGAGGCACGCCATGTGCTGGCCGTGGCACTGATTCCGCCGGCGGTGTACGTTCTGACATGGACCGGAGTGAGTTACGTCCGGCGCCGCACCGGCGACCCGGCGCGGCTGCGCCGTCAGCGTGCCCTGCCCAACGCCCGGCGGCGCATACGTTCTGCTCGCGCTCTTCCGCCGCGCGACGCTGCCGGGGAGATCGCTGCGGCTCTGAGGGGGTATTGGGCCGACCGCTTGAATGAGCCGCCGGGACGTTTCACGGGCGCGACCGGCACGGAGTGCCTGCGGGCGCACGGGGTGAAACCGACGTTGGTGGAGCAGTGGGCTGCAGTCTTGGCGCGCTGCGAAGAGGCGGTTTTTGCCGGCGGTGCCACCGACGTCGCGGATCTGGCCACACAGGCCTGGGAGTGCCTGAAAGCGCTGGAGCGTCAGAAACTGTGATTGTGGACGGCGTCGAGGGATCGGTGATGAGCCGATGACCGCGTGGTACCGAAGAGCGCTGTTCGCCGCCCTGGTGTGCGGGCTGCTGGCCGAGTTAAGCGACCCGGTCGCGGCGCAACCGCTCAGCCCTGCTCGGCAGCGTCAGGTGCTGCGCGAGGCGCTGGCCCTCTACGACGAGGCCGTTGCGGTGTCACGGACTGACCCGACGCAGGCCGCCGAGATGTTCCGCCGGTCTGCCGCCGGGCTGCTGGCGCTACGTGCGGCCGGGGTGCGCAACGCGGCCCTGGAGTACAACTTGGGCAACGTGTATTTCCGACTGGGCGAGCTGGGTCGGGCCGTATTGCACTACCGCCGCGCCGAACAGCTTTCTCCCCACGACCACCGCCTGCGCGCCAACCTGCGCTATGCCCGGCAGCGTGTCGAACCGAACATCGCGCCCAGCGGGCAAAGTCGCCTGGTGCGGCAACTGGCATTCTGGCACTACCAAACCTCCCCCCGCCAGCGTTTCTGGGCGCTGATCGTACTGAGCAGCATCGGTTGGTCGCTACTGTTCGCCTGGTTGTTGCGGGGCTATCGGCTGGTGGCCGCCGGCGGGTTGATCTGCGTGCTGCTGGGGCTGGGGAGCGCGGCCTCGCTGCTGTGGCAGATGGTTGACGAGCGGCGCCATCCGCATGCCGTCGTAATAAACTCGGAAGCCTACTTGCGGCTTGGACGCGGCATGGGCGCCGATTTGGCGCTCAAGCAGGCGCTCGGACCAGGGGTCGAGCTGCGCATCTTGCGTCGGCACGGCGAGTGGGTGGAAGTGCAACTGCCCAGCGAGCAAACGGGCTGGTTACCCGCTGATTCCCTCGAACTGGTGGGAGAAGCCGCCCCCGAGAACTGAACATATCGAAGGGCGCTCGCGCATCAACACTGCTGGCGATCAATCACTGCCGCGCATGCGGTGAGCCTGAGGCAACCAGCGTGTCAACCTGCGCCAGCACGGTTGCGCGGCCGGCTACAGGATCGATCGATACTGGTCCAGGGCCGCCGGGTTCTTCAACGCATCCCGATTGGGCACATCCTGACCGTGCAGAATCTGTCGTACTGCCAGTTCCACTTTCTTGCCGCTGATGGTGTAGGGAATCTCGCTGACCTGTCGAATGTGGCGCGGCACGTGTCGCTTGGTGCAGCTTTCGGCGATGGCGGTACGGATCTTCTTTTCCAGGGCCTCATCCAGCTTCAGTCCCGGTCGCAGGACGACGAACAGGCACACTTCCACGTCCTGATCGGGCGTGTCGCGGCCCACCACCAGACTATCGACGATTTCCGGCAGCTCTTCGACCACCCGGTAGATCTCCGCGGTGCCGATGCGCACGCCGCCGGGGTTGAGTGTCGCGTCGCTGCGTCCGTAAACCACGATCCCCCCCGTCTGCGACTTGATCTCGATGAAGTCTCCGTGTCGCCAGACCTCGCGACCGGGATAGTAGTCGAAATACGCCGCCCGGTACTTGGCACGGTCGGGGTCCTTCCAGAACCCCACCGGCTGCGAAGGGAACGGTGAACAGCAGACCAGCTCACCCTTCTGGTCATACACCGGCCGGCACTGGTCGTCCCAGGCCTGCACGTCCATCCCCAGACCGCGACATTGAATCTCCCCCGCGTACACGGGCAGCAGCGGATTGCCCAGGATGAAGCACGAAATGATGTCCGTGCCCCCGCAGATTGACGCCAGCATCAGATCGGTCTTCACACGCTCGTAGACCCATTCGAACAACTCTGCCGACAGCGGCGACCCGGTGGAACAGATGCAGCGTAACGTTGACAGGTCGTGGTCACGCCCCGGATGCAGATCGGCCTTCTGGCAGGTGGCCAGGTACTTGGCGCTGGTCCCGAAAATGTGCAATCGTGTCTGCTCGGCCATTTGCCACAGGCGGTCCATGGTCGGGTGCCCCGGGTTGCCCTCGAACAGGACCAGCGTCGCACCCACCCCCAGCCCGCTGACCAGCCAGTTCCACATCATCCATCCACAGGTCGTGAAATAGAAAATACGCTCCCCGGCTCGCAGATCACAGTGCAACATCAGCTCCTTCATGTGCTGGAGCAGCGTGCCGCCATGACCGTGCACGATACACTTCGGCACTCCCGTCGTGCCCGAGGAATACATGATGAACAGCGGGTGATCGAAGGGAACCTCCTCAAATGCCAGCGGCGGCGCGGACCCCTGCGCCGGCCCCAAAAACTCACGCCACGTCAGCGCTCCCGAGACCCGCGCCACGTCCGGCTCCGGATCGAGAAACGGCACAATCACGACGCGGCGCACCGACGGCAGACGCCGTACCATTTCGGCCACGTTGCTCAGCCGCTCGAATCGTTTTCCGCCGTAACTGTACCCGTCACAAACCACCAATACCGTCGGCTCAATCTGTCCGAAGCGGTCCAGCACGCCCTGCACCCCGAAATCTGGCGAACAGGACGACCAGATCGCGCCCAGGCTGGTGGTGGCCAGCATGGCGATAATCGTCTCCGGCACGTTCGGCATGAACGCGGCCACGCGATCGCCCTTCCGGACCCCGGCGGTGCGCAGCGCTGCCGCACACCGGGCCACTTCGGCGCGCAGTTCACGCCGTGACAGTCGGCTCTGGCGTCCAAGCTCGTCGGTATAGATGATTGCCTCATCGTCGCCGTCGAAGCGCAGCAGGTGGCGGGCATAATTCAGGGTCATACCCTCGAACCACTTGGTGCCCAGCATGCCCTGGCCGCTTACTACACTGCGCGCCGGCGCCGTCGGTCGAACTTGCGCATACTCAAGCAGTTCCGCCCAGAACCGGTCCCGGTGCTCAATCGACCACTGCCGCAGGACCTCCCAATCGGCGACGATCCCATAGCGCTGCACCACACGCATCATGAACTCGTGCATTTGCGAGCGGCGTGCTTGCTCCGGCGACGGCGTCCATAGCAACTTCGACGTGCCCATCCGGCTGGACCTCCGCAAATAGTCACTAAGCGGCATTCTGGGGTCCACTGTGGTGGAAATCAACCGCGGTCAAACCCCCCGGTCGTCGACGGGCGGCAGCCTCGGGCCTTCTAACCCGGTGCTAATTGGCACTCCGTCGTTGAACTCGGTGGTACTGCTACTGAACCCGGCAAGGGGCGGGTTCTTGGACGATCTGCGGTGGGGCGCCGGGCGCGGTTAGAACCCCACGCTCAGTCCGAGACACCAAGCCACGCCGCGCGCCCGCGAGAGCGGCAACTCCGGGTCGTCGCTGATCTTGGTGACGGTGAGTGGCTCGCCGCCGACTATGTTCAGCGTCAGCCCCCCGCCCGGCAGCAGACTGTGTGGCGGTACACGCAACAGGTGTCCGCTCCAATTGCACACATACGTTCCCGGCGAGTTTATCTCATCCAACGGCACTGTCACGCCCGTTTGCGGATATCCACATGGTCGTACCGCCGTCGCGCTTACGCTGTTTTCGGTGAACATGTGTGCCTCCTCCATAATGCTACGTTGCGGCACGGGTGGTGGTTCTCCGGTGGTGGTGCTGTCGCGCACGCCGCAGCGCCGGTGCACTTGCCCGCGGCCGCCGGCGTCGGGTTTTCCCACGACAGCGTATCGGCAGGCTACCAAGGCATTCTTTAGCGGGCCTGCGCAAAAATCGGCCCCCGAGCTGATCAGGGCTCGCGGGGTGGAAACGAGGTTGACAAAGACGCGCTCCTGCGTCAGAACTGGCGGCATGCAGCTCGCCGCTGACGGCCGCCTATCACTGGCCTGCTACTTGGAGAACTTGGCCGCCCTGTACGCAAGCGATCCCGAGCTGGCAGCGTGCATTGAGGCCCTGCCCTTCAGTGCGGTCCCGCAGCTTCTGCCGACGCGCGATGGACAGTACACCGTGCAACTGACGGCCGACGACGGCAAGCCGATCTACGCCCATAGTCGCTACCAGCCGCGTGAGGAAGCGGCCACGCTGATCCGCACGCAGCTCCAACGCCGTAGCGCTGAAGGTGCTGACGGTGACTCAGCGGACGCCGACGATCTGGAGCACCAGTGCTTCCTGATCGCGGGAGTGGGATTGGGTTACCACGTGGCCGAGCTGGAGCGGCGTTTCCTGCGACCGTTCCTGATCGTGGCCGAAGATGATCCAGCGCTGATCAAAGCGGCCCTGTGCATCAGCGATCTGGCCGCGCCCTTGCGCGATCGTCGGCTAACCTTCCTCACCCGCCCGGACAAGTCGCAGGTGCACGAGCGGCTGCGACCGATCCTGCCGCTGCTGATGCTTGGGTTGCGCTTCGTCACCCCGCCGTACGCCAAGCGCTATCACGCCGCCTTTCAGGTTCAGGTCAGCGCCTTACTGCGCGACTTCGTGGCTTACGGGCGGTTGCAGATTTTCTCCGTCGTGCGTAACGCGCGCACAACCTGCCAAAACGTGGCCTTTAATCTGCCCGCCTATCTGGGCAACCCGGGGGTCGAAGTGTTGGCCGATCGCGCCCGGGGGTACCCGGCTATTCTGGTGGCGGCTGGCCCGTCGCTGGCCCGCAACATTCACCTGCTCCCCGGGCTTCGGCGGCATGCCGTCATCATCGCCGTGCAAACCGTCTTTCGCACGCTGCTGGAACAGGGCTGCCCGCCACACTTCGTGACTAGCCTGGACTACCACGAGATTTCCGCCCAGTTCTTCCGCGATATCACGGATTTCAGCCAGACGATATTGGTAGCCGAACCAAAAGTCACCTGGCACGTGCCAGACGCGTATCGTGGGCGAATGCACCTGCTGTATTCGGGTTTCTTGGCGGACCTGTTGCGTGACGCCGCCCCGGCGCGTGGCAAGCTGCGCGCCGGTAGCACCGTAGCGCATCTGGCCTTCTACCTGGCCGAGCATCTGGGGTGCGATCCGATCATTCTGGTCGGTCAGGACTTGGCTTTTGCTGACGGATTGTACTATCCGCCGGGGATGCAGATCGAGCGTATTTGGCGCCCGGAACTGAGCCGCTTCGTCACTGTCGAGATGAAGCAGTGGGAGCGCATCATCAGTTCGCGCGCCAATCTTCATGTGGTCAAAGACATCCACGGCCGGGACGTGTACACCGACGACCAGTTGTTCACTTATGCCGAGCAGTTTCAGTCCGACATCCTCGCCAGCGATCGGCGTGTCATTCACGCCACCGAGGGCGGCATGCGCTTGCAGGGCACGGAGGTGATGACGCTGCGGGAGGCCGCGGAGCGCTTCTGCCGTCGCATGCTGCCAGGCGACCTGTTTGCTGCCGAGCACGCGCCGCCCCCGCCCGATTTGAAAGAGCGCGCCTTGGCCGAGTTGGATCGGCGCTTGGAGGAATTGCGCGAGATTCGCGAGATAGCCGTTGAGACGCAGCAGATTCTGGAGCGATTGAGCAGCTTGCTGGACAGGCCGGCCGAGTTCAACCGCTTGGTGGCGCGCGTCGACGAGCTGCGCTCGCGGATCCAACGTAATGACCGCACCTACAACCTGGTCAGCCAGGTATCTCAGCTCGCAGAACTGCGCCGGCTGCATGCCGACCGGTCGATCCGCGACGAAGAAATGGAGACGCCGGCGACGGCCCGCCGTCGCTTGCAGCGTGACCGCGAATACGTCGCGGCCTTCATCGAGGGATGTGAATACCTGTTGCAGATGCTTCCCCAGGCCAGCGCGCGCCTCCGGGAGCGATTGCGATGAACGTGGTTGCGGTCGTGTTCGCCGACTTCGTCGAGGCTCCCAGCGGCTTGCCCGCACAATTGCTCACGCCACTGCGCGGACGGACCATTCTCGCCCGTACCGTGGACCGTCTCATGCAGGTCAAGGGCTTGGCGGCACGCTGCCTGTTCGTCCGCCCGCGCGACCTGACCGTTGCTCAGCAATGGCTGTGCGACCAGAACCTCGCTGGCCAGATAGAGCTGCTGGCGCAGGACAACGCACCGCGACCACGCCGCCGACTCCTCAATGCGGCCCGCAAATGGAATTTGGACTCCTGGCGCGGCGGACTGCTGGGGACGACCTGGTTCGACGAATACGTCTGTCCGGCGGCCGCGGCCTTCGTGCTGGATCACTACAAATGCCCGGCCCTGCTGTGCCTGGAGGGTCACCAGCCGCTCTTCGATCCGGCCATTGCCAGCGCTATGATCGACCGGCTGGAAACCTACCAGCACGAATGTAAGCTGGTCTTCACCCAGGCGCCACCCGGGTTGGCTGGCGTCTTGCTTACGCCGCAGGCGCTGCGCGACCTGTTGGAGTATGACATCCCGCTGGGGTTGGCCCTCAGCTATCGGCCCGAGCTTACTCAGCCGGACCCCATTAACCGTTTCCCTTGTTGCCCGGTGCCGCCTGAGGTGGCACAGACTGCGGCGCGACTGACCGGCGATACGCGCCGTAGTCGCGAGTTGTTGGAGCAAGCTCTAGCCGAACTAGGCGAACAGGTCGGTGCTGTCGAACTGTGCGCCTGGCTGCGGGCACCAGGACATGACCGTGCCGGTCCGCTGCCAGTAGAGTTGGAGCTGGAGCTGACAACTGCCGATCCGCTGCCTGATACGAGGTTGCGACCTCGTGGCCAGCGCGTGCCGCAGCGCCGCTTAACCGACCTGACCGCTCTCGAAGCACTGTTGCGCGAATTCGCTCAGTACGACGATCGGCTCGTGGTGTTAGGTGGCCACGGCGACCCGCTCGAGCATCCGCAGTTCGGAGAGATTTGCCGGGCAATTCGTGCCGCCGGCGTGTACGGGTTGGCAGTTGTCAGCCCGCTGGTGAAATTGTCCGACCAGACCATCGAAACGCTGTTTGCTTGTCAAGTCGATGTTCTGGAGGTGCTGCTGGATGCACACTCGCCCGCCACTTACCAGGCCATACACGCCGTGAACGCTTACGAACAGGTGATCGCCAATATAGAACGTCTCGAAAAGGAGCGCCGGTCGCGCCGGGCACCGCAGCCGATTATCGCGGCCAGTCTCACACGCTGCGAGCAGAATATTCACGAATTAGAGGGTTTCTACGACGATTGGCTTAGAAAAGGCAACGCTGCCGTGCTCAGGGGTTACAGCACGTATGCTGGCAGACTGCCGCCGGATGGCCTCCTACCTACCACGCCCTGGAAGCGCACGCCGTGCCGCCGGCTAACAACCCGGCTGATGCTGTTGGCGGACGGAAGCGTGCCGTGTTGTTCGCAGGACTTCGAGGGGCGAGTTTGTGTTGGACGGTGGATCGAGGAGAAGCTGGCGGATATCTGGGGCGGAGAGTCGCTGCGAATGCTACGGCAAGCCCACGAAACCGGGCATCTGGAACCGTTCCCGATGTGTCAGGCTTGCGGAGACTGGAACAGGTGGTAGTCGAGGCATTGAAACAAAGTACTCCGCAATATGCGGCTCGTTGTTCAATAAAACTTGCTGGAAAACCGTTGCCCAAAAGCTGGCGGGCCGATATGATTAATGCGGTAGCATGCTGGCTGAGCGTGGTGCCACTACTGGAATTGTTTCACTCATCTCGCTCATAGATTCATACTCAGCCGACATTTAACGATTTCGCCGTCGCGGCCAGAAGCCGCGCGAGGTGCGTGTCTCTGGCGTCGCCTGTTGGCACGCTGAGCGAGTCGGGTGAACCATGGCGGACACGATCAAGTGCACCTGTTCGCATTGCGGAGCCAAGTATCGCCTGCCAGTGGAAGCCCAGGGGCGTACCGCCCGCTGCAAACGGTGTGGAAATAAGTTCGAGATCCCGCGCGAGCAGAGTCTCGAAGACACCATCTTGGCCTGGTTGGCCACTCCGGACGAAGAGGAAGACGAAGCCGCACCGGCCAAGCCGCGTGTGATCACCATGCCGGCAGCTACCGAGGGCGAGGAAAGCGCCAACAATCGTCGTCCGCGCGGCCCGATCCGCATGAAAGAAACCCCCACCGAAAGCAAAAAAAGTGCCCCTTGAGGGCTCGGCGACTCGGCTGTACGCCGCCTATCAGGTGGCGGACTGAGCGTTTCCGTCATTATCGGGTTTGAAATAGCGCCCGCAAAAGCGTTCGACCGGGTACTTGAGGGCATTCTTCGCGATCTTGTCCCGCAGCGTGCTCGCCAAGTCAATTTCCATTACGTTTGCTAGCGCCAGGACATAGCAGGCGACATCGGCCAGCTCGTCGGCTACTGCCGAACGCCGGCGCTGGTCCGCAAGCAGGGCTGACAACTCGTCACTTCGCACCCATTGGAAGTGCTCCATCAGCTCGGCTGCCTCGATGGCGATGGACATGGCCAGGTTCTTCGGGTCATGATAGGGCTGCCAGCGTCGTTCGGCTACGAAGTCCGCTACTACTTTGCGTAGTTGGCCCACCGTCGTGTCGGCGTCGGACATCTGGTACTCCTGCCTCTGGGGCTGCGCATTATTCCCGCTGCGCGGGTCAAAGGCAAAGCAGCGCGTGTCCTGAGGAGCGGGTGCGTTATACTGACGGCGATGAACGACGAAGCTATCAACGCTGCTGCCCAACTATTGGTGCGTGCGAGCCGAGTTTGTGTATCCACCGGCGCTGGCATGTCTAAGGAGTCGGGGTTCGATACCTTCCGCGACGACGACGGCCTGTGGTCCAAGTTCAACGTGGACGAACTGGCGACCCCCTGGGCCTTCCAGCGCGATCCCCTGAAGGTGTGGGCCTGGTATCGAGCGCGGCGCCAGAAGCTGGCGACGATGCAGCCGCACGAGGGGCATCGGGTGCTGGCCGAATGGGAGTGCCGCGTCCCGGATTTCACCGTGGTGACGCAGAACATCGACGGGTTACACCACCGCGCTGGTTCGAAGAATGTACTGGAGCTTCACGGGCGATTGGATACTGTTCGCTGCACATACTGCGACTACACGACCCAGACTCTTGAGGATTTGGGGCCCGATCCTGCCTGCCCGCTATGCGCCAAGCGGCTGCGGCCAGCGGTCGTCTGGTTCCATGAGCCGCTTCCCGGCCAAGCCTTGGAGGCCGCGTTCGAGGCAGCCCGCCGGTGCGAGGTTTTCCTTTTGATTGGCACTAGCGGCGTGGTTCAACCGGCGGCGTCATTGGCCGACGTGGCGAAGTGTTACGGTGCCCGCGTCGTCGAGATCAACCCTAACCAAACCGAGTTGACGCATTTGGCTGACGTTTGTTTGCGGGACGGGTGTCGGGCAGCGCTGTTGGCGCTGGATGCAAGATGGAGGCGCCTGGCGTCGTGAGCGCGCACGAACGCTTTGAGAGTGGCGTAATGCTTTTATTTGCAGCCTGTTAGGTGGGTTGCCCTCCATCCCAGGCAGGTCTTAGAAAATTGACCGTGCGGGGTTTGTGCGTTATACTTACCTAATTCGCACAAGCGTGACGCAGGCGGCGGACGGCGCGCTGGCGGTCGCCCGTAGGGCGGCGCTGCCGAGCTTTGCTGCCAACCTGGGCTACATGGATAAGTCCCTCAAAGATAAGGTCTTAGAGGCCAACGACATCGTTGATGTCATCGGCGAGCGCGTCACCTTGACCCGCAAGGGCAAGGACTTCGTGGGCTTATGCCCCTTCCATCCGGACCATCGTCCCTCGCTGTCCGTCAGCCCCGCAAAACAAATCTTCAAGTGCTGGTCCTGCGGTGCCGGCGGCGATGTGATCCGTTTCGTGCAGTTGCGTGAGCGGGTGGATTTCCGCGAAGCACTCGAGATTTTGGCACGCCGCGCCGGTCTTGGGCTGAGGACAACCTTAGTCAATCCGCAGGTTGCCGGATTGCGTGAAGGGATTCGTGCAGCCGTCGCCTGGGCTAGTCAGCACTTTCAGCGCAATCTGACGAGTACCGAGGGCGGGCGGCGGGCGTTGGAGTATGCGTTGGCCCGTGGCCTGAAGCGTGAGACGATCGCACGCTTCGGGCTGGGTTATGCCGCTGATGGTTGGGATGACTTGCTTTCTGCCGCGCGCCGCGCCGGCATTCGACCAGAAGTGCTCCAACAGGCAGGTCTGGTGGCAACTAACGAAGCGGGCAGATCTTATGATCGCTTCCGTAACCGGTTGATCTTTCCGATCAAAGATCGAGGTGGGCGACCGATCGCGTTCGGCGGGCGCAGCTTGGGGGACGACCAAGCCAAGTATTTGAACTCGCCAGAGACGCCTCTGTTCAGCAAGTCGCGGGTACTGTATGGCTTGGACCTTTCCAGGTCAGCGATTCAAGAGCAGGGTGCGGCGATCGTCGTCGAAGGGTATATGGACGCGGTTATGCTGTTCCAGGCAGGCATCGAGCATGTGGTGGCTACGCTCGGAACAGCGCTGACAGATACGCACGTAAAGCTCCTGAGGCCGTTAGCGACGCGTCTATACTTGTGTTTTGACGGCGATGAGGCCGGTGTGCGGGCTGCCGACCGGGCCGTTGAAATCGCGCTGCGGACGCAGGGGGAGGTGCGCGTGGTCGTCTTGCCGAACGGGCAGGACCCGGCGGATTGCGTTCTGACGGGCGGCGCCGAGGCGTTTTCAGCTCAGTTGAGCAGGGCGGCAGACGCGCTAGAATTCAAGTGGCAACAGACGCTTAAGACATTGGAAGGGCGTTCGGCGGTTGCGCGTCGGCAAGCTATCGAACGCTTCATACAGTTCTTGGCCGTGGCTGTGATCGGCGGGGGCGTGGACCCGCTCGGCCAGGACTTGCTTGTTGGGCGGGTCGGCGAGTTGTTGGGAGTGCCGCCCGAGGAGGTGTTCGATCTTCTGACGCATCAGAAGCAGGCCATACGACGTGGCACCGGGGCGCGACAGTCGGGTGGGGACCGTTCTGCCTACGAGGCGGAGATCAGCGGGCTGCCAGCGGGACTGGTAACCACGACCGAAGCGCTATTAGGACTGCTGGTAGGTGATCCGACGGGCTGGCACCTGGCGGGCGATTTGCTGGCTCGGGCGGCGGAGTATTCTGAGACTTGGCAGAGACTTTATGGGCTTTTGCTTGATGTCCGTGACGAAGTGGGTGAATACTCAATGAAGGAGGTTGTATCGCGCTGCGAGGACGGCCCTTTGTGCGAACTGGTCAGTCGCGCGCGGCAGCGGGCGGCCGGACTGGATGGTTGTGCAGACGCATTTCAGGTCTTGCACAGCCGATTGGCCTCTGAGCTTAACCTCCTGAGAATGAGTGACTTGCGGCGCGGATTGCGCCAGGACGAAAAGGCTGACGACGTGCGGCATTTCCAGGCGCTGCACGAAGTGGCGCGCGGCTTAAGCTCGCCACTAGCGCCGGAGCGTCGTTGGGGCCTTTCCACTTCGACCTGACGCGACGGCCGCTGTCAAGAGCCGGACGGTGCACCCAGAGGGCACCGTCGGCGGAGTGAGCCCGCTCGTCACGATGGAGAGAAGGCATGGCGGTAGTGCAGCCTGACATCGACCCGATCGAGCAGTGTGTCAACGAGTTGATCCAACAGGGTAAGTGCCGTAAGTATTTGACCTGGGAAGAGTTGAATGAGACGCTCCCTGACGAGGCCATTTCGCCGGAGAAGCTGGAAAGTGTTTTGAACCGCATCGAGCAGGCGGGCATCCAGCTCATCGACGAGATCGAAGCCGACAAGCTGCGCGACGCAGCCCAGAAACCCGGCGCTGCCTTGGAAGCCGGCGACAGTCTGGATGAAGTCACGGACGTGGATCTGACGGACGCTACGGCGCGGCGGGTCGATGATCCGGTGCGCATGTACTTGACGCAGATGGGGGAAATCCCGCTGCTGACACGCGACCAGGAAATCGCCCTGGCGAAGAAGATCGAGTTGACGCGGATGGCGTTTCGGCGGCGCGTACTGGAGAACGACTACTGCATGCAGCAGGCAGTGGAGACCATGCAGGCCGTTGCCGACGGTCGCATGCCTTTTGACCGTACTATGAAAATCTCCACTACCGAGAGCATGGCCAAGGGGACAATCATCAAGCGTCTGCCGGCCAACCTGGCGACGGTGCAGAAGCTGATCGAGCTGAATCGGGCGGACTGGAACCTGGTGCGCGACAGCCGTACACCGGCGGCGGCTCGCAAGGCCGCCCAGGAGCGGATGAATCAGCGCCGGCGACGCGCCGTGACGTTGCTGGAGGAGCTGTCGCTGCGTACCAGCCGCATCACGCCGATGATGCGCAAGCTGGCATCGATCTGCCAGAAGATGGAGAGTCTGGAAGAGACCCTGCGCACGCGTGGCAAGTCGCTGCCGCCTGACGAAGCGGAGGCGATGAAGGAGGAGTTGCAGGGGCTGCTGGACCTGGTGATGGAGAGTCCGGCCGAGCTGCGCTGGCGGGTCAACGAGGCCCAGAAGGTTTTCGGCGAATACGAGGACGCCAAGCGGAAGCTGGCCGGTGGCAACCTGCGGCTGGTGGTGTCGATCGCCAAGAAGTATCGCAATCGCGGGCTGAGCTTCCTGGACATCATACAGGAAGGCAACACCGGGTTGATGCGGGCGGTGGACAAGTACGAATATCGTCGCGGGTACAAATTCAGCACGTATGCTACCTGGTGGATCCGGCAGGCTATCACGCGGGCGATTGCTGATCACGCGCGCACGATCCGGATTCCGGTGCACATGATCGAGACAATGAGCAAGCTGCGCAACATCAGCAAGCGGCTGCTCCAGGAGCTGCACCGTGAGCCGACGATCGAAGAGATCGCTCGCGAGGCCAAGATGCCGGTGTCCGAGGCCCGGCGGGTGATGAAGATCAGTCGCCATCCGATTTCGCTCGACCGTCCGGTGGGGGAGAGCGAAGACAGCTACTTCGGTGACTTCATCGAGGATGAGAAGGCCGAACCCCCGGCGGTCAGCGCCAGCAGCGACATGCTCAAGGACCGCATCGAGGCCGTCCTCAAGACGCTGACCTACCGCGAACGCGAGATCATCAAGCTGCGCTACGGCATCGGCGACGGCTACACCTACACGCTCGAAGAAGTGGGCAAGATCTTCAAGGTGACGCGCGAGCGCGTGCGCCAAGTCGAGGCCAAGGCCATCCGTAAGCTTCAGCATCCGGTGCGGGCACGCAAGCTGGAGGGCTTCCTGGAGATGGCCCACAGCGGCGACGAATCCGCCAGCGAGTGACGGGTGGTCGTTGCAGCGGCGTCAGCGCTGCGCAGCGGCGACCGTCAGCAGCCAGAAGAACTCGACGTTCCCGCCGTGGCCGCGCAGGATGCTCTCGATTTGCGCGGATATTTGCCAACCATCGCGCTCGACATCGGCTCGACAGGTGGCCAGCACCTGCGGTAGATGCTCTGGCGGCACGACACCTTTGGTCAGCAGGTTTGCCGGCGCCTCGTATTGCGGCTTGACCAGGGTGAGCACCCGGCCCTGCGGTTTCAGATAGCGGCGTGCCGCCGGCAGGATGAGCCGTTGTGGTGTCCAGCCGACGTCGATAGTGACGAGGTCGCACTGCTCCGGACACACGTAATCCAGTGCGTTGGTGCGCTCGCACACGATCACGCGCGGGTCACGGCGCAAACGGTAGTCCAACACGCCGTACGCTGGATCGACGGCGTAAACGCGGGCAGCCCCGTGCTGAAGCAGGCAGTCGACGAAACCGCCGGCGTGACTGCCCAGGTCGGCACAGACGCAGGCCGTTACGTCGAGGTGGAAGGCGCGCAGGGCGGCCTCAAGCTTGAGTCCCCCCCGCGAAACGTAACGTTGCGACGAGTTGGTCATCGCGAGGTGGAATTCGGCTTGACCGCACTCCATACGCCGTTGTCGGACCGCTCGAACTCCGTTACCTGTGAGCCGGCTAGCCACTCGAAGCCCTGCCCGTCAAGCTGGAGCACGATGTGGCGGTCGGCGCGCAACGGCAAGGCGTCACGGTCGATGCGCAAGCGACGGACGTTGCGTGTGTCGATGATTAGCCGGTTGCCGGTTGCGCTCTGCCCGCGCGCCGCGACCGGCCGCTGCGGATCGTAAGGCTCCAGGACGGTCAGGTATGCGGAGACCGGTGCCTCTGACGGGGTTGGTTGCTGGGCGGGCTCGGTGGCGGGCCGGCCTGCCGGCGTGGTAGGCGCAGTGGTCGGCGCGGGTTGTGCGGCGGTGGTCGGATTTCGCGGGCGGCTGGGTGGGGGCGCGCTCTCACAGCCTGTCAGCAGACCGACCAGCAGGCCCGTCGTCAGCAGCGTGGTATGAGCTGGCAACGAGATCATGGCGGCTCCAGAAAAGGCACCGCAGTAGCGCGGCTGCGGGCAGACAGCGCGGCCGGCAATCAAATGGTCGGCACTGATCCGCAGCGCCGGGCGGCGCCGGCTCGTACAACATTGTACCCGCGGCGGCGCGCGGCGGGTGCGGTGGCTTTACGCGTGTGCTGACGCTGCGTAAAGTCCCCCGTGCGCTAGTTTCGACGACGGTGTGGACATTGCGGGCCTGATCGTCATGAGCGTGGGGCCGAGCGTGCGTTTGTCATTGCCGCAGCGGCTGACTGCCAATCGCAACTTCATGCTGTTGTGGGCGGCCTACGGCATCAGCGCCTTCGGTGACCACCTCAGCGAGATGGCTCTGCTCCAGGAGTCGGGCGGGCTGGCGCGTGACGATATCACGCGTGTCCAGGCCCTGATGACATTCTGTTTCTTCCTGCCGTTCGTCCTGTTGGGTCCGTTGGCCGGCTGGGTGGCGGATCGTGCCAGTCGCAAGTGGACCATGGTGGCCACCGATCTGGGGCGAGCGGTCGTCATGCTCAGCCTGAGCGTCAGCGTACCGTTCCTGTTGGCGCGCGGCTGGGGAGATTTCGCCATCGCCCTGCCATTGCTGCTGACCGGGACATTGGCGGCGTTCTTCTCGCCCTGTCGGCAGGCGATGGTGCCGACGCTTATTCGCGACGATCAGCTCGTGCGCGCCAACGCGATGATCAGCGCGCTGGGCACGATCGGCGGAATTCTCAGTGCGGTGGTCGGTGGGATGCTGGTCGATTGGGCATTAGCCGGTCACTTCAGTTTGGATTGGAACTATCGGCTGGACGCGCTGACGTTCGTGGTCAGCGCGGCGTTGATCAGCGGGATAGCTTTGTCGCGCTCGCGGGCGGCCACCCATGCCTTGCCTGGCGGGTTGTGGACGCCGCTGCGCGAAGGCTTCCACTATGTGCGCCGGCATCGTCGCGTGCGGCAAGTCATCCTGTTGGGCACGGTCTTCTGGGCGGCCGCAGGGGTAATCATCTCGGTAGTGCCAGCGCTGGTCCGCGATGTTTTTGGGGGAGAGTTCACGGAGGCCGGCATCTATCGCGGGTTGATTGCCGGTGGCCTGGCCATTGGGGCGGGCCTGCTGACGGTCGTCGGCCCAGCGTTGCCGATACCGCTTGCGGTACTGGTCTCCGTTCTGGGCGGAGCTGTCTGGGTCGGTCTGCTTGACTTGGTGGTGATCTTCAAACTGGGACGGGCCTTGGCGGGCGTTTGTCTGCTGATGGTCGGGGTCTGCGGCGCTGGCATCCTGGTGACTGTCACGGTGGTCATACAGCGCTTCGTGCCCGATAGCCGGCGCGGGCGCGTGTTCGGCGTGACGGACACGGCTACTATGGCGGCGATCGTGGGTGCTACCGGGTTGGTCGGCTTGCCGCATATCGAACATTTGGACCGTTACGTGCCGCTTCTGCTGAGTCTGGTGAGCGGTGGATTACTGCTCACGCTGGGGGCTGCGTGGCGTGAGTATCGCCGTGGCGACCCGTGGCCGGCGCTGGTCTGGATTTGGTGGCAGGTGATCCGGTTTTATGCTCGTTTTTGGTGCGGAGTGCGGCGAGTCGGGCCGTGCACGGTTCCGCGGGCTGGGCCGGTGATACTGGCGGCGAATCACACCGCGGGCGTGGACCCACTGCTGATTCTCGCCACCTGCACGCACCGGGTGGTTAGTTTTGTCGTCGAACGCAAGTACTACGATTTCCCGGTGGCGCGTTGGTTCATGCGCCTGGATGGCTGCGTGGCGGTGGATCGGCAAAATCCGACCAAGTCTTTTCTAGGCAGCGCCTTGCGGCTGCTAAAGACGGGAGGGTGTCTGGGGATTTTCCCGCAGGGCACCTATGTGGCACCACACGAGGCGCAGCCCGGTGCCAAGGCCGGCGTGGGTCTGCTGGCGCTTCGCTCCGATGCGGTGGTTATTCCGTGTCACATCAGCGGGACACGTTACGCCTACAATCCGTTCGTTTCGCTTTTTCAGCGTCATCGGGCGCGCGTCCGTTACGGGCCGCCGGTGGACCTGTCGGAGTTTCGCGGTCGAGAGCGCGATCCGGAGGCGCCACAACTGGCCAGCGACCGGATCATGCAGGCCATATACGATTTGGATCCGGACCAGAGAGAGCAGGCTGCTGGGCCCTGATCGGGCACGGCAAGACCGCGGGGCGCAGGGCGGCTAAAATCAGCCGACACGGGGACGATCGATGGTCAGCCGGACGAGCCGATTTGAGTTGTTCGACCATACCGCCGACTTGGGCGTGCGTGTGGTGGCGCCGTCGCTGCCGGAGCTGGTCTGGCCGGCAACGGAAGCGCTGTATGCCGCGATAGGGCGCCCGGTGGGTGGCGGGGAGCCGCTGGCGCAGACCTGGGAGTTTGGCGGTGCCGAGTCGGCCGTGCTGCTACGGGACTACCTGGCCGAGGTGCTGCATTGGTTCGATGCTCGGCAGATGGTCGTCGCCGCGCTGGAGGCGGTGAGGTTCGGCGCTGACGGGTTGGCCGCCGGTGTGCGCTTGCAGCGGTTGGACAGCGCCGCCAGTGTCTTGGAGCGCGAGGTCAAAGCGGTAACGTATCACGAGCTGAGTATCCAGGAAAGTGACGACGGCTACGTGGCGACGTTCGTGCTTGACATATGATAAGAGGCGACGCGCGAGAACCGGTGGGGGGACGAGCGGCCGAGGCCGGCCGGGCGCCGCGCGAGCGCGACTGCGATGATCGCGCGGCTGATCGTCGAAGCGTTGGCCGGCCGTCTGCCATTCGTGTTGAGTGAGGTTTGTTATGCCCGACGCATATTCCGGCCCGTTGGAACGCGTGGACAGTTGTCGCTGGCGCATACCCCGGTCGTATAAGCCTTTCATGCGGGTGGACGGGCTGATATACGCCGACGAACAGCTCATCAGGCAGATCCGCCAGGACAAGTCGCCCGAGCAGGTGGCGAATGTCGCCTGCCTACCAGGTATCGTGGGCTACTCGCTGGCCATGCCCGACATCCATTGGGGCTATGGGTTCTGCATCGGCGGAGTAGCGGCCACCGACCCGACCGAGGGGGGTGTCATCAGTCCCGGTGGGGTGGGTTACGACATCAACTGCGGCGTTCGTCTTATCCGCACCGACTTGACGCGTCAGGATGTGCAGCCGCGCATCGAGGAGATCGTCAATAAGCTGTTCGAGACGGTGCCGTGCGGGGTGGGCCGCGGCGGGCGAGTGAAGTTCGGTCGAGCCGAGCTGCAACAGCTCATGCGTGCGGGTGCGCGCTACGTCGTGGAGCGTGGTTTCGGTTGGGATGCGGACCTGGAGTTGACGGAGGCCGGCGGGTGTCTGCCGGATGCCCGGCCGGAATTTGTGTCGCAGCGGGCTTTGGATCGTGGTGCCGACCAGTGCGGCACGCTGGGCAGCGGCAACCACTTCCTGGAAGTGCAGGTCGTCGAGGAGATTGTCGATCCGCAGGCCGCTGAGGCTTTCGGCCTGGCGCTCGGTCAAATCACCTTGATGATTCACTCCGGCTCGCGTGGGCTGGGATATCAGGTGTGCGAGGACGCGCTGAAGGAGCTGCGCGGCGCACCGGCCAAGTACGGCATCGAACTGCCCGATCGGCAACTAGTGTGCGCGCCGGTCGAGTCGCCGGAGGGGCAGCGGTACCTGGGGGCGATGCAAGCGGCGGCCAACTTCGCCTGGGCCAACCGGCAGATCATGACGCACCTGGCGCGGCAGACTCTGGCGGAAATCTTCGGTCGCTCGGCGGAACAATTGGGCATGCGGCAGGTTTACGACGTGGCTCACAATATTGCCAAGATCGAGACGCACATGGTGGGTGGTCGTCCGCGCCGGCTGTGTGTGCATCGGAAAGGCGCTACGCGGGCATTTCCGGCAGGGCATCCGGAAGTGCCGGAGCGTTACCGGCATATTGGTCAGCCGGTGCTGGTGCCGGGCGACATGGGGCGGTCGAGCTGGGTGTTGGTGGGGTTGCCGACGGCCATGGAGCAGACCTTCGGTAGCTGTTGCCACGGGGCTGGACGTGTGATGTCGCGGGGGGAGGCTATCCGGGCCGCCAGAGGCCGCTCGATTGAGAAGGAGCTGCGAGCCAGTGGCATCATTGCCAGGGCCCGGGAGCGCACGGGATTGGCCGAGGAGCAGCCGGCGGCCTACAAGGATGTCGGCTTGGTGGCCGAGGCGGTGCACGCGGCCGGCATCAGTCGCAAGGTTGCCCGCCTGAGGCCGATTGGAGTAATCAAGGGCTGACGGGTTGGGCTTCGGCGCTGTGACGAGTGGGAGCGGATTCTGACAGGTCGAGCGATGACGGCCGTGACAGGTTCCAGTGCGGTTGCGAGAGATGGTACTGGTTTGGTTCGCGACGATCCCTGGCTGAAACCCTACGCCGAGGCGCTGCGACGGCGCTACGCGCATTATCAGGCGCTGCGTCGGCGGATCGTGGAGGTGGCCGGTTCGCTGGAGGCTTTCAGTCGCGGGTACGAGTACTTCGGGTTCAATCGCGGCACGCGTGACGGGGTGCCGGGGGTGTGGTATCGCGAGTGGGCACCGAAGGCGATCGCGCTGTCGCTGATCGGTGATTTCAACAAGTGGAATCGCTTCGCCGACCCGTTGCATCCGTCGCCCGATCATCCGGGTGTATGGGAACGGTTTCTACCGGATGAGAAGTACGCGGAGCGGCTGACGCACGGCAGTCGCGTCAAGGTACATGTGCACAGTGCCATCGGGCCATATGATCGCCTGCCGGCCTGGATTCGACGCACTGTCAAGGATGAGCATTCGCACAATTTCAGCGGGCAGTACTGGAACCCCCCGCAACCGTACGTCTGGCGTCACCCGGTGCCGCCGTTACATGGCAATCTGCGCATTTATGAGGCTCATGTGGGGATGGCATCGGAAGAGGAGCGGGTCGGCACATACCTAGAGTTCATCGAGCAGGTGTTGCCGCGGGTGCGCGACGCCGGCTATAACGCCGTGCAGCTCATGGCAATCATGGAGCATCCCTACTACGGGTCGTTCGGGTATCAGGTGAGCAGTTTCTTCGCGGCCTCCTCGCGTTTCGGTACGCCGGAGGAATTGAAACAACTGATCGACACGGCCCATGGCATGGGGTTGCGGGTGCTGCTCGATCTGGTGCATAGTCATGCAATCAAGAACTTCTATGAGGGGTTGAATCATTTTGACGGAACTGAATACCAATACTTTCACGCTGGCGGACGCGGGCAGCATCCGGCCTGGGATTCGTTGTGCTTCGACTATGGGAAGGTCGAGGTGTTGCGGTTTCTGCTATCGAATGTGCGCTTCTGGCTGGAAGAGTACCACTTCGACGGTTTTCGCTTCGACGGCGTGACCAGTATGGTTTACCTTGATCATGGTCTGGGACATCATTTTACACGCTATGATGACTATTTCCCGCCATACATCGACGAAGACGCGCTGGCGTATCTGCAACTGGCCAACGAAGTCGCGCACCTGGTGCGCCCCGATGCGATAACGATCGCTGAGGATATGTCCGGCATGCCGGGGATGGCCCGACCGCTGGAGGAGGGCGGGATCGGCTTCGACTATCGCTTGGCGATGGGGATCCCGGATTATTGGATCAAGCTGCTCAAGGAAAAGCGGGACGAGGAGTGGCACCTGGGCGAGCTGTACCACACGCTGGTCAACCGCCGGCGCGGTGAGAAACATGTGGCCTATGCGGAGAGTCATGACCAGGCGCTAGTGGGGGATAAGACTATTGCCATGTGGTTGATGGATGCGGATATCTACTACCACATGACCAAGGGTAGCCAGAATCTGGTAGTCGAGCGCGGCATGGCGTTGCATAAGATGATCCGACTGATAACTTTCGCGCTCGGCGGCGAAGCCTACCTGAATTTCATGGGTAATGAATTCGGGCATCCGGAGTGGATAGATTTCCCTCGCGAAGGCAACAATTACTCGTTCAAGTATGCTCGGCGGCAGTGGTCGTTGGTGGATAATCCGCAGTTGCGCTACCGCGATCTGGCGGAGTTCGACAAGGCCATGCTGCGACTGGACACCGAGTATGACTTGCTGGCGCAGCCCGTGTGGGAACAACTGCACGTGCATGAGGAGCGCAAACTGCTAATATTCCGTCGCGGACCGCTGCTCTTCGCGTTCAACTTCCATCCCACGCAGTCGTACCCCGATTACCGCATCGGGGTGCCGCAAGCTTGCGATTACCGCCTGATTCTGAACAGCGACGACCCGCGCTTCGGGGGACATGGTCTGGTCCTGCCGGAGCAAACGTACATCTGTCAATCGGCGGCCTGGGATGGGCGGCCACAAAGTATCCAGGTGTATGTTCCAGCGCGGACGGCCCTCGTGTTGGCGCCGGCGAGCGGTGCCAGAGGGGGATAACGGAGAGGGCGGGATTCGAACCCGCGGTACAGTGTTACCCGTACACACGCTTTCCAAGCGTGCCCCTTAGGCCACTCGGGCACCTCTCCGGGGCCGCGGTCGAGGCAACGGCTGCACGACCGGGCGTGAATCACCTTCCACCCATTATGAGCTTGCTGGGCGCCCGTGCAACCGGAGCAAACCCGGCGCCGGTCCGGCGGCCTACTCAATCCCCTGGGCTGCCAGCCAGCGTTCGGCGTCGAGGGCAGCCATGCAGCCGCTGCCGGCAGCGGTAACCGCCTGCCGGTAAACGTGGTCGGCCACGTCGCCGGCGGCGAAAACGCCTTCGACGTTAGTGTATGTGCGGCCGGGTTGAGATAGCTTGATGTAGCCCTTTTCGTCGCAGGCGATGTATTGGCGGAACAAGTCGGTGTTGGGTGTGTGGCCGATGGCCAGGAACAGCCCCTTGCAGGGCAGCTCGCTTTCCTGGTTGGTCTTGAGGTTTTTCAGTCGCACCGCCGTTATCGACTTGTCGCCCAAGACGTCCACTACCACGCTGTTCCATACAGGCTCCATCTTGCCGGCCTGAACGTGCTTGAAGAAACGGTCCTGCATGGCTTTGGAGGCCCGGAGCTGATCGCGGCGGTGCACCAGGTACACCTTCTTGGCGAACTTCGTCAGGTAGGTGCCTTCTTCGATGGCCGAGTCGCCACCACCGACGACCACCAGGTCTTGGTTACGGTACATCGGCATGGCGCCGTCGCAAACGGCACAGGCTGACACTCCGCCGCCGCTTTCGGCCAGACGCTTCTCGTTCGGCAGGCCCAGCCAGTTGGCGCGGGCTCCAGTGGCGATGATGACGGCGTGGGCCTGAGAGGTATGCTCGTGGCTCTGGACGACGAAGGGGCGCTTGGAGAAATCGACCGCCACGACGTCATCGCGGATGAAGCGGGTGCCGAAGCGTTCGGCCTGGTCACGAAAGGCCTTCATGAGGGCCGGGCCGGTCACGCCGCCGGGAAAGCCGGGGTAATTCTCGACTTCGGTGGTGAACATGAGCTGGCCGCCGGGGATCAAGCCGCCGGCGTTGTAGCCTTCGAAGCACAGCGGGCTGAGGTTGGCCCGGGCGGCGTAAATGCAGGCGGTCAATCCGGCGGGTCCCGATCCGATGACAACCAGTTTCTCGATGGACAAGGTGCGTCCTCCGTTGTGACAGGCTGTGCGACCAATGGGCCGCGCCATGATCAGACGCCCCCACGCGACGGTTCGCACAGAGGGAGTATAGCAGGCGGCGCGTACAAGTGCCGAGGTCCTGGCGGCCAGCGGACTGGCCGCAGCGCCGCCACGTCTGGCGCTGCCGCATCCACGCCTCCGAGACGCCGGGCTCGTGGGCCGCCCCTTCTGAAACAAGCGCCCGCCGACGTGGCACCGCGGGCGGTCAAGCGCTGGCTGTCAGGCCGGCAACGGACAAGACTACTTCTGCTGCTTCTGCTCCTGTTCCATCTCGCGCTCGAGCATCTGTTCCTCGTAGCTCTTGCGTCCGAGCATGCCCGACAGGCTGACGCCGCGCTCCTTGGCCTCGATTTTGGCCTGCAACTCGGAGGGATTGCGAGCGCGCACGATGCATTCCTGGGCGTCGCAGATGCCCTGGTCGTACAACTGCCAGAGATGGTCGTCGAGCAGTTGCATGCCGAACTTTTTGCCGGTCTGAATGGCGGAGTCGATGCGGTAGGTCTTGTTTTCGCGGATCAGGTTCTGGATGGCGGGGGTGCAGACCATGAACTCATAGGCGGCCACGCGTCCGCCAGTGCCTTTGCGCGGCAGCAGCGTCTGCGACAGGACGGCCAGCACGTTGATGCTGAGCTGGACGCGGATCTGCTCCTGTTGCTCGACCGGGAAGGCGTCGATGATACGGTTGATGGTACCTTGAGCACCAGTGGTGTGCAGCGTGGCGAAGACCAGGTGGCCGGTTTCGGCGGCGCGGATGGCGGCTTCCATAGTCTCCAGGTCGCGCATCTCGCCCACCAGGATGACGTCCGGGTCCATGCGCAGGCTGCGTCGCAAGGCTTCGGCGAAACTGGGCACGTCCACGCCCACCTCGCGTTGACTGACGCAGCAGCGGATATGGTTGTGGTAGTACTCGATCGGGTCTTCGATGGTGATGATGTGGTCGTCGCGCGTGCGGTTGATGTGGTCGATCATGGTGGCCAGCGTGGTGGTCTTGCCGGACCCGGTCGGGCCGGTCACCAGGAAGAGGCCGCGCGGACGATCGCACAGCGACTTGACGATTGGCGGCAGGCCGATCTCCTCAAAGGTCATGATCTTTGAGGGGATCAGGCGCAGCACCATCGAGATGTTGCCCTTCTGGCGGAAAACTGAGACGCGGAAACGCCCCTTGTCGCCGAAGGCGAAGCCGTAGTCCGTACCGCCCTCTTCCTGCAACTCCTGCTGGTTGCGTTCGGGCGTGACGGATTTCATCAGGGCCATGGTGTCGTCCGGTTCCAGCGACTTGGTTTCCAGAGAGCGCAGGCGACCGTCGATGCGGATCACGGGCGGACGCCCGACGTGCAGATGGATGTCCGATCCGCCGACCCGGATGACCGTCTCCAACAAGCGGTCGATGTGTACCGTTGCCACGGCTAGTCCTCTTCAGGCTGGGCCGGCCGGGTCATCGGGCCGGCGTCGGTTCAGGTTTCCTCGATCAGGATGCCTTCCGCCTGGGTGATACGGGCCACTTCGGCGGGAGTGGTCACGCCGCGCATGATCTTGATCTTACCGTCCTCCAGCAGGCTGCGCATGCCGGAGGCACGGGCGGCCCGGCGCAGCTCGTTGGTGGGTGCTCGGTGGAAGGCCAGCTCGCGCAACTCGTTGTTCATTTCCAGCAGCTCGAAGATGCCCTGGCGGCCGCGATAGCCGGTGCCCTGACAGCGGTTGCAACCGCGGCCGCGGTAGATCGGCCGGCCTGCCAGCTCTTCGTCGGTGAATCCCAGCATGCGCAGGATGAAGCGGTCGGGGGCCGGATCGACCTCCTTGCACTCCTTGCAGATGGTGCGCACCAAGCGCTGGGCCATGATGGCCTGCACGGAGGAGGCCACCAAGAACGGCTTGATGCCCATGTCGATCAGACGGGCGATGGCACTGGGGGCGTCGTTGGTGTGCAGCGTGCTGAAGACCAGGTGGCCGGTGAGGGCGGCCTGCACGGCCACCTCGCCGACTTCCCGGTCGCGGATCTCGCCTACCAGGATGATATTCGGGGCCTGGCGCAACATGGCCCGCAGGATCCGCGCGAAGGTCAGCCCGATTTCCTCTTTCACCTGACACTGATTCATGCCGGTGAAGTTGTACTCGACTGGGTCTTCGGCGGTGATGATCTTGCGGTCAGGACGATTGAGCTCCTGCAAAGCGGCATACAGCGTGGTGGTCTTGCCGGAGCCGGTCGGTCCGGTGACCAGAAAGATGCCGTTGGGTTGGCGAATGATCCGCAGGAACTGCTCGTAACTGTCGGCCTCGAAACCCAGACCGGTTATGCCGATCTTGACCGAGTCGGGCCGCAGAATACGCAGCACCACGCTCTCGCCGTGATAGCCCGGGACGGTGCTGACGCGGAAGTCGATGAGCTGGTTGCCGATTTTCATCTTGATGCGGCCGTCCTGGGGCAGGCGTTTTTCGGCGATGTCGATGCCGGAGATGATCTTCAGGCGGGCGATGACGGCGCCCTGCATGCTCTTGGGGATGTTATCGCGTTCCATGCACACGCCGTCGATGCGGTAGCGCACGCGGACGCGGTCAGCCATCGGTTCGACGTGGATGTCCGAGGCACGCATGCGCACCGCCTCACTGATCAGCAGGTTGATCAATCGGATGACCGGGGCCTCGGCATCTTCCAGTTCCTTCTTGTAAGCCTCGACCTCCTTGGCGTGCAGGTCGGCGTCGCGGTCGATCTCCTCGATGGCTTGGTCGACACTCGAGCCGATCCCGCTGATGAAAGTGTCGATGAAGCGCTGAATCTTGCTCTTGGGCGCCAGGGCCAGGTCCAGCTCCATGTTGAGCAGGAAACGCAGCTTGTCCTGCAACTCCAGATTGAGCGGGTCCGGCACAATGATCTTCAGCCGGTTGCCTTCCTTCTTCAGTGGCAGCACCTTCTCGTTCTTGATAATGTTCTCGGGCAGCAGGTCCAACGCGGCGGGCACCTGGACATTCTTATCGAGGTCCACGTATTCCAGGTCGAACTGGGCGGCCAGGGCCTTGGTCACATCATCTTCACTGGCCAGCTCCAGCTCGACCAGCGCCTCGCCCACCCGTTTGCCATGCTCTGCTGCGTAAGCGATGGCGTCCTTGAGAGCCTCCGGTGTGATAATGTTCCAGCCTACGAGGATTTCACCAAGCTTCTGGCGTCTTCGGGCCATAACTGCTCCCTGGCACCTGCGGTGCTTCGGACGCCCCGTTCCACTACCCCACCGCAGCGCCCGGCTGGTCGGGGCGAGACAGGCGCTACGGCGGCGCTCCCAGGCGTCGGTTCGCCTCGCCCATACGCGCAAACCGCAGGCGCTGAACATCTTATTTTCTGCCGTCAGGGGCCAAAAAGCAAGCTGCGGCGCCGCGCTTCGGCGTCCGGTGTCTCGGGGTAGACACCCCGCTGTAAACAGCCGCTGCACTCAGGACCGGCGATCACCGCTGGCGACGCGCCGGCTTGCCGGCCGCTGCCGTCGCGCGGGTGCCGACGTGCTGGGTACCGGCGGCAGGTCGACGGGTACCGGCCGGACCTGCCAGATCTTCTCGGCATACTCGCGGACGGCGCGGTCGCTGGAGAAGTAGCCGATGCGGGCGACATTGAGAATGGCAGCTCGTGTCCAGGCCGTCTGGTTACGCCACAACTCGTCCACGCGCTGCTGGGCCTGAACGTACGACTCGATGTCGGCCAGCAGCATGTAATGATCGCGTTCGGTGGTCAGCCATTCGCGCACCGGTCGAAAGAGTGTCGGCGAGCGGCGGTTGAATTCGCCCCCGGCGATGGCGTCCAAAGCTCGTTGCACCGCAACGTTGCCGTGATAAACCGCCCAGGGGTTGTAGTGTGGCTGGCGGCGGGCGACTTCGTCGGCGGTCAACCCGAACAAGAAGAAGTTCTCCGCACCGACCGCCTCGCGGATCTCGATATTGGCGCCATCCAGCGTGCCGATGGTGAGAGCGCCGTTGAGAGCGAACTTCATGTTGCCGGTACCGGAGGCTTCTGTGCCGGCGGTCGAAATCTGTTCCGACAGATCGGCCGCCGGGATGATCCGCTCGGCGCGCGAGACATCGTAGTTCGGCACGAAAACGAGGCGCAGCTTGTCGCCGATGCGCTGGTCCTGATTGATCGTGCGGGCCACGTCGTTGATGAGTTTGATGATCAGTTTGGCCCGGCTGTAGGCCGGGGCGGCCTTGGCGCCGAAGATGACGACGCGCGGCACGAAGTCCGCGTCCGGGTGCTCCAGCAAGTACTGGTAGCGCATGACCACGTGCAGGACGTTCAGCAGTTGCCGCTTGTACTCGTGGAGGCGCTTGACCTGCACGTCGAAGAGGGGGGTGCTGGATACGACGACGCCCAGCCGCTTGTTCAGCCAGTTCACCAGACGCTGTTTGTTCTCCTGCTTGACTGTGCGGAACTCTGCCTGAAACTCCGGATCGTCAGCGTAAGCTTCCAGTCGACGGAGTTGATCGAGGTCGGTGATCCAGCCGGTGCCGATCCGTCTGGTGATGGCGGCCGCCAGGTTCGGGTTGCAGGAGAGCAGCCAGCGGCGTGGGGTGACGCCGTTGGTGACGTTCAGGAACTTCTGCGGCCAGAGTTCGGCAAAGTCGGGCAGGACGCGCGAGCGCAGGAGATTGGTATGCAGGGCAGCCACGCCGTTGACGCTGTGGCTGCCGGCCACGGCCAGGTGGGCCATGCGCACAGACTGCACGGGACCTTCTTCGATGAGCGAGAGTCGGCGGCGGCGCTCGTTGTCGCCGGGCCAGCGTTCTTGAACCGGCCCATCGAGGAAGCGCTGATTGATCTCGTAGATGATCTGGAGATGGCGTGGGAGGACGCGCCGCATGAGTGGCACGGGCCAGCGTTCCAGGGCTTCCGGCAGCAAAGTGTGGTTGGTGTAGCCGAAGGTGGCTTGGGTGAGTTCCCAGGCGTGTTCCCAGGGCAGGCCGCGCTCGTCCAGCAAGATGCGCATCAGCTCGGCGACGGCCAGGGCCGGATGGGTGTCGTTGAGCTGAATAGCCACCTTGGTGGGGAAGGCGGCGAAGTCGTCATGGTTCTTCTCGTAACGGCGAATGACGTCGCTGAGCGTGCAGGCCACGAAGAAATATTGCTGCATCAGGCGCAGCTCGCGGCCGGCGTCGGTCTCGTCGCTGGGATAGAGCACCTTGGTGATGGTCTCGCTGAGGGCCTGTTCGCGCACCGCCTCGACGTAGCCGCCACGGTTGAAGGCTTCCAGATCGAAGGTCTCCGGCGCCCGTGCCGACCACAGTCGCAGGATATTGACGGTGTTCGAGCCGTAGGCCACCACCGGCAGGTCATAGGGAAGTCCGATCACCAAGCGGTAATCGGTCCACAGCGGGCGGTGTTGCCCGCGGGCGTCGACCCGGTCCTGCACGTGCCCGAACATGCGCACCGGGCAGGCGAACTCCGGTCGCGGGATTTCCCAGGGCGAACCGAAACGCAGCCAGTAATCGGGCCGCTCCACTTGCCAGCCGTCCACGATATCCTGCTGGAAGATCCCGTATTCGTAACGGATGCCGTAAGCGTAGAAGGGTAGCCCCAACGTGGTGGCCGAATCCAGGTAACAGGCTGCCAGCCGTCCCAAGCCGCCGTTGCCCAGGCCGGCGTCAGGCTGGAGGTCACAGATAGCGTCCAGGTCGAGCCCCAAGCGGGCGAAGCGCGTGCGGCACTCATCGTACAGCCCCAGACAGACCAGGTTGTTGCGCAGCAGCTTGCCCAGCAGGTATTCCAGCGAAAGGTAGTAGACGCGTTTGACGTCCTGTTCGTGGAAGGTCTTCTGCGTCGCGATCATCCGATCGACGATCTGGTCGCGCACCGCCAGCGCCAAGCTGACGAAATGGTCGTAAGGCTGGGCCGTGTCCCATGCTTCGCCTTGCGTGAAGCGCAGATGGTGATGAAACCGTTCCATCAGGGCCTCGACGCTCCCCGGAGCCGCTGTCACCGGCGATCGTACGGCCTTACGCATGGTTGGCACCTCGCTGAGGGCGGCACGCAGACATGTCGGCGGCGCGACGGCCCGGCCCGACGACCCCGAGCATTCCGTCCGCAGTGCGCGCCGATTGGACAATACTCGGATCGGAAACTGGCGGCAAGTTGACCAGCGCCCGGCCCGTAAGGCGCAAAAGTCACTGCCATTCGATCGTGCTGGGTGGTTTACTGGAGATGTCGTAGGCCACGCGATTGACCCCGGCCACTTCGTTGATGATCCGATTGCTGACCGTCGCCAGGACCTCGTAGTCGATGTGCACCCAGTCGGCGGTCATGAAGTCCTTCGATTCCACCAGCCGAACGACGATCAGGTTTTGTCCCTCATAAGAGCGCCCGTCACCCATCACCCCCACGCTGGCGACCGGGACGAGCACCGCGAAACCCTGGGCCACCTTGCGATACCAGCCGCTGGCGGTCAGTTCCTCCAGCAGAATCTCGTCGGCGGCGCGCAGTATCTCCAGACGTTCGGGGGTGACTTCGCCGATGATACGCACCGCCAGTCCGGGGCCGGGGAAGGGGTGTCGCCAGACGATGGCTTCGGGCAGCCCCAGCGCCTCGCCGACCAGACGCACTTCGTCTTTGAAGAGCTGCCGCAGGGGCTCGACCAGCTCAAAGCCCAGTTCGGCCGGCAACCCGCCGACGTTGTGATGCGACTTGATGACGGCGGCGTGACCGCTGGCACCGTGTCCGGACTCGATCACGTCGGGATAGATGGTCCCCTGGGCGAGAAAACGGGCGCCCGCGATGCGGCGTGCTTCCGCTTTGAAGACTGCGATGAACTCGTGGCCGATGATGCGCCGTTTTTCCTGCGGGTCGAGGACACCGGCCAGACGCGACAGGAACCGTTGGCGTGCGTCGACGACGTGCAACTCCATGCCGAAATGGCGGCGAAAAGTCATTTCCACCAGTTCGGCTTCGCGGTGCCGACACAGGCCGTTGTCCACGAAGATGTTCACCAGCCGGTCGCCGACGGCGCGGTGAACCAGGGCCGCGGTCACGCTGCTGTCGACGCCACCGGACAACCCGCAAATCACGCGGTCGCTCGGGCCTACCTGGGCGCGGATGCGCTCGACGGCCTGCTCGATGACGTTTTCGACGCGCCAGTCGCCGCGGCATCCGCAGATGTCGTAGACGAAGTTGCGAAAGATCTGTTCGCCGTTGGGAGTGTGTGTGACCTCTGGGTGGAACTGCACGCCCCAAACCGGCAGCGTCTTGTGCCGCACCGCTGCCAGCGGACAGTTCGGAGTAGCGGCCAGGCTTTCAAAGCAATCGGCCACAGTAGTGACCACGTCGCCGTGGCTCATCCACACCGAGGTCTCACCGGGCAAATGGGCCAGGACGCCCACGGGTTTGTGCACCTGCAAGCGGACCCGCCCGTACTCGCGTGTCTGACCGGCCTGTACCTCCCCGCCGAGGAGCTGACAGGCGATCTGCATGCCATAACAGATGCCCAGCACGGGCACGCCCAGCTCCAGCACGGCGCGCTGGCAACGCGGCGCTCCGGGTTCATAGACGCTGGCCGGACCGCCGGAAAGAATGATGCCTTTGACGCCCAACTCGCGCAGCCGCTGCGGGCTGACCGCGGGCGGCAGCAGCTCGCTGTAGACGTGATTCTCGCGCACCCGGCGGGCGATCAGTTGCGAATACTGGCTGCCGAAATCGAGAACCGCAATCATCTCGCGCGGGATCATGTTCCTTCGTTACCGCGCGGATCGTCGGCGGTCAATTCGGCTAAAGTCGGCGTAGGTTCGACGGTTATGCGCGGCGGCGGTCCGGGCTCCTCCGGGGTCGGTCGCGCAGCCGGCGCCAGCGGCGGCGCCGACGTGGGGGTGCTCAGGCGACGCGTCATGGCCGGCGGCTGGTAGATCGCCCATAGAGCGCTGATCAGAGGCAGCGGCCAGACCAGATTGGTCATGGCCCCGTCCGCACTGGCCAGAAGCGTGGCACAGCCGGCCAGCAACATCGCCCCCACCAGATGCTGTTTCTGCGTGCGTCGCCCGAAGAAGATGGCCAGTGCCGACCAGATTACCAGCAAAGCTGCCGCCAATTTGGCGCCGCGACGTGCCCACACCCAGCCAGCCGGCCAAGGTGGCGGACCGGCCCACAGCTCCCATGCACTGGGCACTGCCGGCGCTGGTTTAGCCCATGGTACCCAGGTTGCTTCCAGCACGGTGCGCAGGTCACTGACCATCCGTTGCCAGATCGGCAGATCGGCGACGGCACGCCGGTACCGTTCCTGGAGTATAGCCCGCGCTGGTCCGACCGGCTTGATTTCTCGATAAAGCACTCTGCTGCCGAGAACTGCGTTGGGCCAGTTGATTTGCGGACTGTCAGCGTCTCTGTTGTTGGAGCTGAGCGTCAGCGACTCGCCGGCCAGCAGGGCCCGCCACAGGTAGCGCGAAACTGGCGGCATCGGCAACTGCTCGCCGGCTTCCTCATGTCTGTCAATGATCAACGTGTCGGGTTCCAAGAGTCGCGCGGTGTACGCGGGCCGCAGACCAGCCAGGAGCAGCGCCCCGTCGGCCCGCGGCAGCGCGGGCTGCACCAACCAGAAGATGCCTGTCAGACAGACGGCCGCGCCGATTACCAGGCCCAGCGAACCAGCCAAAGCCAACCAGGCGCCGCGGCCGAAGCAGAAGGCCAACAAGATGGGAAGCGACAGCCAGGCCCAGGGCCAAGCCACACCGGCCAGTACCAGGCAGAAGCTGCTCAACACCAAGCCGGCGCCCGACAGCAAGGCCGTGGCCACGGCCCAGGTCAGCAGCGTAGTGGCCAACATGATGTCCGGGCGGGGCAGACACTCGAGCGCGCCGGGGAAGACCGCGAACAAGGCTGCGAGAGTCCACCCGCCCCCGGCGACCGCCCAACGCTGTCCGATGATCACCGCACCGATAAACATGAGCATGAACAGCGTAGCGTTCACGAGGCGTGCCGCGGCCAGGTCGCCGTGCTGCACCCACGGTTGGGGCAACCACTCATCGCGGTTGTCCCAGGTCATCGGCTGCGGTTCGTCGGTGTCGGGCTGGATCAGCGTCGGCGGAAGAAGTTGGACAGCGGGGGCATGCAGCAGGTAGAGCAGTGGCGACTGGGATTCGTACGCTGGCAGGTCACCGTAGGGCAGCTTCCCGGTCTTGGTCATGTAGAGCCCGCCGACAATGCCGTCGCGTGAGGCTGCCGAGATTGGTGCAGTGGCGATCTGCCGGATGCTGAGGGCCAGGCCGGCCAGCAACAGCACCAGACGTACGCCCTCCGGTACGGTAGTCGGCGGTGCCGCGGCCTTGGTTGCCAGTAGCAGCACGATGCCCCGTAGCAGCCAGTAGAGAGCTGCTGCGGTTAGTCCGATGCTGGCCCACGCCGACGGCGTGGGAGTGCGTCCATCCGACCACTGCTCAAGCTGTCGCAAGGCCAGCAGCAAGCACATGCCGGCCAACACCAGTCCGTCCAGGTTCCGCAACGTCAGGAGCGGCTTTGGTCGCATCGTCAAAGCCAGCACGACCACGACCGCGAACCAACAGACTGTCGGCCAAGACAAGTCGGGCCAGAAGCCGACCACCAGCGCGTCGGCCGACGGCGTCTCGGTGGCTGGCGCTGTTGTGGTGCCTTGGGCCGCTGCACTATTTACCAAGCAGGCAACCGCCGTGAGCAGTACGACCCAACGTGGGCAAAGCTCGGATTTCATGGCTCGGTATCCGCCGGCTGCCGTCCTCGTGCCGCGAGTCGGGCTGGTACTCGCGGGCAACGACCGGCATGGTACCACGGTTTGAATGTATAGCATAGGCGCGCCGGCAACAGGATGCTCCCAAAGGCGCAGAAGCTGTACCACACGGCCCCGTTACCGGGGGAAGTCTAGGAGGTCTGCAATTCTCGATAGAAGCGGCGCTCTGGATTCTAAGCCTCATGCCAGTCCACTCCTGGGGATGACTTCTGGTAGTCGCCCTGGGCGGCGAAATACCGAGCGGCTTGGCAGCACGGGGATAAACGACTAACTTAGCCTTTGACGTGTTCTAACAGGCGAGGCCAAGGACCATCTTGAGGATCGTCGATGCCCAGACAAGCGGAGTCGTCGGCGTTCGGTTTACTCAAGCGGCTGACCGAAACGCCGGGCGTGCCGGGCCGCGAAGAGCGCGTGCGGGAACTGATATTAGCGGAAAGCGGCGACTTGTGGGACGAGACCACGGTCGATCCGCTAGGCAACCTGATCTGCTTGAAGCGCGCCGCACGCCCGTCGCGGGCATCGTCGGGGCGGGCCAGAGCGGCGTCGGACCGGCGGCGGCGCGTCATGCTGGCCTGCCATATGGACGAGATCGGTTTTTATGTTCGCCACATCGACGAGAACGGTTTCCTGCGCCTCCAGAATGTGGGCGGGTTCGACACGCGCAACCTCTTCGCTCGTCGGGTGATCGTGCATGGCCGGCAGGACTTGCTGGGTGTGCTCAACCCGATCGGCAAGCCAGTACATCTGGCGTCGGAAGAGGAGAAGAAGAAGGTCCCGCAGATGCACGAGTTCTGCGTCGATCTCTTTCGCCCACGCCGGGAGGTGATGAAGCTGGTGGAGGTCGGCGACCCAGTTACGCTGGCTCAGACGACCGAAATGATCGGTCCGGCCATCTGCGGCAAGGCCATGGACAATCGCGTGGCCCTGTGCGTCGCGATCGAGGCTGTTCGCCGTCTGTATGGTCAGTCCGGCAACGGCCGGCGCCACTCAAGCCGCGGGCGCGGCTCGCCCTATGACATCTATTTCGTGGCCTGCGCGCAGGAAGAAGTCGGGCTGCGCGGCGCGACGACCGCGGCCTACGGCATTGAGCCGGATATCGGCATCTGCATAGATGTGACCCTGTGCTGCGATACGCCCGGCGTGAGCAAGGACGATGCCGTGACTGAGTTCGGCAAAGGCGTGGCCATCAAGGTGATGGACAGCGCCAGCATCAGCGATCGCGGGCTGTTCGACGAATTTGTCGCCTTGGCACGGCGCTGCAAGATCGCGCATCAGCGCGAGGTCTTGCCGCGCGGCGGAACGGACGCCGGCGCGGTGCAGCGCAGCCGGTCCGGCACGCGGACCATCACGCTATCGGTTCCGACACGCTACGTGCATACCGTCACGGAAGCCGTACATATCAAGGATTTGATGGCCACCGTGGAACTGTTGGTACGCTGGCTGGCGGGGGGACGCTAGGTAGCGCGAGATTTCCAGAAGGGACGAATTGCCCCAGCCAAGTGGTGCGCTGCCTGCGCTGTGCACAAGCAGTGGTCGAGGGAGCCCCGGCACGCGGATGTCGTGAGCAGCTCGCTGTGATTATCGGCTGAGCAATTTGTTGAGTGCGGTTTCGTAGTCGCGCTTGTGTTTGGCCCCCACGATGCGCTCTACCGGCTGGCCATTGTGGAAGATCACCACGGTGGGGATGTTCTGAATGCCATACATGCTGGCCAGTGTGGGCGACGAATCGACATCCACCTTGCCGACCTTGGCCTTGCCCTGAAACGCGCTGGCCAACTCGTCGATCGTCGGAGCCAGCATCAGGCACGGACCGCACCATTGGGCCCAGAAGTCCACCAGGACGGGGACGCTGGCCTCGAGTACCTCGGTCTGGAAATTGTCGTCATTGAACGTCAGTGTGTGGGCACCGGCCATGATGTGCTCCTCGTGGCAGCAACTTCCACTGCAACATGAGTACGGGCAGCGGCGCGCCGCACGCATTCGACGCTTCCGCGCTGCGCCGCCGGGTTCGTACTTGCCGAACAGATTTCTTGTTGTCCGAGGGCGATTGTATTGGCGTGCTCAGCCTTGTCAAACCGACCGCCCTGTCATCAACGCCTCAGCCAGCCGGGTGGCGTGACGCGGTTGACTAGCGCATCATTTCCCTGTCATGGCAAGCAGCCGATGTTCACCCAAGGCGGCCGGGGCGGGCATAAAGGCCGAAGGCGGCCGGCGCGCGGCGCCCGCTATGCTGACGCGCGCCGGTGGGCTGGTGCTGGTGCTGGCGGGGGCAGGACTGCTGGCCGCCGCCTATTTCCTGGGACGGGGACATTCGCCGCGGCACGTGGTGTCGGCGGGGCCGCGGGTCGAAGATGTTCGCAGGATCGCCCGACTGGCGGTACTGCGGGTGCAGGTGGCGGATGTGATCGAGGGGCGCAATGCCGGTGCGCGGGCCCTGGTGCTGGTGCGTGGCGACGCCGACATCAGCATCGACCTGGACGGCATCGAGATCAGGGTTGCGGACGAGGCGACGCGCACGCTGCGGGTGGTTCTGCCGCTGCCCAAGCCGGATCGTCCGCGTGTTGACCAGCAGCGCACCCGAATTTACGAAATCACCAAGGTGGGGCTGGCGGCGCTGAATCCGTTTGCCGATCCACGTGCTGGGTTGCTGGAGGAGTGCATGCGGGCGGCCCAGGAGTCGGTCGCCCGGGCCGTGTCCAGCCCCGAATTCATCGACCAGGCCCGTGAGCGCGCCGAGTGGTTGTTGACAGGTTTCTACCGCGAGCTGGGTTGGCAGGTCATCATCGAGTGGCGTGTGTCTGGCGGTGGCCCGCCCGACTCCGGCACCTGAACGGCCATCCGCCTGATTTTGGCCTTGTCGGTACACCTGGCGGCCACCAAGAATACGGCTGAGTTTGGCGACTCGAAATCCGTGTCGCAACGGGTGGATGCAGGCGACAGTCGATCGCTGACCACGGGAGGTGCTGTTCATGTATCGGTGCGTGTTGGCGTTGCCGTTGTTGCTGGCGGTGTGTGGTTGCGATGTACTGCCGGAGTTGTTTACCCCGGTGCCGTTTACTCTGGAGGTCACGCCTGTGGAAGTGCGTGACAGCATCGTTGGTCAGCGGATCGTGCTGCTGGCCGCGGTCGCTGATGAGCAGACGCGCCCCTGGCCGACCGGTCCGGTGTATATCACGGCGACCGCCGAAGGCGCCGTGGTCACCGTTACGCCGGCACTGCTCATTCCGGGGCGTGTTGCCGAGATCACCGTCATTCCGCAGCCGCGCAAGGCCGACGGTGCCCAGCTCATTATCGACGGCGACGATGAGGGCTGGTCGCTCGAAGTGACGATTACCGCCCAACGTTTCGGGCTGAAAGAGACGGCCCAGGTGCCGATCAGGGTGACTTCTGACGAGCCTGATCTGGTTGGGCCGTTGGCTGCCGAGGTGCGCGACCTGTTCATCCCCTGGCTGGCGGAGAATCACCCAGGACTGGGCATCGGGCCGGCTACCAAATGGGTTGGCACGATCGTCACGCCGCATATCCTGGTCGTCACGCACTACCTGTACTTCTCCGACGAGTGGGAGCTGCACGTGTTCTGGCACGTGATGATTCCGCCTTACGACTGGGCGCGCATAGAATTGCGTCGCCGCTTTCGGGAGACCGTGCCATCACTGGCGTTCGAGATCCCGTCGCGGTCGGCGGCGCAGCCGGAGGTACGCAGCATCGAGCCGTCCGACACGTTGTGGCGCTAATGCTTGGCTGGGACCGCAGCGGGCAGGTGTGGCTGGCAGGCGGTCAAGAGACCTGCCGATTGTCGGCGATCGTTACCGGTCGGCGGCCGGCAGGTTGCTTTCGGCCGCCTCGTAATCTACGTGCCGATTGACTTGCAGAACCTCGACGCGGTCGTTTTCCTGTCGTTCAGCGGAGGTGTAGGCTTGAGTGGCGATCGGCTCGTTGGTGCCGGCGCCGACGATCACGATGCGCTCCGGTTCGACGCCGTGGGCCACCAGGGCGGCGGCTACCGCCCGGGCACGCGCCACTGAGAGTTCGAAGTGGTCGGAAAAGCCGCTGCCGTCCAGCGGGCGGCGACTGCAATGGCCGCGCACCTCGATCTGGGTGCGGTGACCGCGCAGCTTCTCGACGTATTCGGCGATCAGGGTGTCGTGTTCGGGTTGCAGGGTGGCCGACAGCTCCGGGAAGCGGAACTTGCCGCCCAGTTCGAACTTGTCTTCGCGGCGTAGCGCGGTGACCTGGTGATAACGTCCGCGCACGCCCGGGTCGGGCGACTCGGACCAGTCGAAGGGTCGAATCGGGACGACCAGCATCTGCATCAGATCGACGTTCTTGGGTTCCAGGACTTCCTCCAAGGGCAGCTCGTCCATGCCGCCTACATACCCGAAAGCCTCGCGCAACGCCTGCATGAAGCTCTTGAAGCGGTCGTCCTGTTTCAGTTCGCTCATGGAGACCAACAGGACGAAGAACACCAGCATGTTGGTGACCAGGTCCCCGTAGGTGGCCAGCCACAGCGGGCAGGACGGCTCCGGACGTTTCTTGCGTTCTATGGCCATAGGGCTGGGCCGTCGCTCATCGACCGGACTCTTCGGTCAAGCGTTGCCGTTGCTTGGCGTCCAGGAACGCCATCAGCTTCTGCTGGACGATGCGCGGGTTATCGCCGCTCTGGATGCTCATCACGCCGCGGATAATGAGCAGTTTGAGGGCCAGCTCCTCGGAACTGCGAACCCCCAGCTTGTCAGCCACCGGCAGGAACATAGTGTTGGCCAGCAGAGATCCATAGAAAGTGGTGATCAGGGCCAGGGCCATGCCGGGTCCCAGGGCCGAGGGATCGTTCATGTTGCGCAGCATCAGGATCAGACCGATGATGGTGCCGAGCATTCCGAAGGCCGGGGCGTACTTGCCGAGGGTTTCAAACAGAGCCTTGCCGGTGGCGTGGCGCTCCAGCATGGTCGTGACTTCCTGCTCCATGGCCGTCTGGATGACCGCCGGGTCCTGGCCGTCGATCGCCATGCGCAAGCCGCGTACCATGAATTCGTCGTAGTCGCCTTCGTTCAGGTGGTTTTCCAGGCTGAGGATGCCGTCGCGGCGGGCAACTTCCGCCAGCTTGACCAACGTCTTGATGTGTTCCACCGGATCGACTGGTTTGGTGAACAGTACCTTGCGCGCCACGCTGAACATCTTCAGCATGGTTTGCAGCGGGAAGCACATCATGGTGGCGAAGACGGCGCCGCCGAAAACCAGTATCGCCGACGGAATATCCACGAAGGTCAGAAGGCTGCCGTTCATGAGGATCGAAACGCACAGCAGCACGAAGCACAACAGCGTTCCGACTATGGTGGCGATATCCATGGGGCGTTCGTCTCGTCCGGTAATGCCAGCGACAGCGGGGGCGCGCGGCAGCAGCAGCGCGCCACTCGCCCACGGCTGTATCGACCCGCCTGATGGGGGCGTTGAGTACCGGCATGTGCCACACGTGATCGGACGGACGGTCGCTCGTTGAGGGATGCGATTATGGGATCAAAGGCGGCAGCGCGCCAGGCCGTTGTTCTCGTCTCTCCCCGACGCGCGGCTATGACGCCAGTTCATTCCGCCGGCCATTGCAGGCGTCGTGGCCACTGATCGTCGAACTGCGGGACTTCGCGCCGACCGGTCGGGCGGATGTGCGCGAACAGCGTGTCTTTGCTCTTGTCGTACACCACTCGTCCGTTGACGATCGTCACCTGCACCTGCGTCATGTAGTGCAACAGGTCGCCGTCGCACACGATGATGTCGGCGTCCTTGCCGACCTCCAGCGAGCCGACCCGGTCGTCCACGCCCAGAACGCGTGCCGCATCGATGGTGATGGTCCGCAGAGCGTCTTCATTGCTCATTCCGCCGCGCACCGCGAAGGCCGCCTCCATGTTCAAATGCAACAGGTCGCGCCCGGCCAGCCCCCACAAGGTGATGGACGGGGTGGGCGGAATCACTGCCACCGTCACCCCGTGTTCCGCCAGTCGCCGAGCGTTCTCGATGGTCGCGCCAGTGGGGCGGTTGAAGCGCTCGTCCGGCGGCTGCGCGGCGCGCACCGTGATGACAGCCCCCGCACCGGCTTGCCCCAGCCGTGCGGCCACCGTCCAACCTTCGAGGGCTCCGCGAACCACCAGGTGGAAATTGAATCGGCGTGCCAGCTCGGCCGCCTCCGCCAGCTCATGGGTGGTATTGGCCGAGATGACGGCGATGGCCTCGTGCGTCAGCAACTGACGGTAGCGCTCGTAGCGCTCCTTGATCCATTCCTTATCCGGCGGCTGGACCGCCTTTCCGGCTTGCTGGTCCAGCGTGTATTGACGGAGCTGACGCAGATAGTCGCGTACGCGCTCCAGGTCGGCGCGCAATTGGCCACGCTCCAGCGGCTTGCTGGTGGAGTACTCCAACTCCACGTAGGCTGGACTGCGAACCAACAAGCCTTCCGTGGACCCGAAGGTGAGTTTAGCCACATGATTGCCCGCCAAAGCCGTGGTAATGCCGGCGGCTAGCGCGATGTTCATGTTCAATCCGAACACGTTGGTCGTATCGGCGGGATTGTCCGGTCCGTGGATTCCGGTCGCTTGTGCAGCCACCAGGCCGGGATACACGTCGCGGCCGGCAGCATCGACGACCTGGCAATCGGTCGGCAGCGGGAGGTTGCTGCCGATCGCGACGATCTTGTCGTTCTTGCACAGGATCGTCGCCCGGGCCAACACGGGGCCGGTGATCGTGTGCACGCATCCGTTGACCACCGCCAAGTAGCGGTCGTGCTTTTCAGTGGGCGCTGAGGCAGAACTGGTGGCGGTTGCCGCGGCAGTGGTAGTGGTCGCCGTTGACGTTGGAGCACTGGCCGGTTGCGACTCAGGTGTCCCGGCGATCGTGCCGCCGACCAGTGTCAGACGCGAGCCGTCTTCTTCGTCTGCCGCGCTGCCACGTTCTGGCAGCGTGCCGCAGCACAAGGCGTACAGGGCGGCGACTAGCAGCACGCCGCGGCTGAGCCGGTGATTGAGGGCGCGGTCGCCGGTTACTGTCCTCATGGGGCCACCTCCGCGCGGTGCACCATCTGGCCGGCGATCATCACTTCGCGCACGCGCACGCCGGGGACCAGCGGGTCGCCGTCCAGGAAGATCAGGTCGGCTTCTTTACCCTGCTCGATGCTGCCCAGGCGCTCGGCCAGCCCGAGCAGTTGGGCCGGATGGAGCGTCAGCGACTTCAGGGCCTCGTCACGCGACCAGCCCTCGCGCACCAGCCCCGCCACACGGGCCAACATCCGTTGATGCTCATACGCCGAATCGCCCACCGGTGTCAGCGATACCTGGCAGCCGGCGCCTGCGAACATCCGCACCAGGTGGATACGCTCGGCGGAATACGGGATGCGGCCGATGAGCGGCTGGAGAACCAAGCTGGTCGGCCGGGCTGCCAGGGCCTCGACTATATGACCGAAGTCCGACTCCAGCCCGTTGCGCAACAGGAAGTGGTGGGTGATCTCGTATTCCCTGAGCACCTCGTTCATGTGCACGTAGTCTGCCGCGCTCTCCAGCTCGATCAGCGCCACCAGCCCCGGTTTCTTCTGAAGCAGGTCCACCAGGACCTGATACGCCGGCTCGATCGGCGGCGGCACGAATGCCGGTTGGCTCGTTGGCTCAGTGCTCGGCTGCGTCTGCGCCGCGGCGGTGGTGCCCCCGTACTTCTGTTGGTGTTCGCGCCGCGCCTGTTCGACTTTTTCGATCTCGCTCTTGGCCTTCTTCAGTGCCTCACGGAACGCCTTCGTGTCGGCTGTCACACGCAAGTAGGCCGCAGCCGTCAACACCCGCTGGTCAGGCGGGCCGGCCGTGCGCACCACCACCGCGCGACCAGGTATGCCTGTCCCCGCCGGCACCAGCGCCAGGGCCGTGTAGCCGGCATCGAGCAATTCGTAGTACGCTTCGGGGGGCGGGAAGTACTCATCGACCGCGTTCAAGTCGCCGTGCACCCCTTTGCGCTCGTACCCGGGCAGACCGAAGCGACTGCTCGGATCGATCAGGCCGGGCATGACCACGCGGTCGTGGGCATCGATCAGCCGGGCGTTGAGGGGGTACTCCAGGTTGCGGCCGACGCTGCGCACCTTGCCGTCGCACAATACGATCACGCCATCAACAAGCTCCTCTCCGCTGATCGTGATGACCTTGCCGGCCTTGATCACCACGAAGCGTTCGTCGTCGTTCGGAGCCGACTGAGCTTCCAGTGGCGGCGCTGACCACAACAACAGGCAAAGCAGCGTCAGGCCGGGCGCGCGAGAGACTACGGAGCCTGGTCGCCAGGTCGACGCCGAAGCCGGCCTGGCGACAAGCGGCCCGCCGCGTCGCGGGAACGTCGTCCAACGGCCGGCTTGTTCCCCGGCCTGCAAGAAGCTGTCGTCGGTCGAGGGTCGTCCCGCCTGCGGCAACTCGCCAGGCGCGCTACGTCGTCCGTTTTCGCGAAAAACGCGTCGCACGCTAGAAACGCCTCATACCTTGCGTCCCGTCGTACTCGATCTTCCCGTTCACGATGGTCATCAGGCAGGCCGAACGCGGGTCGATCGGATCGCCGGTCCAGATGCTCAAGTCCGCCTGTTTACCCACCTCGACGCTGCCCAAGCGGTCGTAGAAGCCAATGGCTTTGGACGTGATGTTGGTGATGCCGCGCAGGGCCGGGTAGGGCAGCCAGCCATACCAGCAGGCCATCGCCGCTTGGTAGGTCAGCTCCTCCTGCGGCACCACTGGGGCGTCGGTGTTAACGCCCACCCGGCGCACGCCGTTCTTCCACCACCCGCTGACGTTGCCGATCATGCGGCGCGCGGTGCGGTCGAACTCATATTGCCGCGGGCCGTTGATCACCCAGGCGTCGGTCTCACGCACCACCGGCCCCAGCTTCCAGGCGTTGAATGTGCAATGCCCCAGTACGGTCCAAAGGCGGAACTCGCCAGTGATCATCGTGATGGTCATCATCACTACCTGGTACATTTGCGTGTGCACCAGGACTGGGATCTGCCTGGCGAAAACCGGGCGGAACTTATCCCAGATCGGGTCGAAATCCACCGCCGGCTCGACAGCATCCGGCGGCGGTCGCCGCGCTTCGCCACGGGGTGACAGAGCGGTGGCATGCTGCTCGCAATAAGCCTGCGCCTTGCGCAGCGTCTGCCGCAGGTTCCAGTTCATGAACATGCGACCGTTGCCGCCGAAATACCATTCCGGGTTGCCGGCCTGCGCTACTTTCAGGGATCCGGGGGTGCGCAACGTGATCTCATCCGGCGTGCGCCCGGCGGTGCTGACCACTGTTCCCATGCCGGCCAGGTTGGTCCCGCTGCCGGGAATGAACAACACCGTGGTTACGCCGCCGCGCCGCGCCGCCCGGATCCATTCGTTGTCCGGTATCGGTACACAACGCGTGTCCAGGCCGGGGTTGGTCTGATACACCATGTCGTTGAGGTCGCCCCAGCCGCCCGCGGCACTGTGGTCATGAGCCTCGACGATGCCCGGCAGCAGCCAGCACTGCCCGAAGTCCAGCCGGCGATATCCCTCCGGAATCGACACCTGCGCGACTGGGCCGAGCGCCTCGATCCGTCCATCACGGACCAAGACCACGGCGTCATTGATCACCGTGTCGGCATCGTCCAGGGCGACAACCTTGGCGACCCGCAAGGCCAGCGGTTCCGGACGATCAGCTTGCGGGTCGTTGCCCCGCGCTGCCACCGGCAGCGTCAGCGCCACCAGCAGAGTCAGCGGACCACAGACGCGCCGGCGCCTGTCAGCCCGCGTCGGCGGGCGTGGCCGGCTGGCGACCAGTTGCCGCTCGACACTGGCGCATCGCGTTGCGCTGTTAGGGTTCATGTGGCACCTCCTGGCCGGCGACGAGGACGCGTTCCAGTCGGCTGCCAGCATCCAGCGGGTGCCCCTGGAAAATCAGCAGGTCGGCGTCCTTCCCCGGCTCCAATGAGCCGATGCGGTCGTCCAGTCGGTACATGCGTGCTGCGTCGATCGTCAGCGCCCGCAAGGCCGCTTCCGCCCCCAATCCCTGCCGCACCGCGTACAACGCCATCAGTGGCAAATGGCGTGCCCCGTCCTCGGCGTCGCTGCGCAGCGCTATGCGCAAATCATGTCGAGACAAGTCTGCCAAGAAGTTGTACGGTTTGCGGGCACGCCAGTGATCCAGGTCGGGCGGCGCGACAATGCCGAGCTGTTCCTTGTGCCCGGTCAATTGGGCCAGCGCTTCGGCGACTTCCGCCGTAGCCAGCAACACCAGGGAGAGCTTGTGTTCGTCGACGAAGAGCTTCACGGCCGCCACGGCCTGAGCGGCCGTCTCGACCTCGACAACGGCCGGTATCTTGGCAGCCAGAAGCGGTCGGAACGGTTCCAGGTTCTCGTCGATTTCAGGTGGCAGGGGCCGCCCATCCTTCGTACGCGCACGGGCATAGCCGACACGAAATTCGACGGCTCGCTTGTCGACGCGCGTGGCCTCGAACTCCACGCTGTAATTGCCGGCGCTCACGTGGCCGGTCAGGTAGTCCTCGCGCTCCAGAGTGGCCTCGACAGTGGGACGCCCCATTGGAGTGTCGGTCGCCACCTCGAGTGTCAGCCGGTTGCCGCTGTATGTCCCGTGCGCGGCTACCTCCGTGCCACTGAAGGGGTCGGTGAAACGTGCTTCGACTAGGTTGCCACTTAGACGAGCGACAAAGTGTCCGCTCACCGGCTGCGGCAGCGGGGCGCCGCGCAGCGTGAATTCCCACTTGCCGGTTATGGGATCGGGCTGGCCCGCCGGTACCCCCGGGCTTGCGACGCGGCCTTGTCCGTCTGCTGGTTGGCCCTCTTTCCACTTGGCCAGATCGGCCTCATATTTCTTCCACGACTCGTCGTATTTCTTGCCGGCTTCCAGGGCCGCCTTGAGCGGGGCAATTCCCGTTAACGGGTCCTGCCCACGCAACGAAAACCGCAACCCGCATAGCTCCCGCACTACGCGTGCTGACCGCGTGGCACCGGCGGTCTTGATAGCTGCCAGGCGCACGCCGCGCGCCGTCCCGCGGTACGGTGCCATGATCACTGTCGTAACGCCGGCCTGCGCGACCCGCAAGAACTCCCGGCCAGCGGCGCCGACGAGACGATGGGGCGCCAGGTCGGGTGTGGCGACCGTCTGGTCGCCTTCCAGTCCCAGATGTCCATGCGCGTCGATGAACCCCGGTGTGACGAAAGCGGCTGGTCCGGCGTCAATGATGCGTGCGAACGGTGGATGCGGCACGCGCTGCCCGACGGCCTGTATCCGCCCGGCTCCGATCAGCACGGCGCCATCGCACACTATGGAACCGTTCCCCACCCAGATGTGCCCGGCGCGCACCACGAGGGCTTCGTTGGTGGGGGCCTCGAAAACCGGCTCTCCATTGACATACACGCGGCGCACCGACGCGTTGATGTCCAAGGGTGGCGCCGTCAGCACCAACAGGTCCGCGTCCGAGCCGGGTGCGAGACTGCCAACGCGGTCGGCCACGCCGAGGATTTCTGCCGGCAAGCGGGTGATCGCCGCCAGAGCCTGCTCCGGTGGCATGCCTCCGCGCACCGCCAGTATGGCCGCCATGCGCAAATCTTCCTTCAGATCTCCGGCCGCGCCGGCCAAGGCGAAGGGCGGGGTCAGGCGGCCTGCGGTAGTCAACTTGGGTTCCAGCGCTTCCGGGTCGGGGCCGACGTTTGCACCCGGATGGCGATAGCTTTCTTCCACGCGCAGCACCGTCGGGATACCGGCCGCTGCGAGCTTTCCGGCCAACCGGTCGGCCTCGGTCAAACCCACCAAATAGGTGCCCGGTCGCAGGCGCGCCAGTTCCAGGGCACCCTCGATGTCTTCGGCCCGCCGCACCTGAATCCGCAATGGCAGGTTGGCCGCCCAAGCCTTGGCGAAGCTGAGGGCGTGATAGTCGAATTCGGCCCAGCGGTGCGCCTCCGGATCCGTCAGCCAAGGTTCGGCTGCCGCCAGCGCCTCGCGTAGGCCGAGGTATTGTCCGAGGCGACTGTCGGGGCGTTGTCGCCGGGCCGGCTCGATCGGCACGTCGGACGACGCGTAAAAGGGTGGCTTGACAATCGGCGGCGGACTGAACACCCCTAACGTTACCACCAGATCCGCTTCGGCAATCAGAGTGCGTAGCTCGGGCGGTCCGGCCAGCTTGACCACCGCGCCGACGCCGCTGACCAGCCGATGCTCGCCTGGGCTGAGGTGCACGGTGGTCGTACCGCGCGCCAGCCACTCCGCGTAGTCGTCATATGCGTCGTAGGCGTCGATGGCGAAGTAGCCGCCGCTGACGGCGTGTGGTCCGGCGTGCTGGCCGGCTAACCCGCACCCGGCCGACACGAAGCCCGGGCAAACGATCTCGTCACGCAGGTCGATCAGCGGCAAGTCAGGGGGCAGCGGCAGGTCGGGTCCCGCTGCCGCTATTCGTCCGTCCCGCACGATTACCACACCGGGCTTGATCGGGCCGGGTTGCTCAGCCGTCAGCGGATAGACGGCTTTGGCTCGCAGGACGAAGGAGGGACCCGCTGCCCGTCCCTGGGCCCCGAAGGAGGGTCCCGCTGCCCGTCCCTGGGCCACTGAAATGAGCAGCAGCACTACTGCCAAGCCCGTGCGGACCAGGCCGCCCCACCCCTGGCGTTGCCGAGTGCCCGCGGCTGCTGGCAAGCGCGCGGCGCGAAGCCCGACTGCTGCGCCCAGACTCGGCACGACTGACTTCACTCGGGCTTCTCCTTGGGGCCGTCTGTCGTACCGGGCGACAAGAGACGCTGGAGACGCACGTCTTTGCTGCGTTCGTACGCCAGTATTCCGTCGATGAAGACCATCTCCACGACGCTCTGGAAGTCCAGCGGGTCGCCGCTGAAAACCACCAGGTGCGCGTCTTTGCCGGCTTCCAACGAGCCGAGGCGCTCGTCCAAGCGGAGCATCCGAGCCGGATTGATGGTGATCGCTCGCAGTGCTTCGTCGCGCGGCAGGCCGCGCCGCACGCATTGCGCTGCCTGATACGTCAGCATGCGCTCGGCGTAGGAGTCGTCCGAACCGGCCGTCAGCGCGAAAAGCAGACCGGCGTCGAAGATGACCTTGGGCACAAAGATCTCTTTGATCTCGCCAGTGAGCGGGTGCGTTTCACGGCAGGTCAGTTCGGGCGGCAGGACGACCGGTCGTGCGGCTTGTTTGAGCTCGCCGACCGCTTTGTAGCACTCGCCGCCCAGTACCAGCACCGTGCGTCCGAAGAAGCCCTGGTCCTTGGCAAGCTGCACCGCCGGCCCGACATCCATGGCCTTCTCGCAGTGCACGAAGGCTCCCAGCGGTTCGAAAAGCTTGGGACCGTCTTCGCCGGCCACGAATATCTGTCCGCCGCGCAATCGCAGCAGATTACGATGCTGGTCGTCGATATCTTCGGCCCGGATGAGCTGACGACCGCGTCGGCGGGCCTCCGCCGGTCCGACGTCGAGCGTTTTCTTCTGCTCCTTGAGGTGCTCTTCGTAACGTTTCTCGGCCAACTTGGCGAGGTAGTCGTCCAGCTCGGCGAAGGTCTCGCGGAAAATCGCCATTTGCAGCATGCGGTCGTGACCGCTGCGCGGGGCGACCGACAACTTCAGGAATGCCCCCTCGGCAATGGTCATTTCCGCCACGGTCAGTCCGATCGGACGCACTACCCGTCCGACGCCGCCGAACACCGTATTGTTCCCCGGAATCACATGGACGGCAGTGATACCCAGGCGCAGGCAGTCTTCGAAGAAAAGCTGCGACGGGTCGATGGCGTCGGCCACATCCAGGTGCGGCGTGACCGGGCGCGGCTCGTTAGCGATATCCAATCCGCGCGCCGTGTGCACGTCGATCATTCCCGGGAATACAACCTTGCCGTTCAGGTCGAAGACGCGCGCGTCGTAGGGGATTTCGACGTCGACCCCGACAGTGGCAATCTTGCCGCGCTCTGTCAGTACCGTACCGCGCGCGATCTCGGCCCCCACCACGGGAATGATGCGCGCGTTGATGAGTGCCACCCTCTCCGGCGCGACGGCGGGCATCTGGGCCGCAGCCCCGCCCACCACCGACAGCGACAAAACACACGCAGTGGCTAGCAGGCTGCGCGCGCCCCGCCGCTGATTGCCGGCCGGCCAGGTGCTACCTGGAGGGGAAGCGCGAACCGAACGCTCCCACTCCCTATTGGCAGCGTGACCCCGCGGTGGCGTCGCGCGTCCCCACCGGTCTGCGCCCCAACGTCTCCATACAGCCGAATTCGCGCTTTGCCAGCATGCCACGTGTCATTCCTCGTACACCACCCGTCCGCCGATCACTACCAGGCGCACGCGACTTGTCGCGTGCAGCGGTTCTCCTGTCCACACGACCAAATCGGCATCAGCGTTCGGCATCAGAGCACCGAGCCGATCTGACAGACCAAGCAGTCTGGCCGGCGTCACGGTAATCGCCCGCAAAGCCTGCTCGCGTGTCAGGCCATACCGCATCGCCAGCAGCGCTTGCTGGACCAACCCGTCTTCGTCGCGCAATTCCTGCGCGGTCAGAGCGAACTCGATTCCGGCGTCGGCCAACTGCTGCGCCGTATTCAGCCGCGCCCGATCCACCTCATTGCTGTAGCGGCGCCAGCCTGAGGGTGACCAGAATAGCGGCCCGAACACGACCGGCACGCCGGCGGCCTTGAGTTGGGGCAGGCAGCGATAAGCCTCGGTGCCTTCTTCCAGGATGAACTTCAGACCGAACTCGTCGGCCAGCCGCAGCGCCGTGAAGATGTCGTGCTGCATGCGGGCCTGGATGCGCAGCGGCACCTGTCCGTCGAGTACCTGATGCAGTATGGGCAGTGCTGCTTCGGGCGGCATGTCCGCCCCGTAGATGGGCAAACCGCGACGCACCCGCAGCGCGTCGTGAAACGCTTTGCGAAACACCCACTCGACCCCCATGCGGGTGTGCGGACGGCGTGTCAGAAAGGTCGGCGCCGGACCATAGATTGGCGGCAGAAAGTTCCCCGGACCACGCGCACTCGGGTCGCGCCCGATCGTGGCCTTCACCGCATCCGCCGCTCGTACGACGCGCTCGGCCAACGGCCCGCCAGTCTTCAGTACGGCCCCGCGCGGCCCGATGACGTTGGACGAATCCGGCGAGACATAGACAGTCGTTACCCCGCCGCGCAGCAGCCGCTGAAAGTCGTTGGACAGCGGGTTCACCGCGTCGATCACTAAGCGGTGCGGCGTGACCTCCGCGGCGTGGTCGGACCAGGTGACTTGCGCATCCAGTCCTGGCGCCAGCGCGGTTTCGTCGGTCGGCGGCAACTCATCCAGCGGCGCTGCCGTCTGTTGCCGAGCACGCGCCAGCCAACCCAGTTGTTGCCATAACCCGCGCGGCGGATCGCCGTAGGCCCAGCTCGTGCCCGCTTGGGTGATCTCGGCGTCGATCGTGCAGCAGGCATCGATCAGTCCCGGTGTAACGACGCCCGTGCCGGCGTCGATTACTCGGGCGCCGGCGGGGATCTCCACGTCGTTGCCGACGGCGACGATCCGGCCGCGGCTGGCAACGACGATGCCAGGGGTGAGCGGCTCACCGGCCAGCGTGTACACGCGGGCGGCTTTCACCACCAGCGGTACGTCGTTGTCCGCCCACGCTGCCAACGCCAAGTGCAGCAGCGACGCCACGGTCAGAATGTTCGTGACACGTTTCACTGCGCCTGCCCCTGCCCAGCCGCATATACCCGTTGTCCAGCCACATAGACCGCCAGCGGACGTGAGCGCAAGTCCAGCGGGTCGCCGGAGAACACCACCACGTCCGCCTGCCGTCCGACTTGCAGCGATCCAACCTGCTCGGAGATGCCCAGGAGCTGCGCCGGGGCGCTCGTGATGGCTCGGCGCGCTGCGGCCGGCGACAAGCCGTACCGGGCGGCCACAGCGGCGCCGATGCGCAGGCTGTCGGCCGGTGCCGCGGGCAAGCCGCCGGCGATCGCGACAAGCACGCCCTGTTTTTCGAAAAATGCCGCCGCAGTGGCCCTCCGGATTCCGGCGGTCAGGTCCAGCGGGCCGACGATCACACCGGCGACTTTTCCGTTCAGCAGTGGTGCTACCTGTCGGGCGTCGTGCGAATGGCACAGTGCAAGACGCAGGTGATAGGCTTCCGCCAGTTGCAATGCCGACAACACGTCCGCCGCCGTCGGCGTCGTGATCAGCCCTAGGCGCTGTCCGCGCACCAGATCAGATAGCGGTCCGGTGGCGTCGGCGGCGCTGGCAGCTTCCAATGCCGCGCGCAGCATCCCCAGCGCGGCCATACGCGAGGTCGGCTCACGATCTACTTTGAAAACCTCTGGCGATAGCGAGAGCTTTAGCGGACCAGCTTCGTGCAGGAGACGCGGACACCCCCCAGGGCCAGCCGTCTGACAGATCGCCGCTTGGCCGCCAACCAGGTTCTGGTCGTCCGGCAGCAGCGCAAACGTAGTGACCCCTGCGGCCAGGGCGGCGCGCAACTGCCGCGAAAAACGATTGAAGGCCTCGCGCGCCAGGATCTGCGGCTGGATGGCGTGTTGCCGCTCGCACAAGTCGCCGTGTGCGCCCAGCTCTGTCCAGCAGTCAATCAGTCCCGGGCACAGTATGGCCGTCGGATACTCCTCCACAGGTACGCCCTCTGGGAGCTGACCGCCGACCTGCGCGATGCGCGCACCGTCGAGTACCAGCAGACCCGCAGCTACGATCTGCCCGTCGGTGTCCACATAGCCGCCGGCGCGCAACGCGCAACGACCATCACTCGCCTCCATGGCCTGTGCGGCGCGGTCCGGCGCCAGGGGTTGTCCAGGCGACTGTGGGACGGCTGCTGTCAACGCCGCGCCGGCTAGAAGTACTTGCGCCAGATACGGCGGCGGGCGTCTCATTCCTGTTCCTCAATCAGTTGGTGCTGGTCGTTATCGGACTGGTAAACCTCGTGACCGGCGACGAAGACGCGCTCGACGACTGCCGCCGGCGAGAGCGGATCCGCACTCCAGATGACCACGTCCGCGTGCTTGCCGGGTTCCAGTCGGCCGATTTCTTGGCCCACGCCCAAGAGGTCAGCTGCCCGCCCCGTCAGTAGTTCCAACCCGTCGCCGGGCTTGAATCCATATCCTGCCGCCCGCGTGAGCAAGGCGATCAGATTCGGGCCTTCGCCGGCCGCCAGTTCCCCCGACCCGAAGAACACGGTTGCGCCCGCGCGCGCCAGCCGCGCCGCTGCTTCCGCTTGCGCTTCACGCCGCGCCCCGGGCGCAAACGCCACCGTCTCTAGGGGACCGGTCAGAACGACGGGCACCTGGCGAGCGGCCAGTTCGTCACCCACTGCGGGCGCGCCGGCGGCACCTTCGATTATCAGCGCCAAGTTGAACTCGTCCGCCAACTCCAGCGCGTTCAAGATGTCTGCCGACCGCTCCGCGCGCACGCGCAGACGCGACTGGCCATCCAGCACACGCAAGAGCAGCTCGGCTTGGCGGTTTTTCTCGGGTTCGGCGGGTTTCTGTAGTTCCTTTTCCGCTTCCTCCTTGCCGGTGTCGGTCTCAGGGGGCGACGCCGCGATAGGCGCGGAAGTTGGCTGCGTTGCTGTCTGTCTCGCGCGCTCCGCCAGTTTCTGCTCGTACTGTTTCAGGGCTTCCGCGTAGTCGTCCCAGGCTTGGCGGTATTGGCGGGCGGCGCGGAATTGTTGGCGCAGCTCCTCGAACGACTTGAGACGGGCCAGCGTCCCGAACTGATCGGTCGCCCCCAACGCCACGCACAGGTCGGCCTCGCAGCGCAGAAAAACCTCCTCGCGCCGGGCGTGCGCTGCCAGTCGGGCGATCGCACCCAGGCCGCCTACCCCATTGGCCGTCCATGCCGGCAGATACACCGCCGTCACCCCGGCGCGCCAGGCCGCCCGGAGTTCGTGGGTGGCGTAGAGATCGAACGCATCGGCTGCCCGCGCCGTGGCCGGACGGCCATCGGGTTGGTGTCGTAGCGCCAAGGTGCTGCTGACGTCGATCAGGCCCGGGGTGACGTACTTGCCTTCGGCTTTGATGCGGCGCGTCAGAAACGGCACGGTCGCGGCGTGCCCCACGGCGGTGATCTTGCCCCCCTGGAAGACCAGCGTGCCGCGCTCAATACGAGCGCCAGCGCCGGTTAGAATCGTCGCCCCCTCGATGGCTACCGGGCGGACCTGTGCCGCTAGCGGCGCTTCGCCGGCGGTGCTGACCAGCAGCCCCAAAGTCAGTAATCCCGCGCGTTTGGCGCTGGCCGCTGACGCCGGTGAACAAGCACGCATCATGCAGACCGTCCTCTCGTTGGCCGGCCGCGATTAGCCGGCTGATGCGCAACCCAGCGTAGTCGCGGGCGCGGTGCTGTCAATTCCGAAGACGATTTCCGACGACGGGCCGGCGAAGCCTCATAATCTCAAACTATCGGGCGGCCGCGACGATATAATGCAGTCTGCGGGATGGTCCGCATGGTCATGCGACATGGCAACACGCCGCGGCCGTCGCGATCTGGAAGGACCGCCGCCGTAGGAGACTGCACCCCATGTTCAGCGCTATGCACGCTCGCTTCTTTCCGCTGGTCGCTTTGCTGGTGGCCGCTACGGCTTGGGGTCAATCGGCACCCGAGCAGTCGCCCCCGGCGGTCGGTCATTTGGAACGGTTCGATCAGCCCTACGTGCCGGTCGATCGCGATCGACAACCGCGCAGCCCCGGCTATCGCTGGTTCGCGGATCGCGGCGGTACGTTCACTGTGCAGGTCAATGTGGATGCGCAGCAGCAGAACATCGTCGGCGACGCCGCCAACGAACCCACCATCGCCATCGACCCGACCAACCCCAGCCGCATGGCGATCGGCTGGCGCCAGTTCGACACCGTGCAGAGCAATTTCCGGCAGGCCGGGTGGGCCTACACACGCGATGGTGGTCAAACCTGGACTTTCCCGGGCGTCATCGAGCCGGGACATTTCCGTTCCGATCCGGTCCTTGATTACGACGCCAATGGCAATTTGTATTTCAACAGCCTCACCAACGAAGGGGGCTATCAATGCAAGGTGTTCAAGAGCACCGATGGGGGAATGACTTGGGACGCGGGCGTGTATGCCTGGGGCGGCGACAAACAATGGATGGTGATCGACCGAACCGGCGGCCCCGGCCACGGTCACATCTACGCCTGCTGGAACCTGGTTTACAGCATTTGCAGTGGCGACTTCACACGCTCGACCAATGGCGGGCAGTCGTTCGAGCCCTGCTCCAACATGGCCCTCAGCCCCTACTGGGGTACACTCGCCGTCGGCCCGGATGGGACGCTGTACGTCTGCGGCGTGGGGATTGAATTCGCGCGTTCGCGCAACGCCCAATACGCCGGTCAAACGGTCACTTGGGACTTGTCGAAGACGGTCAATCTGGGTGGAAGTGTGACCTTCGGCGGGGGGCCGAACCCCGGCGGGTTGCTCGGCCAGGTCTGGATCGCTGTGGATCATTCCAGTGGCCCGACGCACGGAAACATCTACTTGCTCGCTTCGGTTGATCCGTCCGGGCCGGATCCGCTGGACGTGATGTTCGCCCGCAGTACTGATGGCGGTCAGACCTGGAGCACGCCGATTCGTGTGAACGACGACCCCGTTGGCACGAACGCCTGGCAATGGTTCGGCACCATGGCAGTGGCGCCCAACGGGCGGATCGATGCGGTGTGGCTGGATACCCGCAACAATCCCGGTGGATACCTGTCACAGCTCTTTTACTCCTTCTCGGAAGACGGCGGCCTGAGCTGGTCGGAGAACGAGGCCCTCAGCCCGCCTTTCAATCCCCATGTCGGTTGGCCGCAACAGAACAAGCTCGGTGACTACTTCCACATGATCTCCGAGAACGGCGGCGTGCGCCTGGCCTGGGCCAACACGCTCAACGGCGAGCAAGACGTCTATTACACGTATATCTCGCGCGGCTTGGCGATCGGCTTCCCGAACGGGTTGCCCAGCCTGGTTGCGCCGGGGCAGCCGACCGAGATCATCGTGCAGATCTCCGAGGGCAATGAGCAGTATGTCCCGGGCACCGCTACCTTGCACTTCCGCTTCGACGGCGGCAGCTTCCAGTCGCAATCGCTGGAAGCGCTGGGCAACAATCTCTTCCGCGGCGTCTTGCCCGCCGCCCGCTGCGCCGACCACCCCGAGTGCTACTTCAGTGCCCAGGGCACTCAGAGTGGTCTGGTACTTCAGCCGCCGGGCGCGCCGGCAGCCGTGTTCAGCGCCGTGGTCGGCCAGAACGCACTGGTCTACGAGAACACGCTTGATATCAACCCGGGCTGGACCACCCAGGGCCTGTGGGCTTTCGGCCGTCCGACCGGGCAGGGCGGCGCCTATGGTTACCCCGATCCCAGCGCCGGCCACACCGGCCTGAACGTGTACGGCTACAACCTCAATGGCGACTACGAGAACAACTTGCCGGAACGCCACCTGACCAGCGGGCCGATCGACTGCACCGGCTTTACCGGCGTACACCTGAAGTTCTGGCGCTGGCTGGGCGTGGAGCGCTACACCTACGACAAGGCTTTCGTTCGCGCCAGCAAGGACGGCGTCAACTGGGTCACCGTCTGGCAGAATCCCGACAGCGAAACCGCCGACAATCAATGGCAGGAGATGGACCTGGACATTTCGGCTGTAGCTGACGACCAGCCGACCGTTTACCTGCGCTGGACCATGGGGCCGACGGATTCGAGCTGGACCTACTGCGGCTGGAACGTCGATGATATCCGGCTGGTCGGCCTGCACTGCCAGGATGCCTGGCTGCTCGGCGACATGAATTGCGACGGACAAGTGAACCTCGGAGACATCAATCCGTTCGTGTTGGCCCTGTCCAATCCGGCCGGCTATGCGCAGCAGTTTCCCAACTGCGACCTCAAGAATGGAGACATCAACGGTGACGGCCGCGTGGACTTCGCGGACATCAACCCGTTTGTTCGGCTGCTGACTAATCCGTAGCCTTCTCCTCTGCGTTGCCAGTAGATCGCAGATCACCCCGCTACCCCCGCACCCTCTGGCGCGTGGCGCGGCCCTGCGCGGTGGCCGCCCCGGGCGGCGTTGGAACTCCGCCCAGCGCCGATGGTAAACTCCCATCGCCATCGTCATGTTGCATGCTTGGGTCATCCTGGCAACCAGCCAAACCCCCTGGGCGGCACTGACTATCAACGTGCTGCTGCTGGTGGTCCTGCTCGCGCTGTCGGCCAGTTTCTCCGGCAGCGAGGCCGTGCTCTTCTCGCTGACTCCGGTGCAGCTCGAGCGCGCCGCCGCCAGCCGCAATCCCTTCCGACGCCTGGTCGCGCAACTCATGCGGCAGCCCAAGCGGCCGCTGATGATCCTGCTGGTCGCGAATACGGCGGTCAACGTGCTGATCTTCGCGGTGTCCTATGTCTTGTCGCAGCGGCTGGCGCACCAGGTGGGGGCCTGGGTCACGCCGTTGTTCGGCGTGTTGACCGTCTTGCTGGTGGTTGTAGCCGGGGAGGTCGTCCCTAAGGTGGTCGGAGTGACGCTGGCGGACCGCCTGTGCCCGCTGTCGGCGGCCATCGTGCGGGGGGCCGGGTTGGTTGCCTGGCCGATCGGACGGCTGATCGACTGGGTATTGGTCGAACCCGCCAACCGCCTGATTTTCGGTCGTCCGGCCAGGCAGCGGGCGGCAGCGACCGAGCTGTCGCTGACCGAGCTGAAGGCGCTCTTGGAGATGAGTCGTCAACGCGGCACGCTCATGCCGTTGGAAGATGCTTTTTTGCACGCCGTGATCGACCTCGGACATACGCGTGTGCGCGATGTCATGGTCCCACGCGTCGCGATGACTGCTTATGACATTCGTCAGGGGGCGGCGGGTTTGCGCGAGCTGATGCGCCGCACGCGTCACAAGAAAGTCCCGGTCTATGAAGGTTCCCTGGACAACATCGTCGGGCTGGTGTACGCGAAAGTCCTGTTTCTCAACCCAGACAAGCCGCTGCGTACTCTCGTCCAGCCGGTGCGTTTCGTTCCCGAACTGATCACTTGCGAACAGCTTCTGGTGCATTTTCGTCAAACGCGCTCGCAACTGGCTATCGCGCTGGACGAATACGGTGGCGTAGCCGGTCTGGTAACGCTCGAAGACGTGTTGGAGCAGATCGTCGGCGAGCTGCATGACCCGGAGGAAACGCCCGAGGAGCCGGATATCCGCGCCTTGGCCGACGGAGAGTACGACATCAGCGGCCGGCTCAGCGTGCATTACTGGGTGGAGACTTTTGGCTTGCCGACGCGCGTCGAACGCGTCGCCACCGTGGGCGGCCTGGTCATGGCTCAGTTGGGAAGACCGGCACGCCTAGGCGACGTGGTGCGTTTCGGGAACGTCGAGCTGCGCGTCACCCGAATGCTCGGACGTCGTATCGAACGTCTGCGCCTGCGGCTGTTGCAGGCGGCCGAGGGTGGCGGAGGGGCCCCATGATCCTGGCGTTGCTGATCATCGGGCTGCTGCTGGCCCTCCTGTTGGGCGGGCTTTCCTCCGGGGCGGAGACCGGCTTGTACTGTCTCAACCGCGTGCGCCTGCGCGTCGCCGCCGCGCAAGGGGAGCCGGGTGCGGTCCGCCTGGAGAGCTTAATCGCGCGGCCGGAGGACCTGGTGATCGCATCGCTGTTGGGCACCAACGTAGCGGACTACCTGTCCACGGCCTGTCTGGCAGCGCTGCTCCTGCTGGCCGACGTTCCTCCGGGCTATACGGAGCTTTATGCCACCGCCATCGGTACGCCGCTGGTTCTGGTTTTCAGCGGGATCATTCCCAAGGACTGGTTCCGACGCGAAAGCAATCGTTTACTGACGCGCTTGTCACTGCCGCTGCTGGTCGGGCTGCGACTGGCGCGGGCCACTGGTCTGGTGTGGTTGCTGCGCGGCTTGACGCGCCTGCTGCTGCGGTCGATTGATCCGCGCCATGGGCGTCCTGCCGAGGAGCTGCTGCCACGCGCTCGCACATTGCACCTGTTGCGCGAAGGGGCGGCGCGCGGCGGACTGACCCATGTGCAGCGCGATCTGATCGAGCGTGTGCTGAACCTCTCGACGGTGCGGGTGGTCGACGTCATGATCCCGCGCAACCGGGCCGCCACCGTGCCGCACGACATCAAACGCGATGACTTCCTGCGTATCGCGCGCATGGCACATTTCTCGCGATTGCCGGTATATCGTGACGATCCACGTCGCATCATCGGCATCGTCAACGTCTATGACGTGCTGACCGATCAGCAACCGCAGCCGGTGGCGGCCTACCTGCGCGCACCGCTGACGCTGGCCGAGCATGACACGGTCACCGTGGCCCTGCTAAAACTTCAGCGGGCCCGCCAGACCATGGCCATCGTGCAGGATCGGGCCGGCCACTGCACCGGCATCCTCACTTTGAAAGACCTGGTCGAGGAAATCGTCGGCGACCTCGAGGCCTGGTAAGCGTCGCGCGTCCGGAGACCCTGTTCGTCTATAGAGCCTCGGCTTTCTCCGGCAGGACTTCGATGCGCAGGCGGCGGATGCGCCGTGGTTCGGCGTCGATTACCCGCACGCGGATGTTCCCGTGCTGGAATTCTTCGCCGGCCACCGGAATCTTGCCCAGCGTCGCGAAGACAAACCCGCCGATAGTCTCGTAATCCTCCTCCTCGGGCAGCTCGATCTCCAGTTCTTCGTTGATCTCGCTGATGTGCACGCGCGCGTCGACTTCCAGCGTGCGCTCGTCCAGCCGATTCATAGCCGGCGGGGGCCGCTGGTCGTACTCGTCGTCGATTTCGCCGACCAGCTCTTCGAGAATGTCTTCGATCGTCGCCAGCCCGGCCGTGCCCCCATACTCATCCAGCACGATCGCTATTTGGACCTTGGTGCTGCGGAATTCGGCCAGGAGTTCAGCCAGTGTCTTGGTCTCGGGGACGTAGGGCACCGTACGCATCACCTTGCGCGCGTCGAACGGCTGGTCAGGATCCAGCCGCAGCAGATCCTTCGCGTACACCACGCCGATGATATGGTCGATCGTGCCTTCGTATACCGGGATGCGCGAATGCCCCTTTTCCAGGATCGCCCGGCGCACGTCATCGAAGCTGGCCTCGGCCGGGACGGCGTTGATGTCGGTCCGCGGCGTCATGATGGCGCTGACCGGAGTCTCGTCCAGCTCGAATACCGACTTGATCATCTCTTTCTGATCTTCATCCACCGCTCCGTGCGCTTCGCCCTCCGATACAGCGTCCAGGATCTCTTGCTCGACGCGCTCAGTCTCCTCCTGCTCGTCGTGATCAGACTTGCCCAGCAGCCGACGGACGACGAACTCCACGCCGCTGACAAACCGCCCCACCGGCCAGAGTGCGCCGCGCAGCAGCCACAGCACCCGCAGACTGCGCGCCAGCACCGCTTCGCCGGCATGGGTTGCCAAGGCGTGCGGCAACGCCACTACGAAGGTTGCCAGCAGCAACACGGTCAGTGCCAAGGCACGCGCGACCGCCCCAAGCTCGAAGGCCGGTCCCTGGTCACCCCCCAAGGCATGCCACACGCACGTCAGTACCGCCAGATTCAACGTTAGCCGGACCAGCCCGGCCAAGGCCGGCAACTCCAGCTCGTGGCGGTCCAGCCATTCGAGCCAGCGCTGGCGTACGTTGTTCCCCAGCCGCTCGCCTAGCGCCAGACGGGAGTAGGTCCGTAACGCGTAGGCCAAGATAGAGATGTACGAACTCAGCGCCAGCAGGACCAGCCCAACGGCAATCGTCAATGCGTTGTCTCGCAACCTGTCCGTCGCTAGCCGGCGACTATCCGGCGTCCGTCGGCCGGCGCATGCTAACGCCTGGACCGGTCCTTCGGCAATGGGCCGGCCCGGCGTCGTCGACCGTTCAACCAGGGGGCACCCAGTGCAACAGCATGTCTTTCAAGACCTTAGGGTCGTCAGCTTCGTTTGACAGCAGCAGAGCTAGTTGCCGCGATGTGAACGCCGCTGGCAGCTCCAACGCTGCCTCGCTACGACCCACGCCGTCCAGCATGCGCCGACACAGCTCTTCCAATCCAACTCGTTGCAGCGCAGAGACTTGCACCGCCGTCCCCCGCCACTCGACCGGCAACAACTTCAAGATCTCCACCGGCGAACCGCCCAAGTCACACTTGTTCAGGGCCACGGCGGCGACGCGCTGTTCGCGATGGTGCCGCACAAACTCGCAAACGCTCTTGGCGGCTCCGGTCAGATCCAAAACGGCAACGATCGCGTCGGCTTCCCGCATCAAACGGCACGTTTGTTCCATGCCGGCGGCTTCCAGCGCATCGTCAGCCTGACGCAGCCCTGCCGTATCCAGCCACGTCACCGGGAATCCCTGCACCTCGCCTGGAACCTCCACCCAGTCACGGGTCGTGCCGGGGACCGGTGACACGATGCAGACCGGGCGGTCGGCCAGGGCATTGACCAGCGTGCTCTTGCCAACGTTCGGCGGCCCGACGAAAGCGACGCGCAGCGGTCGCGAGAACCACTCTGCCACGCTTGCTCGGGCAGCTATTTCGCGACATACCTGCCGCACCTGCTCACCCGCCGGGAAACACTGGAGTTCCTGTATCGCCAGGCGTAAGCGCTCCACTTGTTCCAGCAGCCAGCGCGCGCCGCGCAGGGTTAGCATCCGTGGCAGCAGCGCGTACGCTTCCGCCGCCAACACATCGTGGTCCGGCCACAGCAGCGTTTGCCAATCGCCGCCTGCGGGTAGCTCGTGTATGCCATGCTGCTCCAGAAGCGTCCGGCAGCGAGCGACAATAACCGGATTGCCATGCAGGTGCAGACGCAGGTGCCAATCCGGGGGCGGGTGATGTGTGGTGAGCAAGATGTCGTCGATCGGTTCGCCGTCCTCGTCAAGCAGTTCCGCCCGCAGTACTTGACCGGCGACCCACTTGCCCTCGGTGCTCTCTCGGCACTCGCCGCGTGCTGACTTGCGCACACGCAAATGTCGCTTGAGGATGCTGCCTATCACCGGCCCATAGAGGTCGATGACGGCGATTGCCGCCGGCCCCGGGCCGGTCAGAAGTGCATAGCCCTCGTGCATGCGGCCAGACCGGCTCACGTTTGACGGGCGGCGGCCCGGTACGTCAGAGCGATGCCCATCAGGCACAGATCGGGCACGACGGCATCGACATACTCGGCAAGTTCGGCGACCAGCGGCGCGTTACCGCCAGTGATCACCAGCGTCGGCCACTCGCGCAGCTCGGTGGCGTAGCGCTCCACGATCTCGCGCAGGGCTCCCACCAAGCCGTAAACCACGCCGTTTACGATCGCGTCGTGAGTGTTCTTACCGAAAACCGACGTCGGCAGCCGCGGGTTGACACGTGGCAACTGGGCGGTGCCGCTGTGCAAAGCATCGCAACACAACTGAAACCCCGGCAGAATCGCGCCACCCAGGAAATGACCCTCGTGCGACACGCAGTCGATGGTGATGGCGGTGCCGAAGGAAGCCACGGCACAGGCTCGGTGCACCCGCTCGTAAGCTGCCGCCGCCGAACAGACGCGGTCCACCCCGACTTCGCGCCCGTTCTCGATGTCCACCGGGATAGGCAGCGGAAGGTCATCGCGAACGCGGAACACCGGTAATCCGCTGATTTTCTCAGCCAGGGCCTGCACTCGTACCGTGGTGGTCGGATCAACGCTGCCGATGACAACCGCGCGTCGTCGTCCGCTGACGGCGCGCCAAGCTTCTTCGATAGCAGCGGCGTATTGCTCGGGTTGGTCGGCCGGGCAGCGGCGCGCATCGTGCAGTCCGTCGCCGTCCCACACGCCCACGCCGATACGCGTGTTGCCGATGTCGACGGCCAGCAAGGCATCTACCGGCTCGACTAGCCGCATCTCAACCTGCTCCAGGCTTCGGAGACATCTCGAGCGACCGGCTCGGGGTGCAACTCCTCGCAACCTACACTATATCCGACTGTTGCGCACGTTAGCACGCCTGCCGGGCGCGTCAATCGGCTGCGGGTTCGGCATCGGGCGGTGGTCCGCTCGGGTCGCTTGCCGGTGTTCCCAGGTCCAGACGGGCCGGCGGCTGGGCCCGTTCCCTATCCCGAGCCTCCTCCACCGCGCGCCACAACTCCTCGACCAGCTCGCGCAGGCCGGCTCCGGCCACGGCTGAGATCCCCAACACCGGACGCTGGAGGGCGGCGCGCAGCTCGGCCAGTGCCGCATCCGCCCCGGTCACATCCAGCTTTGTTCCGACGACAATCTCCGAGCGCTCCGCCAGCGCTTGACTGTACTTCTCCAGTTCACGTCGGATGATGCGATAGGCTTGCGCCGGTGCCGGCGCGCCGCTCGGGGGACACAAGTCGATCAGGTGCGCGATCACGCGCGTCCGCTCAATGTGCCGCAGAAAAGCGTCGCCCAGACCGACGCCCTCGTGTGCTCCTTCGATCAGCCCCGGCAGATCGGCCAAGACCAGCCGCCGAAAGCCCGGCAATTCCAGGATTCCCAGATGCGGCTGGCGCGTGGTGAAGGGGTAGGGGGCGATCTTCGGCCGGGCGGCCGTCAAGCGCGCCAACAACGTGCTCTTGCCGGCGTTGGGCAGGCCGACCAGTCCGACGTCCGCAATGAGCTTCAGTTCCAGCCGCAGCGTGCGTTCCTGCCCTGGCAGACCGCGCTCGGCGCGGCGTGGTGTCTGGTCGGTGGGTGTGGCGAAGGCGGCGTTGCCGCGTCCAGGGCGTCCGCCACGGGCCACACAGACGCGCTGCCCATCTTCCACCAGGTCTTTCAGCAGACGCCCGGTTTGGTCGTCATATACCAACGTTCCGGTCGGCACGGTGACGAACAGGTCGCGTCCGTCGCGACCGGTGCGGTTGTTGCCCGAACCGGGCCGCCCGGCTTCCGCGTGGTAGTGGTGGCGACCGGCCAGATCGAGCAGGGTATCGACGCCGGCCTTGGCGACCAGGTACACCGATCCGCCGCGGCCGCCATTCCCCCCGTCCGGTCCGCCCTTAGGCACGTACTTCTCCCGTCGAAAGCTTATGCAGCCGTCGCCGCCCTTGCCGCCGCGAACGTGGATGCGCACCTCATCGACAAACAATCGCAGTGTGCCGCTGGCACGTGCCATATGTCCGAATGCAACTGGCCCGCCCCGGTCTGTCAAGCCGGGCAGAAGCGTTTTCGGCGACCGGCGCCGGTTGATGGACGTCGCCTGGTTGATTGCCGGGCGGCTTTGCGTTGCAATGCAAGCCCGGAAGCACAGTGGCCGGCGCCGCTCTGGTGGTCGGTCGGCCTGGGAACCGTGAATATGCCGCGACGCATTCTCATAGTGGACGACGAACCGCTGAAGCGCATCACCTTGCAGATCGAGCTGAGCGAGCACGGCTACGAGGTGTACGAGGCAGCCGACGTGGCAGCGGCCCGGCGGATCTTCGACGCGCGCCCGATCGACGTGGTGGTCACCGATGTGCGCATGCCAAGTGCCAGCGGACTGGATCTGCTGAGCTATGTCAAACAGACTCGTCCGCAAGCCGACGTGATTCTGATGACTGCCTATGCTACCATCGACACAGCGGTGTTGGCCATCAAGCGTGGGGCCTACGATTACATCACCAAGCCGTTCACCACCGCCGAGCTGTTGGAAAGATTGGAGCGCCTCTTCGCCAGCCGGCAACCGGCCGCCGACCAGGCCGTTCCGGACGAAACCCTGGGCGATGGTGTAGAGAAACTGGGTCGCCTGGTAGCTCGCAGCGTCAGTATGAAACGGCTGTTCGAGCAGGTGCGCGGCGTGGCGCCGACGGACCGCACGATACTGTTGTGCGGGGAGAGCGGCACGGGCAAGGAGTTATTGGCCGAGGCGATTCATGAGTACAGCCCGCGTGCGGCCAAGCCGCTGGTGCGCTTCAGTTGCGCCGCCCTGCAACCGTCGGTGCTGGAGAGTGAGCTGTTCGGCCACGAGAAGGGCGCCTTCACCGGGGCGATCCGTCAGAAAGCCGGGCGCTTCGAGCTGGCCCACGGCGGCACGATTCTGCTGGACGAGGTGGACGATATTCCTACCGAATTGCAGGTCAAACTCCTGCGGGTCGTCGAGCAGCAGGTATTCGAGCGCGTCGGCGGCGAAGAGCCGGTGCGCGTGGATGTGCGGTTGATCTGCGCCACCAAGTGCGACCTGCTGAAGCTGGTGAAGGAAGGGCGCTTCCGCGAAGACCTGTACTACCGCTTGAATGTCATCAACCTGACCATACCGCCGCTGCGCGAACGACCGGACGACATCCCCGTCCTGGCGCGACATTTCGTCCGCAAACACGCCGGACTGGTGGGCGATCGGCCGGTGCAGATCTCGCCGCATGCCATCGACGAGCTGCTGCGGCACTCCTGGCCCGGCAACGTCCGCGAGCTGGAACACGTCATTGAGCGGGCTTTGGCCTTCTGTCGCGAGCGCGAAAGCGGTCCGGTTCTGGAAATCCGTCCGGAACACATTCTGCCGCTCGGCCCGGCCAGCAGCGAGGTCAGTACCCTGCCCGCGCTCGAGCTGGGCGAAAATGGTCGCCTCAGCCTCACCGAGACGATCGCCGACATAGAGCGCCGCATGATCCTGCTGGCCTTGCGGCAGTGCGGCAACAATCAGGCGCGGGCGGCGCAGCGCCTCGGCATCCCGCGCACTACTCTGCGCGACAAGATGGCCAAGTACAACATTCCGGTCTGAGCAGCCCGGGTTCCGAATCGCCCGGGCGACCCGTTGCACAGCGTGTCGGTTCAGCCGAACGCGCGTACGACCACCGCATCGCCGCTGGCGACCCACTTGCCGGTCGCCATCTGCTCCGTCTTCAGGTTGATAATGGCGTTGGCGCCCTTTTGGGCCGCCAGTGCCTTCAGCAGTTCGACCGCCTGAAGCGAGGACGGCCGCGGCTCGCTGAAAACGGTCTCGACTTGACGCACGATGGCGTAGCCGACGATGCGCGTCGTCGAACTGGTGGCCAGTACTTGCCGCGCCAGCCGTTCGATCTCCGCCTGCTGTAGTCGCAGGCTTTCAAAGGTGCGTTGCAGTTCGGCCCGGCGGCGCGCGACCGCCGTCCGGGCACGCCAACGTCCCAGCACGCGCAGCAGGACGACCAGCCCGATGAGCGCCGCGGCGGCCAGGCCCAGCTTGCGCACCAGAGGGTCATGCAGGACCTGCGGGTCGATCGGGAGGGTGGTGGGCCAAGTGGTTACCTGAGCCAGCAGGATCATGCCGAACACACTCGCGCATCGTCGACGGCTGCTAGGCGGTCGCAGGCAGCGCGCGGCCTCCTTTGGCGAAGCGCGCGATTGTCAGCGCGACGATACCCAGGGTCGCGATCAGCACCACGATTGCGGTTATAGCCAGCGGGGCCGAAGCCGGCCACCCGACCAGGTACTGCGTGCGCAGCAGGTACACCAGCGAGTAGACCGACGTGGCCAACATGAAGGCCGCCGGCAGCAGCGTGTACCACACGGGGCGCTGTCGCGCCAGCAGCCAGCAGGTGGCCACGAGCAAGGCCAGAGCTGCCAACAACTGATTGGCCGAGCCGAAGATCTTCCACACCACGTTGTACCCATTGCCCCAGCCCAACAACAGCATCAAGGCCACCGCGACGGCTGAGTTGACCCAGTAGTATCGCAAGGTCCGCAGGCCCAGCCGTCGCAGTCCGCTGGTGGTGATCGGCGGCCCGACCGGTTCGGCCTGCAAGTTCGGACGCTCGATCGTCAGTCCCGCGGCCCCGACCATCTCAGTGGCAGCGCGTGCATCGGTCGGTGCCGGGTCGGCACTGGCGGTCGCCGGCGTGGCAAAGACGTCATAGCGCCGGAACAGCGTCGCCCAGCCCTCCTCGATCATATAGCGCGTCAAACGGATGGCCGTATCCAGCGTCGTGACCAGGAAACCTTCCAGAAGCAGCATCGCCCCCAGTACGCCAAAGGCCACCGGGATCCCCAGTCCCATGTGACTGGTCTTGCCCACTCCCAAGGCGAAGGTCAGCACGGCGTTGCCTTTCCCGCCGGTCGGATAACAGTAATGCTGATAGTTGAACAGCGTCAGTCCGACGATCAGACAGCACACCACGCAGACCGCCAGGAAGCTCTCCAGCAGCATCGCATAGTATCCGACGCGGCGTGCGGCTGGTTCGGTGCGAAGCTGCTTGCAGGTCGTGCCGCCGGCGCACAGGCTGTGAAATCCGCTCACCGCCCCGCAGGCGATGGTGATGAACAGAATCGGCCAGCCGGGCCCGAGCCGCGGATCGGCGCTGGCGGCCAGCCAGTTGCTGACTGGTAGGCTGCCGGCAGCGGCGAAGGCTCCCCCGCCGCGAAACGCCGCCGCCACCAGCGCGACGACCAGAAACGCAATGCCCACGTACAGAATATGCACATTGATGAAATCGCGGCTCTGAAGGAACAACCACACCGGTACACCCGCCGCTATCAGCACATAGATGCTGATCATCAACTTCCAGGTTTGCGGCTGCACGGTCACGGGGCGATACAGTCCGATGACGATCGACAGCGCGCAGATGCCAACGGCCAAGAGCGAACAGAGCCACACCGGCACCTTACGTTTCAGATACAGATAGCCCAGCAACGGGCTGAACGCGGTGATCACGATCACCGAGGTCGAAGCGATGCCGCCCACCACGGCGACCGTATGCTGCACCTCCACTTTGGTCGCGCCGCCCGGCTCGGGCCTTGCCAGCACCTGATAGCTCACACCCCCGTCGCTGATCTTCCAGCGCCGCCCCGGCTCCAACACGCTGATCTGAGCCGCCTGATCCAGGGTCACCTCGCGCTTCTCGAATTGCGGCCGCAGAGTGGCCAATAGCGCGCCGGCATCTTCCGGCACGCTGGGCAACTCGGTGGTGAAGAAGGGCGCCGGCCGCGAGCGAAGCAATCTCTGCTCTTCGGTCATTCCCAGCATACGGACCGGCACTTGCGAAGTCAGGGCCGTGGCCGACAAATCCAGAAAGGCCGCACACACCAACACCAGCAGCGCTACCAGCATGACCAGCAACAGCCCAAAGACTGTCGGCCCCAGGTAGCGGCGCGCTACCACCGCCAGGTTCCTGCCACCTTCGCGCATGGTGATGTGCGTGGCGGCAAAGTCGTGCACCCCGCCGATGAAAATGCCGCCCAGCACGATCCACAGCAGAGCCGGCAGCCAGCCGTAATACAACGCCAGCACTGGACCGACGATCGGTCCGGCGCCGGCGATCGAGGCGAAATGATGAGCGAATACTACGGGGGTCGGCGTGGGTACGAAGTCGCGGCCATCGTTCACCAGCGCCGCTGGCGTCGGCCGATCGGCGCGCTCTCCCAAGACCTTGGCGATGAGCGGTGCATAGAAGCGTCCCCCCAGCAGCAGGACCATTCCTGCTGCTGCCAGTATGAGGAGAATGCTCACGTTCCGTCTCCAGACATGGGCCGGATCACTACGGCGTGCCACCGATAACTATATCGTCGGTCGGCGGTTGGTCGAGAGAGACGGACGCCCGACAACGTCGCTGGCAGGCGACAGCTTAATCCTCTTCCTTCACGCCTTTCTGCTTGCGCAGCCACTTGCGCAGCCCTTTGACCGTAGTCTCGGCCAGGTCGTGTACGCCGCCCTCGCGGAAAGCCTTGCTTTCGCATTTCACTATGGCATCGACTACCAGGCGCTGTCCGTCACGCAGACGCAGCCGCGTGAGCATTTGGGCTTGACTCATAATGCCCTTGCGCTGAAAGAAGATCACTTCGCTGTCGGCTACCAGACGCGGCTCCCCACCCGGGTATTCGCCGGCCAGTTCCTCGGGCAGCATGCGCGCCGTCTGGTCGTAGGTCTCCAGTAGCTCGGGGGGACACAGTCGGGGACTGAGCGAAGTGGTCACCGGCGTGAACTCGATGCTGCGGTACGGCTCCAACACGCCCGGCTCCACCTCGTTGTTGAGTACCACCTCGGCCTTGGCGCCGCGCACCTCGTAGAGAGCCTGCTTAGCCACCGTGCTGCAACCGGTGTGCCATCCGACGCATACCACGCAGAGCAAGGATCCGAATGCCCACCGCGCCATCCCTTGGCCTCCCATCGCTGCACGGGGACCTTACGCCGCGCTTGCCCACCCAGCCAAGCGCTAGCTGCCTGACAATCGATTCATGTCGGCTTCGGAAATCTCGAAATTGCTGTGTACTGCCTGGACGTCGTCATGATCCTCCAGGGCCTCGATAAGCTTGAGCATACGCTCAGCTTCTTCCCCGCTCAGGTTGACCTGCGTCGCGGCCACCATCGAGATCTCAGCACTTTCCGGCTTGATGCCGGCGGCATCCAGAGCTTGCCGCACCGTCTGGAACACCCCCGGATCGCAGGAAAGCTCATATGCCTCGCCCAAGGGGCGCACGTCTTCGGCGCCCGTCTCCAGGGCGATGTTCATCAATTGCTCCTCATCGGCCTGATCGGCGGCGATCAGGAACACCCCGCGCTTGGCGAACATGCGGGCGACGCAGTTTGCCGAACCGAGTTTGCCGCCGTGTTGCTCGAAAATCTTCTTTATTTCCGGCGCGGTGCGGTTGCGATTGTCAGTCAAAGCCCGGCACAGGATGGCAGCCCCACCCGGTCCGTAGCCCTCGAAGACCAGCTCTTCGTAGGCCGCTGCGCCCGCCTCGCCGGTGCCCTTCTTGATGGCTCGCTCGATGGTGTCCTTGGGCATGTTGGCATCGCGAGCGGCGTCGATGGCGTAGCGCAGCGCCAGGTTGCTGTCTGGATCGCCGCCTCCTTGGCGAGCCGCCACAATGATGGCCCGTGACAGTCGACTCCAGATGCGCCCGCGTCGCGCGTCCGCGGCCGACTTGGCCCGTTTGATCCGCGCCCAGTGTGAATGTCCGGCCATGCTGTCAAACCTGTTACCACGCCGCCGGCACCCGGCCCAGCGACCTGGACCGGCACGTCAGGTTGCCGCCGTCAGCGCAGCTCGCATTGTACGATTGTGCGGGCAGACTGAGAAGTTGGCCAGCTTGCGCAACTCACAGCCCGTCAACCGACTGATCCCCAGTTGACTAACCCGCTGCCGACAGCAATAGTGATAGCCACACGCCGACCGGCGTCGGCGCGACACAGCGAGACTCATCGGCAAAGGTGTACCACATGCGCAAGGCATTGAAGAGGTTGGCTCTTTTCTCTCTCAGCGGCGCGATCCTGCTGCAATCTCCCGGCTGCGTCGAAACGGCCCTGGGCATAAGCACGTTGGCCCAGGTCGTGACCGCCGGCGGGGTCATGTACCTGGTGGCGCGCGTTCTTGAGTAGTCGCCGCGCGGACGCCGACGCTGGTCACAGGCCGCATGGAGCGGCTTGCTATAGCAAAGAACGAACGCCCAACTCCCCGCGCGCCAGATGAGCAAGAGCATTATTGCTTGCCGCATAAGCAGTTACGCGCCATTTGAGGCGCTGGCCTACGAGCATTTGGCGTCGCTTGGTCTACGCTTCGTCGAAATTCACGTGCCGGCAGGCGACCAGGTGCACGCCACACGCGACGCCTTATCCGCCTACGGTCTGACGGCCAGCACCATGCAGGGGCAGCTCGATCTGGCGCGTCCTGACGCCGCGGCTCAAGTGGCTGCCCAGATGCCGGCGCTGGAAGCGCTCGGAACGAAAATCATGATGGTTTCGGTGAAAGCCGGGCAGACACCGCTGAATGTGGTCTACGACCGTCTGCGGTCGGCTGGAGATGAAGCCGCGCGCTGGGGGGTGACGATTGCCGTGGAGACCCACCCCGACCTGGCCACGAACGCGCAGACAGCCTTGGCGACCATGCGTGCCGTGAATCATCCAAGCGTGCGCATAAATTTCGATACGGCAAACATTTACTTTTACAACCGCGATGTGGACGGTCTGGCTGAGCTTCGTCAAGTAGCCGACTATGTGGCTTCTGTGCACCTCAAGGACACGGATGGAGGCTACCGCCACTGGCACTTTCCGGCCTTGGGGCGCGGCGTGGTGCGCTTCAGCGAGGTGTTTCGCATTCTGGACTCCGTTGGTTTCGCCGGCCCGTGCACCCTGGAGATCGAAGGCCTGGAGGGAGAAGCGCGGACGGAGCGTCTGGTGTGCGACCGCGTCGCCGAGTCGGTCGGGTACCTGCGTGGGCTGGGGCGCATTTGATCGTCACGCCGCCCGATGGCCTGGTAGTCAGCCTCAGTGGTCAACATCAGGGTAAGCGCTTATCGGACCCCAACCGGGACAGGGTTGTCGCGCGACGCTGGAGCACGGTTGCGCGCAGGATCCGCCGGCTACTTTATTTACTGATCAGCGGGTCGATAAGATTGCTATGAGCGCAACTGCGCCGGTATTCATTATGCCGTACCGCAACATGAGTCTGGAGGAGCTGGCCCGTCACATCGGCATGGATGCGCGCATCGTGCGCCGCTGGGCCGAAAAGGGCAAGCTGCCGGGACAACTGATCGGCGGCGAGTGGCGTTTCAATCGTGCGCAGTTACTGGACTGGCTTCAGCGCGAAATGCACGGCTTCGACGAGGTGCATATTCGTAACCTGGAGCGGGCCATGCGCGACCAAGGCAGCGATCGGATCATCGCCTCCTGCTTGCCGACCGAGGGCGTCGAGCTGCATCTGCCGGCCAAATCACGGGCCTCTGTGCTACGCGAGCTGGTGCGCGTCGCCGAACGAACCGGGCTGGTGTATGACGCGCGGGAGATCCTCGAATCGCTGGAGCAACGCGAATCGCTGGCGCCTACTGCTCTGCCGCGCGGCATTGCTTTCCCGCATCCGCGACGACCGCTGCCCTATGCCACCGCCGAGCCGCTGATTTGCTTGGGTCGGGTGCCGGGTGGCATACCGTTCAGCGCTCCTGACGGCCGACTAACCGACTTGTTCGTCCTGGTGTGTGCTAACGACGAGCGGCAGCACCTCTGCTTGCTGGCTCGCTTGGCGATGATGTTCAGTACCGATCTGCCGGACAAGCTGCGCGCCGCCGAGACGGCCGAAGAAGCCCTCCAACTGATGCTCGAAACCGAGGCGAGTTTTGTGGCGCAGGGCTAGCTGCGGGCGACGCGCGTGCGCCCCGGACGCCGTCGCCGCGCAAGTGGCCCCGGTCGCTCGCGACGTAGCAAGGCGGTCCCTGTATAGTCTTATCGCCAGGTGGCTATACTGCCGCGCACGACTCCGCGGCGTGGCCCGTCAGACCGGGCTGCGCGCGTTGCGGTACGAGCGAGAGCCCCGCAGTCCCGGTGCCACGAAGCGGCTCGTTCGCGTTTCTATTGCATACGCGCGCTGAAGCGCGCGTGCAGGGATCCTTATGATGGACCGACTATTCAGATTCGTCATCGCTGTCGCCGGGGGCGCCGGCGCGCTTGCCCAGATTCCTCCCGCCACACAGCCAGGAGCGTTTTCCACCACGCAGCCAAGCAGTGCGCCGGCCATCGCCGCCATCGTGGATGGCCATGCGATATTGGAAGCGGACGTGGAGGCGCTGGTGCAAGAACGCACCCCGCCAGACGTGCTCGACAGTCCGGGCGCGGCATCCTTGATGGAGCATTATCGCAAGAACGTGCGTGAGCTGCTGATCGATCGCTTTCTGCTGGATCGCGAGGCCCAACGCCGCGGTGTGCGGCTGACCGACGCCGATATGGCGCGGGATATGGAAGAAGAACTGCGCGCCTATCTTTCCGATAACGGCCTCACACGCGAGGAATTCGCGGAGCAGTTGCGCAGGGAGCGTGGTCAGACCATCGAGCAATTCCTGGCCCAACGCGTGGTCGATCCCGAGATTCGTCGGATTCGGCTGCATGCGCGCCTGATCCAGTCGCGGTTCCCGGAGGAAGTACGGGTGAGCGACGAAGAGATTCGGAGCTTCTATGAGAAGAACGCCGAGCGGCGCTACACCCGGCCGGATATGGTGCGCGCCAGCCAGATCCTCATTGCCACCAGCCAGATGGGCGACGACGAGAAAGCCGCGGCCCGTCGGCGGGCAGAACAGATCCGGACGGAACTACTCAACGGCGCCGACTTTACCACGCTGGCCCGGCAGCATTCGGATTGCCCCAGCAAGCACATGGACGGCGACCTGGGCTGGTTCCCGCGCAAAGGCACGCAAGTGGAAGCCATTGCCGAGGCCGCCTTCAACCTGCGCGTCGGTCAGATCAGCGATATCGTCGAATCACCCCTGGGCTACCACATCATCAAGCTCACCGGGCGTCAGGACGCTCGCCGCATCTCGCTGGATCAGGCCCGCTACGGTATCCAGCTCTTCCTGGAGGCCCAGAAGATCAATCGGCTGAAGAAACAACTGGCCGGCGAGTTGCGTGCCGCCGCTCGGATCGAGTATCCGCAGGGTGATCCGCCGGAGCAAATCCGTCGGTCGGCAACCCAGCCCAATTGAACACGCCGCAGCCGCCTTCCGCAGCGCGCCGATATTAGGATTATGCGTGCGACGACCGATCCATCTTTGCGCTCGTTCATCGACGTTCCCCCGCAGTCGCCCTTTCCGATCCAGAACCTGCCCTATGGCGTGTTTCGGCCCGAGCCGGCGGCGCCGCCGCGAGTCGGCGTGGCCATCGGCGAATGGGTGCTGGATTTGTCAGTGTTGGAAGAACGTGGGTTTTTCGGGGGGCCCGAGCTGGCCGGCAAAAGCGTTTTTCGGCAGCCGACGCTGAATGCCTTCGCGGCACTGGGTCCAGCCGCGTGGCATGAGGCGCGCGAACAGATCAGTCGGCTGCTGCGCCACGACGTGACGCTACTGCGCGACGACCTGGCATTACGCGACCAGGCCCTCGTGGCGCTCGACAGCGTCGAAATGTGCCTGCCGCTGGCGATCGCCGACTACACCACATTTGCGGCGGCGCCGGACTTGGCCACGGATCAAGGGGCTGGATCAGGGTCAGACGCCCAGCGGGACAAAGACCTGGCACATCCAAGCAAATCGCGTTCGCACAGCGTCGGGCGCGAAAGTGACGGCGCCGGCGTGCCGGTCAGTCCGGCCGCAAGGCGCGGGCTGGCGCACTATGCGCCGGTTGGACGTGCTGAGCGGGCTGGGTCGATCGTTGTCAGCGGTACTGCGATCTCGCGACCACTTGGGCTCATATTATCGGACGCCCAGTCATTGGCGTGCCAGCCCACCAGAGAGTTGGATTGCGAGCTGCACCTGGGGTTCTTCATCGGACGCGGAAACCAGCTCGGCCGACCGATTCCTATTTCGCGAGCTCCGAATCAGATTTTCGGGTACGTCCTGGTGGCGGCTTGGTGGGCACGCGACTTTCAGAGGTGCGAGACTGACGCGGGGATCGTGTTCGCCAGTCGTAACTTCGCAACGACGATTTCGCCATGGGTCGTCTCGCCGGCGGCATTGGAGCCCTTCTGCTGCGTCGGGCCGCCAGAGAGTCCCGACCCGCCATCGTACCTGCGCGGCAAAATGCCGCGCCATATCGATCTGCATTTCGAAATCGCGTTGCACGCCGCCGAAGCCGAGGCGCCTTGCGTGCTCAGCAGGCCGGATAGCCGAAATCTCTATTGGTCGCCGGTGCAGCTTATTGCCCAGCACACGATCAATGGGTGTGGTTTGCGGCCGGGCGACCTGATCGGGGTTGGGCCGCTGGACGGCCCGTCGCGCGACGCTGCCGCCAGCCTGTGCAGCCTGACCCGCCGCGGACGGGAGCCGGTCCGCTTGTCGGACGGTCGCGTGCGGACCTTCCTTGAGGATGGTGATACGGTGATCTTGACCGGTTGGTGCGAGGGCGGCGAATATCGCATCGGCTTTGGCGACTGTCGCGGGACCGTCGCGCCCGCTCCGCTGATTTGATCGGCGCTCAGCACGGGTGCGGTCGCCCTGCAATCGGCAAGTTCGAGTCCCAGCCTGTTGTGGCCGCCTCAGAGTAGCGCGGTCAGGGGGCACACAACTAGCGACAACTGCGGACTGGGCCGGCGCTGCGCGGCACGTCATAATCGTCTACGCCGATCTGCGTCGGAGCTATGCCGTGACCGAGGCGGTGCTGTTGGAGGGTGTCACCAAGCGATTCGGCCGCTTCACGGCGGTGGAAGATTTCAGCATGCGCTTGCCAGCCGGGCAGGTGCTTGGTTTTCTCGGCCCCAACGGTGCCGGCAAGACGACCACCCTGCGAATGGTGATGAGCATCATCTACCCGGATGCCGGTCGACTGAGCGTGTTGGGGCATTCAAAGACTCTGGAAGTCAAGGACCGCATTGGCTACCTGCCCGAGGAGCGTGGGTTGTACCGCAAGATGACGGTCCAAGAGACGCTGGAGTATTTCGGTCGGCTGAAGGGCTTGAGCGGGCGGCGCTTGCAGGAGCGGGTGGCGACGGTGCTGGAGCGCATCGGGCTGAGCCAGTGGCGTGGCAAGCGTGTCGAGGCCCTCTCGAAAGGCATGTCGCAGAAGCTGCAATTCGTCACGGCCATTTTGCATGAGCCGGAGCTGCTGATTCTGGACGAGCCGTTTTCCGGTCTCGACCCGCTGAACGTGGACCTGCTGGAACGTCTGATCGCCGAGCGCCGCCAAGCCGGGGCTGCTGTGATCTTCTCCACGCATCAGTTGAACCAGGCCGAACGGCTTTGCGATCGCATCGTGCTCATAAATCGCGGTCGGAAGATCATCGACGGCACGGTGGCCGAGGTGCGGGCCGGGTTCTCCACACGCATCGTGGTGTTGGATGCGGTCGGCGATTTGAGCGCGTTGGCCCGGCATCCCGGAGTGGTCGAGGCGCGCGTCACCGCCGGGCACGCCCGTCTGGAACTGGCCGATGGTACCGACCCGCAAGAGGTACTGCGACAAGCCGTGCAAGTGGCCCGCGTAACACGCTTCGAAGTCCAGAGGCCCGACTTGCAGGAGATCTTTGTCAGACTCGTCGGTCGCGACCACGCGCCGACTGACCACTCGCCGGGAGCGCGATCATGAACAAAGTGCTGACGGTCGCCCGGCGCGAATTCATCGCTACCGTACGCACCAAGGCCTTCTTGCTCACTGTGGTGCTGATGCCCGCCGTTATCGTCGCCGCCATCTATGGCGGACAGGCCGTCGAGCGGGCGGCCCGGGAAGAAACGAAGGCGCTGCGCAGAATTGCGGTTTGGGATCGGGCCGGTCAGGTCTATGAGCAGCTTCAGGCGCAGGTCGCGGCCCACAACCGCCAACGCCCCAACCAGCCGTTCGAACTCGAATCGGTCTCTGGCGAGGACAGTGCTGCGGTGGAGGCCGAGCTGGCCCGCCGCGTACGCCTGGGGGACATTTACGGCTATGTCATAATCACGCCGCAGGCCGTGACGGGTGACAGCGGGGCCGTACTGGCCCGCCAAGACAACCAACTGGAGATTGGCAAACGGATCGAGTCCTGGATCCGTGAGGCGATCATCGACGCCCGTTTGCTGCGGGTTGGCATCGATCCCCAACAGATCGCCGCTTTGCGGCTGCAACCGGTTCCGGTGCTGGCGCGAGATGTGACTACCGGCACGACGCTCGGCGACGACAAGCAAGTCGCCCGGTTCCTGACGCCCTTCGCGTTCATGTTCCTGATGTTCATGGGCACCTTCGGTATCGCTCAGGGGCTTCTGACGACGCTGATCGAGGAGAAAGGCTCGCGGATCGCGGAGGTACTGCTATCGGCCGTCAGCCCGACGCAGCTTCTGGCCGGCAAGATCATCGGCATGGTCGGCGTGGGGTTCGTTCTGTTGGCGGCCTGGGGTGGGGTGGCGCTGCTGGTTGCCCAGAGGTACCACTTGGCGGAGGTGGTTACCGGCTATCGACTAACGCTGGCAGCGCTCTACTTCGTGCCGGGTTTTCTCCTGACGGCCTCCCTGATGGCGGCCATCGGCTCGGCTTGCAATGAACTGCGCGAAGCCCAGAGCATGGTCTTCCCGCTGTCGCTGATCAACGCCCTGCCGCTGATCTTCTGGTTGTATCTGGCCGAGCACCCCGATGCGCCGCTCAGCGTGGCCCTGAGCTATGTCCCGCCGATCATTCCTTTCGTGATGATCCTGCGCGTCTGTGCGGACCCAGCCACGCCGTGGTGGCAGGTGGTCAGCACGCTGGCGTGGCTATGGGTGTGCGTGTGGGCCACCATGTGGGCGGCTGGCAAGGTCTTCCGTGTCGGCGTGCTGATGTACGGGAAACCGCCCTCCCCGCTCGAACTGTTGCGCTGGGTGCGTTATAGCTGAAACCTGGGTTGCTGACCGGGGCAGGGCATCTGCCCAGAAAGCCACTGGCACCGGTGCTCCCGCGACCGGTATGGCGCGGAGCGCGCGGGTTCGACCGTCCGCTGAAAGACGCGCCTGGAGAAAACCACTCAGCTAGTAAAGAAGCGATTCTTTGGCGATCCGTTTGAGCGATTTGCGGGCTTTTCGGCGGCGGCGCTCCGACGGCTTCTCGTAGTAGCTATTGCGCTTGATATCCCGAGTCAGACCCTCTTTCTCACACAGCTTCTTGAACCGTCGGACCATCTGTTCGACCGACTCGTTGCCGCGCACCTTCACCCGAATCATGCACTTCGAACCTTTCCGCAGCCCATCGACTGCCCTCCAGACCGCCAATTAGTCACCAGAACCAGCTAGTTTATCATCCGCTGCCGGGCATGCAACCCCCGGCCTCCGCTAGCCATCGGCAGGCGACGTTTGCCCCAGCAGCCGCTCCAGCAGGCTTTCCACCTGCTTCTCTGTATCGGCCGACAAGCCAGACGCGGCCATCATTATGCGCCCGTCCGGCCCGATCAGGTAGAACGTCGGAATCCCCTGAACCCGGTAGCTCTTCGCCACCCGGTCGCCGCCCAGCAACAAGGGGTAGCTGAAGCCGGCCGCCCGCATGAAACCCGCCGGATCGGCGCGAACGTCCCGCTCGAAGCAGTTCACCCCGTAAATCGCCACCGCCTTGCCCTTGTACCGTTCGTGCAGACGTTGCAATATGGGCATGGCGATCCGGCAGGGGCCGCACCAGGTGGCCCAAAAGTCCAGCAGGACCACCTTCCCACGTAGTTCCCGCAGCGAAACCGACTGTCCGTCTGCCGTCCGCAACGTCCAATCCGGAGCTTCACTGCCGACCTCCAGGAGGTCGGCCCCCGTCGGATCGCGAAAGTCGCCCGGACGCGAGAGACTGAACAAGTCATCCGGCAGGCTGGGTTTCAGCTCCAACCGACGCAAGCGAGTGGTAATGGAGCTTTTCCCGCTGGGCGTGTCGACGATACGCTGCACACGCCGCGGCAAGTAGTCGCTGATGGCGAAGTGCCAGCGCACTTCGCCGCCGTCTTCGGCCAGGACGGCGTGAATCACATGACACTCGGCGTCCTCTACTACTTCAGTTCCAATGTACTCTAGCCGGGCGGCGCTGGTTTCGCGGGCCAGTGCTCGTGGCACGCCGAACTCGCGGATCCACAGCGGGCTGACGCTGTTGAGCAGCGGCTTGCCGATCGGCAGCGCTCGCCTGATAAAGACCTTTTGCCCGTGTTCGACCACAGCTACGAAGGTGCCGTCGCAGGCCAGCCCGAAGTTCACCGGCTCCGACTGGCCGGGCGGCACCACCCGGGCGTCGATGCGCAACTTGGGGATGTCGCTGCCTGCGGAAGCAACAATGGCCACCGTGCCTTCCATTCTCGGCAGGCGGCTGGCCAGTACTCCGTCCACCTCGCCGCGGGCCTCGTAACGGACGACGGTTGCCTCGGCGAGGGCTGCTTGCGCGCGCTCGACGATCTCGCGTGCCTGGGGTTGGGCCGCCGCAACCAATGTTGCCGACAATAGGACTATACCTGACGCCGGATACCGCATCCTTGAACCTCCGCCCCGGTACCGCTTGGGGCTTGGCCGACCGCCATCATCGTCGGCAGCCACAGGTTGTGCA